>JAEAMF010002232.1_pt1 | contig 11430 bp, 8 predicted proteins | sample 8958721 | NCBI WGS metagenome assembly JAEAMF01 (sample SAMN16933255, study PRJNA681124) | bioreactor sludge metagenome | isolation source: anaerobic bioreactor treating anionic surfactant - SDBS | place: India: Bengaluru | collected 2019-02-28
CATTGATGAAGCTTGGCAGTTACTTGGTGATGATGCTGAAACAGCTAAGTTTATTGAAGAAGGGTATCGAAGAGCACGTAAATATAACGGTATTTTTGGAATTGGTACTCAGGGTATTGATGATGCTTTTAAAAATGAAGCTTCACGTGCTGCATATACGAATGCCGATTGGAAAATTTTCTTGCGCCAAGATGAAAAGAACTTCCAAGAATTGATTGATTCTAAAAAGGTTAGCTTCTCTCCATACATGCAACGGTTGATTAAGTCATTGCGTAAAATCAATGGTATGTATGCAGAAATGATCATTAGTTCTCCACGTGGGGAACATCTATTAAGACATATTCCTGATGAGTTCTCATTAGCTATGGCTTCAACAAACGCTAAAGACTATACACGCCTTGATAACTTAATGAAGGGTGGTTACACAACCATTCAAGCTATTGAGCAGTTGTTAAAAGAGAAAGAACAGGAAAAAGGAAGAGCAGCATGAGTGAGCAAAACGATAAAAAAGAAGATAGTCCAGTTGAAGGTGTTCAAAAGGATCTTTCTCAGAGAATTGATGAAGTTATCAATGAAGATAATCAAAACAAAGAAAAAGTAGAGCCTGAATTAAAGACTGAAAAGGTTTCAAGTCAAAAGGTTTCTAAAATTGATAAGTGGATAAGCGGTTTAAAGTTTGTCATTGCAACAGCGCTTATTTCTTTGTTGGTCACTTTCCCCGGTTTATACCTGGTCAAAAAGTCTCAAGTAAAAGTCGGTGTGGTTGATGTGCAAGCTCTACTTGTTGAACATGAAAAGAAAGTCACTCAACAGCTATATGCGAACCAAGGGCTTTATCAAAATAGTGATGCTGCAAGCCTAAATAGCGGAGCTGTAGAAGAGCAAACAAAACAGTTTTTACTAAAGCTAGAAGGCTCAATTGACGACATTAACAATAATTGTGGATGTGTCTTAATCAATAAAGCAGCGCTTTTAACTCAAAGTGGAAATGTTGTTGATTACACACAAAAGGTTAGAGAAGCACTTGAAAAATGAAACTCAATAAAACCAATACAATAAATGCCATATTTTACTTCTTCATAGCGTTGGGTGTAGTGGCGGTTATGGTGGCCATAAGCAACCGATGGTTTATTTATAACATCAACGTAACACACAGTCTTAATGGCCTTGTTTACGTCATACACAAAGGGGAGCCAGTAAAGAAAGGCAATTATGTTGGTTTTAGTTGGAGAGGTGATCAATTCTATAAACCAGGATCAATTTTCGTAAAAATCGTGACCGGTGTTCCAGGTGATGAAGTGCGTTTAAAAGGTCGGGAAGTTTATGTGAATGGAACAAAAATCGGTATTGCAAAAGAAAAGTCAGAGCGTGGGATTCCTTTAGAACCAATAAAGGCAACAACATTGAAAGAAGGTGAATATTTTGTAAGCACACCTTCTAAAGATGGTTATGACAGTAGATATGCGAGAGTTGGTTTAATCAAACAAAATGAAATTCTAGGTAAAGCTTATGAAATTTTTTAAAACGTTTGGAGTAGGTTGTGCTCTTATTGGTTGCGTCACCGCAACGATGGGCGCAGACTTTGGTACACATGGTCAAGTCTATAAAATTACAGAAAAGAATGCACTGGATGCAATCTATGAAAAATTAAAGGCTATGGAAAAAACTGGCGAACTAGCCAAAAAGAAAAAAGAAGCAATTGATCGTTCAATGCATTCTGCTAAAAACCCAAAACCAGTTGAAGGTATCACCACGGCTACTGAGAAAAAAGTATATAGCTTTGATCCAACGATGACGCTTAGCAACAACATAACAACAGATGAAGGCCATATTGTTGCCCCGGCCGGAACCGTTATCAATCCATTAGACACAATTACAATGTCTCGAACATTGGTGTTTTTTGACGGTAATAAAAAAGATCAAGTTGAAGCGGTAGAGCGCTTAATTAAAGTGTATGACCGCAAAGTTACACCAGTTTTAGTTAATGGTACTTGGTTGGAGTTGACCAAGAAATGGAAAAGACAAGTCTATTTTGATCAGTATGGTTACATGACCTCAAGATTTGGGATTAAAGCAGTTCCGGCAATTGTGAGACAGAAAGGAAAGCTTTTAGAGATTACAGAAATGCCGGCACAGGAATTAAAGCCATGATAAAAAAAATTCTATTAAGCATCATTTTGATGTTCGCAACAGTTTCAGCTATGGCAGAAGATAGCGGATCAAATAACAACACAAAAGACGCAAACATTAAATGTGCCGGAGAGTTTGCCAATCCTTTAACGGATATTTGTTGGAGTTGTATTTTCCCCTTAAGTATTGGTGGGCTTGAAGTTTGGAGTGGTGGACAGGAAGACAATAAAAATCCACCTGATGTTTTATGTAGCTGTATTGATGACCTAATGTTTTTAGGCATCACCCTGGGCTATTGGGAACCGGCTCGAAGAGTTGATGTTACACGTACCCCTTATTGCTTTGTCAGCTTAGGCACTGAAATTGATGTGGGATCAGCAGCACCGGAAGGCGAAGTCAGACTTTATGATGACAATACTCGCAGTTCTTTCTATCAAGCACATTGGTATTCAGACCCAATTTTATATTGGCTAGAAGTTATGTATGAGCACCCTTGTTTAGAAACAGGGAAATTAGATATTGCTTATATGACTGAATTAGATCCTTTGTGGAACGATGATGAACTATCAGCGATCTTAGCACCTGAATCTAACTTGGTTGCAAATCCGTTAGCTCAAGCAGCTTGTGCAGGGGATTGTGTACTTGCTTCGGCTAAGTTTGGATCTAATGCTTTGTTTTGGTGTGCAGGGTGTAATGGCAGTATCTATCCATTTACCGGAAATGTTGGTTATCACGTAAGCCATATTCAGGCTAGTTCATTAATTGCTCAACGTTTAGCAGCAAAAATGCATCGTCAGTTTTTGACATGGGGAACTCACGGTTCACAAGGTTTATGTGGTGTATATCCGCTTCCAGTAATGGATAAAACTGCATACAAATATCAAATGTTATACCCGAAGCCACAGACAGAAAAAATCGGTGGCAAATGCTGTCAGCCGTTTGGCCGTACAACAGTTAAATGGGGTGCAGGGCGTACTTGGCCAGTTAAGGGTGAACACTTCTCTTATGAGTTGTTCAGAAAGAAAAATTGCTGTGTCGGTATCATCACATATAAATAGGTGCTTGAAATGAAAAAATTATCTCTAGTCGTATCATTGGTTATTGGTGGTTTAGTAGGACAAAACGCCTATTCAAATTATTACGCTGATGATGCTGCAATTAAAAAGAACATGCTGAATGAAAATGTATTCAGTGAAAATAATGCAGATTGGCAAAAGGCTCAAGAAAAAGCAGCCGAACAGCGTAAGGCGTTTGACAAAGTTCAAATGCCTGAAAGAAACAGTTTTCCAAATGTTCAGGTTGGCCAGTTTAGCAATATTGATGTACAGAAAATCGCTGAGCGTTATAAAAAGAAAGTTAATGATGAAAAGAAAACCATTAGTGGTGTGATTGGATTCGCAAGCTTTTCTATGCCGGATAGTTCATTAAAGAAGTTAATAGCAGACACGCTTAAGGTAAACGGAACAGTTGTCTTCATTGGGTTTAAAAACAATGATTTTAAAGAGACAGCTAAAGAGATCCGAAGACTCGATATTCGTAAAGGCAATATTCAGATTAATCCAAATGCATTTAAACAATACAAGGTAGACGTTGTGCCAAGCATTGTTATGGTTAAAGCAAATGCAGAAGAGAATATGGATGAAGAAGGCTGTGTAATGCCAGAAAACTATTCAAAGGTTACAGGCGATATTTCAGTTGAATATGCTTTAGAAATAATGGCTAAAGGGGAAAAGGGCGAACTACAAACATTAGCAAATGATTATTTGAAACAAGTAAAAAGAGGGGGTGGAAATGAATAAGTTTCTCCTTCTGATCATGACGATTTTGCTAAATATCAATGTTTATGCAAATACATCACAAGGTCAACAACTTGGCATAGAAGCAGGGAACCAAGGTTTAGGAAGTGCAAACAATGCTGTGAATCAAAATAATGGTTCACAGTGGTTGCCTGGCTATTCTGAAACAGCAAAAGAAGAAGGCTATTATCAGGACGGCATGGGGAATGTAAACCAAAGTGGCTATGACAAATATACTCGTTGCTCAAATCCAAATAGCGTTTTAACGGCAGATGAAAAAATCGAATGTGAAGCTATCACATTCGTAAATAAAAACCCACGGAACCGTAAGCTGTATGAAGTTGATCCAAAAACGGATGCTGTGATTAAAAGCAGTAATGAAATCAAAACCAATACTTTTGAGTCATTCAATAACAATCAAACATGTTTCCAAAAAACTGTAAAAATCAATCCGGTTTATGAAGAGCAAGTTTGCACCCAAGGATTGGCGCTTAATGAGCAGCAATGCTTAGAAACAATCGTAAATGATGTTTGTCCTACTGCTATTGATGGGAATACATGTAACGGTGTTACAGGCGTTGATAGAGGTGCATTAACGGCAAGTGGTGATCATAATTCTTATATTCGATACGAAGGAAATAGACTTAAATTAGGGTTAGGTTACAGATGGAATACCCCGATTGGTAGTGCTACATCCACGTTCAGAATAACGATTAGAAATCGTTCAAAATTGAACAATATTAAACTAATTAATAGTACCTACGATGATGCATATTTATTGAAAATTAACGGTGTACAAGCGCTTGCTGTAAATATTGGCGGTGCAAATGATGGTACTACTGGTTATTCATCAAACCAAGAATTAGGCCAATATTTTGTTGAGGGTGTAAATACGATTGAATTGACTGTTTATAACAACGTTAAAAATTCACCGTATTACGCAGATCTTAATATTGATATTCCTATGTATTGTGAGTGTACAAAAAAGAAAACCAATACATGCAGTGAAGATATTCTTGATAGCAAAATGTGCGGTGTTAAAGATACAGTTTGTTTAGAGCGTGATTGGAAAGGAAATTGCGTAAAAACTCAGCAAAACTATGTTTGTAAAAACACAATGTATGCTCAGCAAACACAAAGCTGTCAAACACAAACTCAAATGCAATGTAAAAACCCATCGGGAACATTGCGTGATGTTTCTACTTGTGATCAAGGGATTGACTACGACACATTCAAAATTAGTAAAAGTGATGGAAATGCAAGTCTTAATAAATTACCTACGGCATTCACGTTAAGTGCAAGCGGTAATGATGGGAAAAGGGGTTCAAGCAAAAGAAACTTTATTGTTGATTTTGATATTAAAGATGTCAACTCAACAAATATGGTGCTTAAGCAAGTGCATTACGACAATAGAGGAATTATTTATGTAAATGAAAAGGAAATCTTTAATAGATCAACAGGTAATAATAGAACTGATAACGTAAGTATAGATTTAAAACCCTACTTGAAAGTTGGTTCTAATAATATCCGGATGTATATAGACAACTGGGCAGGGCCGTGGTCGGGAGCAATTCATGTAGAAACTAATTATCAGTGTTCATGTACTCAACAAAAAATTGATACATGTAGTACAAATGATTCTTGCAAATTGGTATCTGAAACTTGCTCAGATGAATCAACAAAAATCATTAATGGTGTGATGGTTAAAGGTTGTTGGAATACAACTAAGAAATATAGCTGTCAAACAAATGGATCTACAGTTTCAGATTGTCGCCCTTTACTAGAAAAAGGATGTACACAAATCGGAAGTGAATGTACAAGCAAAGATGCTAACGGCACATGTGTTTCATATAGTCAGAAATATCAATGTGAGAAAACACCGGCTAGAGAAGAAGAGCAAACTATTTGTGTTGATGTTGACTGTGTAGATGGTAAGTGTTTGGAAACGGCAGCAGATGAAAAAGATGCTGATTTTGCAGAAGCAATCACGATGATGGAAGCAGCACGTGAAGCCGGTGTCTATATGGAAAAAGACTATCAAAATACATTGCGTTTATTCACTGGTGAAGAAAACAAATGCACAGTTAAAGTTCTTGCCGGCAGTAACATTATGAGTTGCTGTAAACAAATTAAAATTGATGCAAGTTCAGCAACGAACAATAACAGTGGTAATTCTGCAACAGGGGCATTTAATAATAATCCTGATTCACCGCCACAACAAACACAAGGTTCTAAATATCAATACGATGATATGTATAACGATGATAAAACCATGAAGCAATTACAGTCACAGCTTACTTTTGGTTGGCTTGAGTGTAGTGAAGGTGAGCGTGAACTAGGTATTAAACGTGGTAGTAGTTTATGTACACATTCAAGAACTTGGTGCTCTAAAAAAGATCCAGTGTTTGGATCATGTTTAGAAGAAACGAGAGCTTATTGCTGCTTTAAATCTATTCTTGCAAAGCTAATCAATCGTCAAGGCCGAGCACAGCTAGGATTGTCTTTAGAGACTTGTGAAGGCATTAAAATTGATGAGCTACAACGCTTAGATTTTTCAAAAATGGACTTAACAGAGTTCAAAAATTCAATCACACCAACAAACATGAATTTAGATCAACGTGTAAAAGAGTTGCGTGACCAAGTGACTAAAAAAGCAGTAGGGGGTTATTACAATGATGCAGAATAAGTTTAAATTTTTACTACTGCTTGTTTTCGCTTTGGTTGGTTTTGAAGTAAATGCAGAGCCTAAATCAGTTTTTGATTATGACTCAATTTGGAAATGTGATCAGACGAAGCGGAATTGGTATTGTGATGATGAGCCGGAGCCAGTAAAAGCGACCCCGGCACAACGACCAAAACAAGAGCAAGTTGCGTCACCGCAACCATCACCGGTATTAAGAGACTTGTCAAAGCTTAAGACAGCAGAAGAGCTAAGACAAGAACTTAAGATCCGTGAAGATCTTGCCGTTATGAACCCAACAGAGCAAAACATTAAGAACTATCTTGATGCATGGCACATGACAATGGACAAAGGTACTGTCTTTGCAGATCAATGGCGTAGGGTTGTTTGGACTAATCCTCAATACGATTACTCCCTAAAAAATCCAGTTAATAACACGGCCGTAAAAGTAAACAACCAAGCTAAAGAACAAGACAGAACAAACTATATGAAAAATATAGCACGTGAACATGGTTTGATCTTTTTCTTTAGAAGTGATTGCCCTTATTGCCACCAATATGCACCAACTTTAAAACTGCTTTCTGAAATGTATGGAATTGAAGTTTTAGGCGTTTCAATTGATGGGGGCGGTTTACCTGAATTCCCGAATCCAAGAGACGGACGTGCAGTAGCTCAGCAATGGGGAATTGAAAAAGTTCCAGCAACTTTTATTGCATCTAAAAAAACAGGTGAAAAGGCAACAATTGGTTTTGGTGTTATGAGTCTTCAAGAGGTTGTAGACCGTATTTGGACATTAACCAATACAGAACCAGGACAAGAATTTTAAGGGCTAAAACATGAACAAGATTAAAGCATTAGTATTAGGATTGGCGTTAGGTAGTGCATCATTAAGCGTAAATAGTTCGCAGTCAATGAGTGATGTATTTGATCAAATAAATGCCTATGGAAATGTGGCCGGTGGTGCAGCAATCCAAGGGCAAACAATGAACTACTATACAGGTGGTTCAGCATTTGTGCGGATTCCAAAAAACACATATAACCTTGCGAGTTTAACGCCACCTTCTGTAAGTGCCGGATGTGGCGGTATTGATCTATATACAGGTGGTTTTAGCTTTATTAATAAAGAACAGTTTATTGCTATGGCTAAAAACATCGGAAGCCAGGCATTAGGCTATGGTTTTAAATTAGCGATTCAAAACTTATGCCCTACTTGCGATAACGTTATGCAAGCTTTGCAGTCAACGACACAAGCTATCAATAGAATGAATATTGATAGTTGTGAAGCAGCCAAAGGTATTGTAAATGCAACTACAGCACAGCTCGATTTAAAAGGCCGTGAACAGTCAGCAATTAATTTTGGTACGTTTAAAAATATCTTCTCAGATGCAACTGATGCATGGGGAGGTATTAAAGGAAATGCAGGGAAAACAGAGCAAGTAAACCAAAATTTACAGAATGCAGATCCAAATATTAGGGATCATACGCCAAGCAACGGAAACCTTACATGGAAGGCATTAAGTAGAGCCGGTTTAACCACGACAGAGAAACAAATGATCATGGGTATGATCGGAACTGTTTCTATAACCAAAGATGCCAATAACAATAACATCGTGAAGCCGTATGCAAGACGTGTGAACAATATTACAGACTTCATTGGTAAGCCTGGTGAAACTAGCGTTAAGTTGCCAGTATGGGCATGTGGTAATGGTACAGGTGTTGATGAATGTACAGAGCTAACGGCAGCCGAACAAAATAGCACGTCATTCTATTGGATGGTTAAGCTTAAGCTCGATGGTTTAATCAATGCGATTGCTAATCGTCAAAACATTACAAATTCACAGGAATTAATTGATTTTGTGAATGTGACTGATATTCCAGTTTATAAATTAGTCGCAGTAAACACACGTTATGGTAATGGTGATGCAGCACGTTTTGCTTTGAATAATTACTATGAATTATTGGCTGCAAAATATGCTCAAGCCTATGTAGAAATGGTTGCACGTGATGTAAATGCAGCCTTAGATAATTACCTGGCCGGAACTCAAAGTGAATTGTATTCACAAGAATTGAAACGCTTAAAAGAAGAAATCATTCAACTTAGAGCAGAAATAAACACATCTATTGCAACGACTTATCAACGTACAAACGTTGCATATAACATTGCAATGGAAGTGAACCAAATGGAAAGAACTTTGCACTCTAATATGTCTCAGTCTCTTCGCCAATCCGTTAATTTCGCCAATTCCTTACAGTAAGGAAGGAGGGAAATATGAACTTTGAGATTAATACTTATTGGAATGTGGAAGTCACATACCAAATCTTAAACGGTGTGTCTTCAATCATGCAAAGCGGTAACTTTGTTGGATTGATGAAACTAGCTTTTTTAATCATGTGTCTCATATCTTTAATCACATTTATGTGGAACAAAGACATGGGGTTTTTCCGTTGGTTCTTCCAGGCATTGTTATTCACTATGTTGATTAACATGCCAATTGGAAAAGTGGTTTTAACGGATAACCTGGCACAACAACCGCCAAAAATTGTACAAAATGTTCCCTGGCTATTAGCAGCCGGGAGCGCATTTATTAACAATGCTTCGGGATGGTTGGTTAAGTCTTATGAAACGGTTTTCAATATACCTGATGCATTAAGCTTAACTGGAACAGGTGACATGGGGTATGGCCAAGCACTAATTAAACATGCAAACAAGGTCACTATTACAGATCCAGTATTGCGTAGTGATGTTATGCAATTCTTTAAAGAATGTACGATCTATGACATACAAGATGGTTATGTTTCTGCAAGTGATTTATCAAACAGAGCAGATAGTTGGAACTATGTTTTATCCAATACGAATCCGGCTCGTTTTGTGACGTTTGGAAGTCTAGGTGCAAACCGAGTAACAAGAACATGTACCGATGCTGCAAATGACCTTAGAACAAGAGTACAGAACGGTTTAGAAGCATCAATGCGCTATTACGGTAAATCATTCTTCAACCGGTTCCCGGATGATATTGCTTACTCGATGTATTTAAACTCTTTGGGAACTTCATATAGTTGGCTTTTAAATAGCAATCAAAGTGCTAGTGATGCAGTTAAACAGTCAATGTTTAATAACGTGTGGCGTGAAGCCGGCACAGAGTTACCGGCTTTGATGAATGATCCAAGCCGAGTAGCAGAAATCACAGCTAACGCAGGGGCAGCACTTGGCGCTAAACAAGTTCAAGGAAATATGTCTGTAGTCACAAAATTGGCTTATGAAGTAATTCCACAGATTAGAAACTGGCTTGAAGCAATCATGTATAGCATATTTCCAATTGTGCTAATCATTCTTATCTTAAGCAAAGCAGATAACATGCTAGGAGTGTTAGGAACCTATTTTTCATCTTTAGTTGCATTAGGGATTATTCCTATTTTCTTTGCAGTTATTAATCACATTTCATTGATCTATTTAAAAATGAAAACAGATGCATTGGAGCTTGCAGCCGGTGTTCCATTTGGAATGATGGGGGTGCTCGATGGTACGTTGATTGATGAACAAACTATGGTCGGCTATATGGTTATTTTGTCCATATTTTTAGCCGGGTGGTTAGCATTTAAAATGCAGGGTTCAATCACTGGTGTTGGCCAAAGAATGCTTATGTCATGGAGTGCAGCAGGGAGTGCCGGATCGAGTCTATCTACTGGTAATGCAAATATTGGTGAGCAAACAATAGACAATATTTCTGCAAACAATACCAATATGCACAAGATGGATACATCGGAACTTTACAACAATAATGGGCGTTCTTATGTTGGTTCTGATGCAACAAGAACACAATATAATAATGGTGATGTTGCAACACAGTACCATAACAACGAGCTACATTATGGGGCATCGGTCAATAGTGGTATTTCAAGGAACGTAGGATCAGAAAGAAGTTCAGATACAACATTATCAAAAGGCCAAAATTTTGATACCAATTCGACCCTAGGATCAACGTATAGTTATGATGAAACCAAAGGGCAAGGACGTACCAATTTACAAAGTATTGGTGTTAATAGAGCAGAAGGCGTAAGTGGTAGTGATAACCGTGGATTTGATAACAATCTTGGTTATGGTGTAAATGCATCTAATAATAACTCTTACAATGAAGACAGACGTTTTGATCAAAGTTTGAATGGTGGTATGAGTGGAAGTTTAGGGCTTTCAGTACCAGGCGGTGGAAGTAGTGGTGGTGGTTCTATTAATCCAAATACTGGTCAGCCTGGCGCAAGCTCACAGGGTATTCCTGGCGCTCCTGGTTCTACAGGTGGTGCTCCAAATGGCAAAGGTGGTGTTCCAGGTGGACAAGGCAATAATGCTGTTCCTGGCTCAAATGCAGCCCCAGGAAAAGGTGGGCGTGGTGGACTTCCGGCTTATGGGAACTTAGGTGCTCAAGGAGGAATAGATTTCCGTTATTCAGAGGGCGCACAAGTTGGGAATGGTGCTGAGGTAAGATTACAAGGTGATCAACAACAGGGCATTAATCAACATATTTCACATGACCGTAATGGCAGTTTGACAGATACAAATGAATCTCAAAGACAGTCTAACCAACAATGGGGCATCCAAGAAAACGCATCTGTATTTAATAACAATCAAGTTATTACTGGAGAGAGTGCAAGCATAAATCAACAACAAGGAACAAGAGAAACAGCCGGACTAAATTATTCTCGTTCACTTAACTTTGACACAGACTATGGCCGAAGTGTTACACATGCAAGTGATGTTGCTAGAGAAAACAATATGTCCCCTGGCCAGTTCTCATTATTAAGTCCAAAAGAGCAACAAGCGTTGTCTCA
>JAEAMF010002237.1_pt1 | contig 11405 bp, 7 predicted proteins | sample 8958721 | NCBI WGS metagenome assembly JAEAMF01 (sample SAMN16933255, study PRJNA681124) | bioreactor sludge metagenome | isolation source: anaerobic bioreactor treating anionic surfactant - SDBS | place: India: Bengaluru | collected 2019-02-28
GTCACCCACCCGGCCGGCGATGACCGCCTGGGCGTTAGGCTGTGACCCGCCGGGCGGGCCGCTCCCGGGGCCCACCCGGCGGCCGACCGAGTCGGCCTCGGCAAGCCGATGGTCGATGGACGCTTCGACCAGTTCGGCGGCCACCTGGCTCATCTGGTCGAAGTCCTTGGTTACGTGGATCGTGAATGGCATTTTGGGTTATCTCCTTGGTTGTGGGGTCAGGTTGGTTGTGGGGTCAGGCACGGGCGAAAAGGCCGAGGGACGGGACGAGCGCCGCCGCACGGGCAGTGCGTTCATCGACCAGGCCCTGCAGCCAATCGACTCCATCCTGCCGGGTCTGCGGAGACAATGCCTTGATGGCGACCAGGTAGTCCTGACCGGCCTGCCGCGCAGCGGCCAGGTCCTCGGCCAACGCTTCCGGTACCACCACCTCGGGTGCCCCGAAGCAGCCGACGACGGCGTCCACCTGCTCACGTAGTTCATGGCGGCCGGAATCGGAGTCGGCGAGGTTGCCGGTCAGTGCCCTCAGGCGCTTGACGCGTTCGGCGCGCCCACTGGCGATCGCCGCCAGCGCCCCGTCGTAGACCAATTCGCCGAGTTCCCAGGTTGCGAAGAAGTTGCGCCGCACGCCCCGGTACCACGCCTCCAGCGCATCCAGGCTGGCGATGTAGGTGAGGTTTCGTTCCAAGATCCGCGGCAGTTGGCGGTAGGAATGCCTGGTCACTGGACGGGTGTTGGCGGGTGCCTGCTGCGGGATCACCAGCATGCCGTCGTCGGGCACGTCGCCGCGAAGCACCGAACCTGCGGCAACCACCGTGCCGTACCCGGTCTGGACCGGCCCGACTGCGCCGCCCTGGCCGCCGAGGAAGATGGCGGGCTGGTCGAGCATGACGCCTCGGGGTACGTCACCGAACAGGGACGCGGTCGTCTTGTTGCCGTCCGGGGTGAAGTTGAAGTGGATGTAGGACGAACCCACCTCGCTGTGGTCGGAACGGCTCGTCCCGCCCGACATCAGGCAGTCGCAGAAGTTGATCAGGCTGCCCAGTGTGACGAACGGGAAGAGGATGGTCTGCTTGAGCCCGACACAGTGTGCGCCGCCCGATTCCTCTTCGAGGATGCTGCCTTCGCGGACGTGGGCGGCCAGTCCCATGTTGGCGCGGTCGAGGAAGACCGCCTTGGCGAAGTAGCCGCCCTTGAGCTCGACCCCCCGCCCGAGCTGGCAGTTCTCGATGGTCACCGGTCCTTCGGCGCCCAGCGTGCTGCCGGCCCCGATCACCGTCTTCGCTCCGCGGATGCGACAGCCGGCGTGGATGGTCACGCGGTCGCCCGAGACGCGGCCGGGATCGACGTCATCGGCGATCTCGAGGCTACCGGGGTTGGGTATCCGGACCCCCTTGTCGAGCAACGCTGCCACGATTGAAAAGCCTTGCGGGGTGAATGTCATATGGGTCCTCACTGCTCTGGGACACTCGGTGAAGCGGTCGAATTCTACCGCGGCCGAACCCATCCCGACGACCGTCGGGGCGCTTAGGCGGCGTTGTCGACGATGTGGGGAGCGGCGGGGGAATCCGGTACAGTGGGGACGCACCTTCGCGCGGTGCATGCGGACGTAGCTCAATGGTAGAGCCCCAGTCTTCCAAACTGGCTACGCGGGTTCGATTCCCGTCGTCCGCTCCATGAGAGAGGTTTGCTCGGTGGCCGCCGAGTCGGCAGTTCCGTTGTGAATGTGAGCATTCGGCCCGGGTACGGCATTCAAGAGCCCTTGATTGACAGGGGCAACTGCGTCCCGGGCTGATTGGCTGGTCCCAATCGTGCTGGTTAGAATCAAACGGTTAGCGCAGGGCGCGGTGCGTCCTGTCCCGCAATCAGCCAGGAGACCACGTGCCCAGCACATTCGAGCAGCTGAGCCCCACCCGGGCAAAGCTCATCATCGACATGCCCTTCGCCGACCTTGAGCCGGCCATCGACGCGTCCTACAAGGAAATCGCCAGCCAGGTGAACATCCCGGGTTTCCGCAAGGGCAAGGTGCCGGCGCGGCTCATCGACCAGCGTTTCGGGCGGGGAGCGGTGCTGCAGGAGGCGATCAACTCCGTCTTGCCGCAGGCCTACGGCGCGGCGGTGCAGGAGCACGATCTTCGTCCGCTGGGTCAGCCTGACATCGACATCAGCGAGCTCAACGACGGCACCAACGTGGTTTTCACCGCCGAGGTTGACGTCCGCCCCGACTTCGAGCTGCCCGAGTTGTCCGGAATCTCGATCGAGGTGCCCGTCGCGCTGGTGACCGACGAGGAAGTCGAGGAGCGGCTCAATCTGTTGCGCGAGCGGTTCGGCACCCTCACCGACGTGGAGCGTGCCGCCAACACAGGTGACGTAGTCACCATCAACCTGACCGCCCGCCAGGACGAGAAGGTACTTGAGGACGCCGAGGCGTCCGATGTGCCCTACAAGCTAGGCGCCGGCGGTATGCTCGACGGCTTGGACGAGGCACTGGCAGGCATGCAGGCTGGTGAGACGAAGAAGTTCACCTCCACCTTGGTGGGTGGGCCGAATCGCGGCGAGGACGCCGAGATCGAGGTCGAGGTCGTCAAGGTCCAGGAGCAGGAGTTGCCTGACGTTGACGACGAGTTCGCGCAGCTGGTCAGCGAATTCGACAGCGCCGAAGAAATGCTGGCCGATCTGCGCGACAACTTGGAACGGATGAGCCGCATCGACCAGGCGAACCAAGCCCGCGAGCTAGTTCTGCAGGCCGTCTTGGAGCGCGCCGAGTTCGAACTGCCGGAGGGGCTGGTGGCGCACGAGCAGCAGGCTCGTCGCGACTCCATCGAGCAGCAGCTGACCCGGTCGGGGCTCACCTTGGACCAGTACCTGGCCGAGGCCGAGGATGAGGAGGCCGAGACCGCCGATGATTTCTGGGCGAACGTCGACAAGCGCGTGATCGAGGGGATTCGCTCGCAGATCATCCTCGACAAGTATGCCGAGGACGCCGACCTGCAGGTCAGCCAGCAGGATCTGACCGAGCTGATCTTCGCCAAGGCGCAGCAGAATGGTTCTTCGCCCGATCAGGAACTGCAGCACATGATGGAGCACGACCACGCCGCGGAGTGGATGGGCGAGGTGCGCCGCGGCAAGGCGTTGGGTGAGCTGGTGGCAGCCGTCAAGCTCACCGACACCGAAGGCACGATCATCGACTTGAGCCGTCTGCAATCAGACGGCACGCTCGCTGACGAGTTGGATGATCTGGAGCTCGCCGACGAGTTGGACGATCTGGAGCTCGCCGACGAGGAGCCTGTCGCCCAAGAGGCCCCCGCAGCTGAGGAGCCCAAGGCAAAGGGCATCAAGGCGAAGAAAGCGGAGACATCCGCTGTCGCCGAGGAGGACGAGGCGAAGCCCGCCCCCAAGAAGCGCACTGCGAAGTCGGAAGACTGACCTCACGCCGCTGGCCCTTCGTTGGTTGCGTCGAAGGGCCAGCGGCGCGAATTAGGCTCGCAGCCAACCCAGCGATTCGGAGGTGACCATGACGTCCGGCCAAGAAGGTGCCGCTACCCAGCCAAGGTTCAACATCGTGGTTGTCGGCCTTGCGGCAGCACTGATCAGCCTGCTGCTGCTGCGAGAGTTTGCAGGCATCATCGGGCCGCTGTTCCTGGCTCTCAACCTGATGATCACCGGCTATCCGGTGCACAGGTGGTTGGTTCGCAAGGGCACCCCGTCTTGGCTCAGCGCCACCGTGGTCTCGCTCACGGTCTTCGCGGTGCTGGTGGCAATCGTGGTCGGCCTGATCTGGTCGGTCAGCGAGATGGTCGGCCTGCTGCCGCAGTACTCCGAACAGTTCACAGCGCTCTATCAGCAGGTGGTCGACCTTGCCCTGAGTTGGGGGTTCGAACCAGCCGCCATCACCAACATCTTCAGCTCCCTCGATCCCACCCGCGTGCTCAGTGCCGCAACCTCGGTGCTGTCCGGAGCGTCCGGGACTGTGGGCATCATCGGGATCGTCGTGGCCGCAATCGTCTTCTTGGCGATGGACACTCCAGGTATGGAGCGCCGGATCGGGATGATCTCGCTCACCCGTTCCCGGATCGCAGTCGCCATGGGCAGCTTCGCGACGGGCGTGCGGCGCTACTGGCTGGTCACCACCATCTTCGGTCTGATCGTCGCCGGACTGGACGGCATTGCACTGGCGTTCATGGGTGTCCCGCTCGTGCTGGTCTGGGCGCTGTTCAGCTTCCTGACCAACTACATCCCTAACATCGGGTTCGTGATCGGTCTCATCCCCCCGGCCGTGGTGGCGCTGTTCGCGAACGGCTGGCAGTCCGCCCTGCTGGTCGTCGTGGTGTACTCGGTGCTGAACTTCGTCGTCCAGTCGATCATCCAGCCACGGTTCACCGGCGAATCAGTTGGCGTGACGCCCACCACCTCCTTTGTGTCGCTGCTGCTGTGGAGCGCGGTGCTGGGTGGGATGGGCACCCTGCTGGCGTTGCCGCTGACACTGCTGGTCAAGTCGTTGGTCATCGATAGTGATCCAAACGCCAGATGGGTGAATGCACTGATAGCGGTTGACCCCAAAGACGCCGAGGCGGAACCGGGTGACCGGTCCTTGGGCTGACGCGGCGCACCGAACGAAGTAGCCGCCATGGCCCTGCGCTCGGCAATCAAGGCAGACGTTTTCATCCGCGCCCCGCATACCGCCATCCCGCCGACGCCGCCAGCGAACACCCTTCGGATCCGCTCCGTTTTGTCAGTGGTCCGTTGTAGGTTCATGGTGTGATTCCAGACATGACAACCTTGCGTGCCGCGGCAGCCGGATCGTCGGGCAGCATGACAGACAACGTGTACCAGTCGTTGTTGGCCAACCGCATCATCTTCCTCGGCTCCGAGGTTCGCGACGAGAACGCCAACGCAATCTGCGCCCAGATGTTGCTGCTGAATGCCGAAGACCCGACGAAAGACATCTACCTCTACATCAACTCCCCGGGTGGCTCGGTCGACTCCGGCATGGCGATCTACGACACCATGCAGTGGATCAGTAACGATGTCGCCACTGTGGCGATGGGTCTGGCCGCATCCATGGGGCAGTTCCTGCTGTGCGCGGGAGCCCCCGGCAAGCGTTATGCGTTGCCGCACGCCCGCATCCTGATGCATCAGCCGTCCGGCGGTCTGGGTGGCACCGCTTCCGACATCGCCATCCAGGCCGAGCAGTCGCTGCACCTCAAGCGGCAGATGGCCCAACTGATCGCCCAGCACACCGGACAGTCCTTGGAGCAGATCGAGCGCGACTCCGACCGTGACCGCTGGTTCACGGCGCACGAGGCGCAGTCCTACGGCTTCATTGACCACGTCTTCGAACGTGCCTCGCAGATCAAGACTCCCGACGCGCCGAACCAGTAAGGACGACGATGATCCCGAATCCGATTCCCGGCACCAACCTTCCGCGCCTGCCTTACGCCGGCAGCGGCTTCGAACCGCGGATGGACTACATCATTCCGCAGTGGGAAGAGCGCACCAGCTATGGCGTGCGCCGGGTCGACCCGTACACGAAGTTGTTCGAGGAGCGCATCATCTTCCTCGGCACGCCGATCAGTGACGAGATTGCCAATGCAGTGATGAGTCAGCTGCTCGTCCTGCAATCGATGGACACCGAGCGTCCGGTGTCGATCTACCTGAACTCGCCGGGCGGCTCGTTCACCGCGCTGACCGCGATCTACGACACGATGCGCTACATCAAGCCTGATGTGCAGACGATCTGCCTGGGGCAGGCCGCCTCCGCTGCGGCGGTCATCCTTGCTGCAGGGACGAAGGGCAAGCGTCTTGCACTGCCCAACTCCCGCATTCTGATCCACCAGCCGTCGATGTCGGGCGACGGGTCCTACGGGCAGTCGTCCGACCTTGAGATCCAGGCGCGTGAGATCATGCGTATTCGCACCCTGATGGAGCAGATGCTGGCCGAGAACACCGGTCAGCCCGTTGACAAGATCAGCCGCGATGTGGAACGCGACAAGTTCCTCACCGCCCAAGAGGCCGTCGAGTACGGCATCATCGACGACATCTTGACTTCACTGTCAGATACTCGTTAGTACCGAAACCCGCTATGGATCTCGGCCCTGGCGTCCAATTGGGGCGCTAGGGTTGCAGACCCGGAGACTACCTCGACAAGGAGGGGCCATGGCTCGCATCGGTGAGAGCGGAGACCTTTTCAAGTGCTCCTTCTGCGGCAAGAGCCAGAAGCAGGTCAAGAAGCTGATTGCTGGTCCTGGCGTCTACATCTGTGACGAATGCATCGACCTATGCAACGAGATCATCGAAGAGGAGTTCAGCGACGACACTCCTGCACAGACCGGCGCCGATCTGCCCCGGCCAGCAGAGATTCGGGCCTTCCTCGACGAGTACATCATTGGGCAAGACTCGGCGAAGAAGACTCTGTCAGTCGCCGTCTACAACCACTACAAGCGCATTCAGGCCCAGTTGGCCAGCGGACGCCAGCGCGACGACGATGTCGAGTTGGCCAAGTCGAACATCCTGCTGATCGGGCCCACCGGATGCGGCAAGACCTACCTGGCCCAGACTCTGGCGCGCATGCTCAACGTCCCGTTCGCAATGGCGGACGCCACGGCGTTGACCGAAGCCGGCTATGTCGGTGAAGATGTCGAGAACATCCTGCTCAAGTTGATTCAGGCCGCAGACTTCGACATCAAGAAGGCCGAGACCGGCATCATCTACATCGATGAGATAGACAAGGTCGCCCGCAAGTCAGAGAACCCGTCGATCACCAGAGATGTGTCGGGTGAGGGGGTCCAGCAGGCGCTGCTGAAGATGCTCGAGGGTACGGTGGCGTCGGTGCCACCGCAAGGTGGCCGCAAACACCCGCATCAGGAGTTCATCCAGATCGACACCACCAATGTGCTGTTCATCGTCGGCGGCGCTTTCTCGGGTCTGGAGCACATCATCGACGCCCGGGTCGGCCAACGGCCACTCGGCTTCACTGCCAGCCTTGAACAGCGTGTTCCCCGCGATGACGACCCGTTCGCCGGGGTGCGTCCGGAAGACCTCCAAAAGTACGGCTTGATCCCGGAGTTCATCGGACGCCTACCGATGATCGCCACGGTGCCAAAGCTCGACGAACACGCCCTGGAACGAATCTTGATCGAACCGCGCAACGCGCTGGTCAAGCAGTTCCGCAAGCTTTTCGAGTTGGATCGGGTGCAGCTCGAATTCACTGACGGCGCGGTGCGGGCGATCGCCGGAAAGGCGCTGGAGCGCGGCATCGGTGCCCGTGGCCTGCGGGCGATCCTCGAGGAGTTGCTGCTCGACGTGATGTACGAGGTCCCCGGCATGCCAGAGGTCGGACAGGTGGTGGTGACTGAGCAGGCAGTGCGAGGCGAGGTCGGGCCCGAGTTGCTCACGCGTCAGCAGCTCGCGGAGCGCACCGAACTGTCGGCATGAACCGCCGCGGAATGATCATCCGCGGCTCCGCCGGGCCACCCGCTAGGCTACTCGGGTGAGATACATCTCGACCCGAGGGGTGCCCGGCGCACCATCGGCGAGCTTCAGCGACATCCTGCTCGAGGGTTTGGCGGCCGACGGTGGGCTCTACGTACCTGCCGAGTATCCGCAGCTGACCGACCGAACCCTTGAACAGTGGCGCAGTGTGCTGGCCACCGAGGGTTACGCGGCGCTGGCCCATCGCGTTCTCAGCCTGTTCATCGACGACATCCCGTCCGACGATCTGTTGGCCATCTGCCAACGTGCCTACACCGCCGAGAAGTTCGGCAAACCCAGCATCGTCCCGGTTGACCGGATCGGTGACGGGCCGCTGTGGATCGGTCACTTGTCGAACGGCCCCACCGCTGCGTTCAAGGACATGGCGATGCAACTGCTCGGCGAACTGTTCGAGTACGAACTCACCCGGCGCGACCAGCAGCTGACAATTCTCGGCGCCACCAGCGGAGACACCGGCTCGTCGGCCGAGTATGCGATGCGGGGCCGCGATCGTTTGACCGTCTACATGCTGACCCCCGCTGGCCGGATGACCCCGTTCCAGCAGGCCCAGATGTTCAGCCTGCCCGACCAGAACATCCATAACATCGCCGTCGATGGCGTCTTCGACGACTGCCAAGACATCGTCAAGGCCGTCAACGCGGATGCCGAGTTCAAGGCGGCCCATCGCATCGGGGCGGTCAACTCGATCAACTGGGCGAGGTTGGCGGCCCAGGTCGTCTACTACGTGGCGTTGTGGCTGCGGGTCACCACGCGCAATGATCAGCGGGTCAGCTTTGCCGTGCCCACCGGTAACTTCGGCAACATCTGCGCCGGCCACGTGGCGCGCGAGATGGGGTTGCCCATCGACGCATTGGTGCTGGCCACCAACGAGAACAACGTCTTGCACGAGTTCTTCCAGACCGGGGTCTACCGGGTACGCAGCAGCGACGAAGTGGCTGCCACCAGCAGCCCGTCGATGGACATCAGCAAGGCGTCCAATTTCGAGCGGTTCGTCTTCGACCTGCTCGGCCGTGACGGTGCCCGCGTCGCTGCGCTCTTCGGCGACCGGTTGGCAGGTGAGGGGCAGTTCGACCTGTCGAGGACGCCGGAGTTTGCGCGGCTGTCCGACCGGTACGGTTTTGTGAGTGGCAGCTCCAGCCATGCCGACCGGATCCAGACCATCCGCGGCCTGTGGGAGAACAACGGTGTGCTGATCGATCCGCACACTGCTGACGGCGTGCATGTCGCCCACCAGTGGCTGGGCCGGGTCACCGCCCCCATCGTGGTGCTCGAGACTGCGCTGCCGGTCAAGTTCACCGACACGATCGTCGAGGCGGTGGGCATCGTTCCGGAGCGTCCCGCGCGGTTTGTCGGCATCGAGGACGCACCGCGCCGAGTCGTCGACCTGCCCAACGACCCGGACGCGATCAAGCGTTACATCGCCGAGACCGAAGGCGCCCCGCGCAACGCGTGAACCCAGGTGCTCGGCCCGGACGAATCCGAGCCGAGCCAAGGGTCACTAGGGGGTTCAGTTTTCGCTGGCGGCCAGCGTGACTTTGACGGCGATCTGGCCACCGTCGTCGGGCACATACTCCAGCTCACCAGTGATCCGGCCCACCGCGCGCAGGTCCCTGCTGATCGGCTGCAAGCGGTCGAGGGCGTCCTGCGGCCCATGCACCACTGCCTTCGCGACCTCGGACCGCATCTTCACCTGCGCCCGGGACTTCGCACCCCGGATGGCCATCAACACGGCGGCGATGTCATCGAGCAGGGCGGCGTCGCCGCCGGTGGGCAACTCCTCGGTGCTGGGCCAAGCAGCCCGGTGCACCGAACCCGGCTGCCACCAACTCCACACTTCTTCGGTGACGAAGGGCATGAACGGGGCGAACAGCCGCAACTGGACGCTCAACGCGAGCTGCAGGGCGGCCTTTGCCGACGCGGCCGCCGGATCACCTTCCGGACCGTAGGAGCGTTCCTTGACGAGCTCCAGGTAGTCATCGCAGAACGTCCAGAAGAACTTCTCCGCCACCTCGAGCGCATCGGTGTACTGGAACTCGTCCAACGAATGGGTTGCCCGCTCGACGATATTGCGCAGCGCCGCCAGCATCGCCAGGTCGTCGGGCTCGCTGATGGTATCTGGGCCGACGGGCAGGTGCTTGTCGAGCACGAACTTGGACGCGTTCAGGATCTTCATCGCGAGCCGGCGTCCGACCTTCATCTGGGTCTCGTCGAACGGTGAGTCCATGCCGGGACGCGCCATCGCGGCACGCCAGCGCACTGCGTCCGCGCCGAATTTGTCGAGTATCTCGGTGGGGACGACCACATTGCCCTTCGACTTGCTCATCTTCTTGCGGTCGGGGTCGACCACGAAACCGGAGATCGTGGCGCGACGCCACGGCAACTCGTGCTCCTCGAGATGGCTGCGCACCACCCGGCTGAACAGCCAGGTGCGGATAATGTCGTGGGCCTGCGGTGCCATGTTCATCGGGAAGGTGAGCTGCCACAATTGCTCGTCGCGCTCCCAGCCGCAGGCGATTTGCGGGGTCAGGGAGCTGGTGGCCCAAGTGTCCATGACATCCGGGTCGCCGACGAAACCACCCGGCAGACCGCGCTGCGACTCCTCGAAACCCGGAGCCGGCTGAGATGCGGGGTCGACCGGCAGGGACGCCTCGTCTGCGGTGATCGGGTGGTCGTAGTCGGGCTCGCCATCGGCGTCCAACCGGTACCAGACCGGGAACGGGACACCGAAGAAGCGTTGCCGGCTGATCAGCCAGTCACCGTTCAGACCACTGACCCAGTTGGCGTAGCGGTGTCGCATGTGCTCGGGCGTCCAGGCGAGCTCGTCGCCTCGGGCCAGCAACTCCGCGCGCAACTTCGGGTCACGGCCGCCGTTGGTGATGTACCACTGGCGCGTCGAGACGATCTCGAGCGGCTTGTCGCCGCGCTCGTAGAAGTTCGTCATGCGGGTGGTCGGCCTCGGTTCGCCGACCAACTCGCCTCGCTCCCGAAGCATTTCGACGGTGCCCTCGCGGGCCGAGAAGGTGGTCTTGCCGGCGATCCGCTCGAACGCGTCGGTGTTGGTGATCCAGTCGGGGGTTTCACGCAGCACCCGGCCGTCACGTCCAATGATGGTGCGGGTCGGCAGCCCCAGCTCACGCCACCAGGTGACGTCGGTGAGGTCACCGAAGGTGCAGCACATTGCGATGCCGGACCCCTTGTCGGGCTCGGCGTCCGGATGCGCCAGCACGGGCACCTCGACCCCGTAGACCGGCGTGGTCACGGTGTTCCCGAACAGCGGTTGATAACGCTCGTCGTCCGGATGGGCGACCAATGCGCAGCAGGCCGCCAGCAGTTCGGGTCGAGTGGTCTCGATCAGCACGTCGGTGCCGTCTGAGCGGTGGAAGTTGATTGAGTGGTAGAAGCCTGGGTACTCCCGGGCCTCCAGTTCGGCCTGGGCGACCGCTGTCTGGAAGGTCACATCCCACATCGTCGGTGCCAGCGAGAGGTAGGCCTCGCCACGGGAGCGGTTGCGAAGGAAGGCCAACTGGGCGACCATCTGCGCCTCCGGCGAGATAGTGGTGTACAGCAGATCCCAGTCGACCGACAGACCCACCCGACGCCACAGGTCTTCGAAGGCTTGCTCGTCGACGCCGGTCAGCTCATGGCATAGCTCGACGAAGTTGCGGCGGCTGATCGGCACTGGCCGCTTCGGGTCCGGATTCGAAGGCGGGGTGAAGTCGGGGTCGTAGGGCAGCGACGGTTCGCAGCGTACTCCGTAGTGGTTCTGGACGCGCCGCTCGGTCGGCAGGCCGTTGTCGTCCCAGCCCAGCGGGTAGAAGACCTGCTTGCCGCACATCCGCTGGTAGCGCGCCACCAGGTCGGTGTGGGTGTAGCTGAAGACATGGCCCACGTGTAGCGACCCGGACACGGTCGGT
>JAEAMF010002238.1_pt1 | contig 11404 bp, 10 predicted proteins | sample 8958721 | NCBI WGS metagenome assembly JAEAMF01 (sample SAMN16933255, study PRJNA681124) | bioreactor sludge metagenome | isolation source: anaerobic bioreactor treating anionic surfactant - SDBS | place: India: Bengaluru | collected 2019-02-28
TCACCCTCACGCCCGGTTTGATTGTGCTGGATGCCGCCCGTGTCGGTATGCTCGACGCCGCCGCAACCCTCTCCGGCACCTTGATGGTCTCGCCGGAAGGTCTCCGGGGAACGGATGTCCTGATCGATGGAAATACGGGTCCGGCGGGTATGCAGTGGATCAAAACATTTGCGGATCTGCCCCGGGTCCTCAAGGTTCAGCAGCGGATCGCCCTGTCCCGAGGCCACTTCGTCAGCTCGGACAAGGGGCCGTTGTCTTTTCGGGGAGAGATCTCCACCCAGGGAGGCCGGACCCTCTCCCTTGATCTCGTGCGGCAGGAGAGGGAGCTGAAGATCAACAAGCTGGAGATCCGGGACGCGGTTTCCCGCTTCTCCCTGACCCTCGGTCTCAGGAAACGGTCCTGGGAGACGACCTTCTCCGGCAGGCTTGACCTGTCGACGGTCGCGGCCCTGGTGGACGTCGAACCGATGCCGGCGGGACGGCTTGCCGGTGATTTCTCCGCCCGCATCCTGAGAGACCGGCCCCGCGAGTCGCTGGCCCACGGCAGTCTCTCGGGGGAAGGGATCGTGCTTCCCTGGAAGCCGGACATCCCGCTTCAAATCGACGCAATCACGTTGGGCGCGGACGGCGGACGGATCTCCATTCCATCATCCCGAATCCGCCTTGCGGAGACGGTCCTTTCCTCCAGCGGCATTCTCACCTTCGGGAAAGACGGTCTGGATGTGCAAATGGATGTTGCCGCGGACAGGGTGGAATGGGGATCCATTGAGCGGGTCTTGACGAATGACAGCGCGACGACTCCGGCGGAAGGCCGCGACGAGCCTTCCACAATGCCGATCCGCGGCTCCGTAAACGTATCGGCGCGTGAGTTCGTCTATGGCCGGTACACCCTGAGTCCGCTTCACGCCGATATCTCCTTCACGCCGGAGCGGGCCACGGCTCATATCCGGAAGGCCGCCCTTTGCGGTATCAACGCCGAGGGGCGCATCGAACTGGCCGGCGGCAATCAGAACATGGAAATGGCCCTTTCGGCGAAAGACCAGGATGCGGGACCGGCCATCTCATGCCTCACGGACGGCGAAACGCAGCTGACCGGCCGCTTCAATGTGGACGGGACGCTCAGCCTGTCCCTGTCGAGCAAACCGCCCTTGAGGGGGCTCGACGGCACCCTGTCCCTGCGCGTCCGAGATGGAAGGATCAACCGGTCTATCCCCTTGACCGGTTTGTTGTCGCTTTTGACCCCTACGGAATACTTCAAGGGGCTTCCCGACCTCCAAAAGGAAGGCCTCAGCTTTTCGACCTTCACCATCGACGGCGACATACGCCGGGGGGTCCTGTCTCTGAAAGACGCAGCCATTAACGGTTCGACCATGCTGATCCTTGCGGAGGGGACGGTGGACTTGTCCGATCGCAAAATGGACGTGACCATGCTCGCAGCGCCTTTCAAGACCCTGGACAGCATGTTCAAAATACTGCCGGAGAGGAAAGGGGACCGTCTGGCTTCGCTGGTCGCGATCGGCGTGAAGATGACCGGCGATATCCGGAATCCCGATTTTTCGCTCCGGCCCATCACCGGCATCGGCACCGGCCTGATCGGCGTGATGCAAAGAATATTGAAGACCCCCGTGAGGATCATCGAGTCTCTCATCCCGATCCCGAGGAAATAGATGGAACAGGTTGTTTTGGATCCTTTGGAATATCGAATCGATCGGCAGTCGATGTCGGAGAGGCTTCGTCTGAAAGCGGGAAGCAGGCAGATGGAAGAGGTGGAAAGGTTGATTCGTGAGGCGGAGGCGATCGCCCATCCCAGGGCGATCTACCGAATGGTCTTCATCGAGTCCCGGGGAGATCATCATGTGGCGGCCGGGGGAATGAGATTTGAGAGCCGGGTCCTGAAGGTGAACCTCGACAGCCATCACCGGTTCTTTATCTTCGTGGTCACCTCAGGCCGCGAATTGGATGCCTGGGCGCAAAGCAGGACCGACCTCCTGGAACGTTTCTGGGCGGATGCCATCAATCAGGCCGTAGTCATTTCCGCCCGTTCCTTCCTGCATCGGCATCTGCAAGAACGCTACGGACTGGCGAAAACGGCCCATATGAGTCCGGGTTCCTTGCCTGACTGGCCGCTCACGGAGCAACGGATCCTTTTTGATCTTTTGGGAGACACGAGAAAAGCCATCGGTGTGGAGCTGACGGAGAGTATGCTGATGATGCCCATCAAATCCGTTTCGGGCATTGCCTTCGAAAATGAGGACGGATATGCCAATTGTCAGCTTTGCCCGCGCGAAGACTGTCCCGGTCGTAGGGTCCCATACGATCCGGGACTCTATGAACGGAAATATCGGGACCCGTTGAAGAGTTCTCGATAGGCGGATCCTGTCGGCCGTTTTTCAACCCTCCGCCCGCTTCAGGTATTCATTCCACTTGTTGTCGACCCAGCGCTGAAGCTGCCCCAATTGCTCCATGCTCATCTTCTTGAACCGCCCCTGACGCTCCACGAAATTGACCACCGGGGCGCGGGCGCCCTTTTCGGCCAGGGTCTTGCTGCGGCCGGTGAAGCGGAACTTCCCGTTTTCGATCTCGTAGAGGACGGTCATCCCCGTTTCGACGGCCAGCCGGCCGATCTTGACCGTGTCTTTCGGCGGAAAGACCCATCCGGGGGGGCAGGGGGTCGCGATCTGAAGGTAGCGGGGTCCCTTGATCCGCTTGGCCTTTACGAACTTCTCGTAGAGGTCGATCGGATAGGAGGGCGAGGTCGTGGCCAGGTAAGGCAGATCGTGCCCCTCCATGATCTTCATCATGTCCTTCTTGTTCTGCTGCTTGGTGAGGACGGGCGTCGTCGTGGTCAAAGCCCCCATCGGGGTGGCGCTGGAGCGCTGCGTTCCGGTGTTCATGTACCCCTCGTTGTCGTAGCAGACGAAGATGAAGTCCGTGCCGCGCTCCGCGGCGCCGGAGAGCGCCTGGATCCCGATGTCGTAGGTTCCCCCGTCGCCGGCGATCGCGACGACCGTGATGTCGCTGCGGTTCATTGCCGCAAGCCCCGCGACGATGCCGGAGGCCGAGGCGGCGGTGCTTGCGAAGGTGCAGTTCAGGCAGGGGATTCCGACCGACGTGATCGGATAAAGGCCGTGGAGGACCGTCAGGCAGCTTGCGGGGAGCGTCAGGATCGTGTTCTCCCGGAGGGCCTTCAGCACGTACCGGTAGGCCAGCGAGAGGCCGCACCCCTGGCAGGCGCGGTTCCCCGGCAGGATGTATTCCTGGCTGCTCACCTTGAAGAGTTTTTCCGGCATGTCGATTCCCCTCCCTTTAGCCCGCCGCGCAGTTCAACCAGACCTGCCGTTCCGTGGCCCCTTCGGCGATGGATGCCAGAGAGGAACGGACGGCATCGGCCAGCTCGCGGGCCTTCACGTCCCGGCCGCCGAGTCCGGCGATATGGTTGTGGACCGGCGTCCGGATGTCGCTCCCGTAAAGGGCGGCCTTGATGTCGGCCGAGAGCGCGCCTTCATATCCGTAACTGATGTTCTTTTCGAAAACCAGGATCGCCTTTGCCCTGCCGAGAGACTCCCGGACCTCTTTGCGCGGAAACGGGCGATAGACCCGGATGCCGACAACGCCTGCCCGGATCCCCTGATCCCGCAGGAGATCCGCCGCCGCCGTCGCCTCGTTGGCGATGGACCCCATGCCGGCCAGCAGCACGTCGGCGTCGTCCGCCCGGTAGCTCCAGAGCATCCCGCCGTGGTCGCGGCCGAATTGCGCCGCATAGTCTCGGCATGTCCTGACGATCACGTCGTGCGCCTCCTCCAGCGCGTGCTGGAGCTTCCAGCGCATCTCCATGTAGCCGTCCCGCAGCACCCCGTCCGCGTCGCGCCGCTGCCAGGGGAAGATCACGGGGTTGATGTTCCGGGGGTCTTCCGGGCAGAGGAGTGTGTGGGGTTTGTAGGGAGGGAGGAATGCGCAGACCTTCTCGGCGTCGGGGATCTCGACCGGCATCATCGTGTGCGACAGGACGAAGCCGTCGTAGCAGACCATGACCGGGCAATACACCTCTTCGGCGATTTTGTAGGCCTGGATCACCGTATCGAGGATCTCCTGGTTGTCCCGGCAGTAGATCTGCATCCAGCCCGTATCCCGCTGGGCGATGGAGTCCTGCTGGTCGTTGAAGATCGACCAGGGGGCGCCGACGCCGCGGTTGATGCAGCACATGACGATCGGCAGGCGAGAGCCGGCCGCCCAGTGAAGCTGCTCGTGCATGTAGAGCAGGCCGTGCGACGAAGTCGACGTGAAGACGCGGGCGCCGACGGTGGACGCGGCGACGCAGACGGTCATCACCGAGTGTTCGCTCTCCACCCGGACATACTCGGCCTTGAGTTCGCCCCGTTCGACCCAGTTCGCGATCGTTTCGGTCACGGAGGTCGATGGGGTGATCGGGTAGGCGGAAACCACCTGAACCTTGCAGAGCCTTGCCCCGTAAGCGGCTGCGGAGTTGCCGGTCATGATCTGGACGTTGCTCATTTCGGGGTCTCCTCGTTGGTCACCATCGTGATCGCCCTGGCGGGGCACTCCTCGGCGCAGATCCCGCACCCCTTGCAGTAGTCGAGGTCGATCCGGGGCGGGCTGCCGGCCGTGACGATCCCCTCCGGGCAGTAGAGCCAGCACAGGTAGCAGGCCGCACGGTTCTTGACCGCGGCGATGCATTTTGCCGGATCGATGACCGGGGTGGCGTCCCGCCAGTCGCCGGTCCTTCCCGCCTCGCCGACAGCCGGCTTGCACATCGCGGAAATGTGGTCGTCTTTTTGTTCCATGGCGTTCCTTTGCTATGGTTTAATGCTTGCCGCCTCGTACCCGGCCCGGAGCGCCGCGATGTTCGTCGCCGCGGCCGTGCCGGAGAGCTTCCACCGGAGTCCCCGCTCCAGATGCGCGACATCGACCAGCCCCGAGGCTTTCGAAAAAACCCCCAGCATCGGGGTGTTGACGATCGGCGCCCCCTCCTTGAGCAGGCGGAACTGCAGCGCGATGGCCGCCGCGTCCGCCGTGGCCACCCGGACGCCGTCCGGAATATCCAGTTCGTCCGGCGCGTGGGTCGTGTTGACGATGAGCCATCCGCCCGGTTTCAGCGATCCCAGGATGTCGACCACGACGAGCAGGGAAGGGTCGAGAACGACGGCCACGTCGGCCCGTTCGATCTGCGAAAAGGTCCTAATCGGCGTGTCGGAGATCCGGGTTGAGGCGGTCAGCGGCGCCCCCCGTCTCTCCGGGCCGAAGGTCGGGGCCGAGGTGACCCCCTTGAATCCCTGGAGGTAGGCCGATTCGGCCAGGATCTGCGCGGCGATGACGACGCCCTGACCGCCGCGTCCGTGCCATATCACTTCATGCATGCGCTTCCCCTCAAAAAGCCGTCGGGCCGCCCGGAAACAGCAAGGCCATGGATTTTTCCACCCATGGCCTTTAGGATTCGTTCATTTTCCGGGATGATCAACTCCTGAAAGCGACGGGCGATGGGCTTGCACCCCTCCCCAGAAGGGCGAGGCACAACAGGAGGCCCCGGCGAAGCAGGTCGCATCTTGAAAAGGCCCTTCTCAACATCGCTTTCGTTCCCATGATGAACCCCGTGATGAAACCGGGCGGAACCATAGAACAAAATCCGGACGATGTCAATCATGAATTTGGCGCGGGACGGGGAAGTTTTTTCGGGTGTCCCGGTGCGGCGGAAAAAGGGCGTCCGGATTCCCGGCCGTTGACGCCTGAACGGCGATCTGATAGAGGGATGACGTCATTGCAATGCGATCAAAGATTCGGGAGGACGGCATGGATCTGGGACTGAAGGGAAAGGTGGCGCTGGTGGCCGGCGGGAGTACGGGACTGGGAAGAGCGGTGGCGCTGGAGCTGTCGCGGGAGGGGGCGAAGGTCGCGATCGGCGCCCTGGACGATCCCCACCTGCAGGAGGCGGCAGAATGGATCCGGCGGGAAACGGGCGGCGAGGTGACGGCCATGCCCGCGGATGTCAGCGACGCGGAGCAGGCGAAGGGGTTTGTCCGCAGCGCGATTGCCCGCTTCGGAACGGCGGACATCCTCGTGAACAACGCAGGAGGGCCTCCTTCGGCCGATTTTCTCGAGATCGACGAGACACTCTGGGAGAAGGGGTTCCGCCTCAACCTGCTTTCGACAATCCTGATGACCCGCGAGGTGGTTCCGGTCCTGAAGGCGAAGCGCTGGGGGCGGATCATCAACATGACCTCGATCTCGGTCAAGCAGCCGATCGACGGCCTGATCCTCTCCAACACCGTCCGGATGGGGGTGATCGGTCTGGCCAAGACGCTCTCCACCGAGCTGGCCCCGTTCAACGTCACGGTGAACAGCGTCTGCCCCGGATATACCATGACGGACCGGGTCCGGAACCTCGCGAAGGTTGCGGCGGAAAAGGAGGGGACGACGCCGGAGGCGGTCATCGGCCGCTGGGAGGCGTCCATCCCGATGAAACGACTCGGCACGCCGGAGGAGTTTGCCGCGCTTGTGGCCTTTATCGCCTCGGAGCGCAGCAGCTACATCACCGGCGCCGCGATCCAGATCGACGGCGGCTGGTACCGGGGGGTGATGTAGGCGGTTACAGCTATCAGCGCCGCCGGGAAATCATGATCCCTCCTCGCGCCGGACCTTTTTCGACCCTGCGCCTCCTCGCTGCGCTGCGGGGGAAGGGCGCCCGAAAAATCTCCAATGCGCGCTTCCGGGATATGATTTCTCGGTGGCGCTGAGATCATTTCTTTACGCGGTACTTCAGCAGCGTCCAGAGGGCCGAGAGCCCGTGCCTCCAGGTGATCTTCTTTCCCTCCTCAAAGCTTCTGCCGTAGTAGGAGATCGGGATTTCATAGACCCGCCACCGTTTGTTCCGGCAGATCTTGGCCGTCAATTCCGGTTCCACGGAAAAATCGTCGGATTCGATCCGGATGCCTTCGAGCACCTCCCTCCGGAACATCTTGTAGCAGGTTTCCATGTCGGTCAGCGTCACGTTGTAGAGGAGGTCCGTCACGAACGTCAGGAATCCGTTTCCGACCCGGTGCCAGAACAGGTGGACCCGCTGCGGTTTCCCGCCGGAGAGCCGTGATCCGTAAACCACGTCGGCGACGCCGTCGCGGATGGGCCGGATCATCTCGTTGAATTCGTCGGGATCATACTCCAGATCCGCATCCTGGATCGCCACGACCTCACCCTTGACATGGCCGAATCCGGTGCGCAGGGCCGCCCCCTTCCCGCGGTTCCGCTCGTGAAAAAAGAGCCTCACGCGCCGGTCGAATGCCGCCTGCTCCAGGATTTCCCTCGTGCCGTCCGTGGAGCCGTCGTCGACCACGATGACCTCCGCGACGATCTCCAGCTTCAGCACCTTCTCGATCATCTGGAGGACCGTTCGCCGTTCATTGTAGACGGGGATCACGACGGAAAGGATCCCTCCCGGTTTGCCGTCATGGTTCATTTCACTCTCCTCGTTTTTCCGGACTTGCCTCTCCCGGCCGATCTTTTACCCGGGGGAGGGACTTTAGCACCCCGTCGGTTCCCTGGCAACAGGGCCGGTTCCGGCGAACCGGCGATCATGAAAAACAGGAAAATAAAGCCCGGCCACAACTGCAGGAAAAGACGGTTCAGCGACGTGGCGAGGTGGTATCCCAGATCGCGCGGGGTCAGCACATAGACGAAGAAAAAGCCGAACAGCATCAAGCCGAGAATGGCGGCCGAACGGACGACCGCGATCCGGTCCCGCCGGTCGATCCGCACGCCCATCAGAAAAAGATAACCGATCAGGACCGCCGTGGCCACGGCTCCGCCGACGTTCAGGCTGATCCCCTTGCGGGCGTCGAACAGCCCCTGTGTAAAGCTGACCCCGGTGATGAGGAAGGCCTTCGCGACCTCAGCATAGCGGCCGGGGTCCGTCAGTTTGACAATGACAGCGGCCGCGCCGAACCCGGCCATCAGATCGTTCGGCGGGGCAAACTGCATCTTGAAATAGCCGATCGTCAGCAGGACCGGCAGCGCGCCCATTAGGAACAGGGCGGTTCCGCGCAATGCCGCTTTCCATCCATCTGAATATGCCTCCGTGAACAGCAGGACTGCCGCGACGATCGGGAAGAACAGGATCCCCTCGTTTTTTGTCCAGGCGCATAAAGCGGCGGTCAGCCCCGCCAGGATCAGCGGGCCCGGGGTGCGGTCCGGGGAGCTTCCGTAACGATGGAGCAGGACAAGGGTGGCCAGGATGAAAAAGGCGAGCGGGACGTCGGCGAACTGGGAGCTTCCCATCAGGAGGAACAGAGGGGTGCCCAGCAGGACCATCGCGCCCAAATAGCCTTGCGACCGGCCCCGCAGATGGGACAGCGCGGACAGCAGCAGGCCGACGGTGAGCAGCGAGAACAGAAACGCGAAGACGGCCGGGACGTAAACGCTTTCGCTGCCCATGTACCTCCAGGAGCGGACGATCGACAGCGGCAGCAGCAGCGGGTAGTCCCAGTGGGTCCACCAGTCCATCCCGCTGGAAAAGACGTCTCTCCACGCCTCTCCGGTCCGGTACAGGAAGCGGGCGTGCATGTTCCAGACCAGCCATGCGTCCCATTTGCCGTGGGGCGCTTCCCGCCAGGCGAGAAAGAAAGAGGCCAGCGAGGCGAGCAGCTCGATGGAGAGGATCCCCGCCAGCCACATTTCCAAAGGGGTCCGTTTGGGCGCCTGCGGAACCGTTTGCGGATTCCCCGTCGCGTTACGCCGCAGCATCCCGAAGCCGATCCCGCCGAGCAGCAGGCAGAGCGCAAGGTCGGCCCAGAGGATGTATCCGGCGAGTCCGGCCGTCATGCAGGCAAAGCAGAGGCACGACATGACCCCGATCCCGAGACCGCCCCCGGCGAAGATCCGGAACATCCATGGATTTCCGTTCCCTTTGGAGGGGAGAAAAACAACGGTCAGCAGGATGCCCGCAACCACGGAGAGAAAAAGGGATATGGCGAACGCGAGGGCGGAAGCGGTCATGGCGTTCGCCCCCTTTGATAGAGGATCAGGCCGTCGCCCAGATCCCGGAGCGGAACCAGGCCGTTTTTTTCCAGAAACCCGGGCGCGGGCGGACCGCTGATGAAATTGCCGACGACCAGCGGGAGATCGGGGCGGTTGCGCACCAGCAGCGGAGCAAGCGTATATTGCGTCAGCACATACTGGGCGAGAAATTCGACATTGGTGAAGGTGGCCTCCGCGTCGAAGATCTCACGGTTTTCAACCGTCGTCACATAGCCCACTTCGCCGGAAGCGGGCAGCAGCGTCCGGAGCTGGGCGATCCTTTCCTCGTGGATCGTAACCGGATCCGTCTTCGGCAGGCTGGGTCGAAGTCGAATGTTCTCCCAGAGCAGATTGAGCACGGCATAACCGGTCAACATGACCAGCAGCAGGACGCCGGCCGTTCGGCGGTAGGAGGGATCCATTTTCTTCATGGCGCTCACCCCCGCTTCTCTTCCGGATACGGATCCTCCGCTGAAAACCGGCTGTTCGATTGCTCCCGGCCGGTTCCGATCCGGACCCATGTCTCGAGCTTCCCGATCAGCGGCGGCAGGGTGTCCGGAGCCAGCGCGGAGATCGCAATGGCGTCGAACCGCCTGCAGAGGGATTCGAGGAGGGACCGGTCGGCGACACGGTCCATCTTGTTGAGGACCCGGAGGATCGGTTTGTCGATCAGGTCCAGCTCCTGGAGGATCTTTTCGACGGCCGCGATCTGCGCCTCGAAGGCCGGGTTGCCCGCGTCGATCACGTGAAGCAGGATATCCGCCTCCTGGAGTTCGTCAAGGGTGGCCGAAAAGGCGGCGACGAGCTCTTTCGGGAGCTCCCGGATGAAGCCGACCGTATCGGTGATGACCGCCTCCGTGTCCCTCGGGAAGCGGAGGCGGGAACTCTTCGGGTCCAGCGTCGCAAAGAGGCGGTCCTCGGTGAAGACGTCGCTCTTCGTCAATGCGTTCAGCAATGCCGATTTGCCCGCGTTCGTGTAACCGACGATCGAGATGACGGGCAGGCCCGCCCGTTCCCGGCGGATGCGCCGCTGACCCCGGGCCTTTTCGATCTTCTTCAGGTCCTTCTCCAGGTGGTGGATGCGGTCCCGGAGGCGCCGGCGGTCCACCTCCAGCTTGGTTTCCCCGGGGCCGGTGCCGCCGATGCCGCCGGCCAGACGGGAGAGGCCCGCGTCCTGCTGCGTGAGCCGGGGCAGCCGGTATTTGAGCTGGGCGAGCTCCACCTGGATCTTTCCCTCCCGGCTGTGGGCGCGCTTCGCGAAGATGTCGAGGATCACCTGGGTGCGGTCGATCACCTTCATCTCGGTGGAATCGGCGATCGAACGGATCTGGGCGGCCGTCAGCTCATGGTCGAAGATCAGCAGGTTCGCGTCCATCTGCATGGCGCGGATCACGAGGTCGGACAGTTTCCCCTTGCCGATCAGGAACCGCGGATCCATCTCGGGGCGGCGCTGAACCATCGCGTCGAACACCTCCACGCCGGCCGTGCGGCAGAGTTCCCGGAGTTCCGCAAGCGAGGCCTCCCCGTCGGAGGCGGACCCTGTCTCCACGCGCACGAGAATCGCGCGATCGGCGGCCTCCACCTTGCGGGTGGCCTGCCGCTTTGCGAATTCCCCTTCGAGCGCCGCGATGAACGCGGTAAAATCGAGATCCAGTTCGGCGGGACGCTGCGGGGGGAGGATTTGCCAGTAACGGCCGTCCGGGTTTTCGGGGATCAGGTGGGCGGTGCGGGCGAAACCGGGGAGGCCGTCCTCGCCGGCCTCGACCGCGCAGACCAGATCCAGCCTCAGCAGCGCCAGGTCCGTGAGGTCGTCCAGGGTGAGCTCCTCGCCGCTTAAGTGGGTGTGGACCAGGCGAAGTCCCCGGAAACGGCGGGAGGAGGAGCGGAAGCTGTCCAGACCGGGGATGAGGATGCCGTGGTGGGAGCCCACGATCACGAAGGCCACTTCGCCCCTTCGGGTAATCAGGATGCCGATCTGGCGGTTGATCTCCCGGGAAAGTTCGGTGAGCCGGCGGGCCAGTTCATGGGTGACGATCCGCTCCGGCGGGATGCGCCGCCGGTAGATCTGCCCGATGCGCCGGATCTCATCGGCGCCGAGTCCGGTCAGGTTTCCGTGGATCTTTTCGATGGCCTCTCCTTGCGATGGCGGGACCGCCGGATGTTCCATCCAAAATCCGATGCGTATTTCCGGGGTCCGGTTTTCAAACGGCGCGAACGGTCTCTATTTGAATTTCTCCGGGCTGACCTTTTTTTCCATCCCGTCGAGGAAGGTCGCCCAGGCGTTGGTCCGGAACGAGACCATCCGTTTTTGGGTTTCCCTTTTCCCGCAATCCGGACAGGCCGGCCTCTCTTCGCCGACCTTCATGATCCGCTCGAAGAGGCG
>JAEAMF010002218.1_pt1 | contig 11392 bp, 8 predicted proteins | sample 8958721 | NCBI WGS metagenome assembly JAEAMF01 (sample SAMN16933255, study PRJNA681124) | bioreactor sludge metagenome | isolation source: anaerobic bioreactor treating anionic surfactant - SDBS | place: India: Bengaluru | collected 2019-02-28
TTTCCCATACCACGTAACCTTGGAAGCCGAAATTTCTACAGGGAAAACACTTCCGTCTTTTCTTCGATGAAATATGAATTCCTCCAGCAATTCCTGTCCATCCTGCCTTATTGAAGTGTCCAAACTCTTGGAATTGAGATCCCCTCTCTTCATCCCCAAGAACTCTTCTCGATAAAATCCATAGAGTTTTTCGGCAGCGGCATTGACCTCGAGAATCTGGTCTGAATCTTCGTCGATTAGAAAAAGAGCATCCGATTCCAATTCAAATAACTGGCGGTACCGTTCCTCACTTTCCTTCAGAACTATTTGCGCATGCTTTCGGGCAATGAGCTCATCCATGCTTTTTTGATAGAGGATCTCTATCTTTTTAAGCGGGAAAAAGGCGCCAAAAGAGGCCACTATCCCGGCAAAAACAATTGTAATGACATGAGATTGCCAAAGAATAATGTCCGCAAAAATCGCTTGCTTGATCGCTTCATAGATGGAAAAAAATATACATGTGATGAGGGCAATTTTGAGGAGTACGGGTATCAGTTTTTTAAACAATTTTTTATTGTCGAAATCACTTTCCCGGACTTTTTCTGCCATCAACAGGTATTTCTCATTACCAGCATCCGGTTCCAGCGCGACTTCGTTTCTTAGCGCTTTTTTCGGTGAATTTTCGTTGAGAATCTGCTTGCATAAATGCATCAACTCATTGAGATTTTTTTCCATTTCACTGGTCGACATCTCATCCTCCCATAGTGGCAGCTTTCTGTAGAGTTTTATTTTGAAGGCATGCACCTTATTATATACACATGTATCACATTGGGGTCGATTTGCACAATTTTCATCTGAATGGCTCTATCCGATGTTGCAAATGTGATCCTTTCCTATGCCAAGAACTTACAGGTTCAGTAATGCCCGTTCATTGTTCACAGGAAGCTTTTCCACGCGAATGCCGATATCGTTAAAAGAGGCTCCGGAGAAAAATCGAGGTCGTTTGCGGTCGAGAAGTCACTCATCCCCCATAGGATGATTCGATGTTTGTTGCCTGCAATCGCTGTGTGTATCTACGATGAGGACGCTTTCTTTCCTTTTCCAAGCGTTTCCTCGGTCAGGAAGTACAGTCCGGAAGTGAATGCAAGGCAAACAGAGCAGAATAAAAATGCCGTTTTAAAGGCGGGGGCTCCCAACGCTTCACCGGGATACAGGGATTGCATCAGATGACCCAGCCCCTGAAGAAATACGGCGACCCCCGTCATGGTGAAGAAATTGACACCGGTCATGGCCGTTCCCGCATATTGAACAGGCATTCTCTCCTTGATATGAGCATAAACGATCAGCCCGACGCCGGAAAAAAAACCGAATCCGAAAAAGAGAACCGACAACAAGGTCAAATCGGCGCCCCGGGGAAGAAAGGCCAGAATGGCCAGCATCAGACCCATGCCGCTCAATCCCGCAATCATCACCCCTTTTCGGTTTCGGAAAACGATATCGGACAGCCAACCGCAGACCGGGCTGCCGATGATCAGGCCGATGCTCATACAGAGCAGAACGTTTCCGGCGGCCACCGGCGATGTTCCGATTACGGTCATCAGATAAGGGCCGGCCCACAGGGCCTGCACCGCGGCGAATATTCCGTACCGGCAGAAAGTCGACAAAGAAATGATCCAGTAGTCCTTTTCCCTGAACAGGTTCAGCAGATTTTGCAGGATTTTCCGAAAGTCGCCGGAGGCGACCTGCGGGGTTTGGTCGAAATCCGGGGTTTTGGGCCGATCCCGGACCACGACGAAAAACATCATCGTCAACAGAAGATTGATCCCGGCAAAAATCAGGAAGGTTATCCGCCATCCTACGGACTGAACCATCAAAACCAGCGGCGTTGCCGCAGTCATGTTGCCCAGGGTTCCAAAAGAAACCACCAAAGCCGATATGGTTGCAAACCTCAGCGGTCCGAACCATAAGGTGATCAGTTTCAGAGTCCCCATCAGGCTGCAGGCCGTCCCGGCGCCGAGAAGCAGTCTCCCGGCCACCAGCGATCCGACCGTGTCCCCCCACGCAAAAACCAATGCCCCCGCCACCCCCAGCAGCGAAAGCGCCGTCATGGCAATCCTGGGCCCGATCGCATCGAGGTACATGCTGATCGGGATCTGCATGACGGCAAACGCATAGAAGAAGGAAGCGGAAATCAGGCTGAGATCGTTGACATCGAGTCCGAGATCCGCGATCAGATCCGGGGTGATCACCGCGATCGAGGCCCGGTAGAACTGGGAGAGCACAAACAACAGACAGGCCATGAAAAAGATCGCCCACCGGCGAGAAACAAATATTTTCATGAGGTTCCTTTAAATGGTCTGAAATGAAATTTCCGAGACCTGTTTCAGTATAGCCCGATCACCTTTGAAACAAAAGGCCAAATGTCTTTTTGATGATCCACCTCACCGTTGTCTTTTCCGTTCCCATCTGTTATGGTCCCAATCCAAGGCGGATCGTTCACTCCGGCCGGGACCATTCGGGAGAAGACCATGGTTCATCGCATCGAAATCGGCTTTAAAGAGGGGATCAGAGACGCCCTCGGCGAAAAGATCAAAAGAAGGATCATCGACCATCTCCGGATTCCGGTGGATTCCGTGCAAACCGTCGAGGTCTACACAATCGACGGCCCCCTCGACCGCGGTGAACTGGAAAAGGCAGCCCGCGGACCCCTCTCCGACCCGGTGATCCAGGAAACCGCCATCGACCAAGGCCTGGCCGGCGGGTTCGACTGGCTGATCGAGGTGGGATTCCGCCCCGGCGTCACCGACAACGTCGGAAAAACGGCGGGCGAAGCGATCTCACTCCTCACCGGGAAAACGGTTCGCGCCTATACCTCACGGCAATACGTCATCCGTGCCGTCCGCGACCGTTGTATTCTCGACGCGCTGACACGGGCGGATGCGGAGCGGATCGCCTCCGAGCTACTCGCCAACGATCTCATCCAGCGTTACGATATCCTGGACGGGAAAACCTGGGATCCGGCAAACGGAATCCGGCCCTACATCCCCCTTGTCACCGGAGAGAATCGTCCGCACACAGAGGAGATCGACCTGGACCGTCCCGATGATGAACTCGTCCGGATCAGCCAGCAGCGGGTCCTCGCGCTGACGCTGGAGGAGATGCAGATCCTCCGGGACTATCTGAAAAACGAAGATGTCCTTGCCCGCCGGAAAGAGGTCGGTCTGGGGGCAAAAATCACCGACGCGGAACTCGAATGCCTCGCCCAGACCTGGTCGGAGCACTGCAAGCACAAGATCTTCAACGCCCGGATCTCCTACGATGACGGCAAAGGCCTGACCCGGGAAATCGACTCGCTCTTCTCCACATACATCAAGCGTTCGACCCGGCTGATCCGGGAGCGAATGGGCGTCGCCGACTGGTGCCTCTCCGTTTTCGTCGACAATGCGGGAATCATCCGCTTCAACGAAGACTGGAACCTCGTCTTCAAGGTGGAAACCCACAACTCCCCTTCGGCGCTCGATCCTTACGGCGGCGCTCTTACCGGTATCGTCGGCGTGAACCGAGACCCGTTCGGCTGCGGCATGGGGGCCAAGCTGATCTTCAACACGGATGTCTTCTGCTTCGCCCCGCCCGACTATGAAAAACCCCTGCCGAAGCGGATTCTCCACCCGCGGCGGATCTACGAAGGGGTCCGGGAAGGGGTGGAGCACGGCGGGAACAAAAGCGGCATCCCGACGGTGAACGGATGCCTGGTATTTGACGAGCGCTACCTCGGGAAGCCCCTCGTGTATTGCGGCACCGGCGGAATCATGCCGGCCCGAATCAACGGAAAGTGCAGTCACACAAAGGAGATCCTGCCGGGCGATTGCATCGTGATGACGGGGGGCCGCATCGGAAAGGACGGAATTCACGGCGCGACCTTCTCTTCCGAGGAACTGCACGAGGGCTCTCCGGTCACGGCGGTTCAGATCGGCGACCCGATCACGCAGAAAAAGATGACCGATTTCCTGCTCATCGCCCGGGACCGTGGTCTCTACCGCGCGATCACCGACAACGGCGCGGGGGGACTCTCCTCCTCCGTGGGAGAGACGGCGCGGATCTCGGGCGGCTGCGAACTGGATCTGGACCGGGCGCCCCTGAAGTATCCGGGACTGAATCCATGGGAGATTCTCATCTCGGAATCCCAGGAGCGGATGACCCTGGCCGTGGCGCCGGAAACGATCGACGAATTCCTCGCCCTCGCCCGCAGGATGGACGTGGAGGCCACCGTTCTCGGCCGCTACACCGATTCCGGGTGGTTCCACGTCCGCTACGGCGGAGAGACCGTCGCCTATATCGGCATGGATTTCCTGCATGAGGGCCTCCCGCAGATGAATCTCCGGGCCCGCTGGGCTTCTCCGTCTCATGCCGAACCGGATTTCCCCGAACCGGCGGATCTGGGCGCTGCGCTCAAGGGAATGCTCTCCAGACTCAATATCTGCAGCAAGGAGTCGGTCGTCCGCCAGTATGACCACGAAGTGCAGGGGGGAAGCGTGATCAAACCGATGACCGGCATCCTCAACGACGGCCCAAGCGACGCCGCGGTGATCCGGCCCTTGCTCGACTCTTTTGAAGGAATCGTCATCGCGAACGGCATCTGCCCCCGATACAGCGACATCGACGCGTATCACATGGCGGCCTGCGCGATCGACGAGGCTGTCCGGAACGCGGTTGCGGTCGGGGCGCCGATCGAGAGACTGGCGGGGCTGGACAATTTCTGCTGGTGCGACCCGATCCGGTCCGAAAAAAATCCCGACGGGGAGCACAAGCTCGCCCAGCTCGTCCGTGCGAATGAGGCCCTCTTTGAGCTCACGACCTCCTACGGCGTCCCCTGCATCTCGGGAAAGGACAGCATGAAGAACGACTACCAGATCGGAGAAATCCGGATCTCGATCCCTCCGACGCTTCTGTTCTCGGTCCTGGGAAAGATGGAGGATGTCCGGAAGGCCGTGACGATGGACGTGAAAAAACCGGGTGACCTCGTCTATCTGCTGGGGCAAACATATCGGGAACTGGGCGGCTCCGAATGGTACGCCTTCCATGGGAAGATTGGAAACGGCGTTCCCCGGGTGCATCCGAAAACGGCAAAGGCGCTTTACGAAAAGCTCGGGCGTGCAATCCGTGCGGGCCTTGTCGCCTCCTGCCATGACTGCTCGGACGGCGGGCTTGGCGTGGCGCTGGCGGAAACGGCCTTCGCCGGCGGATTCGGTCTCGCCATCGATCTGAAGGCCGTTCCGGCCGAAGGAATCGCCCGCAACGACGAGCTCCTCTTCTCGGAATCACAGAGTCGTTTTGTGGTCACGGTCCGACCGGAATCGCGGCAAGCCTTCGAAGACGCTCTTGCCGGCTCCGTTTTCGCAAGGATCGGCCTGGTGATCCCGGAGCCGACCCTCCGGATCGAGGGTCTCCACGGGGAAAACATCGTAACGGAAAACCTGGCCGACCTCCAATCGGCCTGGCAGAAACCGCTCGCGTTCTGACGGCGGGTCAGACGGGAACAGAGGTCAAGTCCTCAAAGCACGGCCTCGACGAAGGCAGGGGAAAATGCCGAAAAGAATCAGCGCGATTGTCATCACCGGCAACGGGACGAACTGTGAAATGGAGATGGCGCATGCGTGCCGTGTGGCCGGATTCGAGGAGGTGGATATTGTCCACATCAGCGAACTGCTCTGCGGAACGAAGCGGCTCGACGACTACGATTTTCTGAACCTGCCCGGCGGATTTCTCGACGGAGACGACCTCGGCTCGGCCAAGGCGGGGGCCAATCGGATTCTGCACGCCTCCGTAGCCGGAACCCGGGAACGCCTCTTCGCCCAGTTCATCCGGTTCATCGGACAGGGAAAACTGATCCTCGGCGTCTGCAACGGTTTCCAGCTTCTGGTCAAACTGGGGATGCTGCCGGGGTTCGACGGCCGGTACGACCGGCAGACGGTTACGCTGACGTTCAACGACTCGGGCCGCTTCGAGGATCGCTGGGTCCATCTCCGCGTCGATCCGGCCTGCCCCTGCATTTTCACACGGGGTCTCCAGTCCATCTATCTCCCCGTCCGCCATGGCGAGGGGAAGTTTATCCCGCGGGACGAAGAGATTTTGGCACGGCTTTGCGGGCAGAATCTGGTCGCACTCCGGTATGCCGACGGAAAATCCGGGGAGGCCACGATGGAGTATCCCGACAATCCCAACGGATCGGTGGAGGCCATCGCCGGGATTTGTGACGAGACGGGCCGGATATTCGGTCTGATGCCGCACCCCGAGGCCTACCTGCACCGAACGAACCACCCCCGTTGGACGAGGGAAAATCTGCCGGAACAGGGGATGGGACTTGCGCTCTTCCGGAACGCCGCCTCGTTTCTACGCGGTGTTGCCGCATAGCCGCAATCCGGCAAGGACCCTTCCCCGTCTCGGGCTTCCGCCTATGGATGTTAAAAGGAGGGAGTTCTGACCTTTACATCGGTTTAAGACCATCGAGCCCCATACGGCAAGGAAAGCCGTTTATTAAATCAAATTCTTGACAAATCGATCGCCGGACCGGCGAAATACGGGAGCGGGAAAAAATGACGACATACAAAAAAGCGGGGGTGGATGTTCATCTGGGCGATGTGTGCTCAAAGATCATGTCTTCGGCGGCGGATAAGACGTTTGCCAACAGAAAAGGAACTTCCGCCGTTGTCAAGATTCTGGAAAAGAGGGGCCTGCACAGGATCATCACGGTATCCATGGGCCGGCTCGAGCTGATGCTCAACAGCGACGGCATCGGCACCAAAGTCGAGTTTGCCGAAAGAACGGGGAAACACGACACCATGGCTTACGACCTTTTTGCCATGCTGTGCGACGATGCCGTCCGGTTCGGAGCCGAACCGGTGGCCCTGTCCAACGTGCTTGACGTCAACGCCCTGGATAAAAATATCATACAGGGACTGGCCAAAGGCGTGGTCAAGGCCGCCAAAGACGCAGGCGTCGCGGTTGTTTCCGGCGAAATCGCCGAACTCGGCGCCCGGATCGGCGGTTACGGCAAGCACAGCTACAGTTGGGGCGGCACCGTGCTGAGCATTGTCCGAAAGGAGCTCGGGGGACGGGAGCTGAAGGAGGGAGAAAGCATCGTGGGCCTGGAGGAAAAAGGATTCCGCTCAAACGGAATATCCCTGGTCCGGAAAATCATGGAAAAGGCCTACGGGCCGAGCTGGCACAAGCGGAAAAAGGACGGCCGGACCCTGGGAGAAATGGCGCTTCAACCTTCCAAGATTTATACCCAAGCCGCTCTCAAGATGTTCGATGATGCCAGTGGGATCGCGCATATCACCGGCGGCGGCATTCCCGGGAAATTGGGGCGGCTGCTGGCCGCCCGAAAATTCGGGGCCGAGATCACCGATCCCTTTTCCCCGTGCGAGATGATGCTGCTCTGCCAGAAACTCGGCGGGGTGAAGGATGCCGAGGCTTACAAGGTGTGGAACATGGGGCAGGGAATGCTGGTCGTGACCGCCAGGCCGGAAAAGATCATATCGATCGCCGCGACACACAAAATTAAGGCCAGGGTGGTCGGGAAAATCACCGCCGGCCCCGGACTGAAAATTACCAGCAGAGGTTATCACAGCCCCGGCAAATCCCTCCATTTTTAATCTGCGCCGGTTCAAGGCGGGTTGAAGGGGCCGGTGAAAAGATGGGCGCTTTTTTGTGATGAAACGCGTCTTCTCCGGACAAAATCTGTTTCTGCTTCTTGCACTCTCCCTGGGGCATATGCTCATGCACTGCTTTCAGCAGGGGTGGTACGTGGTCATGCCCTCCATGAAGGAGACGTTTGGCCTGTCGGACATACAGTACGGCGCCATTGAAAGCACCCGGTCCGCCGCCAACGCGGCGTTGCTGGTACCGGCAGGTGTTGTAGCCGATATCTTACGCAGGCAGTGGGTGATCGCCACCGCCGGCGGTCTCGTAGGCCTGGGGGTGGCCTATGTCGTCTTGGGCCTGGCGCCCAACTACGGCATCGTTCTGCTGGCGACGATCCTGGTGGGAACCAGCATGGCCCTTTGGCACCCGTCGGCCCTTTCGGTGTTGTCGTATCGGCTGGCATCCAGACGGGGACTTGCCCTTTCGCTCCACGGCATGGGCGGCAACATAGGCAATGCCGTCGGCCCGGCCATGTTTGGCATCATTATAGGTGCGATCGCCTGGCAGACGGCCTCCTGGATGTTGGCGATACCGCTGATCCTGCTGGCTCTTTTGATGTGGATTGTCCTGCGGAAGGTTCCCGGCGTCGAAGGGGATGAGGCTGGGGCCAAGCGGTACTTCTCCTCCATCATCGGTCTGTTAAAGAACAAGGTGATGCTGATCCTGGTGGTCTCCAACGGCTTACGCGCCATGGGCACCGTCAGTGTGTTCGCATTTTTTTCCCTCTACTGTAGCAAGGACCTGGGGTTCAGCTCGGCCAAAGTCGGATTTTACTATATGCTCATGATGGCATCCGGGATCGCGTCGCAGCCGTTTTTGGGTTACCTGTCCGACCGGTTCGGACGGCGAGTTGTGATCATACCGTCCATGATGCTGCTGGGATTGTTTCAAATTCTGATCGTATGGTCCGGTTCCGGCGCGGGGCTGGTGCTGGCGGCTCTATGCACCGGGCTCTTCATTTATTCGGTGAGCATCCTCGCGCAAGCCGCCGCCATGGATGCAACTCCCCCCGGCGCCGGGGGCGCGACCATCGCGTTACTGATGGGAAGTGCGGCACTGTTCCAGATTCCATCACCGACCATTGCCGGTGCGTTATCCGAAAGCTACGGAACGCCATCGGTATTCTTGTACAGCGGTGCGCTTGTGCTGGCCTCGTCGCTGGTTCTCCTTTTCCTGCCCAAGGACAGTCTCAAGGTCTCCAGCGAAAAAGGTGGATAGAGATAAATAAGAGGCAGGTCAACGGCGACTTCGGAAGGTTGGAGTCCTTGAAAATTCCGCATGCTTTTTTTATCGAAGCCTTCCTTTTATCAGGCGTTCGGCAATTCTTGCAGAGATCCACCCTTCGGAGGGTAATGATGAAAGCAGGGGCTTGACGCACAAAATCCTTTTTCGTGTACTCTGACGAAATTAAGGAAGTTCTTATCAACCTTATCAACACAAGGAGACGCCCGATGAGAAAATTTTTAGTTGTATGTCTGATTACCGGTGTGTGTGCTTCCTTCTTCATCGCAGGATTCATGTTTCAAAAGGCGAGCAACGCAGAGCGTGACGGCTACAGCTTATGGTCAAAGCATGCATTATTCTCATTCTTGCCTGCAGATGTCTATGCGGCTGATAATGTTTGCAATATAACTCCGGCCACATTACACGAATTAAGAACCAGATGCACTGATACTTGTCAATCTGTCTACGGAATTATGGGCAACATGATTCCGTACGCGGGTTGTGTTTCAGGGTGCAGCACCTACGCGTCGACAGCAATGGAGAGATGTAAAAATTAGTTACTGATGGGGTGACTGTCCCTTTTCCGTGACGGTGCAGATCGGGGGCGGGTTTGTACAGCCTCATTGGTCCGGCCCATTCTACCATTGGATGTACCGGATCGGCGGGAAGGACGCCCGCCTCCCGGTGAGCCACGCGTTCTTTCAAATCGTAACTGTTAGCATTACATCCAATCTCATATCCTTGACTCGATGAATAAGAGAGAAGGACGCATAAGCGTTATGCTCCGGAAGAGATCGACGTTTCCGCCTGGCACGACGCGATGGACGCAAAATACTTTACCTACATCCATGCCATACAGGCCGTGCTGCCGGGCATGGTATCGCGCGGCCGCGGCGTCATCATCAACATCATCGGCGGCGGCGGCAAGGTGGCGGGGCCTGTTCATCTTCCCGGAGGCGCCGCCAATGCGGCCCTGATGCTGGTTACAACCGGATTGGCCAATGTGTATGGCAGAAAAGGCGTCCGCGTGAACGCGATCAATCCGGGCCTGACTATGACCGGGCGCGTGGAAGAGGGAATCGCCGCGGAATCGCGCCGCACTGGAGCGGCCCCGGCTGAGCTGCTCGCCAGGGGAACCGAACGCATCCCGCTCGGCCGATATGCGAAACCGGAAGAAATAGCAAATGTCGCGGTTTTTCTCGCATCCGATCAGGCAAGCTACGTGACCGGCGCCATTGTGCCGATGGACGGCGGGGCGAATCCGATTATTTAGGACCATCTGATTTCTGATAAAAGAGGCGGCCCTGCCGCTCAGGGCCGTTTCGTCTCAAAGAGCTTCCGATACTGTCCGTATCCCTCTTTTTCCAGATCCTCCCGGGGAATGAACCGCAGGGCGGCCGAGTTCATGCAGTACCGCAAACCGGTGGGCGGCGGTCCGTCATTAAAGACATGACCGAGATGGGAATCCCCGACTCGGCTCCGAACCTCGGTGCGGCTCATCAGCAGGCTGCGGTCCTCGCGTTCCACCACATTCCCCGGTTCGAGCGGTCGGGTAAAGCTCGGCCAGCCTGTGCCGGAATCGTATTTGTCCAGCGAGCTGAACAGCGGTTCGCCGGATACGACGTCCACGTAGATCCCCTCCCGCTTGTTGTTCCAGTACTCGTTCTGAAAAGGAGCTTCCGTTCCTTCCCGCTGGGTGACCTCGTACTGAAGCGGTGAGAGTTTCTTGCGCAACGTCTGTTCGTCGGGCTTTCGGTACGTCTTGCCGGCGGCGGGCGGCAACGGACAGGACTCCTGCTTCCAGGTCTTCTCCAGGAAGGACTGACGTCCGGACCCGTACCGGTAGGAGAGGTAATGCATCGGGTTCTTCCGGGAATATCCCTGGTGATACTCCTCCGCCTCGTAAAACTTCGTGAATTTCAGGATCTCCGTGGCGATCGGTTTCGCGAACCGTCCGGACTTCGCCAGCGCCGTCCGGGATTTCTCCGCTATGCGACGCTGATCCTCGTCGTGATAAAAAATCACACTCCGGTAATGGGGACCCCGGTCGGCAAATTGGCCGCCGCCGTCCGTCGGATCGATGCTCCTCCAGAACGCATCCAGCAGTTTTTCGTAGCTGAGTTTAGCCGGATCGTAAAAGACCTGAACCGCCTCGACATGTCCCTTTTCCGAGTAAGTCTCGTAGTCGGGATCCGGCCCGGTCCCGCCCGTGTAGCCGGAGACGACCTTCACGACCCCCGGCAGTTTTTCCAGGTCCGATTGCGTGCACCAGAAGCAACCGCCGGCCAGCGTGGCGATTTGGGTTTTTGCTTTCGTTGGCTCCATGGTTTTGCTCCTCCCTCTCTCAGCGGCCGCTGCTGTCTGGCAAATCATGACCAAAAGAAGCGCCGCAATAAAGGCCATTATTTTTTTCATACCGTATCTCCTTCCCGATATTCCCGTTTCTGTCGCGGCGATAATGTATGGACGAATCAACCGATGTCAA
>JAEAMF010002235.1_pt1 | contig 11389 bp, 10 predicted proteins | sample 8958721 | NCBI WGS metagenome assembly JAEAMF01 (sample SAMN16933255, study PRJNA681124) | bioreactor sludge metagenome | isolation source: anaerobic bioreactor treating anionic surfactant - SDBS | place: India: Bengaluru | collected 2019-02-28
TGTAGAAGCCAAATGGAAAGCATCCAAAGCATTCATGATCAATGAAGCTTTTTCGCGAAGCTCCTTTAACTTACTCCAGCGTCCGCTACTGTATTTTATTTCTTTATAATCGTCGCGTCTTGCTGGTTTAGTAGCCATTATTTTACCTGGCAACTTCTACATTTAGTGTTACAACGTTTAATAGTCTTTAGAACAAGAAACACCCAAATAACGAAAACACAAAAAAGCAAACCCCAACTTACAAAAAAACAGGGTTTCCATCATGCTTCCTCTTTTCCATCCCATCCCAACTAACATGACCCCACGTATGTGGATGAGGCAAAGCCACACTGTCCTCATCCTAACAGACACAGAAGGGCAGCCTAAATTAGAAAACCAAACAGGAAACCAGTAAACCCATGAGGATGAGGAACCCTAAACGTCCCCAACCTCACAAAGAAAACAAAAACAAAACACAAATCACAAATTCTGCACTCTACCTATCCTAAACAACATTTAAAAGATTAAAAGTCGCCCAGAAAAAGAAAAAAAGATATTCGAAAATAATTTTCTCGGGAGAATCCATATCTACTTTGATACATCAAACAAATACTATGCCTACTACTCATTGCACTGCATGCAAAACACGCGAGGCCTTCTTTCACAGGCCATACTCAGGAGAAACCCTGTGCAAGAAATGCTTCGCTCAATCCATCGAAGCCAAAGTCCGTTCGACCATAACTCGTTACCACATGCTCAACTTCAACGACCATCTTGCAGTAGCAGTATCAGGCGGTAAAGACAGCCTAAGCCTGCTACACATTCTTACGAAAATCAAAAAGTACAGACCAAAGACAACTTTAACTGCTGTTACAGTGGATGAAGGTATCAAAGGGTACCGAGACGAAGCCCTCGACATAGCAGCGGAAACATGCAAAAAACTCGAAGTCCCTCACCATGTGGTTTCATTTAAGGAACTCTATGGTTATAACTTGGATGAAATTGTAGAGAGAGCTCGCGACAGAGGTCAAACTGAACTTACAGCTTGTGCTTACTGCGGTGTATTGCGTCGAAGAGCCATAAACATCGGCGCAAGACAGGTTAAAGCTGACAAAGTGGCAACTGCTCACACACTTGATGACGAGACCCAAACTGTTCTTATGAATATCCTTCGTGGGGATATCATACGTTTAGCAAAAGAAAAGCCAGTTACAAATGAAGTACACCCTATGTTTGTGCAAAAGATCAAACCCTTCTGCGAGATTCCAGAGAAAGAGAGCGCCCTCTACGCTTACGTAAAGAAGATAGATTTTCAGGATACACCATGCCCGTATGCTACAGAAGCATTACGCAACGATATTCGAGGTATGCTAAACCGCATGGAAGAGAAGCATGCTGGAACAAAGTTCACTGTATCTCGAGCTATAGAGAAACTCAGACCAGCTATTGAAGAGACAACCAAAAAAGAAGACTTCAAAGTCTGCGCTGAATGTGGTGAACCATCTGCATCGAATTTATGCAAAACATGCGAGATGCTTCGTCAAGTCCGCTAAGGTTTGCGATTAAAGCCTTGTTCACTCTTTAATTTACGCATCATCTCTGAAGCCTCAAAGGCCGTATCAGCGGCAGCAACCCTTTGGGCTCGTTGGAGGTTAACGTGTGTGCCACAGTAGGGGCAGATTTTTGTCTTCTGTTTTTGCGCACTAAGCATGTATCCGCTGCATTTTGTACATTTAACGATTAATGTTACCGTCATTTTACGAGCAGCTTCCGAAAGGCTTTTCCACACACACCCAAATAACAGTTTAGTATAGGGGAAACGGGGAGCGCGTGTAAGCATGGAAGAATCCAAACCCAGGTCACATCTTATGGATTTAGCAGTAAAGTACTTCAAAAAAGAAGGCTACAAAGTAAACAGCGAAAACGCCATGATGGAGGGACACAGCGGCGTTCTACGCCATTTTGACTTAATCGTACAGAAGGGGCGACTTGAACAAGGCGTTTGGGTGAGGGATTGGAACCGCACCATAGGCGTCAATGTTATAATTAACTTGGATACGGCTTCAGAAGATGTGGACCTGTCAAGCCCCATTATGATTGGAGAAAAATTCAGCGACCACGCTAAATCCTACTCTAACCGACGCAAAATTTCACTGTTAACGAAGCAAAAAATCGGTAGCTTCCGATGATCAGATCGATTTTAGATATTCATCAAGGATACCTTCATGTTCCAAGGTACCCATCCAATCTACAGTACCTACAAAGCATTTTTTTCTTTTCTCCAAAACATTTAAAATTTCTCCAACTACTTCCTCAACTGATTTACCTGTAACATCGAGTTCGCAAACTCTGCCTGCATGCACTTCAACTGCCTCGCCAAGACAGACATCAATGATTTCAGCTTGAAGGTTCTCCCACATTTTGCTACCGCTATAACCAGCTTTTTCCATGAACACTTTAAGTTCTTTGGGATTTCGACGCAAAACAAAAACGTGTGCAACATGTTTGGTGGGAGTTACTGCACTAGCGAAGTGCCCGTCAATTATGATATTGGCGTTCTGTGAGGTCTCGATGGTTTCTTCTATTTTCTGTTGCGTTTTTTTCTCGTCGATAATTATGGTTCTTCGTTCTTGGTCTTCGCCAACTGTAAGGTTGTATGTCTTTGCGAAGTCTGTGAGGTTGATGTATTCTGCACCCAGTTTTGCGGTTAGGGCTTTTGCGGTTGTTGTTTTGCCCACACAGGGTGTGCCAGTGATCAGAATTATTCGTTTCATAGCAGCTACCTTGAGGCAGGTAGAGTAATAATAGTTTTGCTTGTTTACTAAAACTAAAAAGCAGATAAGTCACTCAGAAGTATTAGCTAAGAAAGTGATATCATGTACATACGAGAAACAACCGAAGCCGACTTAAACGACATACTATACGTTGAAAAATCCGCTTTTATTAGAGATGCTGAAGTAGAACTTACTCGCGACCTACTAGTCGACCCCACTGCAGAACCACGCGTATCACTTTTGGCATTCGTAGAAAATCAGGCTGCAGGACATATCCTGTTCACAAACGGGTACCTTATTAACTATCCCCAAGTTAAAGTCTCGTTTCTGGCACCCCTTGCAGTTGTACCCAAGTATCAAAAGCAGGGGATCGGCGGCGCACTAATCAAGAAAGGCTTAGAAAAATTAACTGAATTAGATATTGACTTGGTGTTTGTGCTCGGATGGCCAAATTATTATCCGCGGTTTGGATTTACGCCGGCAGGCAAGCTTGGTTTTGAAGCGTTTTGTCCGATTCCAGAGAAAGATGCAGATGCATGGATGGTTAAAGCACTTCGGCCAGATTTAATTGGTTGTGTTTCGGGTAAATTGATTCCGTCTGATGCATTGAGTAAGCCTGAACACTGGCGCGAATAATCCTAAGACTCCTCGATTTGAAACTTGAAGGTGGGCCCTTGTTTGCCAAAGAAAGCGCAAACAGGGAGCCGGCTTCTTCATAAGAGCCGACGATGGATTAATGGGTTAGAGCGATTAAATCAAACTTGCTTGGCTTAAATCCTGAAGCCTTCATAGCATTTATCGCTCTTAGTTGATCGATATCATCCATGGCCGATTCAATTAATTGATTCTCAAGTTCAGGGGTTATTTCAGCCTTAAACACTTTGATAGTTGCTTGATAGATTTTTGCTTTCTTTATCTTGCTTAAATCAATTTTTTGATCTGCATTCATACAAAGAGACATTCCACCGTCTAAATCAACGGCGTCAACGTGACGTTCTTTTACATTAACCCTTGTTATTCTGATCCTTTTCTGTATTGTCTCAGTGTATTTCCAGTCTGGACCCTGCATATGCAATCAAGTAAAAAAACACACAAAAGAGCACTTTAACGATTTCGGTCCTAACTTTGATTTATAGTATCCGGGTATATGGCAAACCTAAGTAGCGCTGCTATTCCTCCCAATGCGAGCAGTTTCGCGCCTGCTTCATGTTCAGTGCTGATTACAGTTATGTTTGCCTGACGCCGTTCGACACCTCGCATTAATTCTTCAAGCTTTAGACGTTGTGTTTCATCAGCATCACGAAGGGCAGTATCAGCGATTATCAACTTTTCAATTGCCCCCATGTTAGCAGCATTCTCTACTGATGCTAAGCCATAAGTTACTGTCCCTTCCCCTTTACCGAGACGCTTCATAACCTCCTCCATAGAGTTAGTCTCATCAACAATGCGAAGTTCATGTGCAGCTTTCAAGAGTACTCCAGAACGAAGAGCTTCATCGATGCCTGCCGTACCGCCATTATTAACACTTTTAATATCCACTATTGCTTTGCATAGCTCTTTTGATTCGTCTTGAAGATAGTTTACGAAGTCGTTTTTGACGTAACCTGCGCCGATAACAACGAGTGGGTTGTGATTTACTGCCCAGAGTTTAAGTAGGCTATCAAGTGCCAACTTGAAATAGCCCTTGGTCGCTTCAACACGCTTGTCAGCATCTTGTTTACCAGGTAAACGAACACGTTGTTCAACACGGGTTTCGTAACCGTACTGTTTAGTTTCGGCTATTGCAAATCCTTCATCGTCGATAGAAACAATCAGCAAAGGCTTTTCAGTTTCACTTGCCTTGGTCAATCGATCTAAGAGATGCTTTGGCCACTCCTTTTTCACGATCGTCATTGGCTGATTTAGAGCTATACTAAGAGTATGATGAGCACCAGTAGGTATGATGTCTGGGGCGTGGCAAATCAAACCGTGAACCCGAAGCTTCCCTAGAAATTTGTCCCAACTAACCGACTCAACCTTAACACCCATAAAAGCAGACACACGCTCGCCGCTCTTTGGTCTAGATGTTGCAGTATCACTTTTGATAGAGCGTGAACTAAAAGAATAAACCTCGTCGCCCTTGTAGACAACGTTGTAGAGATGCCAAAGGTCATCTGGCGTGTCCGGTACGACTTTGAGGAAGCCTTGATGCAAGTTCTTTTCAATAATCTTCAACAGGTTAACATCTCGTTAGATAGTTGAATATACAAGCGGACTAAAAATATACTACGGAAAACTAAACACTTCCCTTAAGTATCTCGATTACATCCCTAAAGTATACTCTCCCTTCTTAAGAAGGACCTGTATTGCGTTTAGTTTAAATCTTATTAATTCAATTATTCAGAATAAGTGAAAGAATGAGCGAAAACGACAAATCAGTTGTTCGCGGATTACGTGATGTAGCTGCGGCAGAAACCAAACTGAGTTATGTTGATCCTAATGGGGCACTTTACTATCTAGGGTATAATATCGATGATCTTGTAGGGCGAGTTATTTACGCAGAAATTGCGTACCTATTGATTCATAAAAAGCTCCCTAATCAACAAGAATTGGATGAACTTTCAAGTCAACTTATCGTTGAGATGAATCTGCCTGATCCAATTATTTTAAGTATTAAAAATTCACCTAAAAATTGTCATCCAATAGATATTTTAAGAACAGAAGTCTCTCACCTTGGAGAATACGACCCAGATATCGGAGATTTCTCCAAAGCCGCCAACTATCGAAGAGCAACACGATTAGTTGCTCAAGTACCTGCGATCGTGGCTGCCATTAATAGAGTTAGACAAAACAAACCTGTTTTAGCACCAAGAAGCGAATTTGGTTTCGCTAAAAACTTCTTGTATATGTTTAAAGGTGATGTTCCAGATGACACTGAAGCAAGTGTTATCCATCGTTTTATGACTCTTCATGCTGACCATGGATTCAATGCTTCTACATTCGCTGCGCGTGTAACTGCAAGCACCAACTCAGACATTTATTCAGCTGTAACTTCAGCTATAGGAACTCTGAAAGGACCTTTACACGGTGGAGCTAGCGAAAAAGTCATGGATATGCTTGATGACATAGATCTTGAAAAAGACATAAACGAATACATCCAAGGTTTGTTGGATGAAAAGAAAAAGATCATGGGTTTTGGTCATCGAATGTATAAAGCACAAGACCCCCGAACCAAACATCTTAGAGGAATAGTTGAAGAGTTTTTGCATCGCGAGCGATCATTAACTTTGTATAATAGGTGCATCCAGATCGAAAATGCAGTTTTCGAAAAGAAGAAAATCTATCCAAATGTTGACTTTTACGCTGCTGTTACCATGGACGCATTAGGAGTTACAAAAGAATTTTTCCCGTTGTTCTTTGCGTCGAGTAGAATTTCTGGCTGGGTAGCTCATGTAATAGAGCAATACGAAGATGCTGTTCTTCTTCGCCCTTCCTCAGAATACGTTGGAGAATTTGGAAAGGAGTTTATCCCAATAGCCGAACGCTAAGATACTGAGTCCTGATATCAATCAGGCTACTTTAATATCTCTGATCTTCAACCACTTAAAAAGATTACAATAAAAAATTTTGTTCAAAATTAAAAAAGGGTTTAGAGGGAAGAAAAACTTCCCTTTTTTGTTGTTCTAATGGATCAGTTGTAGCAGGTTAAAGAACAGCGGGATGAATACGATTGATAACGTGCTCAAGAGTTTTATGAGTACGTGAAGGCTTGGACCTGCTGTATCTTTCATTGGGTCGCCGACTGTATCACCTACGACTGCTGCTGCGTGAGCTGGGCTGTTTTTGCCGCCTAAGTGGCCTGCTTCGATGTATTTCTTTGCGTTATCCCATGCACCACCGCCAGTGTTCATCAGTAGTGCTAAGGGAACGGCTGATAGAGTTGCGCCGATAACGAGAGCACCAACTGCGGCTGGACCTAAGAGAACGCCGACAATGATGGGTACGACGACAACGATCAATGCTGGTACAACCATGCCTTTTAGCGCTGATTTTGTGCTGATATCTACTGCTTTGCCATATTCGGGTTTACCAGTTCCGTCCATGATTCCAGGTATTTCTTTGAATTGGCGTCTTACTTCTGCAACCATTTCTGCGGCTGCTTTTCCTACTGCGCTGATAGCTTGCGAACTGAAGAAGAAAGGTATCATAGCGCCGATGAAGCCTGCAACCAGAACAGCTGGGTTAGCGATGTTTATCTCAACAACTGTGTTTGCCGGTAAAATGCCGTTGTTTATTGCAAGGTGTACTTCTTCGATGTATGTTTGGAATAGTAATTGTGCTGCAAGTAGTGCTGAGCCAAGGGCGAAGCCTTTGGTGAGTGCTTTGGTTGTGTTACCGACTGCATCGAGTGCTTCCATGGTTGCCTCTGCACCACCTTCACCTGACATTTCAGCAATTCCTGCTGCGTTGTCAGCGATTGGACCAAAACCGTCAAGGGCTAAGACCATACCCATGACTGCAAGCATACCCATTGTTGCAAGAGTGGTACCGTATATTCCTCCTATGAATGGGTCAATACCGATTTCTATGCCGAATTGTGTTCCAAACCAGTATGATGCGAGAAGTGCAATTACCAGTGAAACTACGGGCAGTGCAGTTGTTTCTAAGCCGACTGCAAAACCAGTAATAATATTGGTTGCGCTGCCTGTTTCGCTTGCTTTAGCAATTTTAACAACTGGTCCACGGTCGCGCCCTGTATAGTAGTCTGTAATATAGTCAATTGCTACTGAAGCAGCTAAACCAGCGAGTAGACAGTAAAACAGGTACATGCTACCGAGAAGTAGAACTGTTGCTGCAAAGAATAAGACACCTGCAACGATCGTTGTGACCAAGAGGCCTTTGCGGAGCGCTTTCATTGGGTGTTTTGCTTCTGATTCGTTAAGTTTTACAAATGGCATACCGACCAAGGTTGCAAAGATACCGAGGGCTCTTGCAATTAGCGGGAACACCAAGAATATGAGGTTACCTGTGGCGATGCTGATTAAACCGCCGATGATCATGCCACCGATGTTCTCACCTGTGGCTGATTCGAATAAGTCTGCGCCTCTGCCAGCTGAGTCACCAACGTTATCGCCGACGTTGTCAGCGATTACTGCTGGATTGCGTGGGTCATCTTCAGGAATACCTGCTTCGACTTTGCCTACCAGGTCTGCGCCGACGTCTGCTGCTTTAGTGTAAATTCCGCCTCCGAGCTGAGCGAACAATGCGATTAAGGAGGCACCAAAACCCATACCCACAATTCCACTTGCTGCGCTGCGACCTAACTCTGCAGCCTCGGTCACTGAAAGAGTGCCGAACATTGCATTATAGCCGCCATAGAGCAAGAACAGAAAACTAACACCCAACAAAGATAAACCGACAACTGCCATACCCATTGTAGCGCCGCCGTAGAATGCTGTTTTAAGCGCTTTTTCTGCGCCGAATTCTTTAGCCGCAGCAACTGTACGAACGTTAGCTTTAGTGGCATTGTCCATGGCGATGTAGCCAGCCGCCAAAGAGGCAACGGCTCCCACCAAGAACGCTGCAGCCGTACCGACGCCAAAGGGCCCAGTCGGCAGGGCTACCCAAAGCAATGCAAAAATGATTACTGTGATTATTGCGATGGTTTTATACTGCCTTTTCAAGAAGGCATATGCGCCTTCGCGTATTGCGTTGCCCACTTCAACGGTTTTTGGTCCGCCGGGACTCATTTTGCCGATTCTGGCCATGAGTACAAGTGAAGCAACAACCGCGATTATGCCTGCAATGGGGGCAATCCAAAATATGAGGGGGTTTGTTTCTGATAAAGAAGTTAATGTTTGTAAGGGTATGTACATGGTCAAAAAGCCATGTTCAATTTGTATATATATTTTTCGAACATGATCGTATCAATTCATCGTTTGAACAGCAATTAAGAGGAAAATGAATCGCTTAGATAACTTGGTTGCATTTTTAAGTGAGTCACACATAATTCAAATACACTATCTTAACAAGTGAATAAGTGATGCCTCAAAGATTGATCGTTGTAAAAGTCGGCACAAGCGGCATAACAACAAAAGAGGGCAAATTAGACGAAAAAGAAATGCAAAATCTAGCAAGCCAAATTGCAGCCGCATCAAAACAAGGAGACAAAGTTGTTTTAGTTACGTCAGGTGCTGTTGCAGCAGGAATCGCTGAACTCGGAATCCCGCCTAAACCCAAGGATATAGCCTTTCAGCAAGCAGCAGCCGCTACAGGGCAGAGCGTACTCATGACAAAATACCGAGAGCTATTCAAAAAATATGATGTCAAAGTGGCTCAGATTCTGCTGACAGCCGAGGACCTCTCAAACAGAGCATCATACGTACACACCTGCGACGTCTTGAGTTTGCTACTCAAAGTAGGCGTAGTCCCAATTATTAACGAAAACGACGTAACCGCAGTTGACGAACTCATGCGAACTGAGGGATATAAAGTGAACTTCAGCGACAATGATATCCTTTCTGTATTAGTTGCAGGCGCAATCTGCGCGGACTTAGTAATCATACTCTCCGACGTAGATGGTTTATACACAGCTGACCCCACGAAACCCGGAGCAAAACTAATAAAAAAGATAGATTCAATCACCGCTGAACTCAAAGACTCACTTAATGGAAAAAGCAAACTCGGAAGGGGCGGCATCCAAAGCAAAATCAAAGCCGCAGAAATAGCAACTTCATGCGGCATCCCCGTCGTCATCGCTAACAGCCGGAGAAAAAACGTCATCGTTGACATTTTAACTGGTAAAGAGGTAGGCACCTACTTTAAACCCCAAAATCGCATGCCTGCAATGAAACGCTGGATAGCCTACGGCGCCGCTGTTAAAGGTACAATCCAAGTTAACGAGGGCGCAAAAAAAGCCATACTTGAAGGCTATAGCCTCTTACCCGTTGGAGTAACTAATGTGAGTGGTATCTTCAAAGAAGGCGACGTAGTAAGTCTAGAGGACGAAAATCGCAAGGAATTCGCACGGGGCAACCCAAACTTTAACAGTAGTCAGTTAAACCTAATTAAAGGGTTACAGGTAAGTGAAGTACACAAAAAACTCGGTGCCGACAAACCCAAAGAGGTTTTCGAGCACCGGAACATACACTTAACCGAGGTAAAACCATGATTAAAGAAATCTGCGTCAAAGCCAAAGCAGCCGCGTTTGAGATGGGCAAGCTTTCAGCGGAAGCCAAAAACAACGCATTGCATCAGATGGCAGATGCCTTAGAAGCTAATAATGTTGAAATTTTAACCGCAAACAAAATCGATGTTGAAGCGGCGAAGGCTAAATGCCTTAGAACGTCCCTTCTTGACCGTTTAGAGTTAAATCAGAAAAAGATTTCAAACATGGCAAAAGAGCTCCGTGAAGTCGCTTCATTAATTGATCCAGTCGGCTCAGTGCTAGCCACTTGGACAAGACCTAACGGTTTAATCATCAGCCAAGTCCGCGTTCCACTAGGAGTAATTGGGGTAATTTACGAATCACGACCCAACGTAACCTCAGACTCCGCAGGCATCTGCGTCAAATCAGGAAACACTGTTATTCTACGAGGCGGCTCAGACGCAATACACAGCAACGTCGCAATCTGCAAAGTTCTACGAGAAGCACTATCAAAAACAACGGTACCAATGGACGCTATACAAATTGTCAATTCGACTGATCGCAAAGACACCGAGGAACTTATGGCAATGAGAGATTATATTAACGTGTTAATTCCCCGAGGTGGCGCTGATTTAATCAAAACAACCATTGAGAAATCACGTATCCCAGTTATCGAGACAGGCACAGGCAACTGCCATGTCTACGTCGAAGAAGACGCAGATCTTCAAAAAGCCACACCTATAGTCATAAACTCTAAGATTCAGAAGCCCGGTGTATGCAACGCAGCTGAAAAACTCCTCGTAGACCAAAAAATCGCAAAGGATTACTTACCAATAATCATTGCAGAGCTGCGTAAAAACCGCGTTGAAGTAAGAGGCGATACTGCTACACGTAAAAGCTGCAACAGAAGAAGACTGGTACACCGAATACCTTGACCTAATCATTGGTATCAAAGTAGTTAGTAACCTCGATGAAGCCATAGCACACATTAACAAGTACGGTACACACCACAGTGATAGCATCGTTACCCGCGACTTTGCTAAGGCAACACGTTTCCTCAAAGAGGTCGACTCAGCTGCAGTCTATTGGAACGTTTCAACACGATTCACTGATGGAAACCAATTCGGATTAGGCTCTGAAATAGGTATTAGCAACCAAAAGCTGCACGCACGCGGACCCATGAGCGTACAACAACTTACGACAACAAAGTATGTTGTTGTTGGTGACGGACAAATTATAAAGTAGCTTTGCTTTTACGGTAAAATCACTTTAATTAACTAAGAAGAAAAGGTTTATTGGATTATGGAATAACCCAAGGTAGTTGACTCATAACTGGCTGTATTAGTTGCAAGACGAGGTCTGGGAACAGACCAAATATGAAGATTGCCGCGACTAGCATAAACACCGGTACAAGTATGTACTTGTTTTCTTTTATGCTGACAGTGATGCCGTCTTTTGGTTGCTTGCCATACATGACGTTTAGGAGTCGGAATATGTAAGCAGTTTGCAG
>JAEAMF010002241.1_pt1 | contig 11389 bp, 8 predicted proteins | sample 8958721 | NCBI WGS metagenome assembly JAEAMF01 (sample SAMN16933255, study PRJNA681124) | bioreactor sludge metagenome | isolation source: anaerobic bioreactor treating anionic surfactant - SDBS | place: India: Bengaluru | collected 2019-02-28
AAGGCGAACGGCACCGAGAGGTATGCCACGGACCATTACGGCGAGAAGCTGCTCTGGGCCGGGGCCAAGCGCGCCGGTATCCCCCATGGACTGATCCGCAGCGTCGATACCCGCGCGGCCAAAGGCCTCCCCGGCGTTGTCACGGTTTTGACCGGGCAGGACGTGCCCGGAAGCAACCGTCAGGGCATCGTCCACAAAGACCAGCCCGTGATCTGCACCGACAAGGTGCGCCACTGCGGCGATGCCGTGGCGCTGGTTGTCGCCGAGGACCGGAAGACCCTGGAACAGGCCCTGAGACGGATCGCCGTGGAGATCGCTCCGCTGCCCGCCGTCTTTGACGTGGAGGAAGCCCTGCGGCCGGGGGCGCCGCTGGTCCACGAAGAGCACCCCTCCGGCAATGTCCTGCTGGCGGCCACGGTGGCGACGGGCAATGCCGATGAGGCCTTCAGCGCGTGCGATGTCATCCTGGAAGAGAGCTTCCGGGTCCCGTTCATCGCCCACACCTTTCTGGAAACGGAAAACGGCGTCGCCTGGCAGGAACCGGATGGAAGCATCACCTTGATCGTCTCCACCCAGGCCCCCTTCCGCGACAAATTTGAGATCGGTCATGCCCTGGGCATCCCCATGAACCGGCTGCACGTGATCAGCCCCTACCTGGGCGGCGGGTTCGGCGGCAAGGACGGATCAACCGTGCAGTGCCTGCTGGCGCTGGCGGCCCTGCACACCGGAGGAAGACGCGTCAAGATGTGGTGGAGCCGTGAAGAAAGCATGCTCGCGGGCTACAAGCGCCACGCGGCGCGCATGGACTACCGGCTGGGCGCCAAGGCCGACGGAACGCTGCATGCCCTGCAATGCCGCATGTATTACAACACCGGCGCATACGCCCACCTGGGAGGCGAGGTCATGGCCCTTGGCATGGAGCATGCCGGCGGCCCGTACCGCATTCCTCACAGCCATGTGGAAGGCTGGTGCGTCTATACGAACAACCCCGTAGCGGGGGCCATGCGCGCCTTCGGCGTGGCACAGGCAAGCTTTGCCTTCGAAGGCATGATGGACCGGCTGGCCGCCCGCCTGAACATGGATCCGTTGTCGCTGCGGCTGAAAAATGCCGTGCAGCGCGGCGATACGAATACCGCCGGCGTAACCCTGACCCATTCCACGGGCATTGCCGCCTGTCTGGAGGCGGTTGCCGAACATCCCATCTGGCGCGGGAAAGACCGGTGGATCGAAGCCGCGGGCCCCTTCAAAAAACGGGGCGTGGGCGTGGCCGCGGTGTTCAACGCCATGGGATACGGCCGCGGATTGCCGGACTCCGCCATCGCCAAGATCGAGCTGACGCCTCAAGGCCGTATCCGCGTATCCTGCGGCGTTTCCGACATGGGTCAGGGCAATGCCACGGCCTTTGTCCAGATTGCCGGGCAGATCCTGTGCCAGGAGGGGGACACCATCGAACTGGTGCTGCCGGATACCGAGCGCACTTTGCCTTCGGGCTCGGCCTCGGCCAGCCGCACCACCTACACTTACGGCAACGCCCTGATCCGGGCTGCCGAAGAGCTGCGTGCGCGCCTGATCGGCCGCGCGGCGCTGGTCCTGATGGCCGACCAGGTGGACGATCTGGAGCTCCTGCCCGGGAGGGTAAAACATCTCAAGACCGGCAGGGAGGCCGCGTTAAATCTTCTGGCCGCCATGATGCCGGACGAGGACCGGGTGTGCATCAGCCAGTTCATCATGCCCGTGGCGCGGGACAAAGTGGAAACGGGTCAGGCGTTTTTCATCGGGTTCCCGCATCTTCTTTTCTCCTATGCCGCGCACGTGGCGGCCGTGGAGGTGGACGAACTGACCGGTGCGCTGGAGGTCAAGGCCTACCTGGCGGCCACGGACGCCGGACGAGTGCTCAACCCCCAGTCTTACGAGCAGCAGATCCAGGGAGCGGTTGCCCAGGGCATCGGCTACGCCGTGTGTGAAGACTTCAAGCTTGAACAGGGGCGCATCCTCACCCCGGATTTGGCCACCTACATCATCCCCGGCGCCATGGATGTTCCGGATATACATTCGCTGGCGGTGGAGATCTTCGAGGATTCCGGACCTTACGGCATGAAAGGCGTCGGCGAAGTGGGGATCAACGGCCCGCTGCCGGCCATTGCCGGCGCGGTGTCAAGCGCTTGCGGCATCCGCGTCACCACGGCTCCGCTGAAAGCCCAGGATATTCTGGACGCCATGCAACAGCACCGGAAAGCGGACGAAAGGAAACCGCGATGCTGATCCGCTTCACGTTAAACGGCAAAAAGACCCAGGTCGATTGCGCTTCAGACCGGCGCGTCGTGGATATCCTGCGCGAGGACTTCGGTCTGACCGGCACCAAGGAAGGCTGCGGCAGCGGCGAATGCGGGGCCTGCACCATACTGGTGGATGACGAAAACCGTCTTTCCTGCCTCATGCTCGCCGCCCAGTTGGAGGGCAGAACCATCACCACCATCGAGGGCCTGGCCGGAGAATCCCGACCGCACCCCATTCAGGAGGCCTTTGCGAAGCACGGCGCGGTGCAGTGCGGCTACTGTACGCCGGGCATGGTTTTGGCGGCCTCCGCCCTGCTGCGCAGGAACCCGGACCCGACACGCGAACAGATCCGCGAAGCGTTAAGCGGCAACCTGTGCCGCTGCACCGGGTATCAGAAGATTGTGGATGCGGTCGAATCCGCGGCCCGGGTGATGAATCAGGGGATGAAGGAATGAACAACGTCCTCCTGCCGAAAACCCTGAACGAATTGTGGTCCTGTCTGGCCGACGCGCCGCGGGCGTGCGTCTATGCGGGCGGCACGGACCTGCTGGTAAAACTGCGCGCCCGCCAGGAACAGGCCCTCTCGCTGATCTGCCTGGAGCGGATTCCGGAACTGACCGGTATCCGGGAGGAAGCGCACGGATTCCAAATCGGCGCGTGCGCAACGCTTACGGAGATTCTGGAACATCCCGGCGTCCGGAAACACCTGCCCGTGCTGGCCAAAGCGGTGGCCACGCTGGGGTCGCCTCCCATCCGCAACATGGGCACCCTTGGCGGCAACATCTGCACCGCCTCGCCCGCGGGGGATACCCTTCCGCCCCTGTATGTGCTGGATGCCGAAGTCATTGTCGCCTCGCCCTCTTCCGAACGCGCCCTGCCCATAGCGGAGTTCATCACCGGCCCGGGCAGCACAGGACTCAAGAAAAACGAAATCCTCACGGCGGTCCGTTTGAAAAAGCCGGAGGGTTTCACTGTGCAGCACTTCGAGAAAGTCGGCCAGCGCAAAGCCCTGGCCTGCGCCGTGGCCAGCCTGGCCGCGCTGGTGAAGATCTCTCCGGCAGGCTGCATCGAAGTCGCGCGCCTGGCCTGGGGCAGTGTGGGGCCGACAGTGATCCGCTCGACGGCCGTGGAAGAGCGTCTGCCGGGCCTGCCCTTCGGCCCGGCCGCATTCGGATCGGTCGCGCCGCTCGTTCTCGATGCGGTCCATCCCATAGACGACATCCGCGCCGACGCGGCTTACCGGAGGCAAGTCTCCGTCAACCTGCTTCAAAGGATTGGATCATCATGACGCCCCTGTCCGCCCCAAACGACACGGTCAGCCTGAGCATCCCGGCCCTGGCTCCCTATATGAAATTGCTCTCCCGGTTCGTGGAGACATGCGGAGAGGCTTCGGGCCTGGCCCGGCCCGACTGCATAAGCCTGGAGCTCGCCGCCGAAGAGATCTTCATGTACATGACCCATACCGCGTGTCCGGGAAATACCCTGAACATCGAGTGCCGGAATGGGATCTACTACAGCGAACTCATCTTTCGCTGCTCCGCCGCGGACATGAATCTGCGGGGCCTGAATATTGTGCCGGTCGCGGCGCTCAGCCTGGACGACGAATGCGATCTGACGGAGATCGGGCTCCTGATGGCGGCCCGCTCCGTGGACCGGCTCCAGATCACGATGGAAAAGCACAACCAGATCATGCTGTGCCTCACGAAGGAAAAGACCTACCCCAGGATCGTCGAAGAGCCGCCCACGCCGGAGACCGTGGGCAGCATCACGGTGGAAACGCCCGATCCGGAACGCATCAAGCATTTCAGCCTGCTGGTGGGCGCCCGGTTTCCGGAGCAGGACCGCCCCTCGTTCTTCCATTATCCCGGCAAACTTGTGGACATGGTTGCCGGCGGCAAATATCATTGCCTGATCGCCATGGACGCGCGCAAGAACATCCAGGGAGGAATTCTCTTCCTCCCCCGGACGGAAAAAATCGTGGAATGCTTCGGGCCCTACGTCTTTGTTCCGGCGGCCGGCGTCGGCGAAGCGCTGCTCGATGCCTGCATCGGCAAGATCGCCCGCGGCAAGGCGTTGGGTCTCCTGAACTCCTGCGGACTGCCCCGCGGATTGGAAAACAACTTTGAAGCCCTGGGCCATCAGACTTTTTATCCGACGGACGGGCCGGCACTCCCGGTCCCCTCCTTCTACCGCCACCTGCATGAGGATCCCGGCGCGGAGGTGTGGTCACACGCTTGCCTGGAGAGCTATTTGACGGAGCATTACCGGCGGCTTTACCTGATGCGCCAGATCCGGCTCATCCGCGACATGCGGGAAACCCGCTCCGGGTTCTCGCTCTTTACCGCCGAAATCGGCCGCGAACAATCACGCGCCTCGCTCAGCCCGCTGCTGCCGGGCGCCGATTGCGCCCAGAACCTGGCGCGGCACATCCGGTTTATTGCGCAGGAGCGCATCCGCAACATCTTCTTTACCCTTGATCTGGATATTCCCTGGCATGCGGAGCTGATGCCGTTCCTTTTGGGGCAGGGCTTCAGACCGCAAATGATTATGCCCTTTGCAGGACGTTCCGACCTGCTGGTCTTCCAATACCATGACGACGCTCAATCTTGATCCCCTGATTCCGGCCTATGTCCGGGAATTTGAACCGTACATTCCCAGCAAGCCCGATGCTGAACTCGCGAAGCTCTATGGCTGCGAGCGGCTTTACCGCCTCAACAACAACGAAAACCCGCTGGGTCCGCCCCCTGAAGCCCAGGAGGTGATCCGACGCTTCCCGCCGCCGGCCGGCGCCGTCTACCCGAGCGGCGATTCCTATTATCTGCGCCGGGAACTGGCGGCCTTTCACGGCATCGACGCGGACCAGATCCTCATCGGCAACGGCGCCAACGAGGTGATCGCATTCGTCATCAAGGCCTTCTGCGAACAGGGCGACAACATCATCACCGCGGACAAGACCTTTGCGGTCTATGAGTGGGTGGCCGTTTTTTCCGGGATCGAGGCCCGCATCATTCCTCTGGTCCACGAGCGCTTCGACGAGACGGCCATGCTCAAAGCCATTGACGGCCGGACCAAGATCATCTTTATCTGCAACCCGAACAATCCCACCGGAACATATTGGACAACCGAAATCCTCAGGAACTTTCTCGACGCTGTTGACGGCAGACAGATCGTGGTCATCGACGAGGCCTATTTCGAATTCGTGGAAGCTGAAGATTACCCCAACGGCATGGAGTGGATCAGCCGCTATCCGAATGTCGTGGTCTTCCGCACCTTTTCCAAAATGTATGCGCTTGCGGGTCTGCGCATCGGCTACCTGGCGGGCGATCTTGCCGTGGTGGACGTCATCCGGCGCACCTGCGTGGTCTATTCCGTCAACGCCATCGCCCAGGAAGCCGCGCGGGCGGCGCTGAAGGATACCACCGGCCACATCCGGCGCACCCGCGACCTGATCCGCGAAAGCAAGGCCTATCTCCGAGAGGAACTCACGCGAATGGGGCTGCCGCTCATCGCGGGCCAAGGCAATTTCATCATTGCCAAGCTGCCGGGCAGCGATACCCTGGCCTATCGCAAGCTCATGCACGAAGGCATCATGATCCGGCCCATGACGAGCTTCCGCTACCCCAACCACATCCGGATCAGCCTGTCGCATCTGCCGGCCATGGAGGCCTTTGTGGCGGCTCTGAAAAAGGTGCTTGCATGACGGACGCCGGAACGAATAGGCAGGAAACCCAGCAAACGCTCTTTTCTTTTGAGCTTACGACGTTGTGCCGCGTATCGTGCCCTATCCGGGCGGCATGCTCATTGCACAGGGGACCGATTTCGGAATGCTCTTCCATGCCGCGGTCGGGTTTGTGCGTCTGGGAATGCTCCTGAATCTGACCCTTCCGTTCCCGGGGAGAAAAAACCCATGACATCAAAAATCGTCTTCTCTGTTGTTTTCCTGGCGATCCTGCTCCTGCTTTTGGCGGAAATGATCAGCCGCGTTGCGTACCGCATCTATTGCCGGCTCCCCTTCAGGGACCGGCGTATTGCCGAATACCCCTACGGCCGTTTTCTGGTGCAGGTTCCCGCCCCGGTGCACTGCGTCATGAAAAAGGGCTTCCGGTCCGAAAAGATCAATGTCAACCGCTTTGGTCTGAGAGGCGCTGAACCCGCGGATAACGGCTTGAAGCGGCGCATCCTCGTGGTGGGCGAATCCAATTTTTTCGGCGCCAAGCTCCTGGACGAACGCCATATCTGGGCCGACGTGCTTGAGAGCGTTCTCAAGCGCAACGGGCATGCGGATTGGGAGGTCCTCAACGGCGGCACCCCCCTTTACGCCAGCGCCCAGCACTGGCATTTCTGGGCCGACGCCCTGGGGGATGTCAAACCGGAAATCCTGGTGGTCTGCATGGGCGGCAACGACGTCGCGCAGATGACGGTCCTGGGCGAACGCTGGACCCCTGAAGCGCACTGGCCTTATGAGTTTCTGCTGAAATTGGAACGGAAAAGCACCTGGTGGAATTCCTTCCTGAGCCGCTTCTGTCTGTACTTTTTCTATCGGCGGATATTCGAAGGCCCACCCGCTGCCCGCTTCGCCAAGGGCGAGGGCGAAATGCAATGGGAGGCATGCAGGCGCAATATCCTCGCCCAATACCGTAACTTCGCCGCCTATGCAGGGTCAAACACGATCAAGATCGTCTTCGCGACCGCCCCGACAGCCTACCATGTGCCCACGAGCAAAGAGAACGAACGCCGCCTCTGGGCCATTCAGAGCACCTACCGGGATTCCATCACCCGCGATCGTCCCTATTTTACCGACCTGAACAAAGCGGTGTCCCAGGATCTGTGCCGGGAGCTCGGCATTCCCTATTGGGACCTGCAGGCCGATTTTGCATCCCATCCCAACCATTTCTCCGCCTGGTACGACATGCTCCATTGGAACGAGATCGGAATGGGGATTGTGGCCCGTTCCTTGTATGACTTTATTGATCGCCATGGCTGGTGGTCCTGAATACAGCCGGAAAGGAAGAATTCCGTATGCCGTCTGAAGCAGAAAAGGAAAAATCCTCCGGACAGGAGACGTTTTCCATCGGAGCGTTTCAACCCGAAGACGCGGAAGGCTTGGTGCGCCTATTCAAAGCCGTTTACGGAGACGGCTATCCCATCCGCCTCTTCTACGATGCGGAAGCAATCCGGCAAGCCAATGCAGAAGGCCGGTACATTACCATCGTCGGTCGCACGCCGTCCGGAGAGGTTGTCGGCGCCAATCATCTGTATCGCTCGGCCCCCTACCACGGCTTGTACGAATCCGGCGTCGGCCTGGTTCACAAGGACTATCGGGCCGGCGGCATACTCACCGCCATTCTGAAATATATGTATGACGGGTTTGTCCCCGGCAAACCTTACATGGAGGAGCTCTTTGGAGAAGCGGTCTGCAATCACATCATCTCACAGAAATTGGTCGTCCCCTTCCGGCATGTCGAAACGGCCCTGGAGGTGGCTCTGATGCCGGCGGAAGCCTATACGCGAGAGCAGAGCGCACCCGGTCGCGTCGCGACCCTTGACGCTTTCCGCTGTTATGTCCCCAGACCGCACCGTGTTTTCCTGCCGGACGTCTATGCCGGGATTTTACGGCGCATCTACGCCAGGCTTGACGACGAACGCGATCTGGCACCATCCGTTCCGGATGTGCCGGCTGAAGCCGAAACGCGCGCCGAACTGACGGTCTTCGATTTCGCACGCGTGGCCCGTATCGCCGTTTCCCGGTCCGGTGCGGATTTCGTCTCGCGTCTAACCGCACTGGAAGATGAGGCGGAAGCCCGGCACGTGGTTGTCTTCCAGGCATGGCTGAATCTGACGGAACCGTGGGTCGCGCAAATTGTGGATGCGCTTCGGAGGCACGGTTATTTCCTGGGCGGGGTGCTGCCGCGCTGGTTCGACGGCGACGGATTGCTCATGCAGAAGATCCGCTGCGAACCCGACTTTGACAAGATCATGCTTCTGAGTGCTTTCGCCAAGGATCTGCTCACTGAGATCCGGGCCGATCACGCGAAGGTCTCTTAAGGTTCCGGATCCGTATCTCCATTGACGTGACGGTCCATCGCTGCAAGTTTTAGCGAAAACCTGCGCGCGGTCACGGAACACCCACCGTCCGCGAGCAGAAGCAGCTCAGCGGCGAGACCCGCCGCAAGCAACTCTGCCTGCCCCCTTTCTTAAGGTTATGCCCGGTGGAAGCCGGTTTTCGGCGGTACCGACAGGAAACGGTTCCGAGCGGGTCGGAAAGACAGCAAAACGGAGGCGGCGCCGGTTCAGGGGCGGGGGAGCCTGGAACGGACGCTGTCCGTTCTTCCATAACCGTTCCGTGACCGCTTGATGGCCTTTTCAATCTCGACCGCCGCGAATACAACCGTCGAAAGCAGGATCGTCACGACCAGTTCCGAAGCTGTCAGCGGCTGCGTTTTGAAAATCGGGTTCAGAACAGGGACGTAAATCGTGGCCATCTGCAGGACGAAGGTCAAAAGGACAGCCCCGAGCAGGGGCCTGTTGGACAGGGCCCCCTGCCGGAAAAAGGACTCCTCTTCCGAGCGGATGGCCAGAACGTGGCCCATCTGGCTCAGGCACAGGACGGTGAAGGCCATGGTCTGCCAGCGGGCCTGATTTCCATCGAGGAAGAGGGCCTGGGTGACGATGGTGACCATGCCCATCAGGAGCCCCACCCAGACGATGTGGGTGCCGAGACCCTTGGCGAAAATGCTTTCGCGAGGGTTTCGGGGAGGACGGCTCATGATCGTTTTTTCCCCGGGTTCGGCGGCCAGCGCCAGCCCTGGAACGCCGTCGGTCACCAAGTTGATCCAAAGGATGTGGATCGGCAGCAGGGGAATGGGCAGGCCGAGAAAGGGCGCCAGAAAAATGGAGCAGATCTCGCCCGAATTGCTGGTCATGGTGTATTTGATGAACTTGCGGATGTTGTCGAAGATCCGCCGGCCCTCCCGGACGGCCTTGACGATGGTGCTGAAATCATCGTTGAGCAGGATCATGTGGGCCGCCTCCTTGGAGACGTCGGTGCCGGCAACACCCATCGCCACGCCGATGTCCGCCCGCTTTAGAGCAGGGGCGTCGTTGACCCCATCGCCGGTCATCGCCACGAAATGGCCCCTGTCCTGCAGAGCCTTGACAATCTTCAGCTTCTGCTCGGGTGCGACCCGTGCATAAACCCGGATGTTCTCCACCCGGGACAGGAATTCCTCCATCGACAGCTTCGCCAGCTCACGGCCGGTCAGGACGGCCTTGGCGGATCCGCGGAGGATGCCGACCCGCCGGGCGATCACCTCGGCCGTGCGCGGATGGTCTCCGGTGATCATGACCGGACGGATCCCCGCCGAGCGGCAGAGGGCCACCGATTCGGCTGCCTGGGAGCGGGGCGGGTCCATCATGCCGACAAGCCCGATGAAAGTCAGGCCGCGCTCCGTCTCCTCCGGAGTCAACGCATCGGGGAGGGTCTCCCAGATTCGCAGGGCGAAACCCAGCGTTCTCAAGCCGGCACCGGCGATCCCGTCGGCGATCTCCCGGATCCGGTCGCGGTTGATCGCAACCTCGCCGGTCGCGTTGAGCATTTTTTCGGAGCGAGCCAGGAGCTCCTCGACCGCCCCTTTCGTGAAGGAGATGAACCGACTCTCCGTCCAGGGGTGGAAAGTGGTCATGAGTTTGCGTTCCGAGTCGAAGGGGATCTCGGCAAGCCGGGGTCGTTCCTCCCTCCGTCTCTCCGGGGAAACGCCAAGGGTGCGGAGCAGTTCGATCAGCGCCGTCTCGGTGGGATCGCCGATCAGGTTGCCCGAAGTGTCAGATCGTGCGTCGTTGCAGAGGGCCAGGGCATCAAAGAGCCGCAGCCGGGGCGAGATGTCGGCATTCATTCCCTGCGTGGGCGGCTCCGTTTCGGAGGCTTTGAGATCCTCCGTCGGGATCACCCGATCCTCGATGGAGATCTGCTCCACGGTCATGCGGTTCTGAGTGAGGGTTCCTGTTTTGTCGGAGCAAATGTAGGTTACCGAGCCGAGCGTCTCCACCGCCGGCAGTTTACGGATCAGGGCCTGCTGGCGGACCATCTTTTTGGCGCCCAAGGCCAGCGCAATGGTGATGACGGCGGGCAGGGCTTCGGGAATCGCCGCCACGGCCAGGGAGATCGCCGTGAGCAGCATCAGCAGCGGCGGCTCACCCCGCAGGAGGCCGGCCGTAAAGACGATGGCGCAGATGGCCAGCACCGCATAGGCCAGTTTCTGGCCGAAGGCGGTCAGCCGTCTCTGAAGGGGGGTCCGGCCCTCGTCCTGATCCTGGATCAGCGTGGCGATCCGACCGATCTCCGTCTCCATGCCTGTCGTCGTCACCAAGCCCCGACCTCGGCCGTTGGCGATCATCGTGCCCCTATAGGCCATGTTCTTCCGGTCGCCGAGGGACAGGTCGGCCTCCCCGATCGGGGCCGTCTCCTTCTCGACGGCCAGGGACTCGCCGGTCAGGGCAGCCTCTTCGATGCGAAGCTGGATCGCCTCCGTCAGGCGGATGTCGGCCGGTACCACGTTTCCGGCCTCCAGGAGGATCAGATCTCCGGGAACGATCTCTTCCGCGGGAATCGACTTGGGACGGTCCTGACGGATCACCGTCGCCGAAGGGGCGGCCAGTTTCTTGAGGGCCGCCATGGCTTTTTCGGCACGATATTCCTGAACGAAACCCAGGACGGCATTGAGAACCACGATCACGGCGATGGCGACGGTATCCTCGGGTTCGCCGATCACTCCGGCAATAACGGCAGCGGCAATCAGGACAAGGATCATGAAGTCCTTAAATTGATCGAGCAGCATCATCGCCACCGACTTGTGGCCCTTTTCGGTCAGTGCGTTCGGTCCATACTGAACCAGACGCCGACCCGCCTCCTCGGCGGTGAGGCCCGCCGCTGAGGTTTGCAGTGCTTCGGCAGCCATCTTTGGATCCAACTGGTGCCAGATCAAGACCCTCTTTTCTCTGGACTGTTTCCCATTCATTATCCCATCACCTCATTTGCACACCGCTTGAGCCAGTCCGCGACACCCCACCGCGACGCGGCTCCCGCAGGTGGTCCGGGTTATTAGAAAAGGAGACA
>JAEAMF010002243.1_pt1 | contig 11385 bp, 7 predicted proteins | sample 8958721 | NCBI WGS metagenome assembly JAEAMF01 (sample SAMN16933255, study PRJNA681124) | bioreactor sludge metagenome | isolation source: anaerobic bioreactor treating anionic surfactant - SDBS | place: India: Bengaluru | collected 2019-02-28
GACATCCGTAACACTGGATTCCAGACTGGGAACGTACCCAGCAGGAAGATCCTGAGCAATTCCATAGGTTCGCTTTGAGAGTGCAGTTGCGATATGATCAACGCCATCCTGGAAACTGCCCTCGACCGATCCCACCTGAAAACATAGGACAAGCATACTTAGCAATATGGCAGCACACGAGCTGATCCCCGCTGTCGTCAAACCCGCAAGGAACCTGCGCAGCGTCGACCTGTTAAGAATGCTGTAGTACACCAGCGGCACGACCATCATAACCAGAGCAGAAGTGATGTACTCGTAACCATTCAGTGCGCACTTGACAAATACCGTGATGATCACGACAAGCGCAAGCTCACGTAGCCGCACGTCCGGCAGTGCTCGTCTGTGTCTGAGGCAATACATGACGGCTATCATCGGCAGGTAGAACGCCCCAAACGACCACCAGAGATTACGCCCAAAAACGACTACCCAGTGGGAGCCAATGGCAGAGCCGAGAACCGCTAGCGCGACGATCAGGCCAAACTCCAAATAGAACCACAATACGATGGCCGATAGCGCGGCGGCCGAGAACAGGGAGGCCAGAGCATGGAACAAGCGCAGTTTGTCTTCGGACGGCAGGCCCAACAACCTGTCCAGCAGGGAGTAGACCATGCCCTGCACTCCTATTTGCGAATTATAGGTCGTATACGCTCCGAATGTAAGGCCATTAGCGTAGGCCAAATACTGATTGGAGAAAGCACTGCCGGAGTAGTCCGCCGGCGTGGCGTCCAAGCTCCCCAAACCTGTCAGTCCCCCCTCTGACAAGATGCCGTCCTGCCTCGACTTGACCATCCTTCCTATGATCAAGCTCTCGGCATCAGCATTGAAACTGCCAAACCACTGTTGCTCGGCTACCCGCCAGAAGTTCATAAAGAACCCCAGAAACAGCACAACGCCCGACAAAGAGAAGACGAACAGCGCCTTTGTGATTTCGGATGGCCTGCGTGTGCTGGGCGTCGGAGAAGACTCCTTCAATGGGCTGGGAGTACCCGGTGCGATATTACTCGGCCGGATCCTTGACCCCGATGGCGATCTTCGTTGAGAGCTAGACAATATCCGCAAAAGTCCGCTCTGTGTTCCGGAAAAAGGCCAGCCCGCTGACCAGCACAAGCAAGCTGATGGCGGCGCTGACCGCGGTCAGCGGGCCCGGCGCGGTGAAGGCCGAGCTGCTCCCACTCAAGAGCGACCAGCGAAAGCCCTCCACGACGCCGGTCATGGGGTTCAGCGCCAGCAGGAAACGGTAGCGCTCCGGAATCAGCGTGCTGCCATAGACCACCGGCGTCACGTACATCCAGATCTGCAGCAGGAATGGGATGAGATAGTTCACGTCGCGGTAGCGCACGTTCAGCGCCGACAGCCACAGACCGAAACCCAGCGCAGTGGCCATCGCCAGCAGCAGAAATGCGGGCAGCCACAGCACGTTCGGTGTGAGCGGCACCCGGTAGGCGACCACCAACACCACCAGCACCCCGAAGCCGATGGCGAAATCGACCAGCATCGAGAGCACGCCGGAGAGCGGGATGATCAACCGCGGGAAGTAGACCTTGGTGATCAGGTGGGCGCTGTTGACCAGGCTGGTGCCCACACGGCTCAGGCTGCCGGAAAAGTACTGCCAGGGCACCAGCGCGGCCAGGGCAAAGAGCGCGTATGGTGCACCCTCGGACGGTGCGCCAAGCAACACGCCAAAGATCAGCGTAAAGATGACCGTGCTCAGCAGCGGCTGGAGCACGATCCAGGCCACGCCCAGCGCCGTCTGCTTGTAGCGCACTTTGAGGTCGCGCCACACCAGAAAGTAGAGCAGCTCCCGGTAGTTCCACAGTTGCCCCAGCTCCAGCGCTGCCCAGCCGTGCGTGGGCGCAATCACCACGGTGGGTACATGCACATCCGCTTCCCCGGCTACTCGCTGTTCTCTGTCCGGTTGTCCCGGGCACGCGGCCCTTTCGGCCATTCTGACTCTATCCCTCAAGACTCGACCTCAATCTCCGATTTGATAGATTTCTACGATAGGCCCCGGCCGCTCGCGCTGCCACAGGCCGAGTGTCGGTCCGTAGATCTCCTCGAACGTGAACGGCAGCTCCTGCGCCGCGGGCTGCACCTTCCAGGCCAACCGCTGCTCCTGATCGAGCGAGGCGTAGAACGCTCGCCGCGCAGCGTCGCGCTCGCTGTCGACGAGAGAAATGCGGGAAATATGGCCGGTAGCGACTAGATAGTCAAAATCCTGCTCCCGGTACCAGGCCAGCGGGTGCTCCGGCAGCCCGCTTCCGCCCACCGTCAGGACATCGTAGCGCCGGCTCGAGCCCGGGACAACCATCTCCGGCGTCGAGAGGGGCGGCCCGTGCGTCCGCCAGTCCACCGCAATCCGGGCCCCCTCGGGCAGGTTATGCTCGATCCATTCTTTCGCCAGCGTGCGCGTATCCGTCCTGGTCAGCAAATAGTCTGATCGCAGGCTGCAGGCCAGCGGCTGCGCGGAGAAAGCGAGAACCGCCGCACCTGCAACCGCAGCGGCAGCACGACCGTCTCCCGGCCATCGGCCGAGCAGACCATCCAAGAATGCGGCTGCTAATGTCACCAGAGCCGGCACCATGGGCAGCATGAAACGCGCAAAGTACATCTTCTGGCTGCCGATCAGGACATACATGACCACGGGCAGGGACAGCACGACCACATCCTCGCGGCGGTGCCTTAGCGCTCCCCATGCAACCCCGCCTGCTGTCAGGACCAGCAATCCCCATCCCGCGCCCCAGATCAGCGTCTTCAGGTAAAAGACGTAGCCGCCAGCCGGATCAATCTCCCATCCCTGAAAACCATACCTGCCCGCCAGGACCAGCGCCTGGTACGCGTCACGCACCACCCTGCCGGGTGTCAGAATAAAGTACGGTGAAGCCACCACCGCGGCGACGACCGCGGCGGCCAGCGCCAGCGCGAGCCGGCTCAGGTGCAGACGTGCCGGGTTCCTGAGCTCCACGCTGGGCGACATCAAGTGCGCCAGGACGAGCGGAACCGCTGCAATAGCGGCAGAGTACTTGGTGGCAAACCCCAGCCCCAGCGCCAGCCCACCGAGCAAATACCACCTGCGCTCGCCCGACCTGGCCACCATCACCGCGGCCAGCACGGCAACCGTGACCAGCAGCGTGGCCGGCACATCGTTCACGGCATAATGAGAATCCCGCACATGCAGGAAACACACCGCCAAAAACCAGGCGGCCACGAGCCCGGTGCGCCGGTTGTGCATGACCCTTCCCAGCCGGTAGACCATCCAAACGGTCAGAGCGCCCAGCAGGGCGGTCGTGCCCCGCGCGAGCAGATACAGCAGTGTCGGATCACCCGACAGCCGCGAGCCAAATTCGGCCACCGATGCATACCAGCCCAACAGTCTGCCTGTCGCGTAAAGACCGGCGTACTCGGCCAGCAGCAAGTACTTGTAGGCCGGAGGGTTGTTCCACCAGACCGGCTCCAGACCCTCGGCCCCCATGCTCGCCGCCTGGCGGACATACTGCACTTCGTCGACGTGGTACTCATAGGGTAGCCCAAACCCGATGCCCCACAAACGCAGCCCGAGGGCAATGGCCAGCACTCCCAACAACACCCGGCGCTCGCCACGGGACCTCAGTTCGGGACGGCGGTTATCACCCGTTGCCGGCCCGGTCATCAAGGCACCACCCCTACCTCATCTACCGAGGGCCTGCAACCCCACGTTGCGGGATCCCCTCTCATCGGTCCTGCGCTCTCTGCCCTTTCGCCGTACGCCCCGCTGCGGTAAAAATCGCCAGCAATTCACCGCACTCGCTGAGCAGCCATTGCCGCGCGCCTTCGTCCCCGATTTCCGCCTCCGCGCACAGCTCCAGCCAGTATTGCGTCTCGCTGGCTTACTTTTCTACGATGCCGAGCTTGTGGATGAAATCATCGTGCGACTCGGCCCGGTTCGCCTCCCGGTAGTTGGCCCCAATGGACGTGCCGGCTTTCAGCAGTTGGCAGCCCACCACATCCGTCACCTTGTTCTTCGGCAAGCTCGACACAAAGCGGATCACCTGCAGCGCAGACTCCTTCGTCCGCTCCTCCAACTCTCGCTTATCCATTGGCTAACCCAATCGCTCCCTCATTCCCAATCCCCAATCCGCACTCCGCAATTCCTACCTCATCCACCCCAGCGCCTGCAACCCCACATTCACCGCCGACTTGAACGTGTACCAGTCGCGCATGCTCTTCAGGTAGGTCCAGATGGGCCCGGGGCGCAGCGCCCACTCCCGGAACGCCCGCCGCGCCCAGTACTCGATGCGCTCGGCCGGCAGGCCCGGATAGTCCAGCACGGTGGATTCGTCCATGTCCACTTCTTCCCAGCGCGTGCCGGGACGGAACCAGCCGTTGCGCACGACTTCGAAGAAGAACGGCGTGCCCGGGTAGGGCGCGGCCAGGTGAAACAGGGCCAGGTCCAGCGGCAGTTTCTTGGCCAGGGCGATCGTCTCCTGAATGGTCTCCTCGGTCTCGCCGGGGAGGCCCAGGATGAAGAAACCCCAGTTCATGATGCCCGCCTCTTTGCTCCAGCGCAGGGCACGGGCGATCTTGGCCTGGTCGATGCCCTTGTGCACGTGGCGCAGGATGGCGTCGCTGGCGCTCTCGATGCCCCAGGAGATCATCCAGCAGCCGGCCTGCTTCATCGCCCGCAGCAGCTCCGGGTCGACAAAATCGACGCGGCTGTTGCAGGTCCACTTGAACCGCAGCCCCTCGCGCACCATGCCTTCGCAGATGCCCAGCACCTGCGCCCGGTCGACGGTGAAGAGGTCGGTGTACATGTGCACGTTGCGCAGGCCCAGATCCCACAGCAGGCGCAGCTCGGCCAGCACGTTCTCCGGCGAGCGCACACGCACCGAGCTGCCGTAGCTGACATGCTTGATGCAAAAGGTACAGCCGCCCGGGCAGCCGCGGCTGGGGACGATGAAAGTGTAGGGGCCATGGATGTTGGGTGCACGGTACTGCTTCCAGGGCAGAAGGTGGTGCAGGGGCAGTGGCAGGTCGTCCAGGTTGCGGATGAAGGGACGGTCCGCGTTGATGCGGATCTCGCCCGCGTCGCGCCACACCAGCCCCTTGATCGCCGCCAGCGGCTGCGACGGATTGACCACCCAGGCCGGCCTCCAGTCCGGATCGGTGGTGGTAAACAGCCGCTCCCACCTCACCTCCTCATCCCTCGCTTCCCTCTCCAGTGTATCGATGAGCTCGCGCAGCGTCAGCTCCGGCTCGCCGCGCAGGGCAAAATCCAGGGCCGGGAAGGATTCCATCGTAGCCCGCGGCATGGGCGTGACGTGGGTGCCCAGGGCGATGGTGCGCGCGCCCAGGGCGCGGGCCAGAAAGACGCCGCGCATGTCGTTGGTCAGCGTCGGCGCGGTGACGTGGGTGACGTAAAATCGCGGCTGCTTCTCCGCCAGCAGCTTCTCAAAGGCCTCCCAGGTCATGCGGGAAGGGATGGCGTCGACGATCTCGACGGAATAGCCGGGCTGCAGCAGGGCGGCGAGCTGGGCCAGACTGACCTGCGGCCAGATCATGTTCTCGCGGCTGCGCCGGCCCACGCGGTGCTGGCTGCGGATCCAGATGGCGCCGTCGGGCGCGGGCGGGTTGACCAGCAGGACGTCCACCGCCCCGCCGGGCCGCGCTCGCGTGGGCTCGACGGCGAGGATCTCGCCTACGTCAGGAAAACTGGCTTCCAGTGTGGCCATCAGGAATTTACCGCGAAGAACGCGAAGCACGTAAAGGTTCTAGGGGAAAACTCCGCGGTCTCGGCGTGCTCTGCGTTAGAAATCTCACCGGATTCGATCATGCATACACCATGATAACTGGATAATCAGATAATCTCGGCCCGATTATACCCCTGCCGGCGAAGCGGTCAAGCATCGCCCGCCGGATTTTACCGAGACCGCAGAACGCACAGGTTGGATAGAAAGAACCTGCGCGAGTCCGGCTGTGGTCCATAGAGTGGATCATGTGTTGATGCTACTGTCAGTCCCTTCTTGATATCTCCGACCCTTTCTTTTCTTCGCGAGCTTTGCGCCCTTCGCGGTTCAATTCTCCTCTTCCGTAGGAGGCACGCAGTGGTCGAGGCGGCCGCTGAGGTCTGCGGCGACCAGGCGCTCGCGCTGGTTGAGGCCCTCCAGGATGCGCATGACCACCCAGGAGATCATGAGCTGGACGCCGGCCAGGATGAGCAGGGCCGCGCCCAGCAGGTAGAGCCACAGCCGGCTGACCGGCCAGCCGGACAGGCCAAAGACGGCGCCGGCCACGCCGAGCCCGATGCCGGCCAGCAGGGCCAGCGCGCCAATCCAGCCGAACTGGCGGTCCAGCGGCGGGTCAAAAACCGGCTTGCCGAACAGCCCCTGCCGCACCGGCCGGTGGTGGAAGAGCGAGACCAGGTAGTTGAAGGTAGCGCCCAGGGAAAAGACGCTGACACCGGCCACGGCCAGCACCTGGGCGGCAAAGACGGCCAGCGCGCCGCCGGTGCTCAGGGTGGTGACCCCGCGCAGGCGGGCGACGACCAGCCCCAGGCCGATGAGTCCGGCCAGGGCCACGCAGGCCACGCCCAGCATGCCCAGCAGGCGCACCGGGTTATAGTCCAGGGCGGTCCACAGGATGGACTGCAGGAAACGGGTGCCGTCGCCGACGACGCTCAGCTTGGAGCGGCCGACACGCTCGGCATAGGGGATGGCCACCTCGACCATGCGCACGTTCTCGTGGATGGCGCGGGTGCTCATCACCGGCGTAAAGTTGAGCCCGTCGGGCAGGGGGTAGAGGCGGTCGAGCACCTCACGGCGGATCAGGCGCATGCCGCTGGCGCTGTCGGAGATGCGGCGATTGCCGATCAGGCTGACCAGCGTGGCAAAGAGGACGTTGCCCACGCGGCGAGTCAGCGGCATCTCGCTCTCGCTGCCGGCCATACGCGATCCGATGACCAGATCGGCCTGCTGCTCGCGGGCGGCCTGCAGCAGGGCCGGAAAGTGCTCCGGCGGGTAGGTGCCGTCGGCGTCGAGAAAACCGAGCCAGGCGCCCCGGGCGCGGGCAAAGCCCGTCTTGAGCGCCGCGCCATAGCCATAGTTGGTGCGGTGGCGCACCAGGCAGACGCCGGGGCAGGCGGTGACGATGTCCGCCGTGCCGTCGCGGGAGCCGTCGTCGACGACGATCAGCTCCAGCTCGGCGCCCATGGCGGCCAGGGCGGGCCGTACGGCCAGCACGCGCTCGACAATGCCGGCGATGCCCGCGGCCTCGTTGTAGGCCGGGATGACCACGGTGAGAGTCTCGTTCATGCTTCCATCCTCATCAATACACGGGTGCGCGGTGCGGATCGTCACCGCTGATCGTCTTGACCACCCGAGCCGGGACGCCGGCCACCACGGTGTGCGGCGGCACGTCGTGAGTCACCACCGCGCCGGCGGCCACGACCGCGCCGCGCCCGATGCGCACACCGTCGGTGACGACGGCCCCCGCCCCGATCCAGACATCGTCCTCGATCACGATGCCCTGCGCGGTGATCCCCTGCTCGATGAACGGGCGGCCCGGGTCGGAAAAGACGTGGTTCACCGCCGCAAGCTGCACCAGGGGCGCGGTGTAGACGCGGTCGCCGATGGTGATGCCGCCCTGGCCGCGCAGCACGTTGAACTCGCTGATCAGGCAGTCGCGGCCGATGCGGATGCCGGCGTGGGGCAGGTCCCGGAAGTTGTAGACGTGCAGCTCGGCGTGGTGCATGACCATGGTGTTCTCGCCGATGTCGATACCGCCCGGGCAGGCGTGCAGGTAGACGCCCTCATCCAGGTAGGCACCACGGCGCAGGCGCACCTGGTCAGCAAAGCGGATGCGCACCCCGCGCTCGATGGCCACCGTACCCTCCATGTGCAGGATCAGGCGGTAGGCCAGGGCACGCAGGGCGATGCCGGGCAGCGCCGGCACCCAGCCGAACAGCGCCAGGATGGCCTGCTCCCAGACATAGCGGCCCACACTGCTGGCCTGGCGGGAGAGGTAGAGGGAGAGACCCCGGGTCATGATGCGGGAATCCTGAGGCGTGAGCCGTAAAACGTAATACGTAATACGAAATCGTGCTTCATGACTGGCCCCCGGCGGCCCGGCGCATCCACTCCGCGCGCTCGGCATCGCCAATGTGCTCGTACCACCAGACGCGGATGTCGAGCTGCTTCTGCTCGTTGCTCACCCCGGCCCACAGGGAGCGCCCCAGCTCCCGCTCACCGTTGGCCAGACAGGCCTCGCCCAGGAGCTGGCGGGTGGTGGTGCTCCTCGGCTCGGCGGCGTACGCCGCCTGCAGGTGGGCCAGCGCCGCCTCGTAGCGGCCCAGTGAGAGCTCGATCTGGCCCAGGCGGCGGTTGGCGGTGGGATTGCCGGGATCCAGGACCAGGGCGCGCTCGAAGGCGGCGATGGCGGGGGCCAGGTCGATGTGGCGGCGCAGCTCATCCTGGAGCGGCCACTCGGGCCAGGCGTATTCCTGCAGCTCGGCCCGGCTCTGCAGCACCGCCCCGTGGTTGGAAGCCACCGGCGAGACCAGGGGCCCGCGCCAGAGCACGGCCGCGCCCAGCAGCAGGAGGATGACGGCGGGCACGAGCCAGGAGGGCCAGCGGTGTGCAGGCTGCTCCCCGGCATCCGGCGCCGGCGGCGCGGCGGCGAAAGCCAGGGGGATGAAGAACAGCACGACGGCGCGGTTGGCGTACAGGGTATCATCCACCAAACCGTGCAGCAGGATGGCCAGCAGGGAGAGCGCGGCCGCGCCCATGGCCGCCCGCTGCAGCCCATCCGCAGACGGCGGCTCGCGCCGGAACTCGCGGAAAAAGAGCGCCCACAGCCAGAGCAGGATCAGCAGCGCCGGCAGGCCCTGGGCCACAGCCAGATCCAGGTACAGGTTGTGGGCATGCGGGCTAAAGCCGACGTGCATCAGCATGGCGTAGGAGGAATAGGCCATCATAAAATTATCCAGGCCGATGCCGGTAAAGGGATAATCACGCGCCAGGAGCAGGCTCTTACGCCACAGGTCGGTTCGCGAGCCGACCGCGCTGGGGCCGGGCAGGGCGTTGAGCAGGGTTACCAGCACGGCCGGGCGGGTGGCGACCACCAGGACGAACGCCAGCAGGGCCAGCCCGAGCCCGGCAGCAAAGAGGCGCTCCTGCCGGAGCGGACCGGTACTCCGTCCCGCGACCTGTGCGGGACTGCCCCGGCCCAGCCGGCCGGCGGCGAGCCAGGCCACGGCCAGGAGGAGCGCACCCAGAACGGCGGCCCAGGCCGCACGCGAGGCGGACATCACCCAGCCAAAGGCAACGGCGAGCAGGGCCAGGCAGGCGGACAACAGAGCCAGCCCCGCAGACAACGCGGGGTGCAGTAGCGACCGGGCCCATCGCGGGCGGTGCGCGCTCTGCCAGTCCCGCCACGCCAACAGCGCGGCCAGCCCGGCAAAGGGTAGTAACATGGCCAGGATGGCGCCGACGACGTTGGCGTTGGCATCGGGCCCGGGCAGGTCGGGGAACGGCTCCTGCAGCGCCTGTCCCAGGCGGGCCAGGAGGCCGATCTTGGTCGAGGTGGTCCAGTCGTTAGTGAGGACAAAGACGGCGGCCACCACGGTGCCGATTGCGGACAGCAGCCAGGCGCGCAAACGGCCGGACGGTGCAGCGTTGGCCAGAGCGTAAAAGAGGAACACGCCGCCAAGGATCTGCCAGAACCTGGCCCACGCGGCCACGCGGTCATAGGCGACCCAGACACCAACCCCGGCCGTCAACAGGAAGAGGGCCAGCGGCAGGTCAAAAGGAGTCCGCCGCGTGAGCCGCCGGGTGAGTGCCAGGCGAACCACCCACGGGGCGAGGGCCAGGAGCAGGGGCTCCCAGTGCGACGATGCGTACCACAGCCCCGCAGCCAGGGTGGCGCAGGCCAGATCGAGATAGGTTAACCAGCGCGGCAAAGGTTTTGGCTCCAACTTCTGGGAATTCACCAAGACCGCGGAGGTCGCAGAGGTTTATGGATAAACTCTGCGTTCTCTGCGGTGAGAGTTCGACGTTACTTGCCCGGGACGGCGGTCAGGCTCAACTGGAGCGGTCCGTGCCAGGTCGAGTGGCCATCGATGCCGACCATCTCCAGCCAGTAGAAGCAGACCTTGCCCGCGTACGAGGCGGTATCCACGTAGCGGTAGCTCGCTCCGGATGAGCTGCCCGGGGCCACCGCGCCGGGGATCAGGACGTCGTTGAGCAGAGCGCGGGGCCCGCCCGCCTGCTGAGCGCGATAGAGGTTAAAGCCCAGATTGTCCAGCTCGCTGGTGGTCTCCCACTCGACGACGACGCCGTCACCGCGGACCGCAGCGGTGAAGCGAGAGATCCGGGCCGCAGTGGGATTGGAAGTGCCGATCTGTACCAGGTAAAGGTGAAAGTTCTCTTCCAGGTTAAACAGGGTCTGCGCTACTCCCAGATTGGCGGTATAGTCGGGAACCTGGTTTTCGGGCGGGTTCTTGCTGTAGAGCAGGGTCGGGCCGGTGATGGCGATCCCGTTCACCGTGGTTGTGGCCCACATCAGCCGGGGCGAGCCGGCATTGCCGCGGCCATAGAGCGGCGGGTCATCCGCCGTGGCCGAAAGCTGGTAGGTCCAGCCGGGCGCGCCTCCGGCGGCGGGCACGACCAGAGCGTAGATGTTTTGCCCGCGGAAGCCGTCGCTCTGCGTCTCGTAGGTGATGTAAGCATTGGCGCTGTCGCCGACAACCATGGCCGCGTATTCCTCGGCGGTGCGAACGCCGACGGGGTACTGGTAGGTGGTGCCCCAGGTCACGGTGGGAAGCGTACCGGTGGAGCGGACGTAGTACAGCCGGGCTGACGGGTTGGAGACGCCGGAATAGCGATGCCAGGTGACCCACAGCGAGTTCGTCGCGGCCACGTAGCCGATGCCGGGTCGTATCTCTACGTCGGCGGTGGTGGCGACGGCGATGTGATTGGTGCCCGCGGCGTCCCAGGCATTGGTCGAGCCGACCCAGCGCTTGAGGTAGATGTCACCGCCGTTGGCGCTGTTCTGATAGGCCATCCACACCTGGTTCAGATTCGTGTCCAACGTGAGCTGGGGCATGATGTGGGCCGCGTCGGTGCCGCTGGCGTTGGGAACGCCGGCCGCGGTGGTCCAGGACACGCCGTCGTTGGTGGACTGGCTGGAGAAGATGCCATCCGTACCGCCACTGGCGTTGTCGTTCTTGCGCCAGACGGCCAGGATCGTGCCGTCGGTGTCATAGGTCACGTCGGGGTAGCTGAGGCGGTAATCGCCGCCGGGATAGGTGGCCAGGGGTTGGATATCTCGCCAGGTACCGGTGCAGCCGCTGGTCTGCGTCCAGGTGCGGGCGTAGAC
>JAEAMF010002248.1_pt1 | contig 11361 bp, 9 predicted proteins | sample 8958721 | NCBI WGS metagenome assembly JAEAMF01 (sample SAMN16933255, study PRJNA681124) | bioreactor sludge metagenome | isolation source: anaerobic bioreactor treating anionic surfactant - SDBS | place: India: Bengaluru | collected 2019-02-28
TGGCGCCGGATTGCGGGTGATGAACATGGCATCACCGTAACTGAAGAAGCGGTAACCGTTTTCCACCGCGGCCTTATAGGCAGCCATGGTTTCCGGGTAACCGGCGAAGGCCGAAACCAGCATCAGCAGCGTGGACTCGGGCAGATGGAAGTTGGTGACCAGGGCATCGACCACATGAAACGGCCGGCCCGGGAAGATAAAGATGTCGGTGTCGCCGCTGAACGGCTTGAGCACGCCATCGCGCGCGGCACTTTCCAGCGAACGCACACTGGTGGTGCCCACCGCCACCACCCGACCGCCACGCGCACGGCAGGCGGCAACGGCGTCGACCACGTCCTGGCTGACCTCCAGCCACTCTTTATGCATATGGTGGTCTTCGATGCGCTCTACCCGCACCGGCTGGAAGGTGCCCGCCCCTACGTGCAAGGTAACGAATGCCGTGTCGACGCCCTTGGCGGCGATCTTCGCCAGCAGGTCTTCATCGAAATGCAGGCCAGCGGTTGGCGCGGCCACCGCACCGGCACGCTCGGCGTACACGGTTTGATAACGCTCGCGGTCGGCGCCTTCATCCGGGCGGTCGATATACGGCGGCAGCGGCATATGCCCGACGCGGTCGAGCAGCGGCAACACCTCTTCGGCGAAACGCAGTTCGAACAACGTATCGTGGCGCGCGACCATCTCGGCCTCACCGCCGCCGTCGATCACAATCTGCGAACCGGGCTTGGGCGACTTGCTGGAGCGCACATGGGCCAGCACGCGGTGGCTGTCCAGCACACGCTCGACCAGAATCTCCAGCTTGCCGCCGGAGGCCTTCTGGCCGAACAGCCGCGCCGGGATCACCCGGGTATTGTTGAACACCATCAGATCGCCCGGGCGCAGGTGCTCGAGCAAATCGGTGAATTGCCGATGCGCCAATGCCCCTGTTGGCCCGTCGAGGGTCAACAGCCGGCTACTGCGGCGCTCGGCCAAAGGATGGCGGGCGATCAGGGAATCTGGGAGCTCAAAAGAAAAATCGGCGACGCGCATGATGGTGTTCGGTTTGACAGGGCCGGAAAGTTTAGCGGAATCGACAAAAATTCACCATGAAAGCTGATTGACCAACGGTAGGCACCTCTTTATACTCCGCGTCCACAAGCCCTGATGGCGGAATTGGTAGACGCGGCGGATTCAAAATCCGTTTTCGAAAGGAGTGGGAGTTCGAGTCTCCCTCGGGGCACCAAACAGCAGTAACTGAACGGTTCTACCAACCTTCAGATCCAGAAAAACCGGCCAATTGAGCCGGTTTTTTTGTGCCTGCGCTACGCCGATGCCTGCCTGCGGATTCAAGGAAGAACCACCATGGGGCTGACCAGCACGATATCCCTCTATGACAGCCGATGGCCTGCCCTCTTTCTCTGCGCCAAAGAGCAAATCGAGGCGGCGTTCGGCGCTGAGCTTGTTGCCATTCACCATGTCGGAAGCACCGCTGTTCCAGGGCTTGCGGCCAAGCCCGAGATTGACCTTCTCATTGAAGTTTCGGCGCACCTGAACGAAGCCCGCCGAGACACCGTCATGCGTGAGCTCGGCTACGCACGGGGAAGTGATCTGTCCGCAGGCCACCATTTTTATCGCCGCGATGTTGATGGCATACGAACCCATAAGGCCCACGTTTGCCTCACTGGCCATCGTCAAATCGAACGCATGCTTCACTTCCGGGATCGCCTCAGGCGCGACCCCGTTCTTCGCCAGCAGTATCAAGACTTGAAACTTGAGCTGGAAGCCAGCAACACCGGCGGCATCGGTGAATACCTGGCAAAGAAGGCGCCTTTTATCGACGGAGTAATGGGGCCCACCTAGGCGGCCGCTGGCTCACCTTCCACCCACCTCCCTCCAGCAACGACACACCGGGCCGTGCTCTTCTAGACTCAATAGGTAGTCGCAGAAAGAACAGAGCACGTCGCTTTGGTGCAGATGAATCAACAGCGGCGTGGCAAGCTGCCCGTTATGCCCTGAACAGGTGCGGCAAAGACCGCACGGGGCCCAACAAGATGCCCGCTCAGGGTGCCTGGCCAACGGCCTGAACATGCCACGCTACCGTGACGTGGTGTGAGTGCCGCAGCCGACACTCTCGGACAATCGACAACCGTCTGGTTTGCTCGTGACCGTGAGGAATGCTGTATGCCTGATGAGATGTTGCACCTGCCTTTGGTCACCCGTCTGCTGGAGCGCCACAAAGGCGCACCCGGCGCACTGTTACCGATTCTTCATGAGATTCAGGAAAGCATCGGTTACATCCCCGATGCCGCCGTCCCTGAGATTGCCCATGCCCTCAACCAGAGCCAGGCCGAGGTTCGTGGGGTCATCAGCTTCTACCATGACTTTCGCACCGCGCCGCCGGCCCGGCATATCCTGCGCCTGTGCCGGGCCGAGTCCTGCCAGAGTCGCGGCGCCGAGCAGCTCGCCGCGCAATTGCGCGAACGCCTGCAACTGGACGACCACGGCAGCAGCGCTGACGGCAACATCAGCCTGCGCCCGGTGTATTGCCTTGGCGCCTGCGCCTGCTCGCCAGCCCTGGAGCTGGATGGCCAGGTGCATGCGCGGCTCAATGCCGAGCGCTTGGATACTCTGCTCGATGCTTGCCAGGAGGACGCATGATGCCGCGCCTCTACCTGCCCTGTGATTCGCTTGCCCGTGCCGTGGGTGCCGATGCGGTAGCCACCGCCCTTGCCACGCAGGCCCGGGAGCGCAACCTGCCGCTGGACCTGCAACGCACCAGCGCTCGTGGCCTGTACTGGCTGGAACCGCTGCTGGAAATGGACACCCCGCAAGGCCGAATAGGCTTCGGCCCGCTGACCGCTGCCGATGTGCCCTCCCTGCTCGATGCGCTGCACGGCGATCCGTCCACCCACCCGCTGGCCGTGGGCCTGGTGGAGCAGTTGCCCTATCTGAAAAGCCAACAGCGCCTGCTGTTCGCCCGCGCCGGTATTACCCGGCCGCTGTCCCTGGACGATTACCGGGCTCATGGTGGCTTTGAAGGCCTGACCCAGGCCATTGCCCTGGGTGGCGAGCAGACCGCGACCGTGGTGTTCGATTCGGGGCTGCGCGGCCGTGGCGGCGCAGCCTTCCCGGCCGGCATCAAGTGGCGCACGGTGCGCGGCACTCAGGCGGCGCAGAAGTATGTGGTGTGCAACGCCGACGAAGGCGACTCCGGCACCTTCGCTGATCGCATGCTGATGGAAGGCGACCCCTTCCTGCTGATCGAAGGCATGGCCATTGCCGGTCTCACCGTCGGGGCAAGCTACGGCTACATATATGTGCGCTCGGAGTACCCACAGGCCGTGGCCACACTGCGCGAGGCACTGGATATCGCCCGGGCTGCCGGTTACCTCGGCGCCAATGTCGGCGGCAGCGGCCCGGCCTTCGATCTGGAGGTGCGCGTCGGTGCCGGCGCCTACATTTGTGGTGAAGAAACCGCGCTGCTGGACTCGCTCGAAGGCAAGCGCGGTATCGTCCGTGCCAAGCCCCCCATTCCCGCCTTGCAGGGCCTGTTCGGCCTGCCGACCCTGGTGCACAACGTGCTGACCCTGGCCTCGGTGCCGCTGATTCTGGCCAAGGGTGCGCAGTTCTATCGCGATTACGGCATGGGCCGCTCCCTGGGCACCATGCCCTTCCAACTGGCGGGCAATGTTCGTCACGGCGGCCTGGTGGAACGGGCCTTTGGCCTGACCCTCAGGGAGCTGGTGGAAGACTACGGTGGTGGTACCGCCAGTGGCCGACCACTAAAGGCCGCCCAGGTCGGCGGCCCGCTCGGCGCCTGGGTGCCACCCGGGCAGTTCGACACGCCGCTGGATTACGAAGCCTTCGCTGCCATTGGCGCCATGCTCGGCCATGGGGGTGTGGTGGTGGCTGATGACAGCCTGGACATGGCCCACATGGCGCGCTTCGCCCTGCAGTTCTGCGCCGAGGAATCCTGTGGCAAATGCACCCCCTGCCGCATCGGCTCGACCCGGGGCGTGGAGGTGATCGACCGCCTGCTGGCCGCACCCGACCAGCGCGGTCGCGATGAGCAGGTGATCATCCTCAAGGACCTGTGCGACACCCTGCAGTACGGTTCCCTGTGCGCGCTGGGCGGCATGACCTCCTACCCCGTGGCCAGCGCCCTCAAGCACTTCCCCGCCGACTTCGGTCTGCAGCCCTCGGAGGCCGACCAATGATCACGCTCTTCGACCCGAACACCGATATCGACCTCGGCACCCCGGCCCGCGACAGCCAGGTGCAAGTCACCCTGAAGATCGACGGCCGCAGCATCAGCGTGCCCGAAGGCACCTCGGTAATGCGCGCCGCAGCACTGATGGGCACCACCATTCCCAAACTGTGTGCCACCGACAGCCTGGAAGCCTTCGGCTCCTGCCGCATGTGCCTGGTGGAAATCGACGGTATGCGCGGCTACCCGGCGTCCTGCACCACGCCGGTCAGTGAAGGCATGAGCGTGCACACCCAGACGCCGAAGCTCGCGACCCTGCGCCGCAACGTCATGGAACTGTACATCTCCGATCACCCGCTGGACTGCCTGACCTGCTCGGCCAACGGCAACTGCGAGCTGCAAACCGTGGCCGGCCAGGTCGGCCTGCGCGAGGTGCGTTACGGCTATGAGGGCGCCAACCATCTGGCCGACCAGAAAGACACCTCCAACCCCTACTTCGACTACGACCCGAGCAAGTGCATCGTCTGCAACCGCTGCGTACGCGCCTGTGAAGAAACCCAGGGCACCTTTGCCCTGACCATTACCGGGCGCGGCTTCGAGTCCCGGGTTGCCGCGGCTGGTGGCGAGAACTTCCTGGACTCGGAATGCGTGTCCTGCGGCGCCTGTGTGCAAGCCTGCCCCACCGCGACCCTGATGGAAAAAAGCGTGATCGAACAGGGTCAACCCGAACACAGTGTGATCACCACCTGCGCCTATTGCGGTGTGGGCTGCTCGTTCCGCGCCGAGATGAAAGGCGACCAACTGGTGCGCATGGTTCCAGACAAGAACGGCCAGGCCAACCACGGCCACTCCTGCGTCAAAGGGCGCTTTGCCTGGGGCTACGCCACCCACCCGGATCGCATCACCACGCCGATGATCCGCAAGCACATCAACGACCCCTGGCAGGAAGTCAGCTGGGATGAGGCAGTGACCTACGCCGCCAGCGAATTCCGCCGGTTGCAGCAAACATACGGCCGCGACGCCATTGGTGGCATTACCTCCAGCCGCTGCACCAATGAAGAAACCTACCTGGTGCAGAAACTGGTGCGCGCCGCCTTCGGCAACAACAACGTCGACACCTGTGCGCGGGTCTGCCACTCGCCGACCGGCTATGGCCTGAAACAAACCCTTGGCGAATCCGCCGGCACCCAGAGTTTCGACTCGGTGATGCAGGCCGACGTGATCCTGGTGATCGGCGCCAACCCCAGCGACGCACACCCGGTGTTCGCCTCCCAGCTCAAACGCCGCCTGCGTGAAGGCGCACGGCTGATCGTCATCGACCCACGACGCATTGATCTGGTGGACTCGGTGCATGCCCGTGCCGAACTGCACCTGGCCCTGCGCCCGGGCACCAACGTGGCCATGCTCAACGCCCTGGCCCATGTCATCGTTACCGAGGGGCTGCTCAACCAGGCCTTTATCGACGCCCGTTGCGAGGGCAGCGATTTCGCCCGCTGGCGCGAGTTTGTCAGCCGCCCGGAAAACTCGCCGGAAGCCCTTGGCCCCGTCTGCGGCGTAGCGGCTGCCGACATCCGTGCGGCTGCCCGCGTGTACGCCACGGGCGGCAATGCGGCGATCTACTATGGCCTGGGCGTCACCGAACACAGCCAGGGCAGCACGGCGGTCATGGGCATCGCCAACCTGGCCATGGCCACCGGCAACATCGGCCGCGAAGGCGTGGGCGTGAACCCGCTGCGTGGGCAGAACAACGTTCAGGGCTCCTGCGACATGGGCTCCTTCCCCCATGAGTTGCCCGGCTACCGGCATATCTCCAACGAGGTGATACGGGCGCAGTTCGAACAGGCCTGGCACGTCACCCTGCAACCGGACCCCGGCCTGCGCATCCCCAACATGTTCGAGGCCGCCTTGGGTGGCAGCTTCAAAGGCCTGTACTGCCAAGGCGAAGACATCGCCCAAAGCGACCCCAATACCCAGCACGTCACCGCAGCGCTGTCGGCCATGGAGTGCGTGGTGGTGCAGGACATTTTCCTCAACGAAACCGCCAAGTTCGCCCACGTGTTCCTGCCGGGCAGCTCGTTCCTGGAAAAGGACGGCACCTTCACCAACGCCGAGCGGCGCATCTCCCGGGTGCGCAAGGTCATGGAACCTTTGGGTGGCAAGGCTGACTGGGAAGGCACAATGGCCCTGGCCAACGCCTTGGGCTACCCGATGCACTACCAGCACCCGTCAGAAATCATGGACGAAATCGCCAGCCTGACGCCGACCTTCAGCAACGTCAGCTACGCCGCCCTGGACCGCCACGGCAGCCTGCAATGGCCGTGCAACGCCGAGGCACCGGACGGCACGCCCACCATGCACATCACGGAATTCGTGCGCGGCAAGGGGCGCTTCATGCTCACCGGCTACGTGCCTACCGAGGAAAAGGTCAACAACCGCTACCCGCTGCTGCTGACCACCGGGCGCATCCTCAGCCAATACAACGTCGGCGCCCAAACCCGGCGTACCGACAACGTCGCCTGGCACGAAGAAGACCGCCTGGAAATCCACCCGACCGACGCCGAAAGCCGTGGCATCAACGAAGGTGACTGGGTAGGCATCGGCAGCCGCGCCGGCCAGACCGTACTGCGTGCACGGGTGACTGAACGGGTAGCGCCAGGCGTGGTGTACACCACCTTCCACTTCCCAGAGTCGGGGGCCAACGTCATCACCACCGACAACTCCGACTGGGCCACCAACTGCCCGGAGTACAAGGTCACCGCCGTGGAAGTCAGCCGCGTCTACCACCCTTCCGAGTGGCAGAAGCGTTATCAGGAATTCAGTGACGAACAACAGCGCTTGCTCGACGAACGCCGCCAGGCTCGCGCCGCCGGCACACACAACGAGGGACGCCGATGAGCACTGCCAACCTGATCAAGATGGCCAACCAGATCGCCCAGTACTTCGCCAGCGAACCCGACCCACAACAGGCCGTGCTCGGCGTGCGTAATCACTTGCAGATGTTCTGGACGCCCGCCATGCGCAAGGAATTGCTGGCCTGGCAGACGGCGCACAAAGGCGCGGACTTGCACCCCTTGGTGCAGGCGGCGCTCAGTGGCTCGGGCTGGGAGGCTTAGGTTCACACAGGGCCTTGCCCTCGCGCGGCTATCAGGCCGCGCGAGGCGCCTATTGGGTATTTAAAGAGGGCGAAGCAGCCGCTTCAGAAAGAAGCGGGATACCGAACGGATGCTACGCCTGGTAGCACAGTATTATGGCATCCCGCATACCACTAGTAACACCTGAAAACGCAACCGCTCAAGAACGCGCCTTACAGAGTTCCATCATCCCTGGCCCGGATATTGCTGAACCTTCTGGCAATCCATCCGAGACACACCTCAAATGGCCAATCGCTCATTACCCACTGGCAAAACCCATGCCTGTCATTGGCAGAAGGCCTGTGGGCGTGAGCGTGCGTTGCCAACCGGTGCCATGAGAGGTTTTCTCCGCCGCGCAGCAGCGCCATTGCGGGTCATGCTCAAACGCCTACCGGCCTGCGTTGCGGCCAAACAGAATGGTTTCTGGCAGATAGTCTGATCGGTCTTCCCGACGAGAGTTCTTCTCGATCATTACCGTAGCGCCCGCCCTGCCGGTGTGCTGCGGCCCTTCATCCGATGGTTCCCTGGAAACGGCTTCAATCGCCCGTTCCTGGAGACCTGCACCCGGAAGACCTTGATGACCAACACAACCGCAGTGCTTGTTATCGACTTGCAGAAAGAAGATGGCTTTGCACTAGAACGATTTGACCACGTAGTCGCCAACGCGGCCTCGCTGATCGACGCCGCCCGTGGCTTGGGTATCCCGCTGTTCTACACCCGCCACGTCAACGATGCGCAAGGCCGGGACTTGGCCCCCGGAGAGCCCGTGGACGAGCACGGCAAGCCGACCAGTTACCTGGCAGGTACGCCTGCTATTGAGATCATCGACGCGTTGGCCCCACAGGCCGGCGATGTGGTGATCGACAAGCACCGCTACAGCGCCTTTCATGGCACCCGGCTGGCCCAGATGTTACACAGCCGGGGGATCCGCCACCTGGTGGTGTTTGGCGTGCTGACCGATGTGTGCGTGATGACCAGCCTGTTCGATGCCTACCAACATGACTTCCAGCTCAGCCTCGTTTCAGATGCCTGCACGGCAACGACGCTGGCAGCGCATTACTCATCGCTGCTGATCCTCTCCAACTGGATTTACGGGCTGGAAATCTATTCCACCGCGCATCTCCTTCGCCATTGGCAAAACCAACCGGCGTCTTCGGTGCGAACACTCGAACCTGATCACCTCGCCTTCCACCCCGAAGCGTTCGTCGAAGCGATCCACAGCTTCGAAAACCGCCTTGCCCGTGACTGCTGAACGCGGAGACTGCCATGAAAATAGAAAACAGAAGCATTGATTTCATTCCAGAACATGAGCGCTACGGCCAGCCCCGCTCACTGTTCTTTGTCTGGTTCGGCGCCAACGCCAACATCACCACCGTTGCTGCGGGTGTGCTGCCGATCAGCCTGGGGCTCAACCTGTTCTGGAGCGCACTGTCCATCCTGCTGGGCTCCATGATCGGCGCGATCTTCATGGCCTCGCATTCCGCCCAGGGGCCGAGGCTGGGCATACCGCAGATGATCCAGAGCCGAGCCCAGTTCGGCGTATTCGGCGCAATAGTGCCGCTACTGTTCGTCATGCTCATCTACCTGGGGTTCTTCGTCAGCAACACCTTGCTCGCCGCCCAGGCCGTCGCCACCACGAGCCCGCTCAGCAACGAGGGCAACATCGTCCTGCTCGGCGTACTGTGCTTTTTGGTCGCCCTGTTCGGCTACCAACTGATCCATCGCCTGCAGAAGGCCCTCTCGTTCATCTCCATCGGCGTGTTTGGTACGGCTACGCTGCTGGCGCTTGCGCTTCCGGTGGCGCCTGAGCAATGGTCACCACAGGGCTTCCACCTGGCAAGCTTCCTGGCCTCGGTCAGCATTGCAGTCACCTGGCAGTTGTCCTATGCGCCGTATGTGGCGGACTACTCCCGCTACTTGCCCACAAGCACCCCGACCCGGCACGTGTTCTGGTACAGCTACCTGGGCACTGTCATCGGCGGCAGCTGGATGATGCTGCTCGGCGCCGTACTGGCCAAAGCCATGACCGGCTTTGCAGACAATGTGGGCTTGAACCTAGTGGGGCTGCTCGGCGGTGGAACGCTGCTGATGTTCGCGTTCATTCTGTACGGCCAGGTCGCCATCAACGTGTTCAACCTTTATGGCGCGTTCATGTCGACCGTCACGGTGATCGAACCGTTCGCCCCGCTGAAAGTAACCCCTCTCGCAAGGGCCGGGTTCATGTTCATCATCTGCGCCGCCGCCACCGGCTTATGCACACTGGCTCAAGATGACTTCATCCAGTTCTTCCTGAACTTCATCTTCTTCATGAGCTACTTCCTCATCCCCTGGACGGCCATCAACCTGGTGGACTACTACGCGCTACGTAAAGGCGTTTACCAGATTGCCGACATCTTCGAGCCAAAGGGTATCTATGGCCGGGTGAACTGGATCGCCATCGGCGTGTTTCTGAGCACCATCCTGCTTGAAGTACCGTTCATGAACACCTCGCTTTACGCCGGGCCGATTGCCACCGCGTTGCAGGGCGTTGACCTGGCATGGGCCGTCGGCCTGGTGTTCCCGGCGATCAGTTACTACTGGCTGATGAACAAGCGCACAGCCCTGCAAGGCGTGACCGCGAAGGTGTAAGCGCAACGCGTGGGATGCAGGCTTGCCTGCGATAGCGGCAGCGGGGTGTCAACCAGTCTGCGGCGCCTGCATCGTTGGCAAGCCAACTCCCACAGGGATCCATGCAAAACACTGCATGTTCTGTGGGAGATTCCATGGTTCTTGCGTGCCCATGAGGTCAAACCACTTGATTGCGAAAGATCTTCACAGACAAGGCAATGAAAGCCCGTGCTGCCGGCGACGATTGGCTCTTGTCCAACACGGCAATCCCAACATGTCGCCTGACTGCCGGGTCGAGCACTTTTGTGAGGTACTGCGAGGCATCACGCTCAGGCAAGGCGGATTCGGCTACTACCGTCACAGCATCGCCCCGCGCCACTGCAGCCAAGGTGCTCATTAGCTGAGAGGTTCTATAGCGGATTTTGGGGTTCAATCTCGCGGCCACAAAGAGTCGCGAAACCAACTCAGACGAACCGGCTTCTGTCAGTACGAACGGATCTGAACACAAGTCATTCAACGTCACCGCCTCCTTGGCCGCCAAACGGTGCCCACAAGGTAGCAAGGCAACCATTTGGTCCTCGATCAACGGGTAGGTATCGAACTGGGCCTCCGGCAGGGCAACGAACCCAACGTCCACTCGCCTATCCAATAGCCACTGAACGACCTGGCGGTCGGGCCCCTCGTCCACATGTACCTCGATACCAGGATAGATCCTGCGGTAGTCGGCAAGGATTCGCGGCAGCAATCGTTGTGATGACGTGGGGCCAAATGAACCGATGCGCAGGGTGCCCAGCTTCATGCTCCGCGCATCAGAGGCTTCTTGTCGAATTGCATCAGCCAGCCCGAGCATCGATTGAGCGCGCTGGAGCAACCTTGCCCCAATGTCCGTCAATTCGACCAGGCCCTGGTGCCGAAAAAGCAACTCAACGCCCAGCTCCTGCTCAAGCGCCCTGATGGCATGAGACACCGCTGACTGGGAGATCCTCAGTTGGGCAGCCGCCAGCGTGAACCCACGTCGCCCGGCGACGACGATAAAAATTTCGAGCTGAGTCAGCGTCATCGCACAACCATGAGTAATCACTCATTTCCATATGAGCCCAATTCAGCATAAGGATAGAACACTGAAGCATAACGAGATAGGCCTAGGCGCCTTTTGACATCGCAGTAATCAAGGAGATTTTTATGGGCGCTCAATGGAAAACTGAAGGCGTATCGGCGCTATGGCCAGAGATCAATGGACCACTCTTGGCTTCGTATGGAATGGCTGGCCAATACGCACTCAGGAATGAAATTAAAGAACCATCCAAACAAACACTATCGGTGTTTGAGGCCATTACCGGCAACTACGTTAACGAGGTCAACCCGAGACTTCAGGCTCTAGATAACTCATACACATTCAAGTCCACCTCCATACTCTGACGTCAGGCTTACATCATGCGC
>JAEAMF010002250.1_pt1 | contig 11346 bp, 10 predicted proteins | sample 8958721 | NCBI WGS metagenome assembly JAEAMF01 (sample SAMN16933255, study PRJNA681124) | bioreactor sludge metagenome | isolation source: anaerobic bioreactor treating anionic surfactant - SDBS | place: India: Bengaluru | collected 2019-02-28
TAACCGTAGGCGGGGTGATACTGGCCGGCAAGGATATTTTCTTTTATAACCTCATTATCGGTAAGGCCTATCTTCACAACGGGAATACCTTCTTTGAGAGCCTTAAGGTACATATAAACCACCCTGTCGAGAACAATATCGAAGGGATCAGGCGTAAAAAGGCCCTTTTCGTACATCTCGCCCAGCGGCGTTGCTTTAAGGACAACCAGAGGATATATCCTGATATAATAAGGTTTGAGATCAATCATGTGTGCCACTGTGTTTTGAATGTCTGCCATTGTCTCATCAGGTAGGCCCGCCATGAACTGGAGCGCGACGTGAAATCCTTTTTCGGTAAGCATCTTATAGGTTGTGATGAGATCTTCCGCGGAATGCCGACGGTTGAGCAGAGAAAGGATTTCATTATTAAATGCTGGTATGCCGAGTTCAATGACAGTAACCCTGTTTGCTCTGAGCATATCAATGATTTCATTGTTCAGCGGAACCGGTTTCGTGGAAACCCTGAAATTTGCAATCCTGTCGCTAAATCCTTCGAAATGGGCAAAAAGCTGTCGCAATTGTTCGGTTTTGATGCCGAATATATTTCCGCCGAAGAGACCGACTTCATATGGTCCCGCGTGAGCGCTCAATGTTTTCGTTATTATGGTATTCAAATCTGTGTCTCTGAGGTCTGTGATGATCTGCTGGTGGCAGTAAATGCACCTTTCATGACAGCCAAAATGGGGAAGAAAAACAGGAAGAATCATCTACACAATTAGCCCGTACTATTTTCCACTCTTTTCCCCGCAAAAGCAATAGTCAAAGACAGTTATTAGTTGACTTTTTATGCCATCTCTCATAATCTTTTTCCATGCAAAAACTCTCTATCGGCATGTTTGATTCAGGCGTCGGAGGACTCACGGTCTTAAGAGAAGTGAAAAAGCTGCTCCCCTCGGAACATATTATCTATTTCGGAGACACTGCCCGTGTGCCATACGGCAACAGATCACCGCAGGCTGTCACGAAATATACCCTTGAGAGCGCCCTCTTTTTGCTCACGAAGGGCATCAAACTCCTTGCCATCGCCTGCAATACCTCTTCCGCGTTGGCCCTGCACCTGCTGCAAAAAAAGTTCCCTATTCCCGTCATCGGTGTCATCGAACCCTGCGCGAAGGAAGTTGTCTCATCAACAAAAAACAAGAGGGTCGGCGTCATTGGCACAAAAGCGACCATTCAAAGCGGTGCCTACGAGAAATCGATCCACATGCTTGATCCCGGCATCAAAGTGTTTTCAAAATCGTGCCCTCTCTTTGTCCCCATTGCTGAAGAAGGTCTGGAAAACGATAAGGTCGCCCGCCAAATGGCGGAAAAATATTTGATTGACCTAAAACATTCCGATATTGACACACTCGTTATGGGTTGTACGCACTATCCAATTCTTGAAAATGTCATCAAAGAGATTATGGGCAAGAAAGTGTCCATTGTAAACGCAGGCAGAGAGACAGCAAAGGAGATCAAGGGCATCCTTGAAAAGAAAAAGATCCTCAACGAAAAGGGCAGGGGCGGATGCGAATACTTCGTTACTGATTCACCGGAGTCTTTTGAGGAAATCGGGCGGCGTATCCTCAAGGAGCCTTTGACAAAAATTAAGTCACTAAAAAATCTCGATTACAAAGATTATCTCCTTTCTTCATGATTGTTGACGTCGCATTTCCAATCCCTGTAGCAAAGACATTTTCTTATGTCGTCCCGGACAAATGGAAACCTTTCGCGAAGAAATTTTTGCGCGTTAAAGCACCATTTCACAATAAAACACAAAGCGGCGTCATTACGGAAATTCATGATGATAACGGTCCTGGTTTGAAAGAAATCAAGGAGATCACCGACTTCTTTCCTGTTATCGACAACGCACTCATGGAACTCTGCACATGGGCATCAAATTATTATGTAACACCTATGGGCGCAGTTCTCAAATATCTCCTTCCGCCCAATTTGAATATCGAGGCATACCTTGCGGTTCAATCCAAAACGGACGAGACATCTCGTATGGACGGTCTTTCACTGAAAAAGGCTGTTCAGCTTTTTGGAAGAGAAACCGTTTTTCAATATTGGAAAAAGAACCTTATAACCCTGCGCGAGATTTTTGCCGAAAGCCCGTTTTTACTCATTACTCAAGATAAAAAAGAAAAGAAAATACATGACGATGTCCTTTTTATCGGAGATGTACGAAGCCGTCTTGATTACTACACGGAGGCTATTTCGTCACAACTGTACAGTGGGTCTAATGTGCTCATGTTGCTGCCGGACCACTATGCTGCGGGAAATTATTTCAAGAATATCTTTTCAGAAAAATTTGGCGATAAGGTGTTCTGGTACGGATCGGAAACCAAGCCAAAATCAAGGATGGAGACCTTTTTCCGCGTGAGGAATGACGGGGGATATCTGGTTCTCGGCAACAAAAGCTGTGTCTTCCTTCCTTTACGCAAGCCGGGGCTGGTCATTGTGGAGAGACATGAAGAAGACGAGTACAGGAATGAGGAAGGATTCAAGTTCAATGCGGTAATGGTTGCCGCCAAACGGGCGTCAATCAGCGGGATTCCTGCCATTCTGGGAAGTGCTTCACCGTCAATGGAAATGTATTGCTACGCGGAAAAAAATAAATTTAAAATCATTGAGAAAAAATGGTTACTCGATGAATCCTCCCAGGGGAAAATCTCAGTCCCCGATATTTTTTCTTCGGCGACATTCCTCGAAGAACTTATTCCCATTGTCAAAGAGGGACTACGAAAAGGCGAAAAGATAGCTGTTTTTACGCCGAGAAAAAACTACGGCTCCCATCTTGTGTGTCATGATTGCAAAACCCCTTTTCTCTGTCCACACTGCGAGGGCGTGTTTGATTACGAAAAAGAAGCAGGGTTGCTTGTCTGCTCAGTGTGCGGTAAGAGCTTTCCCTATGAAGAGCAATGCGGTAATTGCGGGAGTAATATCATCCGGTTTTCAAGAACAGGAGCTGAATATGTTGCAGAAAAATTAAAAGACATTTTTCCTGACGTGCGAATTGTAAAGATCACCGGTGACTCTTTAAAGAAGGAAATAAAACAGCTGAAAAAAATATTGTCCGATGTGCCGATTGTTTTTGTAGGAACACAATCTCTTTCAAAACTATATAACATCCACGTTCAAACACTTGTCCTTCTTGGATGGGAAGAGTTAAGAAAAATGGGGGGATACCGGTCAGATGAAAAGATGTTCCAGATTCTTATAAATCTCATCGATGCTCTCACTCCCGATAATATCTCGATTTTTATGAAAAAAAGAAATAAAATACATATTGATAATTATCTGGAGCGTGATCGTTATTATCATGAGGAACTTCAAAGGAGAAAAAACGCTGATTTTCCTCCCTTACAGAGGGTCTTTCTTGTTGAAATAGAGACAAAAAGCAAAGATAAAGGAGAAAAAGTCACGGCAGCGATAAAAGAAATATTCCAAAAAGCAGGTATTGAAAATGCCATATCGGGTATTCTCATGGAAAAGAAAACACAGTATAAATGGAAACTGATACTGAGGGGTGAGGAAGAACTACTTAATAGTACTGTTCTTGGTCTCTACGATCTGCCGGGAGTGCATATAGAACCTGACCCCCTTTATTTTTAATAAAAAAACGGGAAGATGGTAACATCTCCCCGTTTTGTCGTTTAACCTCTATTATTACTTCTTTGCAGGTGCTGCAGGGGCAGCGGGAGTTGCTGGTGCTACTGCTGCTTTTGGTGCTTCTTTCTTCACTTCCTCTTTCTTCGCTGATGCCTTTTTTGTTATCGTGGCAGAGCTGGCTAAGTTTTTGCCGTCTTTTTCAATATATTTGACAAGCACTTTGTCGCCGACCTTGGGTTCCGCCTTCATTTTGGCATTGGCTATGTCAAAAGCCTTTTCTTCTTTCTGTTTCTTGGCGCTTAAGGTCTTTGCCTTCGTGTCAATGGCAGTAACTTCACCGGTAAACTGATGTGTCTTTGGCGCCGGCTCTTTCTTCTCAACTTTCTTCTCCGCGGCAGGTGCTGCTACGGGTTTTTCCGTCGCCGCTTTCGCTTTGTCTTTTGCCGTGTCTGTGGCTGCCTTGTCCGTGGTTGTCTGTGTAGTTGAAGCGGCGAACACGGTTGTCACGAAAGTGACGCTAACGAGAACTGCCATAACGACTAATAATGTTTTTTTCATATCTTACCCCTCTCCTTAAAATATTATTTAACTACGAATAACATATAAAGCACGAATCGTGCCATATTCATAACAATTTATAATTATTAAAGAAAATTACAATAAAATTTTCGCAATGGTTGAATTAGTCGGATTTATCCGACTAACTATTCAATATTAGTCGGAAAAATCCGATTTTCAATTTTTAGTTGATTTATTTTGGAAAAGCTTTTTTGATAGACTCATTTTTTCCTTGAAATCGTACAAACTGAGCTCTTTCAGCTTTGCTATCCCGACGAAAAAAGTATCTTTGCTAATACCGAGCCTTTCAATAATCTCCCTGGGCTCTATTAATTTCTGGAAATTACCATTAAAAGGGTCAAGTTTTGACAGATAAAGATACAATCTGTATTCAGCGGCGGTAAGTTTCGCGTCAATAAGATCATCGATGATTGGCTTAAGTCTGCTCAGCGAACCATCAGTTAAATTTTCCTGCTTTACCTCGGCGGGCACGTGTTCAAGTTCGATGCGATCTCCTTCGCACATGATGTAGGCACGTTCCAGGACAGATTCAAGCTGACGGACATTACCCGGCCACACATACTTCATAAAAACCTGTAAAACTTCATTGCTTACAGTCTTTGCGGCACCATGTATTTTTTCAAGCTTCTTTAAGAAATGTTCGATAAGAAGAGGGATATCGGTGATCCTGTCTTTGAGTGGTGGGATGGTAAAAGCAATGACATTAAGTCTGTAATAAAGATCTTCACGGAATTTCCCTTTGCGTATTTCCTGATCAAGTTTTTTATTTGTCGCGGTAATGATTCTTACGTCAAGCTTGATCGTTTCTTTGCCGCCGATTCTTCTCACTTCTTTTTCCTGAAGGGCCCGAAGAAGTTTTGCCTGGGTACTGAGCGAGAGATCGCCGATTTCATCGAGAAAAAGAGTGCTTTCGTGAGCTTGCTCGAAAAGGCCGGTATGACGCGAAAGAGCTCCTGTAAAAGCCCCTTTTTCATATCCAAAGAGTTCACTTTCAAGGAGCGTTTCAGGTATGGTTGCACAATTTATGGCGAAAAAAGGTTTGTTCCTCCGTGGACTGCTGTAGTGAATACTCTTCGCGAAAAGTTCTTTCCCCGTCCCGCTTTCTCCGTATATGAGCACCGTAGAATTAGTAGGGGCGACTCTCTGAACAATTTTATAGAGCTCTTCCATGGAACCATGAACCCCCACGATATTGTCGAGATGAAACCTGTCTTTAAGCTGGTCCTTGAGCATTATCTTTTAATAGTTTTATCTGGTTCAGGGCATTCTGAACAACACGGAGCAACTGGTCTTTTTCGAATGGTTTTTCAAGGTAATAGAAAGCGCCGAGCTTTGTAGCTTCAATTGCTGACGGAATAGAACCGAAAGCGGTCATGATAATAACATGGCACGCTCTTCCCAATGCCCGTACTTCCTTGAGTACCTCCGTGCCGTCTATATCCGGCAGTTTTAAGTCTGTAAGGATAAGATCAAAATATCCGGTCTTGAGAATTTCAATTGCCTTTTTTCCGCAATCGGTTTCCTCCACATAAAAACCTTCTTTTGAAAGGATCGTTTTTATTATATTTCTCTGATTGAAATCATCCTCGACAATAAGAACCGCACCTTTATCATGCTTCATAGTATGGTATCCTGATTGTTATCGTTGTTCCTTTACCCCGCTCACTCTCTATTGCTATGGAACCACCGTGTTCTTCAACAAAGCGTTTCGTAATGGCAAGCCCGATACCGATACCGAATTTCTTCGTCGAATAGTAGGGCTCAAAGATTTTTTCGATGGCATCTTGTTCGATACCCTCGCCATTATCAGCAACGGAAACATAGGAAAATGAATCCAGCCGTCCGCATTTAATATCTATCCGACCTTCATCATGAATAGCCTGCACAGCATTGATAATGAGATTCGTGAGGCATATCCGCGTATATTCTCTGTCGCAGTAAATACCACCATCATTATACATTGTTGATATCTTGATTTTTTCAGGCACTATATCTTTCACAAGGGTAAGCACTTCACTAATCAATGATTCAGGTGACACCCATTCTCTGTGCAATGTTATCTGTTTGCCGAGAAATAAAAAATTATGGATAAGCTCGTTTACCTTGTGTATTTCTTTCAGAAGATTATTGAGAAGCGTCTGGAGGTCTTTTTTGTTTTCAATTTTATCACCGCTTATGGCCTCTTTAATGTGGCCTATTGAAAGAGAGAGGAAATTAAGCGGGTTTCGTATCTCATGAGCAATACCGGAGGAGAGTTGTCCGATCATGGAAAGCTGTTCAGTCTTTTTCAGCTTCTCTTCCAATTCCATACGTTCAGCCAGTTTATCTACCATTTCGTTGAAGCTCTTGATGAGTATCCCTATTTCATCCCTCCGGTCTTTTTCCCGAATTTTTACCAGTTTCCCTTCAGCGATTTTCTTACTCGCGTTCGCTATCTTTTTAATTGGATCTGTGTATTTTTCAGCAATAACGAGAGAGATAATGATCCCTATACAAAAAGCAAAGATCATGCTGAGGATTCTTTTGATGTGGCTTTGTCTGCGCAAAAGCTGGTAATCGTCAAGGGCCATGTTGATGTGGATATATCCGATATTTTGCCCCTGAATCGTCTCAGGCATAAGAATGTTATAGAGCCTTTGTGTCTCTGTCAGGTGATTGTCTCCAAGCCGGGCAGTGAACACGAGCCCTTTTTTCCGCCAGCTTTTCTTTTTTTCTATTGTTTCCTTTGTGTCTATCTTTTGTGGATTAGAGCTTGCAATAACCTCTGATTTATCGCTCAGTATGGAAATTTCCTTTATTCCCTTCTTATTCAACATATTTACATAACTTTTCAGTCGTTCCGTGCTGTCTCCCCTTACAGTCAATTCCTCAACACTGATCTGAATTGCCTTGGTAATATCGTCGATATTATCAGTCAGTTTGTCAATGAGTTGGTCTTCGCTTCTCGAGTATAATACGGTAAGGGAACCAATGGAAATCAAAAGGAGAAAGAGGAGGATGAGGAGCATCTGTGTCCTGAGTGACATACTGCGGAATATTTTTTTAACGGACGACCATACGACTGATATTTTTTTTATTATTATATCCTGCCTGCTTAATGGATCTGTTGATGTTTTATGCATTATTTTGTTTTATGGGTTATGATTTTTGTGATGTTGCAAGATAATTGTCGATCCTTTTCATAATGATTTCGGTCTGGATTAGTTGAAATATTTCTTTAAGGGGCGGACCGCTTTTCCGTCCGGTAAGAAGTATCCGTAAAACCATATAAAAATCTTTTTTCTTAAACCCGGATCCTTCTATCAGGGAATCAACCGTATTTTCAAAAGAGGGATTTTTATGTTCGGCAAAAAAACCGGCCACCTTTTTGATAAAACCTTCAGGAAGAGTAATCGTGGAAAGATAAGAAATGGCCTCCTCGTTTATATCGGCCGTATCAAAGATATGAAGATATTCTTTCAATTCCTTCAGGGTCGAGGCATTTTCTCTCAAAGCAGCTATCTTTTCTCTATAGTTGTCAGGCAGATCGAGGTATGCGAGCAGCGTATCGAGGGGGAGAAGCTTCAGATATTCTTTGTTGAACCAGTATAATTTTTCCATATCAAAAAAGGAGTTGGTCCGTGAGAGAGAGGTCAGGGAAAATGTGGTGATCAACTCATCGACATCCATGATTTCTTTGCTCACACTCCTGCCAACGGTACAAAGATAGTTTCTGAGCGCCTCAGGTAATATTCCTATTTCACGAAAGTCTTTTATGCTCGTTACCCCGTGACGCTTACTGAGAGGTTTATCATCGTTACCGACAAGCAACGATAAATGACCGTACTGCGGAGGAGTGCCATTGAGGGCTTCAAAGAGCATAATCTGTTTCGGAGTATTGGAGAGATGGTCCGCACCTCGTATGACGTGCGTGATACCCATGAGCATGTCGTCAATCACAACCGCAAAGTTATAAGATGGCGTTCCTTCCTGTTTCATCAGTATAAAATCATCAACGTGGTCTGGTGGAAACGACATATTGCCTCTGTAAACTATGTCAACGAAACGAACAATCTTTCGTAGTGCTTTGAATCGTACTACATATGGTTTACCGCTCTTCTCAAGGTCCGAAATTTCCTTTTGCGAAAGCTTCTTGCATCTTCCATCATACCGCGGAGGTTCGCCTTTTTTCAGAGACGCTTCCCGCATCTCTTCAAGGATTTCCCTGCTGCAAAAACATTTGTAAGCCTTGCCCTTTTGCAGGAGATCATCCGCGTAAGAATGGTAAATGGCAAATCTTTCTGTCTGCCGCAATGGGCCTTCATCCCATCGAATTCCCAGCCACGTAAGATCATCAAGAATCGATGTTTCGTAGAAAACATCCGACCTTTCCAGGTCCGTATCTTCTATCCGGAGGACAAACATCCCTCCTTCTTTTTTCACAAAGAGGTAGTTTAACAGAGCGACTTTTGCGTTGCCCACATGGAGATGGCCTGTGGGGCTCGGAGCAAACCGCACCTTAACCATTATAAAGACCTGCCTACCCTGATAAACATCGACGCACCCAGTTTTAGTTTCCCGTTTATGTTTTTGATTTATGTCTTTTCAAGGAGCGCGACAGCCTGTGCCGCGATTCCTTCTTTTCTCCCGGTAAACCCCAATCCTTCAGTTGTCTTTCCTTTTATGCTCATGAATGTCTTGTCTATTTCAAGTACTTCCGCCAACCTTGTCACTATTTTTTCCCTATAGAGCAAAATCTTCGGTTCTTCGGCAATAACAACGGCATCCACATTGACAATCCTATATCCTTTCTTCTTCACAAGTTCCCTTACAAGGGTAAGTATCTTAACGCTTTCTATACCCTCGGTGTTCTTATCGCTATCCGGGAAATAAATGCCTATATCCCCTTCAGAAATTGCTCCAAGGATCGCGTCACATATGGCATGGATCAGCACATCGCCATCAGAATGCCCGAGGAGACCTTTGTCAAAAGGAATCTCCACCCCACCCATAATCAGCCTTCTTCCCGCGACAAGACGATGGACATCATAACCTGTGCCTATTCTCATACAGCGCCCTTAAGCTGAGAAAGAATACCGCGGGCAACAACAAGGTCTTCCGGCGTTGTTATTTTTATATTATAAGGGGAACCTTCTATGACTTTTACTTTTTTATTCATATGTTCGACAAATGTCGCGTCATCGTATCCATAGAGCTTTTTTGTCATACCCTCCCGATATGCTTTCATAATAAGATCATGTTTAAATGTCTGGGGGGTCTGTACATTCCAGAGAGCGTCCCGCGCGAGTGTTTTCGTAACAAATCCTTCCTTTGAGATAATCTTGATCGTATCCTTTACCGGCAGGGCAGGTATAACCGCGTCAAAAACCTCCATCAATGAAATTCCTTTTTCGATAAAGGAAGGGGAAATCAATGGCCTGGCTCCATCGTGTATTACCACTATATCACAGGGATGTTCAATGGCCTCAAGACCATTTTTTACGGAATCCTGTCTGAGTCTCCCGCCGATTACCAGTTTCATGAGTTTATTGAACCGGTATGTTTCAAGGATTTTTTCCTGAATAAGAGGCAAATCCTTCTGGTTTACCACAAGGTAAACTCCATCTATGGATTTGCAATTCTCAAATACCTGTAAGGTATGTGCGATAATCGGTTTTTTATCTATAAGTAAAAACTGCTTATTGGTAGCGGCACCCATCCTCTTACCCGCGCCGCCTGCGAGTATGATGGCCAGAGTTCTCATGATGCTAACTTACCTGTTCTTCAACACGCTGATATTCATCGGGCAGATAAAATTCTTTTTCCGCGTTTTCTTTCAATCGTGCGAAGATCATTCTTCCCGATGTTGTTTGAAGTACGCTCGTCACGACAACATCAACAGGCTTACCGAGAAGTTTTTTTGCTTCATCGACAACAACCATTGTCCCGTCATCGAGATACCCGATTCCCTGACCGTGCTCTTTTCCTTCCTTGAGAATTTTTATATTCATCTGTTCACCCGGAAGCATTGTCGGCCGAAGTGAAGTGGCAAGCTGGTTGATGTTGAGAACCTCAATACCCTGAAGTTCCGCTACTTTGTTCAGGTTGTAATCGTTGGTTACAATTTTTCCCGACATCCTTTTCGCCAGGGCGATGAGTTTTGTATCAACGTCCTTGAGCTTTGGAAAATCATAATCAACTATTTTTACTTTGAGAAAGGTCTGTTTCTGAAGCCTGTGCAGCACATCAAGACCTCTCCTCCCTCGTGTCCTTTTCACGGGGTCCTGATGGTCAGCGATATGCTGGATTTCATAGAGCACAAATTGTGGGATGATGAAAGTGCCCTCCACAAAACCCGTTTCACATATGTCCACAATTCTTCCGTCGATAATTGTGCTCGTATCAATTATTTTGGCTCCTTCGTTGTCCTGCAATTTATCAAAGAGGGGGACTTTCGAAAGGTCGAGGGTCCTGCTTTTTTCCATTCCAATCCTGAAACCAAGATAACCCATAACCACATAGATAAGAATGTAAATCGGCACGGTAATGGGTATATCTTTTATGAGGGCGAGAAGGAGGTTCGAGATAAAAAGGTTTGCCACCAGGAGACTGATGGTGATCCCTAAAAAACTTCCGATAATAATTTTTAAAGACACATCTTTCAGTTTCTCTTCAGTTTTGAGGATTACGTACCCCAGAAGGAGCCCGCTGACAGCGCCGAATAAAGCCCATACTGTGCTGCCAAAACTCTCTCTGAAAATGAAATAACCCGCAAGAGTTGTGACAATAACGAGAATTATTTGAAAAATGATATTCAAATATCAACCTTTGTGATGGTTATTATTTACCTTACCGTTATTTCCTTTATTATTTCCTTTATGATTATGGTTATTATCGTTATTTGAAAAAATCTTTTCTATTTCCCGCTCTATTTTCATTTCTTCCTTCGAAAGAGAAATGGAAAGCTCTTTTGTGATCAGCCCTCTCGCTATTTCGAACATCTTTTTTTCACCGAAGGAAAGTTCTTTCCAATGCCGCAGGTTGTAGAGTTCCTTCAGTACCATGGCGACTTCGTAAATGGAACCGCTTTTTATCCGTTGCATGTAATCTTTTTACAATCTGTTGCAATGGGTGTTTTAAATTGTTATAATTTTT
>JAEAMF010002251.1_pt1 | contig 11342 bp, 13 predicted proteins | sample 8958721 | NCBI WGS metagenome assembly JAEAMF01 (sample SAMN16933255, study PRJNA681124) | bioreactor sludge metagenome | isolation source: anaerobic bioreactor treating anionic surfactant - SDBS | place: India: Bengaluru | collected 2019-02-28
GCGCGACGATCGACGGTACGGCGATCGACCTGGCCAGCGGCGTGCGGGTGGCCGCGCTACCGACTGCTGCCGGCAACGGCAGCCTTGGCGGCGAATCCGGCGCCATGGTCGTGGTGGCGGCCGATCCGCAGACCGCGGCGACGCTGGCGGCTGCATCCACCCAGATGCGGATGGCGATCGTGCTGGGCTGACTTGGCGTTCGGTCACCAACCTTGTGCAGCCTGAGCGACGAGCTCAACCCACGTTTCCGTGATGGGGCGGGCGATCAGCCAGCAACGCTCGGTCGCGAGCGCTGAGCGGAGCGTCCCAGTCGCGCACCATCGCTCTGGGGACGATGCCGAGGTCGTCCAGCACCAGCTGGACCATCGAGTGCAATTGGGCAGCCCCTACCGCGCCACGCTCGGCCGCGGTGAGCACAAATGGCCAGGCCAGCCCCGCCGCACGCCGGCGATCTCGCAGTTCGACCAGCCTGCCGACGTCCCAACCGGCGTCCTGCAATGCTGCGCCGAGCTCGCCAGCAGACCGGGCGGCACCCAACTCGATGGGCTCACCGGTGAGCGCCCGTGCCACCAACCCGGCCACCCGCACCGATCCCTCGTCCGGCGCTGCCATCGATTACCACCTTCACAAGCTGATTTGCGGCCCCAGCAGGAATCGAACCTGCGACACAAGGTTTAGGAAACCTCTGCTCTATCCCCTGAGCTATGGGGCCCGGCACAACCCTGCCAAGCGTAGACGTCTCGGCTCAAATCGTCCAAGAAGCTTCGCAAGACCAACTTGTATTCGTTTGAACATCGTATATTCTTGTGCTCTGAGAGCGGTTGCTGCGCGATGATTTGTCTCCTGGGGGTGGGTAGACGGCTTCGGCCCCTCGAGCAGCAGCCGCTTTCCCTTGCCCAGATTCGGGTCAACCCTCTTGGCTGGCAGCTACCCACAGGCCGGCGGCGATTGCCGGCTCGATGCGCACCCGCCCCTCCGGCCCGCGCACCTCGACAGACTCACCAACCACCAAAGCTTCGATGACGACGCCCGGGCGCAGCCCGACAGCGTCCAGACCGCCCAGTGCCGCTGCCTCGGCTTGCACGAACTCGCTCAGCCGCACCAACCGGAATGACTTCGCTTCTGGCGCTGCCACCTCAGCCAGCGCAATCACGCCCTCCCGGAAGCGTTCGGGATCCAGCGTCCCCTCCCGGTCTGGGATCGGACACCCATACGGCGACTCCTGCGGGGTGTTCAGCAACTCGGTCAGGCGGCGCTCGAGCACGTCACCGATCACGTGCTCCAACTTGCATGCCTCGTCATGCACCACCGTCCACTCCATGCCGATGATGTCCGACAGCATCCGCTCGGCCAACCGATGCTTGCGCATCACCTTGCGGGCACGTTCCCAGCCGAGGGCGCTGAGTTCGATGCGCCGATTGTGCTGCACCTCCAGCAGGCCATCCCTTTCAAGCCTTGCCACCGTCTGACTCACCGTCGGCCCGGACTGACGCAGCCGCTCGACGATGCGCGCGCGCAGTGGCTCAATACCCTCCTCGTGCAGCTCGAGAATGGTGCGCAGATACATCTCAGTGGTGTCGATCAGTTCGCTCATGCATCCCTCCCGGTCATTCGGGAAGCCTACAGACCTCCTCAGACCTCCTGCATAGGATGCCTGGATGAGCTTCAAGGTGGCCCACCGCACCAGCGTCCCGGCTGATCGGCTGCCCGGTTGGGTCGAGCGCTTCACTACCCGGCACGGGCAGTTGGTCGTCCAGTACCTGCCGGACGCGTTGCTGCTGCGCGCTGCCGACGGGGCGCTGGCCAGGCTGATCAACCTCTGGGAGCCGCTGCCTGCCGACGTGGCGGACCTGGCCACCGCCATCCAGCACCTGACGGCACCCCGGACGTTCGGGCTGTTGCTGGTACGCAAGGGCGCGGACGCCGTGGGGATCGCCGAAGGCGACCAACTGGTAGCCCACAGGATCTCGCGACACTACGTGCAGGCACGCACCAAAGCCGGCGGCTGGTCGCAGCAGCGCTACGCCAGACGACGTCAGAACCAAGCGCGCAGTGCTTATCGGCAAGCCGCCGAGGACGCCTTCGAAGTCGTTTTACCGCACCTGCCCGGGCTCGCAGCCTTGGTGACCGGGGGCGATCGACAGGGCCTCGCTGAGGTCTTGGCTGATCCACGCCTGGAAGCGCTGGCCCGGCTGCCGCGGCGCCATCCGGTGCTCCCGGTCCCCGACGCGCGACTGACCGTGCTGGCTGACGCGGTCCGCCAGGCCCGCAGCGTCCCGATCGAGTTGGACGCCCGGGGCGCCGGTCAGCCGCCCGAATGACGGCGCCGGGCCGGACCCTTGCTCGACGGCTTGGCCCGCCAGTAGACCAACGCAGCGGCGGCCGCCGAAATCAAGGCTGCGATACCCAGCGCGGTGATGGCGCTGCTTGGCTGTCCCCCGTTCGATGCTGGACTCCCGGGCTCTGCTGTGGGCGCGGTCGGGGTGGGTGAGGGCGTCGGAGTCGCCGAGGCGGGGGGGATCGAGGGCGCAGGGTCCAGCGGCTGCATCGTGGTGGGCATCTCCGCCTTGATCAACAACGGCTCGTTCCTCGACCCCAGCAACAGCCCGGCGCCGTCCAGCGATGTGGTGACCGACTCGCCCTGTGGCTGCTCGGGCGCGGCCTCTTGGGCTGTCACCGTGTACAGCGTCATGTCCAGCCGCAACACACTGTTGTAGGTGCGCAGGACCACGGTTGTCGGGTCGATGAAGACGCCGTCTGTCACCCACGACGGAGCCTCCGATTCCCAGAGCAAATCGTAGTCACCCGAATCGGCGGGCGCTGGAGCGTAATAGAACCCGCCGGGATCACCCTTGGTCACGATCCACACGTTGCCGCGCGGCGAGACCATCATGGCCAAGGCGTCATGGGGACCGTCAGGATAGTGGAGGGTCCATTGGGTGAAGGGCGCGGACGTGCCGTAGCCCAGCGCTTCGAGGCGGTACACCGAGATGGCGGACCGGTCCCCCCGCGCGTCGCCGATGTCGCCGACGTACAGCCGGCCGTTTACGTAGCTGAGTGACTCGACCCGGGACGGGCTCGCGTCGAAGCTCACGGTCCCGGCTGGTGAGCCGTCCGGGTGAATCGCCGCCACGCTGCCGGTACCGCCGTCGGTCGGGTTGACCAGCCAGTAGACCGAGCGGTCAGGGTCGGCGGCCAAGCCACCCGAGTCTGCGAGCCTTGAGTCGGAAAATGTGATGGTGTCGCCGGGGGCTGCGATGGCTGGAGATGCCATGCCGAGGAAGACAGCGCCGGTCAGGGCACCCACCAAGAGCTGCCGGGGTCTCGCCATCGCTCCTCCTTCCACTATTCGAGGGCAGTCTAGCCAGCCGAGCAGCCTTGATGCGCGTCGCACGCACCGACGGACCAGTTACCCTCAACACATGGGACGGTTGTCACTGTTTGCGATCGGCATCTCAGAACTGCGTGACGTCTTCGGTGCTGCTCCTGAGTTGGCGCAACGCTTGCGTTCCAGCACGGCCCGGCGGTTCCCCGCTCCGGCCACCGATCCCCGGCACCGGGGCTCGTTGTTGGGACGCGTCGGCCCGGCACTGAAACGGCCGATCGATCCCCCGCACGCCCCGGCGCGTCCGACCATGGCCGATTGTGAGGTACTGCTGGCCGGACGTGCCGTCCCGCCCGAGCGGCTCGGTTACGCCTGGCAGATCGTGCTGGCCTGGTTGGACGAATTGAGCTGGGGACGCCTCGACGTTGACCTGTCCATCAAACAGATGACAGACATCGAGTTCGACCTGGCCCGCGCGGGGCTGCCCACGAGTTACGGGATGGAGCGACTGTTCCAGGACAACCCGCAACTGCCGCTGCGTCCGCTGCCTGCCCAACGGTTCGGCTACTCGAAGAACCAGCACGCCGACGCGACCGGGCAGGCGCTTAGCATGGTGATCTCCGACCTGTCCGAGACCTCAATTCCGGTTGTCGGACAGCTGCTGGGGTTCCTGAACCAGTTCGACAACTGGTCGGTGCGGGCCGCCGCGACCGGACGACCCGCACCCGACCTGGTTGCGATCTGGATGGGCTGACGGCCAGCGCTCAGACGATCAGGCGCCCGATCAGTCCGGTGGTGAAGTAGACAACGAACAGCGCTGCGACCACCCACATCAGTGCGTGAACCTTGCCGGCCTTGCCGTTGAAGACCTTCATGGCCACGTACATGATGAAGCCCGCGCCGATGCCGGCGGTGATCGAGTAGGTGAACGGCATGAGGACGATGGTCACGAACGCCGGGAACGCGATCTCGAAGTCCTGCCAGTCGATGTACACGATCTGCATCATCATCAGCATGCCGACCAGCAGCAGGACCGGGGCAACCGCTTCGGAGGGCACCATGTTGACCAATGGGGTCAAGAACAGCGCGAGCAGGAACGCCGCGCCGGTGACCACCGAAGCCAGGCCGGTCCGGGCGCCCTCGGCGACACCAGCGGTCGACTCGATGTAGCTGGTGTTGCTGGACGCCGACCCCGCGCCACCGGCCAACGCTGCGAGCGAGTCGACGAGCAGGATCTCGCGCAGATGCGGCGGTTCGCCCTTCTCATTCAGCAAGTTGCCCTCGGCGCCGATGGCCACGACGGTGCCCATAGTGTCGAAGAAGTCGGCAAGCAGCAGGCTGAAGACCAGCATCACGGCAGTCAGGACGCTGGCCACGGTGGCCGTCCCATCGGGGGCGAAACCGCCCAGGATGTCGATGCGGCCCAGCAGCGACAGGTCGGGGGCAGTGAAGGCGCCCCGGCCGGGGAAGGCCGGCACGTTGAGCGCCCAACCCGTGGGGTTGGCGCCCTGGTTCTGGGGGCCGATGCGGGTCACCGTCTCCAGGATGACGGCGAGCACGGTGCCAGCAATGATCGCCCACAGCATCGACCCGCGCACCTTGCGCAGGTGCAAGAACGCCAGCAGGAAGAAGGTCGCCACGAAGACGAAGATCGGCCAACCCATCAGCGATCCACCCACGCCCAGTTGCACCAGCGGGCTGCCGGGGCGGACGATGCCAGCGTCCGCCAGCCCGACCAGTGTGATGAACAGGCCGATACCGACGCTGATCGCCACGCGCAGGTTCGGTGGCACTGCACGGAAGACAGCCTCCCGGAAGCCGGTGAGCACCAACAAGGTGATCACGGCACCCTCAATGACGACCAGCCCCATGGCCTGCGGCCATGTCATGATCGGGGCGATCACGTAGGCCAGCATCGCGTTCAGGCCGAGACCGGCGGCAAGACCGATCGGGAAGCGTCCGACAACCCCCATCAGGATCGTCATCACGCCGGCGATCAGCGCGGTGACCGCCGCCACCATGCCGATCGACTGGCTGACGGCCGCCGAGTCGACCATCGTCTGAGCAGCATCGGTGAACTTAGCGGCGCCAGAGATCAGATTGCCGTCGCGGTCGGCGGCGGTCCCGATGATGAGCGGGTTCAGGGCCAGGATGTAGGCCATCGTGAAGAAGGTCACCAGACCACCGCGCACCTCACCCGAAACCGTGGAGCCGCGCTTGCTTATCTCGAACCATCCTTCGATGGCCGACTGCTGTTTTTGGGGCGTGGAGACCGGCGCCCCCTTCGGGGAATTGGTGATCATGGGCGTCATCGTAGGGTAACCGCCGCGGACCCTTACGATAGGTTCCATGAGCGAGCACCTGCCATCCGAGCGCTCGGATCCTGCTAACAGCGCAGACCAGCAGGAGCCCCGGCAACCTTCGTTGCGTCAGGCGCCGATTGAACCGTTGTCTGACGATGGGGTCCGAGCCTTCGTCATCGGGACCGCGCTGTTCGCGCTGGTATTTCTGCTGGCGTTGCTGATGCCCCAACTGGCGCCCGAGCGTTGGTGGCTGGCAGTCGCCCCGACCGGCACGGCGATCGGCGCCATCGGAACCGGTTACTGTGTCTGGCGCCGCAGCCAGCGCACCAAGGACGCGGCGAAGGTGATCGCCCTACCCACCGCCTGATCGGTCAGTCGAAGAGCGAATGGTCGATGTGGATGGTGTCGAAGACCGGCTCGGGAAGCCGAACCCCGCGCTCGTCGGCGACCACATCCGAGTGTCCACCGCACCCATGATCAACTGAGGTCACCCGCCCGTCATAGGGCGAGTACTCGTTCGCGCACGCCCCGAAGAGCCGACCCAGCGAGCCGCCCAGCCGGACGAAGTAGCCGCAAGTCACGCAGGGGCCGGGCGCCTGCTTGGCGGCCGGGCTGTCGGGACCCGAATCGGAGGCCAGCCACCGCTGGGCCGCCTGGTCGCGACCGATCCACGAAAGGACGCGTTCGCGTCCCAAGCCGAGTTGGCTCGCCACCGCGCGGGTCTGCGCCCATTCGACAGGGTCTTCGTCGGGGGCGAGTTCGCCGCCGGTGTAACCCGGTTCCAGCCGCGGGTCGTTGTCAGGGGTGGGTAGCAGCGTCCCCGGGGCGACGTCGCCAGCCTCCAGCCGGTCGGCCCACGGTACCCAGGCCGGTGCGAGCAGGGAGCCTTGGCTGGGCAGCAGCACGACCTCGTTCACGGTGGCGTACCTGGCGCGCGCGGCCCGCGTCATGGTGACTGCCCAATGCCAGCCGTGGTAGCCGGGATGCGGGCATTCGAAGAAGTGCGTGGCCTGTCGGCTGCCCGGCTCCAAGCGCGCACCCAAGTACTCGCCGACTCCGAAGTCGCCCGCCGTTTCTTGGGCGGCCTCCCGGGCAAGGTCGATCGAGTCGACGATGATCTGGTCTATCGCGTTCACAGTTCGAGCTCATCAGCAACGGCGCGGAGCATGCCGGCGATCTTGGCCGACTGTTGGGGGTTGGGATAACGCCCATGCCGGTAGCCGTTGCCCAGTTGGTCGAGCAGCTTGATCAGGTCTTCGAACATCACGGCCAGCTGCTCCGGCTTCTTGCGGGACGCCTTGGACAGCGACGGGGGCACCTCGACCAGTTCGACGGACAGTGCCTGCTCGCCCTTGCGGCCCTCTATGACCCCGAATTCGACCCGCTGACCTGCCTTGAGTGCGGTCACTCCCTTGGGCAGGACGTCCGAGCGCACGTAGACGTCGCCCCCGCCGTCCTTGGCGATGAAACCAAAGCCTTTCTCTGCGTCATAGAAACGCACCTTGCCGCTGGGCACCGCTACCTCACTCGTCCCGGGGACGCACGATGGCGTCCGTGTCTGCTGGTCAAGCCTAGCGACGCAGGGCAATCGCGGCCAGCGGCCTAGACTGGGCGCCATGATCCAGGCAGCTCCGAACGGCCGGGTGCCGACCGCTGCGGCGTCCATCGACCGGCCCTTCGGGTTCGCCAGGCCGAAGGCTCCCCCACTGTCGGTGGCCGAGCCCGTCGGCCCGGCCGGCGAGGACGCGCCAGGACCGGCCCCGAACGGCTTCGCACCCCCCGATGACCCGGGTGCGCCACTGGCATCGATCGAACCCGCGCCCTCGCAGCGCCGCGACCCCGTCGCACCCTTCGTGGCCGGCTCGACAGCCGACGAATCCCCGTCTTGGCATCCCACACAGCCACTACCCCTGAGCGCCTCCGCCGTGAGTACCGGTCCGGCCGAGGCCAACACCATCCCGCCGCGACTCGCCGGCCCCGCACTCGACCAGTTGCCGCCACCCACCGGCCTGCCCGCCGGAGTGCCACACAGCCCCTACCCCGCCAACCCCTATGCGGTCGGTCCGTATCCCGGATATCCGCCTCGCCAGAGCGCCCCCGGCTACCAGGGCCAGCCCTTCGGCGCCCGGCAACCCGGTCGCCCGGCTCAGCAGCCGATCACTTTTCAGAGAGTGCTGCAAGCGTCGAACATCGGTGTGCTGACGGCTCTGATGGCTGGCATGTTGTGGACCCAAGTGGCGCCGTTCGCGTTACTGGCGGCCGCGCTCATCGCGATCATCAAGTCGAGCCCGGGCAAGATCCTGGTGCTCGTCGCAGCCGTCGTGATGGCGCTGGTGACCTTCTTCTGGTACGCGGGATACCTCGCCACCAGCCAATGGCAGGCGACCGCGCAGCTGCTGTGCACAGTCTGCCTGGTCGGTGTCCCCCTCGTCACCTACCAGTCACTGCGGAGGTGGACCTGAGGTGACGGATGGGGCGTTGCTGTCGCAAGCCCTGCGAGATGGCGGACCGGTGGCGCTGGCCCGACTGCTGCATGCCCGGCCCGACCTGGCCAGCCCGATCCCTGCGAGTCTGGCTGAGCTGGTCGCCCGTGCGCTCTCGACGGCGTCCACGATCCGTGCGCTGGCCAGATTGGACGCACAAGCGTTGCGCGTCTTGTCCGGGCTGGTCGCCGAGGTGGACGAGGAACTGCTCACCGCGCTGGGTCCACGTCAGCTGTCGGAGGTGGTCGACGAGTTGGCCGTGTTCGGCCTGGTCTGGCGCGTTCGGCCGTACACCGGACGCGCAGTGCGGCAGCTCCTTGGGACACCGGCGGCCGGGCTGGCGCCGACGTCATCGCAGGCCCTGAGCCCCGACCAGATCACCGACGCGCTGGCACGCACCACCGAGGAGGACCGTGCCGTGCTCGACCGGATGGTCTGGGGGCCGCCGTACGGCAGCGTCGAACGTGCCACCAGACCGATCGATTCGTCGTCCGACGCGACACCGATCGACCGATTGCTGTGGCTGGGGCTGCTGCGTCCGGTGGACGCCTCGACGGTGATCCTGCCCCGCGAGGTCGCCCTGACGCTGCGCGGCGGCCGGCTCTACGATTTGGACGCCGGGCTGCCGCCGCTCCCCAAGTTCGCGATCGATGGGGACGACCGGCTGGAGATCTCGACCACGATGCTCGACGCACTCGCGGCCTGGTTGCTGGGTGAGTTCGGCACCGGGGATTGGCGCAGTGTGCTGGACGAGGCGGCGACCGACGACCACTGGGTGCGGCTGGCATACGACAACGACGACGGGACGCTAGGGCTGGACGTGGTGCGTGTGCTCTCCATCGGACAGGGCACGGCATTCCTCGTCCGTCGTGGCGGCCCACGGCTGAACGTCCCGCTGGCCCAGGTGGTCGCTGCCGAGGGGGTCGCACCGGTCGTGATCAACGATCTGCCGACCCCGCCTGAGCCGCACTGATCGGCCGCCCGCCTCAGCGATGGCCGAGCGCGACCGGCACAGTCGACTCCTCGACCTCGCCGAAGTCGATCGGTTGGGTGTTGGTGGCGCCGACCAGCAGCAGGGCCAACTCCGCCGGCCAGACCAACAGGGCATCGAGTTCCTCGGCGGTGAACCAGCGGAAGCCGGAGAGGGTGACCTGCTCCTCGGGGGTGAACCCGGCTGCATCGGGGGTGAAGACCGCCGGCAGGTCGAGGGCGAAGAAGTCCTCCTTCTGCACGAGCACCTGGTCGGAATAGCCGTGGCGAACGACCCGGTGGGCTATCGGCCCGACCAGGTCGGTGGCGCAAACCCGCAATCCGGTCTCCTCTGCCAGCTCACGGGCGGCCGCCTGACGCGACGTCTCGCCGGCGTCCAGACCACCTCCGGGCGTCACCCACCACCCGGAGCCGGGCAGGCCGGGGTCGGAGTCGGCCATCAGCAGCACTCGCCCGGCTGCCCGGACCACGATCCGGGCGGCCCGCCGCTGACGCAGGGGACGCTGCGGTGGTGGCACTGCAACCATGGGACGCCGGTCCGATTCGTTAACCATGGAAGCCAAGACTAACTCCGGCGTTTCGGGGGCGGCTGGGCCGCGACTTGTGCGGGCAACGCGGAGTGCCGCGAGGCATCTGCCCGCCGTTGGGGCACCATGGTGACATGTCGGGACTACTCGAGGTGGTCGTCCTCACCGCTGAGGACGCGCGCCGCGCAGAGGAGGGCGGCGCCGATCGGCTGATGCTGGTCGGCGGATTGTCCGGGCAGGGAACCTCGCCCGAACCGGCCGCTTTCGCACGAGTCAGGCGCGCCTGCACCCTACCGGTGCGTCCTCTGTTGCGGCTGCGGGAGGGCTTCCGTACCGACGGCGGCGAGATGACGCGGCTGCGTGGCCTGGTGGCGAGCTACCTGTCTGAGGGGGCGGACGGATTCGTCCTCGGTTTCCTCGACGGCTACTCGCAGGTGGACGTCGAGGTGGTCACCGAGTTGACCGGGGACGGGTCGTGGCCCTGGACGTTCGACCACGCCATCGACCATTGCCTTGATCTGGACGACGCCTGGGAAACGCTGAAGGGCATGCGCGGTTGCGACCAGGTACTCACTGCGGGTTCCACACGAGGTATCGAGGCCGGGCTAGAGGACCTGATCACCAGGGCCAGGCAGGACGCCGACGCGGCCCGGTTGATGCTGGCCGGCGGAGGCTTGGTCCCCGAGCACGTCGCCTGGCTGACTCGGGCGGGGGTCCGCGCCTTCCAGATCGGACCCCAGGTGCGTCCCGGGCGAGATTTCTCAGCGGACGTGGACAGCTCCCTGGTCCGGGGTTGGCGCATCCTGCTCAGTCCCGAACCTGTGCGCCGCTGAGCAGACACAGAGGGACGGCCCCCATCCGGGACCGCCCCTCAGCTCTGCTACCGATCAACCGATCAGTACATGCCCTCCATGTCGCCACCGCCGGGCATCGCAGGAGCCTTCTCGGGCTTGTCCGCGATGACGGCCTCGGTGGTCAGGAACAGGCCCGCGATTGAGGCGGCGTTGGCCAGCGCCGAACGGGTCACCTTGGTCGGATCGAGGATGCCGGCCTTGAGCATGTTCACGTACTCGCCGTTGGCGGCGTTCAGGCCCTCGCCCGCGGGCAGCCCCTTGACCTTTTCGACGACAACGCCACCTTCCAAACCGGCGTTCGCAGCGATCTGCTTGAGCGGCGCCTCAATGGCGGTCAGCACGATCTTGGCCCCCACCATCTCCTCGTCCGACAGCCCGTCGAGCTTGGCGCTCTGGGCAGCCTGGATGAAGGCCACGCCGCCACCCGGCAGCACGCCTTCCTCGACCGCAGCCTTCGCGTTGCGGACGGCGTCCTCAATGCGGTGCTTGCGCTCCTTCATCTCGACCTCGGTGGCAGCGCCGACCTTGATCACCGCAACGCCACCGACCAGCTTGGCTAGCCGCTCCTGCAGCTTCTCGCGGTCGTAGTCGGAGTCGGAGTTGTCGATCTCGGTGCGGATCTGCTTGATCCGGCCCTGGATCTGGTCGGCGTCGCCGGCACCCTCGACGATCGTGGTGTCGTCCTTGGTGACCGTCACGGTCCGCGCCCGGCCCAGCAGTTCGAGGTCGGCGGTGTCGAGCGACAGACCGACGGTCTCGCTGATCACCTGGCCGCCGGTCAGCACCGCGATGTCGGCGAGGATGGCCTTGCGGCGGTCGCCGAAGCCGGGGGCCTTGACGGCGACGGACTTGAAGGTGCC
>JAEAMF010002255.1_pt1 | contig 11336 bp, 5 predicted proteins | sample 8958721 | NCBI WGS metagenome assembly JAEAMF01 (sample SAMN16933255, study PRJNA681124) | bioreactor sludge metagenome | isolation source: anaerobic bioreactor treating anionic surfactant - SDBS | place: India: Bengaluru | collected 2019-02-28
GGGCTTGGAGACCGCGGGCAGCCCTGGCTATGCCGCAGCCGCCACTGCAGTGAGCAATGCTCAAGCCGCACTGGGCTTGGAGACCGCTCCTTCTGCTGGCTATGCCGCAGCCGCCACTGCAGTAAGTGACGCTCAAGCCGCACTGGGCTTGGAGACCGCGGGCAGCCCTGGCTATGCCGCAGCCGCCACTGCAGTGAGCAATGCTCAAGCCGCACTGGGCTTGGAGACCGCACCCTCTGCTGGCTATGCCTCGGCCGCCACTGCAGTAAGTGACGCTCAAGCCGCATTAAGCTTGGAGACCGCTCCTTCTGCTGGCTATGCCACGGCCGCCACTGCAGTGAGCAATGCTCAAGCCGCACTGAGCTTGGAGACCGCGGGAAGCCCTGGCTATGCCGCAGCCGCCACTGCACTGAGCGACGCTCAAGCCGCACTGAGCCTGCTGACTCCACGCGATCCAGGCTATACCGCTGCCCTTGACGCACTAAATGCCGCTACAGTCGAAGTTGAAAACGCGCAACATGCTCTTGATGAGAAGCAGGCGCTTTACAATACCGCTGTGATTGCGGTTAACGACGCTCAAACCGCAGTCCAAAACGCAGAAGCAGCATTTGATCAAGCCGTCAACACCCCGTCTAACGACAGCGACATGCTCACCGCTCTGGCTGACGAGCTGTTCAAAGGCAACGACACCTTCATCGTGACCGACACCAGCGAAAGCTTCATTCACGCGGGTGCAGGCGACGACCGTATCACTGGCAACATCGGTGATGACGTGCTGTATGGCGATGCTGGCAACGACATCGTCAACGGTGGCAAAGGCAACGATCAACTGTTCGGCGGCCTGGGTAACGACAAGCTCTACGGTGGCGACGGTAACGACTCGCTGACCGGTGACGAAGGCGACGACCTGCTGGACGGCGGCAACGGCAACGACACCCTGCTGGGTGGCGAGGGTAACGACACCCTGCTGGGCGGCGCTGGCAACGACTGGCTGGAAGGTGGTGCTGGCAACGACACCCTCGACGGCGGCGCTGGTAACGACGTACTGCAGAGCGGCGAAGGTAATGACATCCTCAAAGGCGGTGCTGGCAACGACATCCTCGTCGGCGGCCTGGGCCAAGACACCCTGACCGGCGGTGCTGGTCGTGACCTCTTCATCTTTGAAGCTGCCGACTCTGCTGCTGATGTCGATGGCAAGACTATCGATACCATCACCGACTTTAACGTGAACGAAGACACTATTGCCTTCAACCACCTTAGCGTCAATCTGGACAGCGACTCGATCAAGACCTTGGGCGCAGCCGATGGCAGTGGTGCGAAAGCTACCTACGCCTCGTTGCTGGAAGCAGCCAACCAGCTGTTTGCAAACTCCAACGGCGACGTCAAGGCCGTAATTGGCTACGACAAAGGCAACGCCTATGTATTCGTCGACACTGACGGTACTACCGGTGCCGACGCAGCCATCAAGCTGGTCGGTGTCAAAGGCGATGCCAACATCGGTGCCATCAAGCTGATCAGCGATGACTACAGCCTGAGTGCATAAGTGCAGCTGTTAGAGAGCACTCGGCGAGGGCTGTAACGCCTCGCCAATCAGGCCGCTACCTCAGTAGCGGCCTGACTTTTTCCGCCACAAGGGTAAACCCTCCTTGCGGCTAACGATTTTTCGGACTGGCCCAAGGGCGGGTCTGAGGTAATAATTTCATGTCAGCGCTACCCAAAACCGAGCTGGAACAGGCTCTTGCCGTCTGCAAGGGCAGCTTTCTCTCCGTCGGTTTCTTCAGCTTTTTCGTCAACCTGCTGATGCTGGTTCCCTCCTTCTATATGCTTCAGGTCTATGACCGTGCAGTGGGTAGCGGCAGCCTATCGACGCTGCTGATGCTGACCCTGATCATGCTGTTGTTGATGGTGACGCTCGGCAGCCTGGAGTGGGTGCGCTCACGAATCATGGTGCGCATCAGCACGCGCCTGGAAACCCTACTCGGCCAGCGGTTGTTCGATGCCAGTTTCAAGCAGGCCCTCAACACCGGCGGCATGAACGCGTCAGCTCAACCCCTGAGTGACTTGAGCAGCCTGCGCCAGTTCCTCACGGGTAACGGCCTGTTCGCCTTCTTCGATACGCCGTGGATTCCGATCTACCTGGCGGTGATGTTCATCTTCCACCCTTGGTATGGCTGGATGGGCGTCATCAGCGCCCTGCTGCTCGCCGGCCTGGCGTACATCAATGACAAGCTCACCCATGGCCCGCTACATGCCGCCAACCGTGAGCATATGGCCGCGACCAGTTTCACCAACAAAAGCCTGCGCAACGCCGAAGTGGTCGAATCCATGGGTATGCTTGGCCATCTGCGCCAACGCTGGAGCGCACGGGTGTACAAAGTGCTATCCCTGCAAAGCTCAGCCAGTGATCGGGCGGGCGCAATTTCGGCAATTTCCAAAACGTTCCGCCAGATCGTGCAGTCGCTGGTACTCGGGCTCGGCGCTTACCTGGCCATCCAACACGAGATCTCCTCGGGGCTGATGATTGCTGGTTCTATCCTGCTGGGCCGCGCCCTGGGGCCAATAGACCAGTTGATCGGCGCCTGGAAGGGCTTTGTCAGCGCCCGCTCGCAGTATGCGCGCCTGCACGAACTGTTGGAAAAAATCGCCGCTGAGCCACAACGCATGTCACTCCCAGCGCCCGAAGGGCGTGTAGATGTCGAGAGCCTGACCGTCGCGCCACCAGAAGGCCGCAAAGCGATCATTCGAGGCCTGACCTTTCGCGTGCCCGCCGGTGAGTCAGTTGGCATCATCGGCCCAAGCGGCTCGGGAAAGTCCACCCTGGCCCGTGCGCTGCTAGGTATCTGGCCCTCCTTGACCGGCACCGTGCGCCTGGACGGCGCCGACATAGCCCAGTGGCGACGAGACGAGTTGGGGCAGTACATCGGCTACCTGCCTCAGGACATCGAGCTGTTCGAGGGCACCATCAGCGAGAACATCTCACGCTTCGGTGAGTTGGATGCTGAAGCAGTGGTCGCTGCGGCACGCATGGCAGGCGTGCATGATCTGGTACTACAACTGCCCGACGGCTATGACACCCTGATCGGTGCAAATGGCGGTGGGCTGTCCGGCGGCCAACGCCAACGCATCGGACTGGCCAGGGCGCTGTACCGTCAGCCGAGGTTGGTGGTGCTTGATGAACCCAACTCCAACCTCGACGACGTGGGCGAAAAAATGCTTGCTCAAGCCCTGCACAAGCTCAAACAAAGCGGTGCCACTGTATTTGTGATTACTCACAGACCCAGCGTCCTGACCCATGTCGACAAGCTGCTGGTCCTAAGCAATGGCGAGCTGGCCATGTACGGGCCGCGCAACCAGGTTTGGGCAAAACTGCAAAGTACGCAACAGGGTAGCGCCAGCGCACAACCCGCTTCTGCGCAACGATAAGGTCTAGAAAAGTCATACCATGCAAAACTCCATGCCCTTATCCCAAGATGCCGCCAAACTGCCAGTGGACGACCACCCCACTCGGCGTATCGGTTACCTCATTCTATTGCTGACGTTCGGTCTATTCGGCAGTTGGGCGACACTGGCCCCACTGGACAGCGCTGCGTTAGCCCCAGGCGTGGTTACCGTCAAAAGCTATCGCAAGACCGTGCAACACCTGGAAGGTGGCATCGTCCGCGAACTGCGCGTGCATGATGGTGACCAGGTGAACACCGGTGATGTGCTGCTGGTGCTGGACAATACTCAAGCCCGCTCCGAAATGGAGATGATGCGCAGCCAACTGATTGCAGCACTGGAACTTGAAGCACGTCTAGTGGCTGAGCGCGATGGCCTGCCAGAGCCCCTCGCGGTACCGGACCTGAACGCTGATGATCCACGCGTGCGTGAAGCCCATGACAGCGAAGCGAGGATATTTCAGACCCGACGCACCTCGCTGCAGGGCGAGATCGGTTTACAGGAACAATCGATCGGACAGATCGAGCAGCAGATACGCGGTTTCAAGGCGATCATCGCCAGTAAGCAAACACTGGCCCGTTCCTATGAGGAAGAAATCGTCGACCTTCGCGCCCTGCTAGACGAGGGCTATGTAGACAAATTGCGCCTACGCGAACAGGAACGCAGCCTTTCCCGGCTGCAGGCAGAAGTGGCCGAGCATCAATCAGAAAGTGCCCGTGCCGCCGTACAGATCGGTGAAGCCAAGCTAAAGATCATGCAACTGAAAAAAACGTTCGCCAGTGATGTTGCCGAACAGCTAGGTGAGGCGCGCACCAGAGTCTATGACTTGCGCGAACGGCTTGCCACAGTGCAGGACCGCGATCAACGCACCGAAGTTTTGGCCCCGGAATCGGGCATGGTCATGGGAATGACCGTCCATACAGTCGGTGGCGTGATCAGCCCCGGAACACCCTTACTGGATATCGTTCCAGCCAGTGAAGAACTGATCGTTGAGGCCCAAGTCTCGCCGATTGATATCGACCGGGTCGCAGTAGGGCGTCCGGTGGACATCCGTTTTAGCGCCTTCAAGAGCAGTACCACGCCGGTAATCGGCGGACGGTTGATCCAGATTTCGGCTGACCGCCTGACCAACAAAGACAATGGTGTCAGCTATTACCTAGCACGCGTCGCAGTAACCGACGAAGGCCGTAAAGCCTTGGGCGAGCTGGCCTTGGTGCCCGGAATGCCAGCGGAGGTTCTGATTAATACAGGCGCACGCACACTACTGCAGTACCTGATGCAACCCGCGACAAATGCGTTCGCCCGTTCGTTGATCGAGGACTGACATGAGGCGTTTTATTGCACTGTGCCTGTCCTTGCCACTGAGCGCTCTCCCCATCGGTTCAAGGGCCGACGAGGCCCGACCAAACTACGTGGACCTTTGGCAACTGCAACAGGAAGCCCGCGGGGCTGACCCACGTGTACTAAAAGCTCAGGCCCAGGTACGTGGTGGCGAGGGGCGAAAAGACGAGGCCTTCGGCCAACTGCTGCCACAACTCAATGCAAACGGAAGCTTTAACCGTAGTCGGCGCGACGATAACTTGAGCCGCACCGAATACAATGGCAAGCGCGCAGCAATTGCACTCAACCAAGTGATCTATGATCCGCAGGCCTGGCGTAGCTATCAGAAGTTTTCAGAGCTCGCGAAGCAGAGTGAATACGACTCTGCGGATGCTCAAGTACTGAGCAGTATCGATTTGACTGAACGCTATTTCGCCGTACTTGCTGCAGAAGACGAACTATCCCTCGTACAGAAGGAACTGGAAGTCACCCAGCACAACCTGGACCGTGCGACCCGTCTGCTTGCTGACAAATTGACGACAATCACCGACAAGCTGGATATAGAAGCGCGCCTGAACAAGCTTGAGGCTGATGAAATCGAGGCTCAGAACAAGGTTCAGACCAGCCGCGAAGCTATCTCAGAGCTAGTAGGTCGCGACGTTCAGGAGCCACTGAAACGGATTGGCGACGAGCCAGCGTTTAACCTGCCAGCTCAGCAGATGAGCTATTGGGTCGAGGCTGCCCTGCAAAACAACCCGGCTTTACAAGCCCGCGAGCACAGTGTGAATGCCGCTGAAGCGGCCGTAGGAGAGGCCAAAGCCAGACACCTTCCTCGCCTCGGACTGAATCTAAGTGCCCAGCGTAGCGACATCGGCTACGAAGGCACCCTGACTCCACGCTCGGACAACATGGTCGCATCACTGGACCTGCAAGTGCCGCTGTTCAGCGGTGGCTCCACCAGTGCCCGGGTCGTGGCATCTGAAGGTGATAAGGACGCAGCTCAGCAAGAGCTGGAAGCCCTGCGCCGCGAGGTAGTCAAGGAAACCCGCTCAGCTTATATCGGCATCACAGCGGGGCTCAGCCGGATCAAGGCAACCCGTCGAGCGCTCTACTCGGCCAGCGCCTCGCGACAGGCAACCGAAAAAGCGTTCCAGTATCATCAAAAGAACGCCGCCGATGTACTGGACAGCATCCAGGATGAATTTCGTGCCAGGCGCGATCTCTACCAATCCCAGTACAAGTTCATTACTAATCTTCTGGTCCTTCATCGCTGGAGCGGCCGACTGGCCGATGCCGACATCCAGAAGGCAAACGACTGGCTTGTTGCACCGTAGGAAACAGCCGCGGTAGGAATGGCAGTTACGTGGCCGGCCTGCCACTTCATCGATTCAAAAAGTATTGGAGCGCCGAGATATCGATATCCCGCGCAAAGCCCTGGCGCATTGGGTGATCCAATGCGGCGAACACTTTCAGCCGCTGCTAAATCTTATGCGCGATAGCCTGTTGAGCAGTCGCATCATTCACTGTAATGAAATCTGCGTGCAGTTTGAAAAGAGCTTGATCGAGAACCCAGCAGCCAGTCTTGGATATGGGTACAGACCAGCTGCCCGATAGGCCGGTGATCCTTTTTGACTACTACACCAGCCGAGCGCAGGTAGTTCCGACGCGCCTGTTTGATAGTTCTCGCGGCTATGTAATGACCGACGGTTACAACGTACAGGGCGCACAGGATGGAGTCGAACGTCTAGGCTGCTGGGCGCACGCACGGGGCGCAAGTCCACAAAATTTTCCTTTAAAAAATGCCATACACAGATTTAGATTCCGCTAATCACCTAATCTGAATAGGCTGAAGCCCTTACGTTGCAAGGTTCGTTGGCTCAGTTGCGGAACTGGCTTTGAGCGGATAGCCGAGCCGCTTCAAGTCGTGCAACGCGAAGCGCCTTATTGCAATATCCGTTGTTTGAAAAAATCGACAAACGCCGGTGCCAACTTTTCCGATTGCCTACGAGTAATGTGATTGGCATCCATCATCACGTACTCTCCATTGGCTTCCACCACATCGGCGAAACCAGTCTCGGCGAAGAAGTACGGTGCGGGATCCCAGATATGAACCTGAGTCCTTCCCTGTGCTAGCGCGTCGAAAACCTGGTCCAGACGCTGACGTGTATGCATGTCTTGTTCACGACTGACAACGCAAGCGCTTTTCCCAAATAGTTTTTTCTGCAGGTGACAAGCCTCACTGGAGGCGAACACGGACATCAGTGGCGTGTCGCGAACCAGGATGATTTTCACGCCTCGGGCTAACAACGTATCGATTTGCCCCTTTAGTGCACCAAGCAAGTGTTCACCCTTGCTGCCCAGTTCAACTGGTTGCGATAAAGGAATGTGCATATCACGCCGCGCATTTAGACGCCCACGGTGCAAGGCCAGCATCACAACGTCTCCCGCCCGGGCATGCCGCAGCAGAGTGTCGAATGTTACCGACGACGGTTTGCCGCCGAGGAACGATCGAGGAAAGTCCGTCTTGCTTGCATTGAGCACAAAACGCATCTCCATGGGAAACTGAGACAGGGCATCGTTCAGCATGAAAGTAAGATGCGCTGCATGGGAGTCTCCCAGCAGGAACAGGACGTTTGGCTTTTCGGCATTGCGGTTGGGCTTCAGGCAATTCTCGATATAGACGCCTTCAGCGGCTTCCCCAGCTGTGGCTTCAATGTCTTCAGTGCAGGGTACCTGTCCTGCCCATGAGTCGACCTGTTGAACGTTGAACAGGCTGGCGAAATTGAATGACTTGGTCTCCAGCCCTGGCGCCTTGAACGCTACAAAAAGCGAAGCCGGCATTACGAGCAGAAACAGGAACGCAAACGCTCGAAGATTACCTTGCAGGCTGCTGGAGTAGCGAAAACGCTTTTCTACAAAGAAATAGGCGAGTAAAGCCAGAATTATCGAAATGATAAGTAGCAGTAAAGACGCCAGTAGGCTGTCACCAACAACATATTTTCCTATAACAAGTACAGGCCAATGCCAAAGATACAGCGAATACGAAGCCAGCCCGATGAATACCACGGGACTGCAAGCAAGTACATTATATAACCACTGCCCTGATGTGAGGCAAAAGATCAAACCTGCAGTTGTTATAACCGAAAGAAGTGTCCCGATCACCAGATAGTCGGACGGCAGCAGCATGGATAACAGCAAGATCAACATACAACCGACGGCCAGTTTGCTACATAACCGAGCTGGAAGTTGAGAGCTTCCCTCAATAGAGAGCGTGAGATAAACAAGGCTGCCCGCACAGAACTCCCAGAATCTCGGTATCACCATATAGAAAGCCAACATTGTGTTGTAGGCGTTTGCCAACAGGTAGGCAATGAGAGAGAGCCCCCCGAGACAGAGCATTAGCCTCCGCGCACGGAGGTTTGCACCGCCGCGCTGAAGAAAGGCAAAGCCGCAGACAAGGATCAAGGCTGGATAGATGAAGTAGAACTGCTCCTCCACGCCAAGCGACCAGGTATGGGTGAAGGGGTTTAGATGAGCGTCGACGGTAAAGTAATCGCTGGCAATGTGATAAAGATATACATTGCTCAGGCCGAAAAGTGACAATCCCCCAGTAATAAATATCCGTTGCTCAGGGCGTGCTGTCAGTATCAGAAGAAGGGCTACTGTAACTAGCACACAGAACAGCAGGGCCGGTAACAGTCGACGTATCCGCCTGGCATAGAAACTGAGGAAAAATTCGGACCAACTAGTGCTGCGATCAGTGACCAAGCCCTGGGTTATAACAAAACCCGAAATTACGAAAAAGACGTCCACGCCAAGGGAGCCAAGAGGCAGAACTTGAGGGAAATAATGATTAATAATGACCGCGACGACGGCCAAGGCCCGAAGACCATCGATATCTGGCCGATATACCGCCTTGCTGCCGACGCCTTTCAGACAATGACTCATTGATACACCGCGTTTGTTGTTGCCGTTGATGGTGTTACTACGCTGTTCCACAGCAGCCGCATGGCTGTCGAACTGGACCTTGGAGTATTGCGCATAGGTGTGATGCAGCTACATGCGTCAACCTCACCGAGTGTGGGGCGGTCAGGAGGCATTCTCAAAGATTGTTCTAAAGCGCGGCCTAGTGTTTCGGCGCCTGCGGACCTAGCGTAACACAGGTACTAAAAAATAGAGGCCTGCCTTGCTGTAAGCCTTTGATTCATATGGTTCCGGCACCAAGAGTCGAACCAATCCGAAGCCCCCCCTGCAGGCCGCTTTTGGCCAGAAAATACAGGTCATTCGTACTTTGCCGATGGGGTCTAGCGGTATATGGCGACCCTGAATTTTCCCTAATTTTGGCCTATGATTCGGGCCTCCATGAGCGCAGCTGCAGGCCGCTTACAATCAAAGCGTTGAAATGGAGGTAAGTCTTTCTCGGACTCTACAAAGGCAGCACCTCAAGGCTGATTACGCTGCTGCAAATGGACCCAATCAACAATATCGCTTTCGGGGTTGTAGCCACTGACTGTGTCGCGCAGAAGCTGCCGAACCCGCGCGTAGTCATCGTTGTCGACTGCCGACAAGAGGTCCTCTAGGCGCACCTTCAACAGATCCCAGTTCAAATATTCTTCGTGAGCGCTCATGATCATCGGGTGCTGGGTGGCAACAACGTTGTCACCAATCAGCAATTCTTCGTATAGCTTTTCCCCGGGCCGCAGGCCGGTGAACTCAATGGCAATGTCACCACGCGGGTTTTGTTCGGAACGGATGCTCAAACCCGACAGATGAATCATTTTTTCTGCCAGTTCAACGATTTTAACGGGTTCCCCCATGTCCAGCACAAATACATCCCCACCCTGCCCCATCGACCCTGCCTGGATAACAAGTTGGGCCGCTTCGGGAATGGTCATGAAGTAGCGCGTGATGTTCGGATGAGTGACAGTGAGTGGCCCCCCCGTCTTGATCTGCTTGTGGAACAGCGGGATCACCGAACCGGAGGAACCCAGTACATTACCGAAACGGACCATCGTGAAGCGTGTTTTATTGACCTGGGAAACGTTGCCCGTATCACCGAACAACACCGGCGCTACCTCGCGACTAAGTGCCTGCAGGATCATTTCCGCCAGTCGTTTGGAACTGCCCATGACATTGGTCGGGCGCACGGCTTTATCGGTAGAAATCAGTACAAAGTTGGTGACCCTGGCCTGTAATGCAGCCTGAGCCGCATTCAAGGTGCCAACCACATTGTTCAACACCCCTTCAGCGATGTTGTGCTCCACCATCGGCACGTGTTTGTAGGCCGCTGCATGGTAGACAGTATCCACCTGCCAGGTATTCATTACATCTAGCAGCCGGTGCGGATTGCGGACCGAGCCCAGGATCGGCAGCAGCCGTACTGGCAAGGACTCACGGTGAATACGCTGCTCCAACTCACACAGGATGCTATAGAGGTTAAATTCGCTGTGTTCAAACAACAACAGCGCGGCAGGCCTGAAATATAGAATCTGTCGGCACAGCTCAGAACCGATCGAGCCTCCGGCGCCGGTCACCAGTACCACTTTCCCGGCAATGCACCGCTCCAGCAAATCGGACTGCGCCGGCACAGCATCGCGCCCTAAGAGGTCAGCAATGTCCACTTCCTGAATATCTTCGACCTTGACCCGGCCACTAGCCAGATCCATGAACCCCGGTACGCTGCGTACGTGCAGTGGGTATCCTTCAAGCTCGGTAAGTATCTCGCGACGACGCCCCCGGGTAGCCGAGGGAACCGCCAACAGAATCTCTTCAGCGCCCGTGGCATCGATCATCTGCTGGATATACTTAGGCTTGTAAACCTGCAAGCCGGCAATGGAACGTCCGGCAATGGAGTCGTCATCATCGATGAACGCCACAGGACGCATCATGCGTCCCAGTCGCAATGCTGCCACCAACTGATTACCAGCCGATCCGGCGCCATAGATCGCCACTTTCGGCAAGATGTCATTACGGGAAGTGAACGGCACATGCTGGACGGCACTGAACCAGTCGCCCAAGAAGTACTGGCGCATAATCAACCGCAGCCCACCGATCATTACCAGGCTCAACCACCAGTAGTTGAAAATGATCGAACGAGGGACAACCACTTGGTGGTTACTGTACCAATAAACCAGCAGCGCCAGCAGCAACGAAGACAGGCTGACCGCCTTACCGATGGCAATCAGCGCATCATTACCGAAGTAACGCATCACGGCACGGTACATGCCGAAACGGATGAAGATCGGGACCGCCACGATCGGCGCACAAATGAACAACCAGGAATGGGCAGAGATGGGCTTCATTGCTCCGGAGAAGCCCAGACGCACGACAAAAGCCAGCCACAGCGCCGACCAGATCAGTACCACATCGGCGCCAACCTGCAAAATCCGTTTATGTCGACGCGACATACCGAGCATTCGCGCACGCAACTTGTTCATTATTCCTACAACCCCTGAATGAATTCCGACCCACTGTACGGAAGCATACGTAGTATATTTTATAAAAACACAATCTGATGCAAACGTCTCAGTCAGACGCGCTCCAATTCCCCTGCATGAAACTTCACCGCTAACAGAATC
>JAEAMF010002256.1_pt1 | contig 11334 bp, 6 predicted proteins | sample 8958721 | NCBI WGS metagenome assembly JAEAMF01 (sample SAMN16933255, study PRJNA681124) | bioreactor sludge metagenome | isolation source: anaerobic bioreactor treating anionic surfactant - SDBS | place: India: Bengaluru | collected 2019-02-28
TCCCGGGCCAGGACGAAATCGATCTCCGGCCGGACCGCGGCGGCCCGGTTGAAGGGGTCGTGCTCCAGGGCGGCCCGGAAGGCCTCGAAGCGCTTGCGGGTGTGATGGAAGTCGGGGATGGTCTCGTGGAGCCGCGGCCCGGGCAGGCCGGCCAGCATCTTCTGAAAGCGCCCGAAGGCCTGGGCGGCCGCGAAGACGTGCCGGATGTCCTCGACCCGGTCGTAGGTCCGGGCGCCGTCGATGAAGCGGAACATCCGCCAGTACCCGCCCTCGGGCGTCCGGTGGAAGGACCGGCCCTCGCGGGTCGGGACGATGGTCAGGGTGCGCCGGTCGGGGTCGCCGCCGGCGGCGGCGATGCGCTCCCGGGCGAAACCGGTCACCCGTTCGATGTTCTCCATGAGCCGCTCGGGCTCGCGGAAGACGAGGTGGTTGATCCTCTGGTTGACGTACTTGACCCGCCGGCCCCCGGCCTCGAACTCGGAGCAGTAGGTGTCGTTGATGTGGCCCGACGGGATGGGACAGGACGAGATCCAGTTCCCCGGGCAGTCGAACGCGGCGCAGATCCTGTCGAGCTCCGGCAACGGCTTCGTTTCCATGGACGACCTCGGCGCGAGATCCCGGGCCCCCCCGGGTCAGGCGCCCATTCTAACCGGGCCGTCCGGGCCTGTCAACGCGCCGGCCGGGGCCGGCCGCCGCCGCGCCCCTGCGGGCCCCGCCCGCCGCCGCCGGGCCGTCCGCCCCGGCCCCCGGACCGGCCGTGCCCCCGGCGGCCAGACGGCCGTCGGCGCTCCAGGTCCTGGCCGGCCAGCCGCTCCAGGCTCATGTCCCGGGCGAACATATCGCTGGTCACCGGGAACTCGGGGATCCTCTGGCCGATGAACTTCTCGATGGCCTCCAGCTGGTCGGCCGTTTTCTCGCTGGCCAGGGTGATGGCCAGGCCGGTGGCGCCGGCCCGGGCCGTGCGCCCGATGCGGTGGACGTAGTTCTCGATGTCCTGCGGGATGTCGTAGTTGACGACCATCTCCAGGTCGTCGATGTGCAGCCCGCGCGAAGCCACGTCGGTGGCCACCAGGATGGGGAAGCGGCCGGCCATGAAGCCCTCGATGATCTCGAGGCGCTCGCTCTGGGGCAGGTCGCCGTTGAGGAACTCGGCCTTGTAGCCGTTGGCCTGCAGCTGCTTGGCGACCAGGAAGGCCGTGTGCTTCATGTTGGTGAAGATGAGGGCGTTGCGGGGGGCCCGCCGCTGCAGCAGGCCCAGCAGGAGATTGAGCTTGATGTGGCTGCCGACGTGGTAGAGCTCCTGCGAGATGGTGTCCACGGTCATCTGGTCGGGCGTGACCTCGATGAAGGCGGGGTCGTTGAGATAGGCCTCGGCCACCCGCCGCGACAGCTTGTTCAGCGTGGCGCTGAAGAGCATGCTCTGCCGGCGGGTCCGGTCGGGCATCTGCCGGACCAGGTCCCGCAGGTCGGGCAGGAAGCCCATGTCGAACAGGCGGTCGGCCTCGTCGATGACGAGGAAGCCGCATTCCTTGAAATCGAGCCGCTTTTTCTCGGCCAGGTCGAGCAGCCGGCCGGGGGTGCCGATGATGAGGTCCGGGCCGGCCTTGATCTGGGCCAGCTGGGCCGCGTAGCCGACGCCGCCGTAGAAGCAGCCGATCTCCAGGCCGAGGGCGCGGTTGAGGAGCAGGGCCTCGCCCTGGATCTGGACGGCCAGCTCCCGGGTCGGGACGATGATCAGGGCCTTGCGCCGGCTCGATTTGCGGTGCTTCAGCATGTGGGCGAACAGGGTGATCAGGAAGGCGGCCGTCTTGCCGGTCCCGGTCTGGGACTGGACGGCCACGTCCTGGCCCTGGAGGGAGCTGGCCAGGGTCAGCTCCTGGACCGGGGTCAGATCGGTGTAGCCCCTGTCGGCGATGGCCTGCTGGAGCCTGGGGTCGAGGTCGAGTTCGGTGAAGCGCATGTCGTTTCCTTCAGGGACGGGTGGGGGCGTCGCCCGGCGCCGGACAGTCCCCCCGGTGAGGGGAAGCTCGGGCGGGAAGTTCCTTCCGCAACGTCTCTCGGATGATGAAAAATAGAGGACATTCTACCATAAGGGGGTGCCGGGCTCAAGCCGGCGCCGGCCGGACCGCCGCCTTGACAAGCCACCCCCTATGACCTATTTTGGCTCTCGCCATGAGCGGTAAGACCATCCGTTCCCTGGTCCGAAGCTGGGAGACCGTCCGCTTCGAGCTGCTGAAGACGCGCGTCGCCGACCTGCCCCTGGCCATCGCCGGCTCGCCCCTGGAGCCCTACGTCGCCCGGCTGCGCCGGGAGATGGATGCCAAGAAGCTCCGCTTCAAGCCCGAGGTCTATCTGACGGACAGCTGGGGCTGCCCGGACCGCACCCCGGTCGTCGGCGTGCCCTTCTACCTGGCTGACGCCCGGCTGGCCCGCCTGGAGGAGGAGCAGGCCGGGGAGGTCGAAGACCCCCGGACGATCATGATGCTCCTGCGCCACGAAGCCGGCCACGCCGTCAACTACGCCTACCGGCTGTGGCGCCGGCCGAGCTGGGCCGAGGTTTTCGGGCCGTTCACCAAGCCCTACCGGGACGCCTTCCGGCCGGACCGGTCCAGCCGCAACTACGTCCGCCACATCGCCGCCTATCCCTACGGCCGGACCTACGCCCAGAAGCACCCCGACGAGGATTTCGCCGAGACCTTCGCTGTCTGGCTGACGCCCCGGTCCCAATGGCGCGAGAGGTACCGGAACTGGCCCGTCCTGCGCAAGCTCCTCTACGTCGACGGCCTGATGCGGGAGATCCGCGGCGCCGCGCCGGAAAGCCGGCGGGGCCGCCTGCTCCGGCCGGTCGACCGCATGACCCTGACCCTGGCCGAGCACTACGGGAAAAAGGCCGAGCGCTTCCGGCGGGACGCCCGGGGCTACGTCGACGACAGCCTTCACGAGGCCTTCCCGCCCAGCCGCGGCCAGGTCCTGCGCCCGGCCGCCGCCCTCTTCCGCCGCTTCCACGACCGCTTGATCGAGCGGGTGGTCCACTGGTCCGTGCTCACGCCGGCCGAGGCCGACGCCCTGCTGCGCAAGCTCGAGGCGCGCGCCGCCGCCCTGGGCTTGAACTACCGGCCGGGCGCCGAGGGGGAGCGGATGATGGACGTGGTCTCGCTGGTCATCGCCCTGGCCCTGGATTACGCCTACACCGGCCGGCTGACGGGTTGACGGCACGGCGGCCGCGGCCGGAGCGCTCCGGCCCCGGCGCTAGCGGCCCAGCGACCGGAAGCCCCCGCCGCCCTTGAAGATGGGCAGCTGCATGTCGTAGGGAGGGCCTTCGAAGGCGGCCTTGAGAACGGCCTGCAGGAGGTCGGGGTAGGCCAGCCCGGCCCGCTCGGCCGCCCGGGCCAGGCCCATGCCGCTGTCGAGACAGGGATTGCAGTTGACCTCCAGGATGATCGGCTCGCCGTTCTCGTCGAGCCGGATGTCGACCCGGCCGTAGCCCCAGCCGCCGACCGCCCGGAAGGCCTTGATGGCCGTCCGGTTGATGAGGGCGGCCATCTCGGCGTCCACCCGGGCCGGGCAGATGACCGTGGTCCGCTTGTACTCGAGGGAGGTCTCGACCCACTTGGCGGCGTAGGACAGGATGGGCGGGATGGAGCGCGGCAGGCGCGAATAGTCGACCTCGGCCAGCGGCATGGCCCGCAGGGTGCGGCCGCCCACCAGACCGACGTTGAACTCGCGGCCCTTGAGGAAGCGCTGGACCAGGGCCGGCTGCTTGTAGGTCCGCAGGACCTCCCGGGCCTTGTCCCGCAGGGCGGTCTTGGTCGCCACGACCGAGTTGCGGTCCAGGCCGATGCCGGCGTGCTCCTGGGCGGCGTGGACGATGAGGGGGAACGTCCACTTGTGCTCGTCGACGTCCCGCAGCCGCTCGATCAGGGCCGTCGACGGGGGGATGGGCAGCCCGGCGCCCTTCAGCAGGCTCAAGGACATGTACTTGTCCCGGCTCAAGCCGAGGGCCAGGGCCGGCGATCCGGTCATGGGGTAGCCGAGCATGCGGATGAACGCAGCCACCCGCATCTCGTAGAGGGCGCCGTGGACGACGTCGTCGTACTGGTTGAAGACGACGTCCGGGCGGAGACGGTCGAGCCGCCGCTGCAGGACCGACAGGTCGCCGGCGAGCGGCATGACCGTGACGAGGTGGCGGCGGGCGCGCAGGCCGCGGGCGATGCCCCGGATCATCTGGCGCAGGTAATGGAGGCTGCCGGTGTCGGCCTTCTCGTCCGGCTGCGTCTCGGTGAACGCGTTGTAGATGAGCGCGATGCGCAATCGTTTCATGCGTCGGGCGCTTGCCCTTGGGCCCATTTTATGTGATTTTCCGCGGCCGCCGCAAGCCCCCGCGGCGAAATCGTCGCGACCGCGTGTGTTATAATCGAGGCCGGCCATGAAGGACCGGGCTTCGACGGACCGTCCGCTGGCCGCGCCGCTCCTGGCCGGCGCCGCCATGGCGGCCATCGCCGTCTTCGGGCTGGTCAAGCTGGCGGCCCGGGCCGACCTCCCGCCGCAGCACCTGGCCCGGACGATCGTCGCCCTCGACGGCGCCGCGGTCCGCGGCCCGTCCGACATCCGCTTCGTATTGAGCCGCAAAGCGATCGGCGATCCGGTCGAGATCCGCTTCGCGCCCGGCGGCCCGGGCCCGGACGTCGTCAACGATGTCGTCGTCCCGTTTTACGCCCGGCGCTCGTTCCCGCTGCCGCTCGTCCTGCTCGGCGGGGTCAGCTTCCTGGCCGGTTTCGCCGTCCTCCTGTTCCGGCCCCGGGACCGGCGGGCCCGCATCTTCTACTGGTTGAGCGTCTGCTTTGGCGCCACCGTGGTCATCGGCGGCGGCACCTACGGCCTGCAGGGACGGACGGTCCACCTGCTGCCCGGCCTCCTCTTCAATATCGCCTACCCGCTGACGCTGGCCTTCCTGGTCCGCTTCGCGTGGAGCTACGGTCCGTCGCGGCCGTCCCGGCGGCTGGCCTTGTTCTGGGCCGTTCCGGCCGGGCTGGGCGTCGCGATGGCCTCTCTGTTCCTGGCCGCGGAGCTCCTCCCGTCGCTCGAAGCCTACCGCCTCCGGGAGGTCCTCAAGCACGGCCTGCGCATCTACGTCGTGGCCATGGGCGTCTACGCGCTAGCCGAGTTCGGCCGGGCCCTCAAGACCACGCCCTCTGAGGAGGACAGGGTCGAGATCCGGGGCTATCTTGTGGCGCTGGCCCTGGGACTGGGGCCGTTCCTGGCCTTCAACCAGCTGCCCTTGGCCCTGTCCGGCCGGCCTCTCCTGCCCGAGGAATTCAGCCTGGTCTTTTTTCTGATGGTGCCGATCTTCATGACCATGGCCATCCTCCAGTTCCGGCTGCTGCGCGTCAACATCGTCTTCCACCGCGGCCACGTCTACGCCATCCTGACCTTTTTCACGCTGGGGCTGTTCCTGCTCCTGGTCGAGGGCCTGAAGCTGGCCTTCCCCCGGGCGACGGCGACCGGCAACGTGGTCCTGACCATGGCCGCGGCCGTTCTCATCGCCGTCCTCTTGAGCCCGGGCCGGCGGAGGATCCAGGACGCCGTCGATCAGCTCTTCTTCCGCCAGGCCTACGATTACCGCCGGGCCCTTCAGGCCTTCAAGGCGGCGGCCCCGTCCGTGGTCGAAGCCGGCCGGCTGGCGGACCTGTTCGCGAAGACGCTGGCCGGAACCCTGCGGGTCTCCCGGACCGGGCTGCTTCTCGACGGCGGGGAGGGACGGACCGGGGAGCTGGACGAGCGGGCGGCGGCCGCCTTGGCCGGTCTGCCGCGCGACGCCGTCCGGCCTTGGGCCCGGGCCGCCGCCGTGCGCGACGCCCGCGACCTCGACCTGTCCCGCGACGAGGCCCTGGCCGCGGCCGGGGCCGACCTCGTCCTGCCGCTGCCCCCGGCGGCCGGCGCGCCGTCAGGCCTGGTTGTTGTCGGCCCCAAATCCTCCGGCCACCGGCTGACCGGCGAGGACATCGATTTCGCCGCCGCCCTGGCCGGGGAGCTGGCCGTCAACCTGGGACGCATCCGCATCCAGGAGGAGATGATCTACGAGAAGGCCTCCCGCGAGAAGACCGAGGAGCTGGTCCGGCTCAAGACCGAGTTCATCGCCTCGGTCTCGCACGAGCTGCGGACGCCGATGACCTCGCTCCGCGGCCTGTCCGACCTGCTCCGGTCGGGCAAGGTCGACGACCCGGCCAAGCGCGAGCGCCTGCTCGGGCTCATGGCCGGCGAGTGCGGCCGTCTGGGCCGCTTCCTGACCAACGTGCTCGATTACGGCCGGATCGAAGCCGGGGCCCGGGCCTACGATCTGCGGCCGACCGATCTCGCCGTCGTCGTCCGCGAGGTCGTCGACCTCGTCCGGGAGAGCCAGGCCGAAGGGGAAGCCCGGGTCCGCCTCGATGCGCCGGCCGGGCCGGTCATGGTCCGGGCCGATGCCGACGCCGTCCGCCAGGCCCTTCTCAACCTGATCGACAACGCCTTGAAATACAGCCCGGACGGCGCCGACGTCGTCGTCCGCCTGGCCGCCGGGCCCGAGGCCGCGACCCTGGCCGTCGAGGACCGGGGCATCGGCCTGGAGCCGGGGGACCGGGAGCGCATCTTCGAGCCCTTCGTCCGCTGCGAAGGGGCCGCCGCCCGGGCGCCCTCGGGCGTCGGGCTGGGGCTGCGGATCGTCCGCCACATCATGGACGCCCACGGCGGCCGGGCCGAGGTCGAAAGCGAACCCGGCCGCGGCAGCGTCTTCAGACTCGTTTTCTCCGGCGGGCCCGCCGAACGGGCCACCAGTCGATGACCGTCCCCCCGGCCTCCAGATAGTAGGGGCTGGCCAGGACGTTCATCGCCCCCTCCCTGGCGACGAGGAACTCCCCGACCCGGAATTCCTTCTCGGCGTGGATGTCTTCCATGATGTCGTCGAGGGACGGGACCGGCCTGAAGATGTACAGCAGCTGGAGGACGGCCTCCTTCTGATCGTCCGGGATGTCGTAGATCCGAACGGGTCCCGACGGCGACTCGACGGTCTTCAACGGGAACGGCAGTAACGGATCGTCGAACGGCGATGCTTCGCTCATGAGGGGCCTCCCTGATCATCGGTCATTCCATTAAGGAGACGCGCCGGCCGGCCCGGAGCGATCTCATGGGAGCGGAGGTCAGAATCACGGCCGAGCACTCGAGGCCGGGATTCTGAGAAATATCCGAAGAAAGCGCTTTCTCCGGATATTTCCCAGAAGCAGGACTCCGAGTCGCTCCGTCCTGCTTCTGATGGTCGCTTCGAAGACTCCGCTCCCTGCCGGCCCATCGCCGCCGCGAGAGGGAATCCCGGAAATGGGAGAAGTAGCATAAAAAAAAAGGGGGCGGACCGGACGGTCCGCCCCCGTAATAAAACGATCTTATCTGTCGGCGAAGGCGTACACAGTCAGGTAGCCGTGCTGGCTGATCTTGGCGATGAGCTCGCCGCTGACCTTCTCGACGCTGTCGCTCGGCTGGTGGTAATCGGCGGTCATGGCGGCCATGTAGTAGACATAGGGCACCTTGACCGCGGCGAACGAGGAGTGGTCCGACCCGCCGCCGCCCTGACCCAGGGCGTTGAAGCGGAAGAACAGGTCGAGCCCGACGTACTGGTTCATCTCCCGGGCGATGTCGGCGAAGGGCGTGCCCTCGGTCAGGTTGACGCTGACGAACCAGGGGGCGCGGACCTTCTTGACCAGGGCTTCGGCCTCGGCGCCGGCCTGGGCGAACATCCGGGCCGTGCGGGCCAGGGTCTCGGCGTCGTAGGGCCGGCTGATCATGTCGTAGTTGAGATAGCCGACCGTCTTGTCGATCGGCCAGACGGGATTCGCGGCGTAGTAGCGCGACCCGAGCAGGCCCTCTTCCTCGCCCGTCCACAGGGCGAAGATGATGGTCCGCTTGGGCTTGACCGGACTGGCGGCGAAGGCCTTGGCGATGTTCAGGACGCCGACCGAGCCGGAGCCGTTGTCGTCCGCGCCGTTCCAGACGTAGCCGTCCCAGGCGCCGTTATGGTCGTAGTGGGCGCCGACGACGAAGTACTCGTCCTTGAGCTTGGGATCGGAGCCCTCGATGAGGCCCAGGACGTTGGTGCCGCGGACCAGGGCCACCTTGGCCGACGAGGCGATGGTCATCTTGGCCCCGGCGACATCCATCGAAGCCGGCTTGTAGGCCGCGTCGATCTTCTTCTTCAGGCCGTCGATCGTCTGGCCCGTGCCCTCGAGCAGGAAGTTGGCCATCTCGCGGGTGATGGTCGTGGCCGAAGCGCCGAAGCGGCCCATGTCCATGCCGCCCGAGACGCCGGCCAGGGACAGGCGGCGCCGCGGCCTGTTGATGATGGGCTGATCGTCGCTGGGTTTGCGGACGTAGGACAGGGCGTTGAAGACGGCCGCGTCGGTGCCGGTGGGCGAGACCTGGACGATGGCCGCCGGCTCCATCTTGGCGATGGCCTCGAGCTTGTTGAAGCGCTGGGGCCCGCCCCGCATCATCATGGCCATCATGTCGCCGCCCTGGGGCATGGCCGGGAAGTACTTGTCCTTGAGCTCCTTCTTGGATTGGAGCGGGGACTTGGGGTCGTCCCGGCCGGGCGCGTCGCCGATGACCAGGACGATCTTGCCCTTCAGGTTCAGACCCTTGAGCTCGTCGAAGCCCGCAGCGGGCTCGGAGATGCCGTAGCCGACGAAGACGACGGGCGCGGTCACGGTGCCTTCGGCGGCGCCGCCCATGCCGCCCATCGCGCCCTGGAAATCGAGGCCGCCGTGGAAGGTCCGGCTCTTGAGCGCGCCGGCCTTATTGACCTCGATGGTGATGTCCGACTGCGTGTCGGCCGTCTCCTTCATGGCGAAGTCCTGGAAGTAGGTCCGTTCGCGCGGGGGCTGGGGGGCCTGGCCGCGGCCGCCGCCCATGCGGAAGCCGCCCATCATCATGGGCATGTCGCCGGCGGGCTTGACGCCCCACAGCTTGAAGAGGGAGGCGGCATACTCCGCGGCCAGGGCGTAGCCCCGGGTCGCGGTCTCGCGGCCTTCGAGGAGGTCGGACGCGATGTAGGTCAGCATGGCTATCGAGTCCTTGCCCGTGATGGCCTCGAGGCCGGCCTTGAACTTGTCGGGCGCCGGCTGGGTCTTGTCGACCAGGCACAGCGCCTTCTGGACGTCCTCGAGCTTCATCTGCGGCGCCTGGGGGCCCTGGGCCCGGAGGCCGAGGATCAGGCCGAAGACGAGGACGACGGTCCAAACGTGCTTTTTCATTGTTCCTCCACCTGGAATTCTCCGTCATTTTGTTGGACGGCGGGCCGGCGGATTTCTTCCGCGAGGGGCCAAACCTGAATAATCGGTTCCCTGAAAGACGGGGGACACGATCCCATTTCAGGAGGAATGGGTCATGTCCCCCTCCGAAAATCGCGATTATTTAGGTTTGACCCCTTCTTGCGCATTCAGCTATCATAGCCCTTCGATCCTTTGGGAGGTGCCGCATGACCACCAGCGTCAAGTTCTCGGTCCTGGCCGTCCTGGCCATCGCCCTCATCGGGCTGGCCGGAAGCTGCAAGAAGAAGGAGCCGGAGCCGTCGGCGCCGCCCGCCGCGGCCGCCGAGTTCCAGTGGCAGATCGACCAGTTCGCCGACCTGCGCATCCTGCGCTACCAGGTGCCGGGCTTCGAGGCCTTGACCCCGGCCCAGAAGGAGCTGGTCTACTATCTCGGCGAGGCCGCCCTTTGCGGCCGCGACATCATCTTCGACCAGAACTACAAGCACAACCTGGTCATCCGCCGCACCCTCGACGCGGTCGTCCGCGGCTACAAGGGCGACCGGACCGACCCCCGCTGGGCCGAGTTCATGACCTACGTCAAGCGGGTCTGGTTCTCCAACGGCATCCACCACCACTACTCCAACGACAAGTTCACGCCCGGCTTCGACGCCGCCTATTTCGCCGCCCTGGTCAAGGGCACGGAAGGGGAGGCCTTCCCGCTCGCGGCCGGCCAGTCGCTCGACGACCTGCTGGCCTTCCTGGCGCCCATCCTCTTCGACCCGGCGGTCGACGCCAAGAAGGTCTCCCTGGACTCGACCCGGGACCTGGTCGTCCACTCCGCCGTCAACTTCTATGACGGCGTCACCCAGGCCGAGGCGGAGCGCTACTACCAGGGCATCGTCGACCCCAAGGACCCCACCCCCGTCTCCTACGGCCTGAACTCCCGGCTGGTCAAGAAGGACGGCCGGGTCGTGGAGGAGGTCTACGCCCTGAACGGCCTCTACGGGCCGGCCATCGCCAAGATCGTCGGCTGGCTCGAGAAGGCCTCCGCCGTGGCCGAGAACGACCAGCAGAAAAAGGTCATCGACGCCCTCGTCGCGTATTACCAGTCGGGCGACCTCGGGCAGTTCGACGAATACAACATCCTCTGGGTCAAGGACCTGGCCTCGCTCGTCGATTTCGTCAACGGCTTCATCGAGGTCTACAACGACCCCCTGGGCATGAAGGCCACCTGGGAGTCGGTCGTCAATTTCAAGGACCTGGCGGCGACCAAGCGGGCCGACATCATCTCGGCCAACGCCCAGTGGTTCGAGGACCACTCGCCGGTCGATCCCAAGTACAAGAAGAAAGAGGTCAAGGGCGTCTCGGCCAAGGTCATCACCGCGGCCATGCTGGGCGGCGACTGCTACCCCTCGACGCCGATCGGCATCAACCTGCCCAACGCCAATTGGATCCGCAAGGACTACGGCTCCAAGTCGGTGACCATCGAGAACATCACCTGGGCCTACGACCAGTCGTCGCTCAAATCGCCCTTCGGCCCGGAGTTCACGCCCACGCCGGAGCTCCTCGAGCGGGCCCGCAAGTTCGGCTCCCTGGCCGGCAACATCCACACCGACCTCCACGAGGTCCTGGGCCACGGCTCGGGGCAGCTCATGCCCGGGGTCGGCTCGGAGTCGCTCAAGAACTACCACTCGGCCGTCGAGGAGGCCCGGGCCGACCTGTTCGGCCTCTACTACATCATGGACGACAAGATGGTCGAGCTGGGCCTGCTGCCGGACAAGGAAGCGGCCATGGCCGAGTACGACCTCGACGTCCGTAACGGCCTGCTGACCCAGCTCGTCCGCATCCAGCCCGGCAAGCAGGTCGAGGAGGCCCACATGCGCAGCCGGGCCCTCATCGCCCACTGGGTCTACGAGCAGGGGCGGCCGGAGAACGTCATCGAGAGGCTGACCCGGGACGGCAAGACCTTCTTCGTGGTCAACGATTACCAGAAGCTGCGGGCCCTCTACGGCCGGCTCCTGGCCGAGGTCCAGCGCATCACCAGCGAAGGCGACTACGA
>JAEAMF010002260.1_pt1 | contig 11322 bp, 12 predicted proteins | sample 8958721 | NCBI WGS metagenome assembly JAEAMF01 (sample SAMN16933255, study PRJNA681124) | bioreactor sludge metagenome | isolation source: anaerobic bioreactor treating anionic surfactant - SDBS | place: India: Bengaluru | collected 2019-02-28
TCGGCCATTCCAGCTCGGCGTATTCCTTGGAGCTGGTGAAGCCCAGCGGCAGGGATACGGCAGCCAGGACGATGACCAGTTGCCAGGCCCAGAAGGTGAACGCGGCCAGACGCGGCGAAAACAGCGTGGTCTGGCAGGTGCGTTGCACCGAGTAGTAGGAGCTGGCGAACAATGCACAACCACCGAAGGCGAAGATCACCGCGTTGGTGTGCAGCGGGCGCAGGCGCCCGAAGCTGGTCCAGGGGAGGTCGAAGTTGAGTGAAGGCCAGACGAGTTGCGCGGCAAGAAAAACGCCGAGTCCCATCCCGACTATCCCCCACACCACCGTCATAATGGCGAATTGGCGGACCACCTTGTAGTTGTAGGCGGTACTGCTGGTTGTGTTCATGTATGGGTTCCCATCCACGGTTATAGGCAGACTTATTAGCGAGGCAAGCATGAGTAATGGGCAATTGGCCGGTATTGACGGGGATCAATGGGCGCAACGGGTTGCGGCGCGTGGCTGGCGCTGGAATGCCCCGCAAAATCAGGGGGATAAACCCTGTCGCGACGTGTTGATTCTGGCCCACGGCGCAGGCGCCCCCATGGACAGCGCGTTCATGGAAGACATGGCGCAAAGGCTTGCAGGGCAAGGGTTGGGGGTGTTGCGCTTTGAGTTTCCCTACATGGCTCAGCGGCGGCTGGATGGCGGCAAAAGGCCGCCGAATCCGCAGGCGGTACTGCTCGAATACTGGCGCGAGGTGTACTGTCAAGTGCGACCATCGGTCGCTGGGGTGCTGGCCATCGGTGGCAAGTCCATGGGCGGGCGCATGGCGAGCTTGCTGGCCGATGAACTGGGCGCCGATGCACTGGTTTGCCTGGGGTATCCGTTCTATGCGACGGGCAAGCCGGAAAAACCTCGGGTAGCGCATCTGGCAGCGCTGAAGACGCCGACCTTGATCATTCAGGGCGAGCGTGACGCGTTGGGCAATCGCCAAACGGTGGAGGGGTATGCGTTGTCGTCAGCCATCGAGCTGTGCTGGCTGCACGCCGCTGACCATGACTTGAAGCCACTCAAGGCGTCGGGGTTCAGTCATGCCGATCATTTACAGACGGCGGCAGACCGGGTTGTGCGCTTCATTGATGAAGTGAGTGCCGGGGTCAGGGCAACCCCGGCGACGATTGCTTAACCGCGGTACTCGCAAAGGTAGGCGGTGTCGACGGCGACTTTCAGTTGGAACTTGCTGTTGGCCGGTACATTGAACTGGCTGCCAGCGCTGAAGGTTTCCCAGTTGTCGCTGTCTGGCAGCTTGACGGTCAGGGCGCCGGAGACCACATGCATGATTTCGCGCTGGCTGGTACCGAACTCGTATTCGCCCGGAGCCATCACGCCAATCGTGGCTGGACCTTCGGCGGTGCCGAATGCGATGGATTTGACCGTGCCATCAAAGTACTCGTTGACTTTAAACATGGGCGACTCCTGAAAAGGGGGAAAAAGGTTGGCCAGTATGCCCAAGCGCCCGGTTGCCGTCATCCGCTTTCAAATGCCGCTGGCAGGCAGGGTCAACGGTAGCAGGCGCGCCGTGTTGCGGGCATCTTCCAGGGCGCGGTGCTGCTGCCCGCAAAACTGCAGGCCGGCCAGTTGCAGCGCGCCATTCAGGCCGAGTGGACGTTGCAGGTGTCGGGCCTTGGCGAAGCGCTGTTTCAGGTTGATATGGGGAATGTTGGCCAATAGGCTGTCGACCTCATGCTGTTGCCATTCCTGCAGCAACTGCTTGCGGTCGTAGTCCCCCCAACTGACCCAACCCTCAAGGTGCGGCTGATGGTGGCTGAGCCAGCGCTCGAATTGTGCCCAGACCTCCATGAACGAGGCTGCCGTATCGACATTGGTCTGGCTGATATGGGTCAGCTCGCGGCAGAACGTGGTCAGTTGGGGGCGACGCCGTGGCCGTATAAACCGCTGGAAGTGGTCCACCTCCCGGCCGTCGCGGTTGACCAGGCTGGCACCGATTTCAATGATTTCCATTTCCGCGACTGGCCAGCCACCGTCGTCAGTGGTGGCTTCCAGGTCGATTACCAGCCAATGCCCCATCATTCGCTTCCCATCCAATATGCTGGCTAGAGCGTAGCCAATGCGCGGCGTTTAGGATATCCCCTGTTTTGGCAGCGGTGGCGCCCTTGCTGGCCTACTCTTTGGTTGTGCAAACGTGGTAAAACGCCTAGCTTAAAGGGCGTCCACGTCCCGTCCGTCGAGAGTGTGTAGCCTTGAAGTCCGTGCCACTGCCGCCGCTGTTGTCCGCTCTGCTACTGTTTGCCATGGCGTGGCTCGCTCCGTCGGCAAGTGCCTTCGAGGATGTTGAAGTCCGGGTGGGTGCCGCGCATTTCCCTCCTTATACGGTACGCCCTGAGCAAGGCGCTGATACAGGCTTGTTGCCGCAACTGATCGATGCCCTCAACCAACTGCAGCAGCAGTACCGCTTCGTTCTGGTGCCCACGTCGATCCCGCGACGCTTTCGCGACTTCCAGCACGGTCGCATCGATATGGCGATCTTCGAGAACCCTGAATGGGGCTGGCAACAGATTCCTCATGCCAGTGTCGACATGGGGCTTGAGGATGCCGAGGTGTTCGTTACCCATCGCCTGCCTGGCCGTGATCAAGCGTATTTTGCCGACCTTCAGGGCAAGCGGCTGGCACTGTTCAGTGGCTATCACTACGCCTTTGCCAAGTTCAACTCAAACCCACGCGACCTGGCTGAGCTTTACAACGCCACGCTGACCTATTCCCATGACAGCAACCTGTTGATGGTTCAGCGCGACCGGGCGGATATTGCCTTGGTTACCCGTTCGTACCTGTCGGATTACCTGGCGCGTAATCCTGGCAGCGCTGAACAGCTGTTGGCCTCCGAACGAGTGGATCAGGTTTACCATCACTTCGCCTTGTTGCGCCCCGGTGCACCGATCAGCGGCGAAGCGTTCCAGGGGCTGCTGCAGCAGCTGCGCGACAATGGAAAACTGGCGGGTATTTTCAAGCCGTATCAAATCCACGTCGCGAAGTCGCGTTGACGCCGTTGCAGGCGTATCTACTATCCCGTGCCGTTGATGTGGCTGCAGCATGTCCGCCTGGGTTATGGCGCGATCACAATCGGCGTGCCGTTCGGTACCCGTGACCAGATCTCCCGCACTTCTTCGTTGGTCACGGCGATGCAGCCGTTGGTCCAGTCCCAGCGTCGATGCCACTCGCCGATCCCGCCCCAGCCATTGAGCAGGCCGTGGATCATGATGTTGCCACCCGGCTCGACATTGGCCGCGGCAGCCCGTTGTTTGTCTTCGGCATTCGGATAGGAAATGTGCAGGCTCAGGTGGGCAATCGATTGTTCGTTGCGCCAGTCGATGGTGTAGCGGCCTTCAGGGGTGCGCTCGTCGCCTTCGGCCTGTTTGTGGCCGACCGGGTTCTTGCCCAGGGAAATGTTGTATTCCTTGAGCACCACGCCGTCTTTGAGCAACTGCATGCGTTTTTGCGCCTTGTAGACCATCAGGGTGTCGGCCTGCTCGCTTGCTGTCGCCATGTCAGGCGCAGTGCCGGAGCCGTAGCGCATGGCGTAGCGGGTGTAACCGTAGGCCGCCACCGCGAGCACACTGACAACGACAAGGCTTTTCAACAGCAGGGAACGCATGGGGTAAACACTCCGTGTGAAGCATCCTGAGATGCTGGCTCCATGGGCCACGGGTGTTGCACAGGTGCCCTGGCCCTGACCGGTTGATTCCGGTCGGGGCGCATTCTGCCGAGGGTTGGGCCGTGACGCAAACCTGTGGCCGCTGCACGGCCCCCGGCTCGCGACTCAGCGCTTGCCGAAGATCTTGCCGAGCATCTCGGGCGCTGGTGCACCTTGTTGCTGCTGCAGTTGCTGATTGTCGTCGAGGTAGAAAATCGCCGGGGTGGCTGACAGCCCCAGTTCATCCATCAGGGCCATGTTGGCGTCGAGCTTGGCCTGTACCTCGGCCGGGATGCTCGGTAGCCCTTTGAGGGTGCTGGCCTTGCCGGCCTTTTCATGTTGTTGCAGGGCGCTTTGTGGGTCTTTGCTGGCCAGCAGTGCCGCCGATTTCGCCGGGCTGTCTTCGCGGATGATGCCGACCATGATGTGCCGCAACTGCACCTTGCCGGATTCGACCCACGGCCGCGCCTGCTGCCAGAACAGGTTGCAGTAGGGGCAGTTGGGGTCGCTGAACATGTAGACGATACGCGGGGCATCGGCCTTGCCATCGGCGATCCAGCTGGCTTTGTCCAGTTTTGCCCAGATCGCTTTGGCCATCGGTGCGTAGACCAGCTTTTCCAGCGGCTCCAGGCTCAGGTCCTTGCCTTGTTCATCGAACAGGCTACCGACCAGCACGTGCTTGCCGTCGGGTGTCAGGTACAGAGCCATACCGCGGTTCTGGTACTCGGCGGCGAAACCCCGCATGCCATTGGGCGCGTCGAATTCACCTTTGATGGTTGCGCCTTTGGCCTCGATCTTCTGAATGGCCATGGGCAGTGTTTCGGCATGCACGGCATACGTCGGCAGCAAGCCGAGCCCCAGGGCCAGGCTGAAGGCGAGTGTGGCAGGCATCTTCATGGTGTGTTCCTTGTTGAAACAGTGGAGGCGGCGTTGGCGCGCTCAAAGGATTCCAGGGCGTGGCTCAGGCTGGCCCTGGACAGTTCGCCCAGGTGGCTGCCGTGCAGGCGGCCGTCGGCGGTGTAGAACAACGTAGTAGGCAGCGCCATGGAGCCCACTTGCTGGCCCAACTGACCGCCTGAATCGAACAGTACATGGGACAGGTTCAGGCCAGTGGTTGCCAGAAAGTTACTCACGGTTTGTGGCGACTCCCCTTGGTTGACGAACAGAAACAGTACGTCCTGACGTTCTTGCTGGGCGTGTTGCAACACCGGCATTTCCCGTCGGCAGGGCGGACACCAGGTGGCCCAGAGGTTGATCACCAGCGGCTGCCCACGGTAATCGTTCAGCGCCACCGCACGGCCTTGCGCATCGCGCAGGCTGATGGGCGGTAATTGCGTGTTCTGTTCATACAGGTGGCTGGCGAGGCTGGTCAGTGCCCAGAACAATCCGCCACTCAACAGCCCCCAAGCCAGTGGCGTGCGCAGCCGTGGCTGTCGCCAACCTTTCCAGAGCGCGCCCAGCAGCACCGCGACAATCGCTGGCCAGAGCAGAAAGCCGCCATCGCGAATATCGACGATTTGCAGTGGGTCTTCCTGGTAGATCGACCAGTAGTGAATGACAAATGCCAAGCGTGCTACCAGTACACCCAGCAAAAACAGGTTGAACAGCGTTGACTCGGGGTTGTCGCCGTTGCGTCGTGCTACCCGCCAGCCGACCAGGGTGGCGATGGCCAGTGCGCCGAACAGCAGCAGGTGCTCGAGGCCAACAGCCAGTGGCCCGATATTCACAGTCAGCATCAGCCTTGGCTCCGGGTTTCAGACCAGTGTTGCAGGAAGTTCAGCGCATCGATTTCACCGGTGATGCGCCGTGCCCGGCGTTCGTCGCCCTCGGGGCCGATCCAGATCAGGCTGGGTGGGCCAGGTACCGCATAGCGCTTGAGCAGTTCACGGCTGGGCGGGGCGTCGGCGGTAACGTCCAGGCGCAGCAAGCGTACGCCGTTCAGCGCTGCCAGCACATCGTCGCGTGCGAACACCTGTTTCTCCATGACCTTGCACGACACGCACCAGTCAGCGTAGTAGTCCAGCAGTACCCATTGCCCTTGTGCGGTGGCGGCGTCCAGCTCTCGCTGCAGGCTCGCCGGGTCGCTGACGGTGGTGAAGGCATCGGCGCGGGTTGCCTGGGCTTCAGCGTTGCTGGCACCGGTATAAGGCTCCAGTGGTCGCCAGGGATCGCTGCCACCGGCTGCTGCACCGACCACCATAAGGCTGCCCCACAGCCCGAACAGCAGCGCCAATGCCTGTAGCGGGCGTTGCGCCTGCAAGGTCGTCCAGGCAGCCCAGCCCAGGGCGATCAGCCAGGCACCGGCCAGGCCCAGCCACAGCGTCGGGTCCAGCACGGCTCGCAGGGTGTAGAGCGCCATGGCCAGGAACACAAAGCCGAAGAACCCCTTCACCCGCTCCATCCAGGCGCCTGGTCGCGGCAGGTAGCGGTTACCCAGGGTGACCAGCAACAGCAAGGGCAGGCCCATGCCAAGGCCGAGGGCAAACAGCACCAGTGCGCCCTGCACGGCATTGCCGCTTTGCGCGATGTAGAGCAATGCGCCGGCCAGCGGTGCGGTCATGCACGGCCCCATCAACAGGCCCGACAGGGCGCCCAGCAACGCAGCACCATAGAGGTTGCCGCCACGGGTGTTATGCCCGGCCCGTTCAAGGCGATCTCGTAGCCAGGTGGGTAACTGCAACTCGAAGGCGCCAAACATTGGCAAGGCCAGCACCACGAACAGGGCTGCCAGGCTGCCGAGCAGCCAGGGTTGTTGCAGCCACGCCTGCAGGTTGGCACCCAGCAGGGCAGCGATCACACCCAGGCCGGCGTACACCAGGGCCATGCTCAGCACATACACCGCCGCCAATGCCCAGCCACGGCGAGCGCTGGCGCCGTTACCCAGCACCAATCCGGCGAGGATCGGCAGCATGGGCAGGGAGCAGGGGGTAAACGCCAGCAGTACGCCCAAGCCAAGAAAGGCCAGCAGGCTCCAGAACAGCGTACCGTGTTGCAGGTCGCCGGCCAGGGCCTGGTCGCTTGCCTGTTCGCGCCCTCGGTCAACGGCATCGGCAGGGGTGAGGGCCACCGTAGAGGTTTGCGGTGGGTAGCACAGGCCGGCGTCGGCGCAGCCTTGCCAGCCGACGCGCAGTTGGCCACTGGCATGGGCTGGCAAGATCAGTTCAAGTTCACCTCGGTACACTTGGCTTTCACCGAAGAACTCGTCTGTGTGGGTTTGTGCCGCGGGCAGCGCGGGGTGTTGTTCAGTGGGCAAGCCATCGAATTTCAGGCGCTTTTTATACAGGTAATAACCGTCGGTGATCTGCCAGTGCAGGCGCGTCTGGCCAGAGTCGAGCCGTTCGCTGCTGAACACGAAGGCTTTGTCGACCGCCAGGAAGTCCGGTTGAGCGAACGGCTTGGCGAAAGGTTGGGCCAGGCTCAGGTTGCTGAACAGTACCAACAGGGTCATCAGAAAAACGCGCATATCAGGTCCTTGTCAGCGCTATCACTCATTCAGCTTGCCGCCGGGTGATTAACCCAAAGTTAACCGGCTGCAGAAACGGCCGTCGCCCGATACGCGACGGGTCGAGGCTGACGCGGCATAATCCTCGGTTAATCCGCCTGCGCTCCAATGGGCCTTTTATGATCGAGACTGACCATGCACGTATTGCTTTGCGAGGATGATGACCTGATCGCCAGCGGTATCGTCGCCGGGCTTGGCGCTCAAGGCCTGACGGTCGACCGCGTAGCCAGCGCGGCTGCGGCCCAGGCCATGCTCCAGGCCGCCAGCTTCGATGTCATGGTCCTCGATCTGGGCCTGCCCGATGAGGATGGGTTGAAACTACTGCGCCGTTTGCGTCAGCAGGGTGAGACCTTGCCGGTGTTGATCCTCACCGCACGGGACGCGGTCAGCGACCGGGTCGATGGCCTGCAGGCCGGCTCCGACGACTACCTGCTCAAACCCTTCGACCTGCGTGAGCTTGCCGCACGCCTGCATACGTTGATGCGGCGGATGGCGGGGCGTGCGGTGAACATCATCGAGCACGGCCCCTTGAGTTACGACCCGAGCAGCCGCGAAGCCCGCCTGGGCGGGCAGCTGGTGGACCTGTCCCGGCGTGAGCAGGCCTTGCTCCATGCCCTGTTGCATAACCGCGGCCGTGTCTTGTCCAGCGAACAACTCAAGGACAGCGTCTACGGGTTCGGCGATGAAGTCGAGAGCAATGCGTTGAACGTGCATATCCACCACCTGCGGCGAAAACTGGGCAGCGGCATTGTCGAAACCGTACGTGGGCTGGGCTATCGCCTGGGGCCCGCCCAACTGCCTGAAGAGGCGGCGCGATGAGCCTGCGTTTACGCCTGAGCCTGATTCTCGGCACGGCATTTGTCGTGATCTGGGCGTTTGCTGCCGCCTGGATGCTGCGCGACCTGCGCCAGCAAATGATGTTTTCCCTTGATCAGCGGCTGGTCGCTTCGGCGCGAATGGTGGCCGGCCTGATCGACCAGTTGCCGCAACCGTTGACCAGCAAGGGCGAAGGCACGCAGTTGAGCGCCGACCAACTGAGTGTCCCCGATGGCATGGCCTGTCAGGTCAGCTCTCTGCGTGGTGAGATACTGGCGCGCAACCACAGCCACGGTGAGCAACCTCTGGATGATGACCGGGTCGGCTTTCATGATCAGATGATCGACGGCGCCTCCTGGCGCAGCTTTACCTTTGCCCGTGGCGATGTGCGTATTACCACCGCGGACCGTCATCAAGAGCGTGAAGCCTTGAATCGCTCGATCCTGCTGGCCGCTTCGGCGCCGGTGCTGGTGGCCTTGTTCGGCACACTGGGCCTGCTCTGGCTGGGCTTGGGCAGGGGCTTGGCGCCGCTGAACCGCATGCGCGATGCCTTGCGTAAACGCAGCCCCGATTCACTTGAGCCCCTGCAGCTACGGGCCATGCCCAGTGAGCTGCAACCGTTGCTGGAAACCCAGAACCAGCTGTTTCTGCGCATTGGCCAGACCCTAGAGCGCGAGCGCAGGCTGACCGACGATGCCGCCCATGAACTGCGCAGCCCGCTGACAGCGATCAAGACCCACTTGCAGGTCGCGCGGATGACCGACGGTGCGGTCCGTGAACAGGCGCTGGAGCACGCCGAGCAGGGCGCCGATCGCATGCACCGTACCCTGGAGCAATTGCTGCTGCTGGCGCGGGTCGAGGGCAGTCTGTCGTTCGACGATGGCGTGCAATGCAACGCCGAACATGTTGCACGGCAGGCGATTCAGGACATCGGCCAGGAGGGCGCCAGGCGTATTGCGCTGCACCTGGCCCCAGGAGCGGGCGAGTTATACCTGGACATGCCGTCGCCCCTTGCGGTCGCGGCATTGCGCAACCTGCTGGAAAATGCGCTGCGCCACACCGTGGGCAGTGCGCCGGTGGAATTGCAGGTGCAAGTGGACGGTGAGCGTGTCGGTTTCAGGGTGAGGGACCACGGGCCGGGTATTCCGGCACAGCACCTGGAGCACTTGACCCAGCGCTTCTGGCGCAATGGCCAGAGCGACGGTTGTGGCTTGGGCCTGGCGATTGTTAAGGCGATTGTCCAGCGTTGTGCCGGCTCGTTGGATTTCGACAGCCGCAGTGATGGTTTGCGGGTGTTGTTGCAGATTCCCCGCCGCGTGTAAGCGGTGATAGCATGCGCGCCCCATGACTATCCAAGACTTCCACCAGCGGCTCGCCGCCCTTGGCGCCAAGCCCGTGCATATCGGGCGTATCACCCGTGCCTGGCTGCGCGGCGTGCCGCTCGACACGGGCACCCGTCGTCAGAAAACCGAAGACTTCCTGCCCTTGAGCGTGCGGCAGGCACTGCCACAGCTGAGCGCCGAGCTCGATGGCCTGGCGCGGCTCAGTGCCGAGCACCCCGGTGGCGATGGTTCGGCGCGCCTGCTGGTGGAGCTGGCCGACCGGCAACAGGTGGAAAGCGTATTACTGCCACGCGGTGGTTTGTGCGTGTCCAGTCAGGTGGGCTGCGCGGTGGGTTGCGTATTTTGCATGACCGGTAAAAGCGGCCTGCTGCGGCAACTGAGCACCGCCGAGATCCTGGCGCAGGTGGCACTGGCCCGGCGTTACCGTGCAGTCAAGAAAGTGGTTTTCATGGGTATGGGCGAACCCGCTCATAACCTCGACAACGTGCTGCAGGCTATCGACCTGTTGGGAACTGAAGGCGGTATCGGCCAGCGTAACCTGGTGTTTTCCACCGTGGGCGACCTGCGCGTGTTTGAGCGCCTGCCGCAACAGCAGGTCAAGCCGGCGTTGGCGTTGTCGCTGCACACTACCAATGCGGCGCTGCGCCAGCAGTTGCTGCCCCGCGCGCCGCGGATCGACCCTGAAGAACTGGTCGAGTTGGGCGAAGCCTATGCGCGGCAAATCGATTACCCGATTCAGTACCAGTGGACGTTGCTCAAAGGCATCAACGACAGCCAGGAAGAAATGGACGGGATTCTGCGCTTGCTCAAAGGCAAGTACGCGATCATGAACGTGATCCCCTACAACAGCCTGGAAGCCGATGAGTTCCAGCGGCCTGACGCGGACCGCATCGAGCAGATCATGCGCTACCTGCACAGCAATGGCGTGTTGACCAAAGTACGCAACTCGGCGGGGCAGGACATTGACGGTGGTTGCGGCCAGTTGCGGGCACGGGCGGCGGACCTGATGCAGCGCAAGCGTGCGCATGCATCACCGTCGCTGCTGCTTGCTGGTGAGCGATAGTGAAAATTCGCTGTTTCAAGTAGGACATTTCCCAAGCATACTTTTCCGGCGTTTTTGCCGTTGTGCCTGTCATTGGTGCGGACTAGTCTTGCCGAGTCGTTGCCTATTCAGCGACCGGGTTTAGTCGCCCGTATCTCAATGTCAGGCGCATCGCGTCTCTGTAACCGTTGCGGGTTTTTTGTACCTGCGATGTCGTGTTATGGCGGCTGTGCGTGGGGCACCCTCGGGTGCGCCGGGTGCCTGACTTCCCGGTCGACTAACCCGCGTACAGCTGCCACCTGTTATCGTTTAGTCGCGATTCGTGGCAGCTCCACTGAAAGTCAGGAGTTGCGCCATGATCAAGCTCACGCCCGATCCCCCCGTATTGCGTGTTCGTCAGGACCTTCCTTCAGAGGTCGCCTTGCTGCATGCCTACAAACACCTTGCATGTGCAGTTGCGGCCACGCGACAAGCCCTTGAGCACAGTGGCTCGCGGGCCGAGGTATTGATTCAAGGCGTCTTCCACCAGGTTGAAGTGGCTAAAGAGCTGGTTGAGGTTTCGCTGAAAAATCTCCGGTATTAGCGTAAGGCTGTCAGCAGCCCGCGCTCTGCGGGCTTGCCCATAAATCCCCCAAGGGTTGGATTTGTGTCCAACTTCTTGGGGGCAGTCCAAGGGGTAGGAGCGGGCTTGCCCGCGATGGCATCAACACGGTGCCAGTGAGTCCGCGGCGCCCGCATCGCAGGCGAGCCTGCTTCTCACAAAATCCTCGAGTGCTTTTTGCGGCCCTTTCGATCAATTTCGGAAGCGTCCTACATCCATCCCGTGGCTTGATTTGTTAGCGTCCGTGCCTCGCAGCAGCCACCGGGGGACCAGGGATGTTCTCAGCCGCCAATCACGCGCACTTCAGCCTGACGATCGATGACCTT
>JAEAMF010002259.1_pt1 | contig 11316 bp, 9 predicted proteins | sample 8958721 | NCBI WGS metagenome assembly JAEAMF01 (sample SAMN16933255, study PRJNA681124) | bioreactor sludge metagenome | isolation source: anaerobic bioreactor treating anionic surfactant - SDBS | place: India: Bengaluru | collected 2019-02-28
GGACCTGAGCTATGGTTTCAAGAGCGAATACCACATTCCATTTACTGATCAGTACCTTGATTATCTGGCGATGTCCATCGAGGAGGCGCTGAAGATCAGCGGAATGGATGGATTCATGATCGACTGGGTGTGGAATCCGACAGACGCTGCCCGTAAATCGGGAAATGGCGGCAAGTGGCTGGAGGCGGAAAAAGGTCTGTTTAATAAATTGATGGGCAAGGAGTTTCCTGGGGAGGAGCAGCTCGGCAAGGAAGACAAACTGGCCTATGAGAGAAAGGCGATTGATCGATGCTGGGTGAAAATCCGTGATGCGGCCAAGAAGACAAATCCGGGCTGCGTTATCTGGTTGTCCTGTAACAAAGTTTCTGATCCTGCTTCGATTAATTCGACTCTATACAAACAGGTTGACTGGCTGATGGACGAGAGCGGGAATCCTGCGGCGATGAAAGGTATTGCCGGTATGCTGGGTGAGAAAACGAAGCAGGTGCTCTGTCTTGTGGGTTGGGGCGACAGACATGATGCGAGGAAGGTTCTTTCCGACCCGGCGACGAAAGAATACGCGATCTATGGTTACAGCAGGCCTGGGGAAAATTCACTGCCGCTGTCGATAGAGACTTGTCTGGGCAAGTCAATAGATTCGTTCAAGGGGAATGATAAGAATATTGCCGCTCTTGCCAGGTTCTTCTATGGCAAGCCGTGGGATTATGTTGACAGGAAATAAAGCCTGAAATGCAATTTGTGGTCCTGTGTAATAATCTGGCCTGGAGAAAGATTTGAATCGGCTAATCATAGACAATAAACCGTATCCTTTTAACGTTCCCCGGTGATGTAATGTAATAAAGAACTTTCTGAAAGGTATACAGAATATGATTGCCGGAAATGAATTGCTGAAAATAACTACAGTTGTCTGTGCCGGTCTGACTTTTTTAAATTTCGTGGCAGGTCACGCGGTCGGGTCAACTGCAGGCAAGGCCGGCGATACAGTTAATGCCGGCAAGCCGAATATGGTTTTGATTTATGCCGATGACCTTGGTTATGGCGATGTGCAGTGTTATAACCCGGAACGCGGGAAAATCCCGACGCCGAATCTTGACCGCCTTGCGTCGCAGGGTATGCGTTTCATAGATGCGCATTCATCTTCGGGAGTCTGCTCGCCGTCCCGTTACACGCTGCTTACGGGGCGCTATCATTGGCGGACCAGTCTGCAGGCCGGCATAGTCGGTGTTTTCGGAAAGCCGTTAATTGCGCCGGATCGACTGACAATAGGCAACTTGGCTAAACAGAAGGGTTATCGCACCGCCTGTATTGGTAAGTGGCACCTGGGGCGTGACTGGCCGATCACGGAGGAACAGAGCAAGTTCTTCAAGCGTGAGGGCAAAAAAGGACAGAACGACGAGGCGCCGGTTGCGACAGGAGAACATCAGGCTGCCTGGCGCGAGGTTTTCAGCAAGCCGGTTGCCGGCGGGCCTGTCACTCGCGGGTTTGACTATTATTTTGGCGTTGATATACCAAATTGGCCGCCATTCTGCTTTATCGAGAACGATCGGACAATTGGCATACCCTGTGAATTTCTGCCGGGACGGCTTCTTAAAGACAACCAGGCCAGCATTCAGGGTCCTGCCCTGAAGGACTGGAAACTTGAGCCCATACTTCCTGCGCTGGGTGATCGCGCCTGTGCTTTTGTTACGGAATCGGCCAAAGCAGGTGAACCTTTCCTGCTTTACATGCCGTTAACGTCGCCACATACGCCCCTGGCTGTTAATGAGCCGTGGCGCGGCAGGAGCGGACTCAATGTGTATGCTGACTTCGTCATGGAGACCGATGCCGTGGTCGGGCGGGTGCTTGATGCGATTGAGAAAAGCGGGACTGTGAACAATACGCTTGTCGTATTTACCAGCGATAATGGTTGCGCGCACTATATCGGTACGGTTGAACTGGAACAGAAAGGGCATTACCCCAGCGGTCCATTGCGCGGATATAAATCGGATGCATGGGAAGGCGGGCATCGCATGCCGTTTATTGTGCGCTGGCCGGGTGTGGTGAAGCCGGGCAGCACATGCGGACAACTTGTTCACCAGGCTGATCTGATGGCCACGTTTGCGGACATTCTCGGCATGAAACTGCCAGACAATGCCGGGGAGGATAGTGTCAGTCTCTTGTCGCTTTTAAAGGGGAAGAATCAACCAGTACGCGATAATGCAGTGAGCTGTTCAATCAGCGGGGTTCCAAGTATTCGGTCAGGTTCGTGGAAGCTGATTCTTGCTTCTGGATCCGGTGGCTGGACCAAGGGTGATTCCGGCCAGCCGGTGCAGTTGTACAACCTTGCTGACGATATTGGCGAAACGAAGAATCTTGCAGCCGAACAGCCTGAACGTGTTGTCCAGATGAAGGCACTGCGGGAGAAGCTGATTGCCGATGGTCGCAGTACACCTGGCGCGATACAAAAGAACGATGTTGAGGTTGTCCGGTATGCTCGGAAGCCACCTGATCAGAAGCGGAGCAAAAAATGAGATGTCCTCCGATGATTCTGTTCGCCGCCCTGTTGTCGTGTTCGACGACAGCATTGTGCGCTGTCGATACAATGTCGTGTAATTCCCTCGATTTTACGAAGCTGGTTCCGGCGGTAATGCCGCGCACGATTGCATACAGTCAGGCCTGTGGGATCCGTGTATCGTAATGTCGGATGACGGAATATTTCATCTCCTTTACTCGCGGTGGAAACGGGAACTGGGCTTTGAGGCCTGGTGTACGCATGCGGAGATTGCCAGGGCCACGTCGAAGAATCCGGAAGGGCCTTACGAGTTTCGGGACGTTATTCTGCCAGCGCGCGGTGGTGAGTTCTGGGATGGCCATTCGGTTTACAACACCTGTATTATCCGTTATGGTGAGAAATTCTATCTTTATTATACAGGTAATCATGGCTCGGATGCATGGCGAGTTGACCGAACTATCAAACCATCAACGGAAGAATGGTGGAATCAGCGTAATAACCAGCGCATTGGCGTGGCAGTGGCTGATCATCCGGCTGGGCCCTGGCGTCGTTCGGATAAGCCGCTGCTGGATGTCGGGCCGGAATTTGGTCAAGGTATTATTGCCGTTCCGAATGCTGTTGTATTGCCGGGTGGAGCTGTACGGCTTTATTATAAAACGCTGGCGTCGGGCAGCGGCAGATTCGGTGGAGGTGTTTTTCATTATGCGGCCACTGGCGCTGACCCTTTGGGTCCTTTTGCACGCCATCCGAAGCCAATGGTGGACAAACGCGCATTGCTTCACACGGAACAGCCTTTCAACTTCCACATAGACGATCATTTCGAATGGCTGTAAAACGGGCATTATTACGCAATAGTGAAAGATCACGACGCGCCGTTCATGACTGCTCATGGTCGCTGCCTGGTATTGTTTGAGTCAAGGGACGGCTTGGACTGGCAACCATCGCGCAACTGTCTGGTGAAGGATTTCTCGATCACATGGGTGGATGGTAAACGCGATGAGTTTCAGCGCCTGGAAATGCCGAAGCTGCTGATTGAAAACGGGCGACCGAAGATCCTGAGCCTGGCGGCCAAGCCGGTGAAAGGTGATGAGTCATACCTGGTAATCATTCCTCTGCGATCCTAGGAATATTGCTGCACGGGCCAGGTTCTTCAATTGCAAGCCGTACGATTATGTTGTTCCGAAATAATTTGTATAACACTCCACAGAAAACCTGAGCCCAAGAAATTCGAGAAGATATCTGTCGATATTTAACGTCTAATGTGCGGGGATGTTTACGCTGGCGGAAGACGGTTATCCTGTGATAAAAATGCATACAGAACCTTTCTCTTGGTAATAAACAGGGGAGATTGTGCTGTGTCCGCAATACTTACGGTAGCTGCAGGCGATGATAAACGTGAATTTCCGTGCAGTACACTGCTGACAATAGGTCGTGTTCCGCCAAGTGATGTGACTTTCCCGCAGGATCCCAAGGTTTCGAGAAACCATGCTATGGTGCGCATGATGGGTGACGGAAAATATTATCTGATAGACCTGGGCAGTTCAAACGGAACGTTTGTCAATGGAAGGCGCATAATGGTGCCTTATGAGCTTAAAAATGCGGACAACATAGGGGTGGGTGACTCGGTTTGTGTTTTCAAGTGTGAAAGCACTCCGGATGGACAGCAGGTTCAGGAAGCAGTTCAATCAACACTGTTGACTGTTGGTGCGGCAGTCCAGCAGATGACTATCCTTGTGACCGACATCCGTAATTTCACGGGATTGAATGAGAAATTGCCTCCGGAACAGCTTGCGCGCGTTCTGGGTCGCCTCTTCCGTGTCAGCACGGAAAACGTGGAGAAGAATGGCGGCGTTATTGACAAATTCATAGGTGATGCGGTCATGGCGCGATGGATGACTGATGGAGAAAAGAATATTAATCCGGTTAAGTCGGCGCTGTCTGCCACGCTTGGGATGTGGCAGGTCGTGCAGGAACTGAACAAAGATTTTCCGGAGTTGAACAACTCCCTGCGAATAGGTGCAGGTATCAACAGTGGGCAGGCCGTGATGGGCACCATCGGCGCAGGAGGATACCGTGAATACACTGCAATCGGTGATTCTGTGAATGTGGCGTTCCGCCTGGAATCGGCATCCAAGGAGTTGGGAAAGGATATTGTCATAGGCGAAACTTCCTGTGCATTATTGCCCGGTCATTTGTGGTCAAAGAAGCTTCAATCGGTGTCTGTAAAGGGCAAAAAAGCGCCGTTGAAAGTATGGGCTCTGACTTTTGAGGAACTCGATAAGCTTATTCAGCGCATGTAAGACTGTGAAATTTAACTGTCCAGACTGCGGCCAGGCGCTTGAGACGCAGACGATGTATTCGGGGCAGACTGTGCAATGTCCCCGTTGTGGTGCTGGCGTAGTCATTCCATCGTCAACATCTTCAGGGTCAGGCGCTTCCTCTTCAGCGCTTGACCCTGTGTCGACAGAAGCCCGTGGCACGTCGGCGAGCGGTGACTCTACGATAGCCAACATCCTCACCTCGGAACCTGCCAGGAAATATGAAGTCGGTAACGTTGTGGCCCAGGGCGGGATGGGGGCGATCCTCAACGCGAAGGATGTGAATTTGCGGCGTAATGTTGCGATGAAGGTGATGCTGGAGAAACGCGGCGGTAAGGAAGAGCAGGTGCTGCGTTTCGTGGAAGAGGCGCAGGTTACTGGTCAGCTTGAACATCCCGGCATAGTTCCCTTGTATGAACTTGGCCTTGATGAGAGAGACAATGTCTTTTATACGATGAAGTTCGTTAAGGGTAGGACCCTCAGCGACATTCTCGAGAAGATAGCGGATGGGGACAGGGAAACCATAGGGGACTATCCGCTAGCACACTTGCTTACGATTTTCCAGAAGGTCTGCGATGCGATCGCGTTTGCGCACAGCAAGAGTGTCATCCACAGGGATCTGAAGCCAGAGAACGTAATGGTTGGTGATTACGGTGAAGTGCTGGTGATGGACTGGGGACTGGCCAAAGTATTGCCGCGCAGGACGAAAAGTCTCGGGTCTCGAGTCCCGAGTCTTGGGTCGAAGAATCAGAAATTTCAGGTTTCCCTGGCCGGGCTCGGGCAGGCAGGTCTCCCTGTCCGCCGTAGCCTTGGCGAAGGTGGAAGCCCTCAGCCTTCTCCGAGAATCGACTCGGTTCGAAGTAATGAAACTGGTGAGATTCTCAAGACGATGGATGGGGCGATAATGGGGACGCCGGGATTCATGTCGCCGGAGCAGGCGTTGGGGAAGACAGATGAAATTGATGAAAGAACGGATATATATGCGCTGGGGGCGATTCTTTACAACATTCTGACGTTACGTGTTCCGATAACGGGAACCAGCCTGGCTGAAATAATAGACAAGGTGTCTACGGGAGACATAAGGCATCCTTCGGAGTTCAATTCCACAACGAAGACGAGGAACCGGCAGGTGGACATTGAGCAGATGAGTTTCGCGAGAGCCCGTCCAAAGGGTGAACGGATCATTGACCTGAAGCACCTGCCTGGAGAGCATGTGCCGGATTCATTGTCAGCGGTTACGATGAAGGCGCTCAGTGTTGAACCCGGCGGGCGTTACCAATCGGTCAAGGAGTTACAGAAGGAGATCGAGGCTTACCAGGGCGGGTTTGCGACCAGCGCAGAGGAGGCAGGGGTATGGAAACAAATCAGGTTATTTGTCAGGAGAAACAAAACCCTCAGCATATCTGTCTTGGTAGTGTTGGCAGTGGTGAGCGCGGGTGGAGTGATCAGTGCTACGCAATGGTTGCGGGCCCAGAAAGCTCTAATCGCATTCAAATCCGAACAGACGGCGAGGGCAAAAGATAGAAAAGAGTCAGCGCCCGCAATAGTGAGGTCTGCCAGGGTTATAGCAGAGCAGGGTGATTATTCAGCTGCAAATTCTCTTTTACAAACCGCAATCGAATATGATCCTGCAATATGGGAAGCATATTTCCTGCGGGTATTGCTTATGATCCGTGGAAGCAATTATGTGGAAACAATGAAGCTGTGCGAAGAGATGGCCAGGGTTATACCGGGTAACTCCAGGAGTGGAAGGCTCGGTGTGATATGCAGGGAATTGTCAATCAAGGGAATGTCGGATGCCTTATCGATGGAATTATCGAATATTCTGCTTGAACATGGTTTGCCCACGCTGGCTGCAGAGTTTGCCAAGTCTCCAAATGAGAAGCTAGAACTATATCGCCAGAAAATAACCAGGAATTGCCCGTTTGTTTCAAAGCACAAACTGAGCTTTGATGCCGAAGGGAGATTGAATCTGGATCTGGTGGGCATCAGTGGGCTCAGAGATTTGAGTCCATTCGCAGGTATTCCAGTGAAAAGTCTAAGCCTTTATAATGCCTCTATTGTAGATCTGTCGCCGCTGAAAAGTATGACTCTTGTTTCGCTGAATCTTAGTTCAACTCCTGTTTCTGATATATCACCTTTAAAGGGGATGGCACTGACGAACTTGGACCTTTGGAACTCGAGAAAAATAGAAGACATCACTCCTCTGAAGGGGATGCCTCTAATCAGCTTAGGTATTAACCAGACCAAGGTTAAAGACATATCGCCTTTGAAAGGGATGCAGTTGAGTCGTCTTGATATCGGCATGACGGGAGTCATGGACTTGAGCGCATTAAAGGGAATGCCTTTAAAAGGATTGGATATTTATGAGACGAAGGTGAGAGACCTTTCGCCTCTGAAAGGTATGCCTCTGACGTATTTGGGTTTGGGAAAAAGCCAAGTCAATGATTTGAGATCGCTGGAAGGCGTGCCACTAGAGCGATTGCGTATGCCAAACACAGAAATCAGTGATCTGGCGCCATTGAAAAACATGCCCCTTAAATTACTGCAGATAAATAATACTCGGGTTACCGACCTGAGGCCGCTCAAAGGGATGCAGCTGGAAGAATTTTATTTTACTCCGGGGAATATTAAGAACGGCATTGAAATTATTCGGGAGATGAAAAGTATTACCCGGATCGGAATAGAATATCGGCAAAACAGTATATTAACCCCGGCCGAGTTCTGGAAGAAGTACGATGCGGGGGAATTCCGTTAAGATGACCCAGCCTTCGCCCCTGTATCCCATAGCTACGGCGGGCAGGCACGGTGACACGGAGAACGGGAGAAACGGAGAATGGGAGACGATGGGACAAGGAGACAGGGAGAACCGGTGCCTTGGTGACAGGAAACTTTAAGAGATGAATCGGTGAAATGGAGGATGGGAAATGAACAAGAAAACATTGTGTGTTGTGTTGTTAATGATGGTGGTGGTTCAGGTGCATGCAGCGGAGCCCGCAAAAACGGAGAAGCCGTGCGCATTCCAGACGCGCGGTGTGGTGCTGACTCCGTCTGACCTGTCCCTGGATTGGCCCGAGCGTGCCGCGAAAGCCGGCCTGACGACCATTGCATTGCACCCGTTTCCAGGTGTCGTTAGCAAGTTTATTGGGTCGCCGGCCGGCCAGGAGTTTCTCGAGAAGTGTACGCGACTGGGCTTGAACGTCGAATACGAACTGCATGCAATGGGTGAATTACTGCCCCGCAGTCTGTTCCGCACGCAGCCGGAATGTTTCCGCATGAATGACAAGGGCGTACGAACACCTGAAGGTAATTTGTGTGTTCACTCGGCACGTGCCCTGGAGATCGTATCCAGTAATGCAGTCAGGATTGCACAACAGTTAAAGCCCACGACCGGCCGTTACTTTTTCTGGGGCGATGACGGCAAACCGTGGTGCCGGTGTCAACAGTGCAAGGAGTATTCTGACTCCGATCAGGCGTTGTTACTGGAAAATCACCTGGTACGTGAACTTCGTCGAATTGATTCCAGGGCGCAACTGGCTCACCTGGCGTATCACAACACCATCAAGCCCCCCGCGCGCGTGAAGCCGGACCCGGGCGTTTTCCTGGAATTTGCGCCGATCTATCGCCGCTATGACTCACCTTATGAACAGCAGAATAAGGCGGACGATAAAGACTCCTGCCAGGCACTTGTGGATAATCTCAAGGTGTTTCCGGTTGAATCCTCCCAGGTGCTGGAATACTGGCTTGATGCCTCGAAATTCTCCAAGTGGAAACGTCCATCCGTTAAGTTGCCATGGCGTCGCGATGTGCTTACTGCTGATGCGGAATATTACGTGCGATTGGGTGTGAGGCATGTTACCACGTTTGCGGTCTATGTTGACGCCGATTACATGAAGAGATACGGCGATCCATTTGAGATACAGGAGTATGGTGATGTCCTGCACGGCCAAAGCCCTGTGGCTGTGTGTAGGTGAAACGGCATGATGCCAAACAGTTTTAAAAAGAGTCTCATTGGAAGGAATTCATTATTATGAAAAGACGTACTTTCCTCAAATCAGCGGCGATTTCAACATTTGCATTCCAGTTTGTGCCGAGGTGCGTGGTGGGTGGGGATGCCTCGACGCCGCCCAGCCGGAAGATAAACCTTGCTGCGATCGGGGCCGGCGGGCAGGCGGGCAGTGATCTTGGAAATATGGCAGACGAGAACATCGTGGCGATCTGCGATGTGGATGACCGCCGGGCGGCGGGGTCGTTCAAGAGATGGCCTGATGCCAGGAGGTATAAAGATTTCAGGAAGATGTTCGACGAGATGGGTGACAAAATAGACGCGGTGCTTGTCGGCACTCCCGACCATACCCACGCGGTTGCGGCCATGGCCGCAATGAAGCGCGGCAAGCACGTGTTCTGTGAGAAACCACTGGCTCATTCAGTTGCAGAAGTCAGGGCAATGAGCAAAGAAGCTGCTGACGGAAAGCTGATTACGCAGACGGGCAACCAGGGTCATTCGTCGGAGTCGATACGCAATTTCGTGGAGTGGGTACGGGCCGGTGCTATTGGCGAGGTCAGGGAAGTTCATGCCGCTTGCGGTGCGTTCAAGGATGTGTACAGCCGTGTCCGGAATCTTGAGAAAGTTCAGAATGAAAAGCCCGAGGTGCCAAAGGAACTCGACTGGGACCTGTGGCAGGGGCCGGCGGCGGAAAGGCCTTACCACCCTGATTATGTTCCCTGGACCTGGCGCGGCTGGACACAGTATGGCAGCGGGGTGATCGGTGACTGGGTGTGCCATGTTGTCGATCCGAGTTTCTGGGCGCTGGACCTGGATATGCCGACATCCATCCAGGCTGAGACGGATAATTTTGATACAGTCAAACATGCCGATCTGTATCCTGAGGGATCGCGGATCACTTACGAGTTTCCCGCAAAGGGAAAGCGGGGACCGGTGAAACTTGTATGGTACGATGGAAAACGGACTTTACCGCGACCTGAAGAACTGGAGGAAGGCCGGAAAGTTCCTGAAACAGGCGCGATCGTGATTGGAACTGCAGGAAAAATAATGCACGGATCGCATGGAGCCGGGGACTGCAGGATTATTCCGTAAAAAGCAATGCAGGCATATAAGCGGCCGGACAAGACAATTCCCAGGGTCAGGGATGGGCATTATAAGGACTGGCTGAATGCAATCAGGGAGGGCAGGCAGGCCAGTTCTCCGTTTGAGTACGGGGCCAGGCTTTCGGAAGTTGGGCTGCTCGGGATGATAGCAATCAGGATGGCGGGGCGGCGACTTGAGTATGATGCCAAGTCGATGAAATTTACAAACTGTGATGAAGCCAGCAAATGGCTTAATCCGCCGTACCGCAAGGGCTGGAACCTCTAGTCAGGACCTGTCTCTTGTTTCTCTCCTCGCGACGTACTATGCAGCGGGCGGATTCGATGTAGGAGAATTAGCCACGGGCGGCATGGGAACGGGTGCAGGTATATTTACGGACGGTGGAGCTACTGGAATAGTGGCTGGCGCGCCAATTGCAGGTGGACCAACTTTGGGCAGATTGAGCACAGGTGGAGGTGTGCCTGTGGCAATTGGAGGCGGCGCAGTATTTACCGGTACCGGAACATTCTGCACCGGCACCGGGTTCAGAACGGGAACTGCCGTTCCCGGCGTAACTGCTGGTGCCGGAATGCCTGGCTGTGGAATGTTCACTACCGGTGCCTTGACAACGGGAACTACCGGCGATGCATTTGGAACTGGAGCCGCGGTATTTATCATTGGCGCATTCAGCATCTGTGTAACAGCGGTTTTTGGTCCTTTTCCTGAAGTTCCTTTGCCCAGCAGTCCCTTGCCGATGGGACCTTTGCCGAAAGGTCCTTTGCCGGGCAGGGTTCCTTTACCCACTGCCGGTTGCCTGGTTGCCTGTGGCTGTTTTGCCTTGGCATCAGCATACGCCTTTTTGCGGGCTTCAACTGTTTTCTTGAATTCATCCCTTATGCGCTCTGAAATTCTAAGGAGTTCGTTCTTTCCCTGTTCGCTGCACCAGTTTTTCTTTTCCTCCGGAGGATATTTTCTGGCTATGGCCGCACATTCCTTGCGTATGCTTTCAAGGTATGGATCTTTGTATGAATGATGGGTTACGAAATCGTGCCAGTCGTAAGGACCGCCCTTTCCGTCAAGAAATTCATCTATTGTGTCGGCGATCTGCTTCAAGGTGGGATCGATGATGCGTTTCTGGTTCGAGAAAAATGTAAAAACGCCCATACCCACGGTGAACAAAATCGCCACCCAGAAGACTATCCAAGCCATATTCTCCCTTTCGATTCAGGAGTTTTGTTTGTTTCTAGTATCAATCGGGAACGATACTTCAAACCCACACATTGGGCGAGATAATAAACAGTGTACCAAATAGTGTCTAGATGTTTTACCGGGAAATAGGATAAAACAAGGGGGAACAAAATTCAGTTTGGGGCCATATCAAATCCCGGAAGAACAACGGACCGGAAATCCAGCTTGATCCC
>JAEAMF010002263.1_pt1 | contig 11310 bp, 11 predicted proteins | sample 8958721 | NCBI WGS metagenome assembly JAEAMF01 (sample SAMN16933255, study PRJNA681124) | bioreactor sludge metagenome | isolation source: anaerobic bioreactor treating anionic surfactant - SDBS | place: India: Bengaluru | collected 2019-02-28
AGAGTGCGCGAAGTAATCACCCGCTGTCTGCAAAAGGAGCAAAAGAAGCGATACCCCGAGATTAGCGAGGCGCATTACGAGATCGAGCAGGCGTTGGCGGACCCTGGCGGGGTAGTGGCTCAGCCGGCCGTGGTGGTGCAGCCGCTCAAAACCGGGGAGTCCAAAGAACTGTTTGTGGGAGGCGGAGCCCGATATCTGTCAAGCGGTCATTTGGTTTACATGCTGCCGAACAACAGCAATCTCATGTCGGTCCGGTTTGACCTTGACAAGCTTGAAGCCAAAGGCGGGCCGGTTCCGATTGTTGAAGCCGTTCTGGGAAATGGGATGCAATATGCTGTCTCAAATGCCGGAACGCTGGTTTATATGCCGGCAGCGGTAACTGCGGCTGATGCGCCAGGACGCAGCCTGGTGTGGGTGGACCGGAAAGGCAAAGAGGTTCCAATTGCCGCCCAGCCAAATAGCTATGAGGACCTCCATATATCGCCGGACGGAACAAAGGTGGCTTTGGAGATTAACGCAGGTGACAAATCCGACATTTGGATATGGGACCTCCTGCGTGAAACCATGAGCCGTTTGACCTTTGATGAGGCAAGCTTTAGCCCTCTCTGGACCGCTGACGGGAAACGCATTGCTTTTGCTTCGTACCGTGAAGGTAAGAGTGGCATTTACTGGAAATCAGCGGATGGAACCGGCGGGGAAGAAAAACTTGGTTCGCCATCTGATCAGACCACAGGAGTTATGTCTCCCTGGGCCTGGTCGCGGGATGGAAAAACCCTGGTAACGATCGTTAAATCCGGGGCAGAAAACAGCAATATCGGTGCGATCTCCATAGAAGGAGACCGCAAATGGAGGCCGCTGCTGCACGAAAAGTATTATGAGTCTGTACCGCAGATTTCACCTGATGGGCGCTGGATGGTGTATTGTTCCGCCGAATCTGGGTGGATTGAGATATACGTACGTCCGTTTCCCGATGTAAATAGTGGGAAATGGCAAGTTTCAGGGACGGGTGGAGAAAGCCCGGTGTGGGCGCCGGACGGCAAGGCCCTGTTCTATCAGACCAGCGACGCGATGATGGCCGTTCCGGTTGAAACTCAGCCGACATTCAAAGCCGGGAAACCCGAATCGCTTTTTCGAGGAACCTATGCCCATTGGTCTAATACCGACAGACATCCTTGGGACATCCACCCGGATGGCAAGCGATTCTTGATGAAGAAGCCACCCGCCTCTACGGGTGCGGCTCCCACAGCGGCTGCTTCGCAGCCACAGCCAAAGATCATCGTGGTCCTCAACTGGACGGAAGAACTGAAGCAACGGGTGCCCACCAAATGACGCCTTTGCCCGGTACCAAACTCGGCTCTTACGAAATCGAGCGCATCGGCGCGGGAGGGATGGGCGAGGTGTGGAAAGCGCGGGACACGCGCCTGGGCCGCATCGTGGCGATCAAGAAGGTCAAGGAGCAGCACAGCGAAAGATTCAAGCAGGAGGCAAGATCCATTGCCGCGCTTAATCATCCAAATATCTGCCAGCTGTTTGACATCGACCCCGATTACCTTGTTCTGGAGTACGTGGAGGGCAAACCTCTCTCAAGTCCCCTGCCTGAGCGGGAAGCCGTGCGCCTGGCAATTCAGATCGCTGCTGCGCTTGAGGAAGCTCATCGGCATGGAATCATCCACCGTGACCTCAAGCCTTCAAACATCATGGTTACTGAGAAAGGCTCCGTGAAGCTGCTGGACTTCGGCCTGGCAAAGCTCTATGAGCAAAACGCAGCTACTTCAGAGCTGCCAACGGCGGATTACCCCACAACGCAAGCAGGAGCTGTGCTCGGAACCGTGGCCTACATGTCGCCTGAGCAAGCGCAAGGCCAGCCTGTTGATGCGCGATCAGATATATTCTCATTTGGGTTGGTGCTTTATGAGATGCTGAGTGGCAGCAGGGCTTTCCCTGGATACGGCAACTATGCAGTCATGGATGCAATAGTGAAGCGGGATCCTCCTGGTCTGCAAGCATCCCCGACCCTTGAGAAGATTGTGCACCGCTGTTTGGAGAAGCAACCCCCTGCGCGATATCAAATGATGTCGGAGGTCAAAGCGGTCCTGGAACTGGTCTTCGCAGAAAAGCCCAAAGTAACCGCGGCTGAACCACAACCCTCGATCGCCGTCCTTCCATTCGTCAACATGAGCGGCGATAAGGAACAGGAATACTTCAGCGATGGGTTGGCAGAGGAGATTATCAACGCGCTGACTCAGATTCCCGGCTTGCTGGTGATTGCCCGCACATCGGCATTTGCGTTCAAAGGTAAACAGGAAGACATTCGCAAGATCGCCGAGGTGCTGGACGTAACCAATATTCTCGAAGGGAGCGTGCGCAAGGCTGGGAACCGGATTCGCGTAACAGCTCAATTGATCGATGCTTCCAAGGGAATCCATCTCTGGTCCCAGTGCTATGACCGGGATTTAACGGACGTGTTTGCTATACAGGATGAGATCCCGGAAGCGATTACCGGCGCCCTTCAGGTGAAGCTTTCGGTGGAGCCAGCAAATCGGCGGCATCATGCGCCACAAATCCATAGAAATGACCCTCCGCTACGCACACCTTTCCCCAGAACATAAGAGGTCAGCAATATCAGCTCTTGAAGCTGCTTTGACCCCGAAGCCTGGGGACAAGGCAAAACCGGCCTGATTACCCCCATCCTACCCCCAAGGGAGAATGGAGCAATGGAAAGCATGAAGGGATTCCGAACCGAAAGCCAAACAGGAGAAGCACTTAGCTGGTACGCCTGGCAGGACTCGAACCTGCGACCCACGGTTTAGGAAACCGTTGCTCTATCCACCTGAGCTACAGGCGCACATGGAGTTACGGGCTCTGCCGTTTCAGGTGCAGTGATAAGTGAAGTGGAATAACTGGCAATTTTCTCAACGGCTTCCATCCGGTGCTGCTTTGAAGTGTGAGAATATCGCGCAACCATTTTCGGCTCTTTCCAGCCTCCAAGCTCCATCAGGGTCTTCTGAGAGGCCCCGCTCATCTCCATACGGCTTGCCCATGTATGCCGCAAACTATGCGGCGTTACGTCGGAGAGATTAGCACGTTCACAGGCTCGCTGAAAGGCACTTTTGAAACTCTTCAATTGCCTCCAAGCTCCCTTTTTTCTCTTGCCACGGGTCATAAATACCCAAGGGCCCGGACTCGTTTCTTTCAGCCTTCTTAGTGTTTCCAGTGCTATCGAGTTTAGGGCAACTTCACGCATTTCGTGATTTTTGGAAAAGGCTGCTTCAACCGTCAAGGTCCGCCCCGGAAAATTGATATTATCCCATGTCAACGTCAGCGCTTCCCTGTTCACCCGTAAACCAGTTTGAAGGCCGATAATAATCAGTGATCGGACGGGCTCGTTCGCCTTTGCGAGCAAGCGTTTCTCTTCGGCAGGGTCGAGTATCCTGTCCTTGCCTCTCGATTCCTTAAGCGGTGCGAATTCCTTCACGGGATTATCGCCTTCGTACTTCTTAAACTTAATGACTTTATTGAACAGGTTGCGGAGTACGGCAAGTTCTCTGTTCGGCCGCACTATTGCGCCTTCTTTGACTCTTCGCACCTTATAGCCTTCAATCAGAAACGCATTGATTTGGGATAGCTTCTTACCTCCAAAGTAATCCTGAAGCTTCTCAATGCAGCATTGATAATCGCTATAGGTTCGCTCGCTTTTGTGAGCCTGAACCCATTCCAAAAATATTATCGTGGCATCTTTGAAGGTTAGATCCTTCCGCTTGGTGATTATGCCCACGTCCTTCTTTAAAATGGCCGATCTCTTTGCTACGGCAATATCCACGGCAACGCTTCTCTTAATTCCCTTCCCCAAGGATAGTTGATAGCGTCGTCCATTGATAATGCAATCCAGCCGCCAGACCTTGCCGCGCTTGAAAATGCCATCGCCTTTGCGTGCCATAAATCCCTCCTGGAGATTTTTTGAAGACCTAAGCTGTCAGGCTTCCGGTATTGCTGAGTCAACAACGCTCACACCGGGCGACTGTGCAGGTGCAGTACCACGGAAAATGTAATCCATTGGTGGCTTTATGCTGCTCGGGGTCGAATCGTAGCGGCAATCTGCGTTGCTTGCGAAATCTCAGCCACGCGTAGGTCGTAGGCCGCCTGCAGATTCAGCCACGATCGAGCATCCGTTCCAAAATAACGAGCCAGTCGCAAAGCCGTATCGGCGGTAACTCCCCTCCGTTCGCGAACGATTTCATTCATTCGCGCCGGAGTTACATTAAGAGCCTTCGCCAAAGCATTGACCGATATATCCAGCGGCACCAAATACTCCTCGCGAAGAATCTCGCCCGGATGAATGGGCCGCATTTTGTTTCTAACCATGTTTATTCTCCTATCAATGATAATCCACGATCTCGACATCGCAGGCATCCGTTTCTTCCCACCGAAAGCAGATCCGCCAACGATCATTGATCCGGATGCTCCACTGTTCCGCCCGATCACCCTTAAGTTTTTCAAGCCGGTTGCCGGGTGGTGCGCGTAAAAAGTCGAGGCTCGCGGCAGCGTCCAACTGCGCGAGCTTGCGTTCTGCCTGGCCCCGAAAAGCCTGCCATCGCCGTGGACAACGCCCAGAATACAGGGATTGCGTATCCCGATTACCGAACGACTTTATCATTTGTATATACTATATCGCTAAACGATAAATTTGCAACCCTGCCCGCCATTTTATCCGTTGATTTCATGACTGCAGCCGATCATTATCGGCTCTCCTTTTTCATCGGAAGATGGAGCGGTTCGTTGGGGTCGTAGTGGAACTGCTTGGGATTCGGCTTCACTTGCGCCGGGCGCTTTTTAAGCTCGGCAATTCGCTGGACGATGTCATCCATTGGCTGGTCCTCACCGTTTAATGTATCAGTCGCTTTATTTGGTCCCATCTTGGGCCTCGTTGCGGTGGTCTGAGCATCAGTGCTCTTTGCGGCCGGCTCGGCAGCCTTACGCTTAGACAAGTCCGTCTTCTTTCGAGCCTGCGCGCGCATGAAGTTATTGATCGCGCTCCGCGATATTTGAAACTGGCACTGATCGACAAGTATCCGCTCAATCTCGCGATAGGTGCAGCCGCGGCTACGAAGCTCCTCGATCAACTCATGATAGGGTGCCAACCGGGAGCGCGGTGGCTTCTCAGGCAAGGAGTTAAGAATCGATTGAAACTTGTCATTCATGCTGATTTCAGGAGGACCGATACTGAACAAACTGTGGACAAATACAAGACGAGCACGAGCCGGACGCTAGACGGATCATGGACAAACGCAAGACAGAAGCTGGAAAAACACAAGACAGCCGGTGGACGATGGTTGGACAGAATCCACTGTTCGCGATCACCCAAAAACCTAAGGCGAAGCCTTAGGGATGGTGTCTTATTGATGATGACGTTCTGGATCCCGACCACGAGCATGAGCTAATCCACTTTCTGAACTGAAATTGATGCTATCTGCAGACCGGCCGCGGAACCGAATCTTTCCGCTCTCCCAGGCTCTTGAAGCCGGCTCAAGGTTCGAGCAGACAGATCTTCGAGGAGTTTTTCAAGACGGCTCCCGGTTACTACCACATCATGTGTGCTGAACGCGAGCCGGATTTCCTCATTTCCGCCTTCCGCAAACAAAAACTGACTCCATGGCAGTACAAATGTCTTCTTCAGGAGAACTACTTCCAAATTAGAGTTTGGGATTTCACTCGATTCCCCAGTCATAGCTATTCTCCATGGTAGGTTGGTGTATCAACTCTTTCGTCAAGCCAAGCGGCCTTCCTAACTGCGGTATGAATTGAGCGGCCAGACGTGCAAGGCAACGAGCCAACGCAAGACCACGCTTCAATCCCCGGTGAAGTCCTGGACGATTCCTTCGTTCCAGCTCTGAAGCCGACTGCCGGGCACTCGATAATCCAACCGATTCCCGGAGCAGTTCTTTATCGCTCGTGATTATCCGCAGACTTTCTCTGCCACGGGAGGCGGCTACATAAAACAGTTCTTTCCGCATTCCATCTCCGGAAATTATGACTTCATCCACTGACTTCCCCTGGCTGCGATGCGCCGTTACAGCGTAGCCATGAGTAAATTGTCTGAAACCGAACGGAAGAATCCTGCCATCAATTAGGATTATCCGTCCCTCGCGGTTGATATTACTGATGGTGACGATTTCTCCATTGGTGCAGCGGAAGCCATGTTCGCGCCGGTTGGCAGTAATCAAAAGCTTGTCGCCGGGGGATATTTCAAAGCTTCGTCTTTCGTATACGTCAAAGCTCTTAGCATCTTTAGATGTGACGGTCTTCAGTTCATCTTGGATATTGCGGGCTATTATCTGACTGCCGTCGATCCGCATAACCTCAAGCGCTTCATTTTTCCCGATCCCCTTCACCGCACGATGAAATACAAGCAGCTGGCCTGCCAGGTAATTCCGTGCGTCGCTTTTCTGTGCTGTGGTCCAGTTCAGGGATACATCTCGTCCGACCTCTACGCAGTTTCCGATCTGTCCTCGACGTTTCCGGTTCGTTCGGATCGTTTCCGTAATCCTGTCTATCTCCTCGTGGGTGGCGCAAACGACCAAAACATTTCTACCTTTTGCCTCGGAATCGGCAAATGCCCGAGCTACGGCTTCAGATCGATCCAACCACGGTATTTCGCGTATGGATCCCATAGCATCCAGCTTTTCGAAACCTTTGGCTGGGTCCCGGCGCAACTCCTTGATTGTTTCACGGTATTCTTTAGACCTTTGGCGTTGGACCTGGCCAAGCTCAACGCTCTTCAAACGGGATTCGGTTTCGAGGACTCGCAGAGCATCGCAGGCTTCGACGCTCTGAATCTGTCTTGTATCTCCGCTGAAGATAATTCTGGCTGATCGTGTTTCAGCCATATCAAGGAGTTCATGCATCTGCCTGCCGGAAACCATACCGGCCTCATCTACAATCAGAACCTTGCTTTGAAGCCTTGACTGACTGAATGGATCCTGCAAGAGGCGCTCAACCGTGACCGCGTCCTTGAACCCCACCTTCTGTAACTCCTCTACAGCGCTCATAGTTGGGGCTACGGCCATTACCTCATGCCCTGATTCCAGAATCGCATTCTGAAGCTCCCGAAGAGTAACTGTCTTACCAGTTCCTGCAGCTCCGCGAATATTCACGGAACGGTCATGGGAATTTATCACAAACCGTACGACTTCGCTTTGTTCGGGGTTTAGCCTGTAAGATGGGATGTAGCGGTTTACCTTATCCAGGCACTCACACTCGCCTATGCCCCGGTTGATACAGGCAATCATCCCCTTTTCTCTTTGCAGGCTGGCCTTAGTCGCAACTTCATTGCTGTGTCGGAGAACCATCCCCATCGATTCCTGAATCTCGAGCAGGCTCTTCAGTTGATTATGACTGACCTGGCCGCGACTATGCCGGAGAGCTTCGGCCAGGATTTCATAATCTTTGGCGACCGATACGCGCTCAAAAACATGGTCCTTGGCATATTCCAGCGAGGATGCGCCGGAATTAAAAGTAAATGGTGGAATCAGGCTTTCCCTTGGTTTCAATCGATTCAGCAGCCGACTCTCCTCTGGTGTCAGCCGAGAATGCTGCATCCGGTGCATCTCTGCGGTTGATATTTCGATTAATTTATCTGCCCGGGTATCACGAACCAGAATGGCGACTTCGTTATCGGTGGGCTGACGTCCTTTTCTGGCCACAAACTGCTTTATCGCTTGGTCCCGCTGCCGGCTGCGCCGGCTGAATTTTTTTAAGACTTCGTCGGGTATTCCCTGGATTTCAAAGCCCTGGTCCTTGCCTCTGGAGTCCCGTTTTGTTTGGATCTCGTATCCGAGGCTTCTCACTTCGCGGGCAAGGGCATTGCGATAGACCTCGGTCAGATACGACCTCCTGTCGTAGATCCCCGATGCCTGCAGAGCTTTCCATCGGGCTTCAATATTGTCATAGGTCAAGTTGGCGGCCACGGCATGGGTATGAATCTGTGGATCCAGTTCACGGCTGGCATTATGCCGATAAAGTGCAATCACCATGTTGCCGGTTGTTCGATTATCATTTGACTTGTTTAATCGAACGCGGGCTCCCGCATGGATCTCAATTTCCTTCAGGGCTTCTGCAACGGCCTTTTCATGAGCGGCTATGAGCCGTTTGTCACCTCCCAGATTTGCCATGACCGAAACAGATTTCGGCGTCGATATCGTGAAATCATACAGATTCCTTCCATGGGACTGGACCGTTCCATCTGGCATCACCCGGTCCGCACTCTTCCGCTGACGGAGAAATTTGCCGGTTCGAGGATCCAGTCCCTGGCGCAAAGATTCAAATTCCTCGGGCTTTATTTCGCCGGCCAGTCCAAGCAGCTCAGCTCCTCGTCCCTGCCAGTAGCCTAAGACACGCTCCCCTTCGGCGTAATAATCTCCGTGTTCTAAATGCCGGGAAGAGTAACCCTTCCCATCGGACATTGCCCGTATCGTGAGCATTGGTATCTATTTCCGTTTGGGTTTTGCAGGAAGATCAGGACACTTTGTTTCCAAGTAATACTTGTAAATCTCTTGCTTAGGAGGATCAAAATGCCGAACAAAAGATGCGCCGATCACAATTCCCATCAGTAGTGCCCCTACGGCCGTACCAATCAACACTTTCCAATAAGCACTCTTGAATTTGACCGATAAATCCTTGGATGCGTCTCTGGCGATCCTTGCGGAATCCTCAATCCGCTTATTCATCTTTGAGATTGCCTCTTCAGCCTGGGTCGAAGAGCCCCGGTAAGCATCTCCGATATTGCTTGCTGCTGTGATGAATTCCGAATGGACGATTCCTAGCTGTTTTGCAACTACCATGAGAGCCGCAGCAGTCTTGGGAATAGTCGAAGCGTCAAACTCACGCTGAAGACTCTCGCTAATTGTTTTGGCTATATCCTTGGGTTTGATTCCTTCCGCTATTTCCACGGGAAGCCGATATATTTTTTGATCCAGCTGCTTTTGATATGACTCGCTCGAACTGAGCACCGCCTTCAGTTCCGATCCTGTATCCCTGAACAGGCGCTCCAGACCTTCCCGCTCAATCGTGACACGGGACGGTATTCCATCCATCAAAGCTGCCAGGATCTGCAGGACGCGGAGAATTCGGAGCATCTCATCATTCTCCGGCAGCGAGCAGCAGTACACCATCTCGCGGTAGTATTCAGCCGCGATCTCCTTTGGAAGCTGCTTTGAAATGCGGTCAATCAGCTCTTTGTTGGATAGCTTTATTGGATTCACGGCAGAAGCAGCTCCTTCACCCTGTCGAATTCCGAGTACATCCGTCTACGGTAGCTCTGAGCTCGCATCACCAGTGATGCCCTGCATAGTTCGGGAATATCCGTTCCTCTGGAGGCAACCCCGCTCAGCGTGACTCCATGATTCCGGGTAGCATTTTCAAGCTCAGCCAGCCGATAATCCATATGAATCACGGCAGGCCTAAATGCTTCGCGGAACTGCCGAGCCTGCTCACTCTCATGCCAGTAAGTAAAGTCCGAATTGGGGGTACTGCTGTTTTCGACAATCAGGTATGCAACTCGGTTCTGCAGCTGCTCTGCCCAGGCCAGAACGCTTTCGACGCTTGCCGGGTCGGCGGTTACAATTCCAATAGTTGTAAATGCAATGCCCGCATCGGCAATATCCGGATACATGCTTTCAAACCATTCGTACGTGACTTGACCGGATCCGGCTCCCATATCTGCCAGAACCACAGGGGCGCCATCGGCGAGATGATCGATAAAGGCATCCAGTCCGGCAGGAGAGTGAATATTGACCTTAGGCACACGTCCACCGAAAAAGTAAGTTAACGAGCCTCGGGCTTTATTCTCGATATCCAGGTCAAGCAGCTTCACGGGAATCTGGTTCAGATCGAACCACTCAGCCAGCCCCACCATAATGCTCGTCTTGCCTACGCCTCCCTTCCCTCCCATTGAAAGGAGTACTCTTTTTCTGGTATCCGCGGCGGCAGTTGAAAGTGCAGTGTTATCCATTCCTGACCTGTTCATATTCCATACTCCTATAGTTTGCCCTCAATTTCCTGTGGGACCGCATAACATTCCGGATGCTTGCCTGCTTTTTACTCGCCGCGCAATGCGGCCTGATTTTCGCGCGCCTCCCTGACGGAAACGCCAGGAAGCGCGCTTAAGAATTCCTGGAGCTCGGAACGTAGAAAAAAGATCCTGCCCCCCAGGCGATGATAGGGAACCACGCCCCGGGCTGCGCGTGATCTCCAGAATTTCACAGACCCTCCAAATGTCACACTCACCGCGGCAAAATCCATCATTTCACCGGCCAGAGCCCGGCGCCCGCTTGAAATGCCTGCTCGTTTTCGTGGAGGAATTCGAGGCATGTCCACACTCCGGGAATTTCCTGAAGAGCCTCTTGGGTAATACGAACCTTACCGCCGGTCCGAATCGAGGTGATGACGCCCTCTTATGGCGAAGGTTTCACTTGCACTCGACCTCACAAATAGGTCAAGTTCACGCACATTCATCGCTTTCTATTCCCGATGCAGGCTTATTGATCTGTTTCATAGAGCCTCGGATTCGCAGCCATTTATTTAAGTCGCAATATTTTACAAATCAATATATATTTTATATTGCAATGAAGATTTTATAGATTTATTATTCATATAACCATGTTATATATTTCAGCTCAATTTGGAGAGGAAATCTATGAGAACTGATCAGGCAAAGCTAATGTCCGCGGTGAGATTTTCACAAATGAAGCTCGTCGGACCGACACGGAAGGACGGAACTCCAATAACTGCGGCCCGCGAGGGCGATATTTTAAATCTCAAGGATGATTTGCTGGCATTCCTCAATCTGGAAATGCCCGAGGAGACAGCCAATTCCCTCATACAAACGCAGGTGGGTTCATTGGATGACAAGCCTGGGCAGATCTACGCTTTCCCTAATACGGGCACGCCGAACGTATCGCCGAAAGATTACACGATTGAACAGCTGATACGACTACAAAAAGAATGCTCCCGCGTTCTCGAGGCCGCTGCTGACGGCTATGAAGAAGATCAGGTTCCTATATCTCTGAAATTAAGCCTCTTTAGGGGGCCAGAGTCTAGGTGTACTTCGCTTTTTCTAACTGGACCTTTCCGCGATATCTTTCTCTTTACTCTCTTTCACCTCATCAACGCGGCGGAGCGGAATACCATTCTCCGATGTCCGGAGCCAGACTGCAGACGTATCTTTTATCGGATACGAAAACAACAATTCTGTTCCCACCGGTGCGCGGTTCAAGCGAGCGTCCGGAGAAAAGTAGAAACGCTGGCCAAACATCG
>JAEAMF010002264.1_pt1 | contig 11309 bp, 11 predicted proteins | sample 8958721 | NCBI WGS metagenome assembly JAEAMF01 (sample SAMN16933255, study PRJNA681124) | bioreactor sludge metagenome | isolation source: anaerobic bioreactor treating anionic surfactant - SDBS | place: India: Bengaluru | collected 2019-02-28
CCCGGGACGTAACCGAGGCCGTAGCCTACCCCCCAAACTTTCAATCCCGTTTTGCCCAAAGTCCTGTAAACGACTTTAGGAGGCTCTTTCGGAGCCGATTGAAAATTGTTTGATGAAACAAGCCCAGCCGCCGGCAGGGCGAGACCTGCCTGCAGGAATTGCCTTCTTGAAGGATTGAGGCTCACAAAACCTCCTATGCTTTGCGGTTAATCGTTTTCCGGAAACTCTCACAGGATCCCGGGAACCCCGTATTTTCAACATTATCTCATCCCGCGGATGTCAGCAATCAGATAAAATTGGTGTCAGGTTAGATTTACCCCTATTTCCGGGCCGTCCATTCGGGCTTGGCTGTCCTGAGGAATTGGCGAAAATCTGGTCTGACACCAATTTTCTTTTGGCTACGCCTGTGGTGAAATAATTGCGATCGCTGATCGATATGGGCGCCAGCTGCAAGGATCCGCCGGAAATCCCGGAGGCAATAGAAGGAACTGTTTTCAGCGCCTGCTGCGCCTCCAATGCTGCGGCCTTCTCATCTCCCTCGACATACAGAGAGACTTCAAGGCAATCGAGGCCGTTATTTGTGGTCAGAGTTGCGGTGTAATTTAGAATTTCCTGCATCCGGAAAAGCGCTTCATCCAAATCAGCTATTGTCAGTGAGTTTCCATCCGCCAAAACGACTCTGCCATCCAGCCTTTCCTGAATTGCAGCCAGCCGCTTTGTGACTGACCCGCAGGGACAGGGTGCCGCCACGACGCGGGAAAGATCGCCGGTGCGGTATCTGATCAATGGCATTCCCTTTCTGGTGAGGGTGGTCACTACTATTTCACCGGTCTCACCGTCAACCAGAGGCATCCCGGTTTCAGGATCGACAATCTCGAAAAGGAGGTCGGCTTCCCGCATATGGTATCCATTTCTTGCGATGCAGTCCACGGCCGCACCTAAACCTGCCTCCGTGATGCCATAGTGCTTGAACACCCGGCATCTCCAAGCAAGAGTTAATGCATTCACAATCGCCTCGGGTATATGGTCGGTGCTCAGCAAAACACTCTTAATCATGCCCCTTGGCACGACGCGTCCGGCTTTGCTTCGGGCAAGAGCCAGCACCTGCGTAGGAATTCCCACAAGGCAATCGGTCCGCCGTTCGACGATCTCTTCAACGGTTCTCCGGATGTCGGTAACCGGGCCATGGATGACGCCCTCCACGCCGATCCGTTTCAGTCCGCGCGCCAGAAGGTCTCCGACGCTGTCCGGTTGATCTCCCGGCAAAAGAATGAGTACCTTTTCCCCGGGCACCACAAGCGTCGACATGCCGCTGGAGAAAAAATCGATCGTGTGCTCGAGTTCCTCTCCCGTGAAAAACAGCCGCTTTGCGCGTCCCATTGTTCCGGAAGTCCTGAGAGTCACGATTCGAGCGATCTCATGTGGCGGCAACGTCAAAAAGCTTCCGGGATCTTCCCGGAGGTCCGAGGCGGTGGTAAAAGGCAATTGGGATATCTGTGGAAGATCCGTCAGGTCGTCTATTGAGACATTCGAAAGCCGGGCGGAGTAAAAGGGGCTTTTTGCTTTGGCGTAGCCGATCGTTTCCCGCAGTTTGCCCAGCTGATAACTTCGCAGATGCTTTAGCGTCAAAGAGCCTTCGGGCATCCCTGTCTTTCGAAGAATCCATGAATCCAGGGGAGTATGCGCCTCAGTCGTTTTCACAATTCAGATTTCATGCCCAAGCTCCGCCAGGAGTTCGCGGCATTTCTCATAGGTTTCTTCCATGATCCCGGGACAGCGCTCGAGCCTGTTGTCGGGATTGCCCGCAATAATTTCGTCGCAGTTGATTCCGCCGCAGGATGCCCCATAGGTTGTTTGAAACCATTCCACGAGCCTCGGAATCATGCTTTTAGCGGCATTCCTGTCATAAAGCGACAGCAGACAGGCGGCGCCCGTCAGCGTACCGCAGATCAGGCCTGAATATAGGCCTCCGCATAATCCGGCGACCGCATCCACCAACTCCGGATTTTCATCCTGCCTGGCGTCAAGCCCCATCTGAAGCAGGATTTGAGCGCAGCAATAGCCTTGCGCAGCGAGTCTGTGGATTTCTTTTGATGTATCGCTCATCTTCTTTATTTTTCAATGGTCCGCTATCCGCAGAGGGCGAAGACATTTCCGGCATTCGGGGAAATCCTTCTTACTTGTCCTCGAGTAGTTCCTCTACTTCGGCCATTCGGCCTTCGGCAAAGTCCTGCGGGACTAAAATCTTGCCGCAATCCGGACAGGCGCGCACCTCATGGGCGACTGTTTGGCCGAGGTACGAAAAGACGGTCTTCTTCATTACCAGTTCTTTTCTGCACTTAGCGCATTTCCAGATTCTCTCTTCGGCTTTCACGCCGGCCGTTCCTCCCTGTTGAAGCTCATTCGATGGTAGTAAGCGCTGAAAATTTCGTATTTCGCCGGCGCTATTTCCCTGTATTGAACCCAGTAGGTTGTCACCGGCTTGACCATGCTGCAGAGGCACATGCCGTCGCTTTCATCGAGGAATTTGTCGCCTGTTTTTTCCGCCTGCCATATCGCTTCTTTGAGATCGGCCGCGGAAATGAGTTTCTTATCCATGCCCTTCTGCACGTCCTCGCCGATTATCAGAGTCAGCACATCCCATTCGTGAGTCTCAGGCTTAAAATCAAAATCCATATTCTCTTTCATCAGCTCCTTCTTGATTCTCAGGCTGTTGTCTCTTTTCTCCTGCAGAGTGGGCACCCGGGATTCCGGATCCAATCCGAAGACCAAATCCAGAATGTGGGCGCATTCCTTGCCGCGGGACGCAAAAACTTCCTTGCAGTTGGCGCAATAGACGATGAAAGGCTTTTGGCTCGATTCAACCCGATTCCGGATTATTTCCTCATACAAGGACGGATTTGCAGTGCGCATGTGCCCGCCGAAACCGCAGCACCGGTTGCGCTCGCGTAGCTCTTCAAGCCCGATGCCGGCTTTCAAGGCAAGCTTCCTGACGCCGACTTCCATCTCGCCCTCATCCCTTGCGGCGCACGGATCGAATATAGCGGCTTCGGGAAAGGCGCGGACAGGCTCGATTTCTTTGGCCCCGGCAAGCAGTTCATAGAGGGACACTCTGCTGATCTCAGGCAGAAACATATTAAAAATGCTTTCGCAAGTGGCGCAGGCGAAAACCATGATCGGTTTCCCCAAAGCATCCCAGGTCTGCCGGATTTTCTGGAGATTTTCGCGCAGGCGCGCTTCGTCTCCGGCCCAATATGCCGGAGCGCCGCAGCATCCCATGAAAATGCCGGCATCGTGTTTCTTCAGCAAATACCCGTATGACCTCAGCACGTGCGTAGGATTCGAAGCACCCAGCTGGCAGCCGGGATAGAAGGCATATTCACACATCGCCTTTCCCTTTGGAGCGGACGCGAAGGAGCCTTCTGAAGCGGCAAAATCCATCTCGCGCAACCAGAAATCGTGCAGTGCCGCGGGATGGACGCCGGCGCTCATTCGCGCCGCGCGCGAGAATTGCAGCAATGCACCCATATCGACGCTCTCGGGGCATATGGACTTGCAGTAGCCGCATATGTTGCAGGAATAGACTTCCCTGGTCAGCGTGTGGACGGAAAAGGGAGGATTGACCCCCATATCGCTGAAAACCTCGACGGCGATCTTATGGGGATCCTTGCGAAAGCGCTTCAGCATTTCGCAGGCGACCATGCATTTGACGCAGTCGCACTGAAGACAGCGTGCGGCTTCTCTTTTGGCTTCTTCCTCCGTGTAGCCGCCGGGAGAAGAGGCTTCTATCAACGGAGCGGAAGCCTCTTGTTCGTGCTCCAGGTAGCGTTCGCATTTTTCCTTGTCGTACCGATGGCCGTAAGTCCGGGCTGCTTTCCCTGTCTGCAGAAATACTTCGATGGTCTTCGACACCTCGACGCCCTGGGCGATACTCTCCATAAGAGTGGCTCCGCAAAGCTCGCCGCCTATATACACTCTGGGATCCGAGGTCGTGAGAAGCTCGCTTTCCCATCCCGGAAGAAGCCCGAAGGAATCACCGCCGGATCCCGTCGCAATGTATATTGCGTCGAATCCGGCCAGTTCCGCGAGGTCTCCGACTTCAGTTCCGAATCGAAACTCCACCTGTACAGCGGCAAACTGAAGCGCTATATCGGTATCAAACTCCGCAAAGCTCGGATGCGCACGCAGAGATCCGCCCCAACCGTCATTCTTCTCATAAACCGTGACCTGGAATTTTTTCTGGGCGAGATTGAGCGCACAGGATAGGCCGGCAACACCGGCGCCAATGACAGCGATATGTTTATTTTTTGGTGGGATGGCATAGGACTCCGCCTTGCGGTTTTTCGCATACCGCACGCAGGCGGCTTCAAGATCGCGCAAAGCGATAGCTTCATCCCCGAGCAGAGTGCGTTGGCAGTGGGTTCTGCACGGCTGATCGCAAAGGACGCTTACGATTGCGGGAAAAACCGTCGCGTTCCGGAGAGTCCTGTAGGCGGCCAACCATCTCCCCTTAGCCGCCTTACCCAGGAAGGATCGGATATCCATATGAAATGGGCAGGCATAGGAACAGGAAGCGGGCTCTCCGTGGAAACATCTCGCCGTAAAAGCAGTGGCGTCTTCAAGCTTCATACATAATTTATCATACCATTTAAAAAGCTACGCCAGGGCCGGGATCGGAATCGAGATCGCCATCCCTCATATCGATCCCGATTCCGATACCAATCCCGATTTTTGTTTACAGCGGATTGGCCTTGATATGCTCCAGCTCTTCCTCGAAGTCGGTCCCGAGGAAATATTTCGGGGGCCTCAGGTCTTCTCCGCGCTGTTTGGCCTCCCAACCGGCTTTGACCTTGTCGGGAGTTGCGGGCAGCGAGAAAATGCGGACACCGCAGGCATTATTGATGGCATTGATGACAGCCATGTGGTTGGAGCACTGGAAGACTTCGGAGCAGCCGCAGGATCCATGGGGACCATTTGGCCGCGGAGTCACGTTGAAGATCAGGTTGATGTCGTCCGGAATGACGTCGACTGTAGGCACGCCACAACCAACCATGTTTCCGTGCTTGTCCAGAGCTTCATACTCCTCGCTCAGAGCAAAGCCTATGCAATGAGAGATGCCGCCGTATCCCTGACCTTCGACGGAAAGCATGTTGCCGACGGTGCCCACGTCGCCGACCCATGTGAATCGCAGGACCTTGGTCTTTCCCGTTTTGACATCGACCTCAACCAAAGCCAGGTTAACGCCGTACATGTAGGTCGGATTCTTTTCGCCTTCGCCGGTGTTGGGATTCAGCCCGGGAGGAAGACCGATGTTAAACTGGTCATAGTGCCCGATATATTTTGTGGGAATTTTTTCAGCAACCATTTCGGCATGCGTACGATAGGTGCCGTCTTTTTTGCGCATCGCATCCATCAGTTTTTTGGCGGCATCCAGCGTGGCGTTGCCGGCCATATAGTGGGAGCGGCTTGCTGCGGCAAGGTTGGTATCCGGGCAGGTTTTGCTGTCATTCATGACCAGCCTCACCTGTTCGGCCGTGATTCCCAGTGGAGCCAGGGCTTTCACGGTGTGGGTCAGCGTTCAAATGTCGACTCCATGTCCCATGTCTTCCCAGGTGTTATAGTGCGTGATGGTGCCGTCGGGATTCAGTTCGAGGGCCACTTCGGCTGAGTCGAACATGCCAACGGTAATGATGAATCCGCCCATGCCGATGCCGACGCCCGCGTGACGTCCCTGAGCTTTCGCGGCTTTGGCCTCAGCTTTATACTTATCGTAAATCGGCTTGGCCTTCTCGAGAAGCGTGGGATAAACGTAATCATGATAGGGGCGGCTGTTGATTGTGAGGTCGCCGGGTCTCGCGGCATTCTTGTAACGGAACTCCCACGGATCGATGCCGGCCTTTTCCGCGGCCATATCGATCAGGGCTTCCGTGCAAGTGTAAATCTGGGGAGAACCGAAACCGCGATAGGCGGTGTTGAAAGCATGGTTCGACGAACCGCCGCGGGCAAGGGCCTTGAAGTTGGGAATATTGTAGCCGTGGAAACCGACGGAGACCAGGTTGTTAAAAATGTGTCCGGCGACAACGGCATAGGCGCCGTGATCCAGGGCGACGTCGTATTCGGCAGCGAGGATCTTGCCTTCCTTGTCGCAGGCTATCCTGCCGTTGGTGAAAGTGGCCGAACGCTTGCCGGTCATGTGGTTGAATTCTTCATAGCTCAAAGTCAGTGAGCAGGGCATGTCCAGGTTCTGAACGGCGGTGACAACCAGCGCGAAGGTATTGGAGCTTGTGGAATAGCCGAAAGAACCGCCGACATAGTTCAGGAGCATTCGGATGTTATCCTTGGGGATGCCGGTTGCCATAGCGATGGCATCCCGATTTTCCCCGATGGACTGGCACTTGCACTGAATGGTCATCATGCCGTCCACTCCCCAGTATGCCTGAACGACATCCGGTTCCAGAGGAAGATGCGGTTCGTGCTGGGAATGAAAGCTGCCCTCGGCGACCACGGCGGCCTCTTCGAACACCTCCACGGTGTCTCTGCCTTTGAAGACAGGCTGCTCCATATAGAAGTTCGGCAGGCTTTCGTGGAGCTGGATGGCATTGGGCATTGCAGCTTCAGGGAATGTCATGTAGGCGGGCAGGACCTCCAGGTTCTGCTTGACCTTCCTGGCTGCTGCGCGGGCACGTTCCTCCGTATCCGCCGCAACCAGAGCTACCACGTCTCCCCGCCTGCTGATCTTCTTGCCGGCGATGACCGGGAATTCGGTGATGCCTTTGCCCTTTTGACGCGGAATCACGGCAGGCGAAGCCATATTGTTCGAACCTTTGACATCCTTTGCGGTCATGACCTTATAGACGCCGGGCATTTTTTCCGCTTCCGAAGTGTCGATGCTGATGATTTTCGCATGGGGGACTTCCGAGATGACGACGGCGAGATAAGCGGTGCCTTCCGGCATCTTCAACTTGATGTCGTCGCCGTAATCCGCAAGGCCGGTCACTTTTACCAGAGCCGTCGGCCTGGGACGTTTTGAACCGTAGATGTCCTTTTCGCCGGCGGAATCATAGGTAATGTCCTTCATGGTGGCTTCGCCGCGCATCACCCTGGCGGCAGCCATGACGGCATCCACGAGAGGCTTGTAGCCTGTGCAGCGGCAGAGGTTTCTGTTCTTCCGAAACCATTCCCTGACCTCTTCACGAGTGGGGGATGGAATTTCCGCCAACAACTGGTACGAGGAGACAATGAAACCGGGCGAGCAGAAACCGCACTGTGCGCCGCCGTATGTGATCCACGCCTGCTGCAACGGATGAAGATGTTGAGGAGTGCCGATCCCCTCAATCGTGAGGATCTCGCTGAATTCGGGAACACTTTTCATTTTCCTCGTGCAGGAACGAACTACTTTGCCGTTTAAAATAACGGAGCATGCGCCGCACACGCCCGTGCCGCATCCGATCTTGGTTCCGGTAAGACCCAACCGGCGGATGGCCACTGCCAGACTATCTTTCTCGGGATCGCAAAGAACGGGTCTCTCTACGCCGTTAATTATCAAAGTCAATCTTGTGAGTTTCATGTTCTCGTCCTTGTCATAATAACCGGGTTTCTGAAACCGGATACCCCCATGTCAATTTTGATACCGATCGCAAAAGCCCGCCTTGATTTTGGTATTCTGCAACTACCTGAAAAACACAAATTCTGCCGGCGACCAGGAGGCTGCCAGATAAAACTCCTATTCAGTTTTTACTGCTCCCTTCGGTCTCCGCCGACTCCAAAATCCTGCGAAGAAATGATTCCCGCTCAAACGTGATGCCGCCGTTGATTATGGAGAGGGGATGCTTGGCGGCTGCGGATATAAGTGCTTTGTTTGCTATTGAAGGCATAACGCAGATCCCGTCGACAGGAAGCCAGCTTTTCAAATCCTCGTTTTCAATCATCCGCGAGAGCGCATGAAGCCTTGCCAGGATTGCTTCAGCCCTTTCCGGATTTTCTTGATGGAGTCTGCTTTCAGCGAGCCTGCCAGTGACCCCGGGGCAAGCGCCGATATCCCGAACCGTTCGGTAATCGTCGATAACCCGGAATAATTCCTCTTCTTTCAACACGACAGTGTTGAGATCATCGATATCCGAGCTTTTACTATTTGATTTCATATAACTTCCAGCTTATCCCCGGATCGCTCTGGCCGCATAAGGCCGATCCGCGGCAGCGGCATATCCCGGTTCCAAGGTTCATTGGTAACCGTACATTAACTCTGTTTTATTCACAATAAATTATTTTTTATCTGATTTTGTAATATTTTTCTTGTTCTAATGGTGGCTTTATGAACAGAGGAATGCGCAGAAAATTTGTACCAGGCTGGGCGTATCTCAATTCCATAGAACAGCCAGTGACGCACTACACTAGCCTGACACCACTTTTGCTTTCCTACTTTCCGGTGACCGGATGCGGATAATGAAAGGGAACCAGATATGATTCCGGCCAGAAGCGGAAAGGCTCCTTCTTGAGTTCATCCGGGCCGCGCGGATCTTCGGGGTATGTTTTTGTGAAAGGCGACACCATCAGCAGCTTTACGGCGGAATGAGCCCAGCCTTTTTCATACTCGGCCTGCCAGGCGAGATTGTAGCTCATCAACTTGATCTTCCAGACGCCGTCTTTCCGAACATACAGGTTTTCATAAACGCCGCCTTCCCAAAACTGGCCGGGAATGCCCGTAGGCTCCTTTTTTGTCTCGTGAATGCCACCCATCAGGAAAACGCGGAAGCGCCCCCTGGCGGTCAAGCGGTCGGGCGCCACATCTACAATGTCCTGAACCTGCAGGTGATCTGTCAGCACGCCGTAGGTCGGGCCGCTGATGCCGAATCCGTCGCCAAACATCCTCCTGATTCCGGCTCTTCCCTTGAAAATGCCGTTCAGGAAATGCATTTCGCCGTCTTCCGCAAAAAGGTCCACGATCTCCGGGAAAAGCCACTTATCCATATAATAGCCATACTTGAAATGCAGGGACCGGATCGCTTGGATATCTTCGAGAATACCTGCTCGGCGTGTCAGTTCCGCGACCTGGGCCTTTAACGCGGCAATTTCTTCCTCTGGCGTCATACGGTTCTCCAGTGGCTGGTTATGGAAATATTTGGGTGATTCGCCTCGCTCGCTTTGCGCAGCATCTCGTCCAGGTCATCCTTTAACTCGAAGTAGCCGCCCGATAATGCGTCGTAGCGGCCCGAAGCAAGGTCCACGCACCTCTGTGCACACCGATCAAAATCCAGGACTGCACCGGGATCGGCTTTTCGCGCCTTGAGGTGCCCGATCATGTCCGGCTTCCAGCGCTGCGCTCCCGCATCCCGCATCGTGTCCTCGGCCAGTTCGGTGGCCACGAAACCCGGATCGAGAGCGAATGCGCTGACGCCGAATTCCCGCGCTTCGGACGCTATGAATTGAACAAGCCTGTTCTGAGATGTTTTGCCTACGCAATAAGCCGACATCGCAAAATCAACTCTGTACGACGCTATGGCGGAAACCGCCAGTATATGGCCGGCGCGTTGCTCAATCATGGATGGCAGGATTTGCCTCACGAACATGAAAAATGCCCGCAGGTGCACCTCCTGAGCGAACCACCATTCGTCAGGATCTGCGTCCCAGGTCGGCGCAAACGGTCCGGGAATGCCTGCGTTGTTCACAAAAAGACTGATTGGCCCATAGTGTTTCGTCACCTCGCGCACCACCCGCTTCACATCTCCGGGCTTGGTCACATCGCCTGCGACGGCGAATCCTTTGCTGCCTGCAGACTGGATTTCCGATACTACCCGCACAAGCTGGCTTTCCGTGCGCGAGGTAACGGCCACAGCGGCTCCTTCTGCAGCAAACCGCATGGCGATCGCCCTGCCGAAACCCCGGCCGGCACCGGTTACAAGCGCCACTCTGCCTTCAAGTTCTCCCGGCATAGATCCCTCTCTCATTTTTTGAGCTCTTCCAATGTTTCCAATCGCGCCTTCGGATTGACTTCTTTGCCGCAGGCAAACGCGTTCCCGATCGGCTGGCCTATGGTGTAATAGCCGAAGCCCGCGAACAGGAACGGATTGACTTTAAGGGGATCCGGTCTGCCGTCGGTCAGGCATTCTTCAGACACATGCGATTCCACGATTTTGCCGACGATGAGTTCGTGGCTTCCCAGGTTCAGGATCTGCACCACTTCACAGGCATGGTTGATCGGGCACTGCTCGATAAATGGCGCATGCTTCAGCTTGCCGTAGAACACACTGAAGCAACAATCAACGGCTTTGTCAACGCTTCTGCCGGAAGCCAGGCCGCAGTAGTCGGTTTCCTTAACCAGGTCCGCCGAAGGGACGTTCACCGAAAACACCATGTGCCGCCGGACACCCTTTAGCGAGTGCCTGTGGTGTTGCAGCGCAATCGTGACGGACGGAGGAACGCTGGCGGCCACGCCGGTCCATGCAACAGTGGTGAAGTCCGGCCTATCATCGACATCCACGCCGATCATTATCGTGGGATAGAAACCCAGTATCGGCAGCGGGCCGGCCTTGGGTTGAAGCAGTATTTTTCCCATGACAGTCACCTCGCTCAACAGATCACTTTTTCTCTGAAGCTTCTTTGTTAAGGATGTCCTCCGCCCAGGTCAGCGCCGCCATCATGCGAGGGAATCCGATCGCCGTCAGGGCCAGCAGAAAAGCGTGCCGGATTTCGTCAGGGCGCAGGCCGGCATCCAGTCCTTTGCGGATCTGGGAATGCACGGATCCTTCCATCCCGGAACCGATGGCAATCCCGAGTTTGACCAGGGACCGTTCCTTTTCGCTCAACGGTCCGGAGCTATGGCATTCTGAGGCAAGCTTTTCATATGCCTCGGCGATGCGGGGATTTTCCTTGTTGAATTCCTGAAACCTCAGCGGGACTCTTCTCATTGAACCTCCAGTGTTACTGCTTCCTATAAAAACTTGAAAACATATGGCGTCATACATCATCGCACACGACGCCTTAAGGCCGAAGGGCCCGCAGAACCATTCCGACGGCTGTAGAACCGCCTAATTCCGCTTGCTTTTTCATCCCCGGCATCTGCTGTGCGGACGGCTTCCTGCCCTGGAGACCGTCTCATTATTTCCCTTGCGGGCTGAAGCCCGCACCCACAGGAAAAACAGCTAAACAACACATAGGGGGGCCGCGCCTTGCCTCGGCCAAAGGCGCACCCATCGCGGATCCGATCCGAACTCATGCTCGGCGGAAAAATTCCCCTGCTCTTTGTGGACTATTTGCCCCCGGACAAAGTTACATCGCGTGCGGCGCTGGATAATCCGTCCTTCCAACTGCTC
>JAEAMF010002197.1_pt1 | contig 11294 bp, 8 predicted proteins | sample 8958721 | NCBI WGS metagenome assembly JAEAMF01 (sample SAMN16933255, study PRJNA681124) | bioreactor sludge metagenome | isolation source: anaerobic bioreactor treating anionic surfactant - SDBS | place: India: Bengaluru | collected 2019-02-28
TAGGCCATGCCCAGCCCGCTGGCGATGATGATCGCCATGCCCAGCAGCGCGCCGCCGTCCGGTGCATGGCCGAAGGCGAAGAAGCCGACGATGCCGGCGAAGACGATCTGTCCATAGGTGAACGGCGCCAGCATCGCGGCGCTGGCGTAGCGGAACGCCTGGGTCAGCAGCAGGTGGCCGAGCATCGCCATGCCGCCGAGCGCGGCCATCAGCGCGGCGTCGTGCAGGGTCGGCGTGCGCCAGTTGAACAGCACCAGCCCGCTCAGCACCACGCAGCCGACCAGGCTGGTGAGGTAGTTGCTGGTGACCGGATGCTCCGTGCCGGCGAGGCGACGGGTCACCAGCTGGTAGAGCGTGAACGACAGTGCGGCACCAAGCGGCAGCAGCGCGGCCGGCGTGAACAGCGCCGAGCCCGGTCGCACGATGATCAGCACGCCGAGCAGGCCGAAGCCGAGGGCGATCCACTGGCTGCGGCCGATCCGCTCGCCGAGCAGCGCCGAAGCGATGGTGACCAGCACCGGCGTGAGGAAGATCACCGCGGTGGCCTCGGCCAGCGGGATGTAGTGCAGGCCGTTGATGAACAGCAGGCTGACGCCAACCAGGCTCAGCCCGCGCAGCAACTGCGCCCCGGGCCGCCGGGTGCGCAGCACGCGCGGCCCCATGCGCGGCACGAACAGCAGCGTCATCAGCACGGTCTGCGCGATGTAGCGCGCCCAGATCACCAGGAACACCGGGTACAGCCCGGACAGGTGCTTGGCCAGGCCGTCATGGCTGGCCAGCAGCAGGCCCGAGAGCAGAATCAGCAGAACCCCGTAGAGCGGGTGACGACCATCGTTCAAGGCAACTTCCGAACACCTGTTAGCAGGCTAAGCATTATGCCTGCCTCGGCCTCCGCGCGCAGGCGGAATTCGACCGGCGCGCCGCTGGCGGTCGCCTGGCGGCCGAAACGCCGGACTTTTGCGCTATGATCGCGGCCTTTTGCCGGGCCGCACGGCGTTTCGCGGTGTTTGAGCGTAGTCGAGATGTATCAGTTGAGAGCGATGCAGGAGCGCGATATCCCTGCCGTCCTGGCGATCCAGGAAGAGTCTTATGCCGCCGCGGTGCTGGAGGACGAGGCGGTGATCCGTTCACGGCTGGCAGCCTGTCCGGAGCTGGCCTGGGTTGCCGAAGACGCCGAGGGCGTGTGCGCCTACCTGTTCGCCTACCAGTCGCGACTCGGCAGGATCACCCCGCTGGACGGTGAGTTCGAGCCGCACGCCGAGGCCGACTGTCTGTATCTGCACGACCTCGCCGTGGCGCGCCGCGCCGGCGGCCGCGGCATCGGCCCGGCGCTGGTGCGACGCAATCTGCAGCAGGCGCAGGCCGCCCGGCTGCGCTACTCGGCGCTGGTCTCGGTACAGGACTCCGCCGAATTCTGGTCGCGTCAGGGCTATCGCGCCCACGACGGGCTGGAACCGCAGCAGGCCGACAACCTCGCCAGCTACCCGATTCCGGCGCTGTACATGGTGCGCAACCTGCACCCTTGAGCGGCCTCAGGCGCTGGCGCGGCGCAGTGCCAGGCTGAGCCGGTCGACCACCTCGGCCCAGTCGGCATCCTCGAGCAGCTCGTCACGCAGAAAAGCCGCCTGGGCGGGGTTCCAGAACGGCGCGTCGGCCAGGCGCATGCCCTCCGGCAACGGCGCGTGCGTGTCGATGAAGCGCCGGATCGAGGCGTCGTCGTTGGGCAGGCCCAACTGCTCGAACAGGTTGTGGAAGGCGTGGATCGACTGTTCCATGTGAACCTCCGATGGCTGAAGCAGGAATGCGACGATCTTCCGCTTTCCATGTCCACCGCCACCGCGCGCGACAGGTTGATCAGCGGCCGTTCCTGCGCCCAGCGCAGCTCCCAGTTGCGGTCGTCGTAGGTCAGCACGGTGCCGGTGCGCAGGCGTTTCTTCAGCGCCTCGCCCTTCTCGCCGGTGATCTGCGCCGCGGCTTCCTGCAGCGCCTGCTGCACCTCGGCCAGCGCCGGCAACGGAATGTGCGGCGGCAACACGCGATCGAGGATGCCGTCGCGGCGCATGTAGGCGTGCGCCAGCACGTAGTCGCCAATGGACTGCGACTGCCGCAGCCCGCCGCAGTGGCCGATCATCAGCCAGCAGTGCGGACGCAGCACGGCCAGGTGATCGGTGATGTTCTTGGCGTTGGACGGGCCGACACCGATGTTGATCAGGGTGACGCCGTGGCCGTCTTCGGCGATCAGGTGGTAGGCCGGCATCTGGTAACGGTGCCAGAGCACGCCGCCGATGATCGCCTGCGCCTCGCCCTCCTCCATGCCGCGCTCGATGACGACGTTGCCCGGCAAGACCATGCGCATGAAGCGGGTGTCGTCGCGCAGCATGTCGAGACCGTGGCGGATGAACTGGTCGACGTAGCGGTGATAGTTGGTCAGCAGGATCCACGGTTGCACGTGGCGCCAGTCGCTGCCGGTGTAGTGCACCAGCCGACGCAGGGAGAAATCCACCCGCGCGCCGTCGAACAGCGCCAGCGGATACGGATCGGCATGCTCCCAGTCGTAGAGACCGTCGGCGATGTCGTCGGTCGCCGCCGACAGATCGGTGCTGGGAAACACCCGCGCCAGCTCGGCCGCAGTCACGCCGCTGCCGGCCAGCTCGTCGCCCTGTTCGATGACGTACGGATAGGGAATGTTGCGCTCGCTGATGCCAACCTCGATCTTGACGTTGAAGTCGTGCATCAACGGCCGCAGCTGGTCGAGCAGGTAGGCGCGGAATGCCGCTGGATGGGTCACGGTGACGCTGTAGACGCCGGGCGCCTGCACCTTGGCGTAGGCGCGGGTGGAAGCCGGCACCTCGCCGTGGCATTCGTAGGTCAGACGCAGCTCCGGGTAGCGGAACAGATCGCGTTCTTCCGCGCTCGGCTCGGTGCGGTCGGCGACGTAGCGCTTGAGTGCCCGGTTGAGCGCAGCCGTGGCGCGCTGGTGAAGCTCGGCCAGGTGATCGACCGCGGCCTCGGCAGAGCTGGCGACGGTGAAACGCTGGGTATCGGGAGTCATGCGGCAAGGTCCTGTCTGTGCGAATGGCGGTATCTTGGCCGGAATCCTTTACGAATGTACATGCCGGACGACCGCCACGGCGCCTGCGCGCAGGCATAAAAAAACCGACGCCGGCTGCCCGGCATCGGTTTCTTCGGAGGGTTCCAGCAGCGCTCGAAAAGTCGGGCGACCGCCGGTCCCGTCACTCAGCTGACAATTACTTGTTCAGCTTCATGGTGCCGTGCTCGGCCAGGTGGGTGTGCCAGGAGAAGGCCTTCTCCAGCACGTGCGGGGTATGACCGCCGCGCACCTTGGCCTCTTCCAGGTAGTCCAGCGCCTGCTGCTTGTAATCGGGATGTCCACTTCCAGCGCGGTGTTGAAGGAGATGATGCCCAGGCGACGGATGACTTCCGGGTGGTTGGAGATCTCCTGCGGACGGAACACCACCTTGCCGGCGTACTTGGCCATGTCCGAGGCGAGGTTTTCCACGCGCTTCTTCGACAGGGAGAACGCGGTACCGGCAGCGAACTTCACCACGCCGGCATCGATCAGGTCGAACACGCCGTCCTGCAGCACTTCGGAGGCCACGACCAGGTCCTTGAACTCGGACGTCTTCATGCCGTTCAGCACGGCGTTGGCCACGGAACCCACACCGGACTGCAGCGGCGCCAGGCTGTTGGTCAGGCGGCCGGATTTCACTTCGGCACGCAGGAAGTCCAGCAGGTTGTCGGCGATCTTCTGGGTTTCTTCGTTCGGCTCGAACAGCGGCGATGGGATGTCCGGCTGGCTGGACAGCACGATGCCGCGCACCTTGGCCGGATCGACCGGAATACCGACGGTGCCGATACGGGTGCTGACGTCGAATACCGGGATGGCTTCGCGAGTGTTCTCGCCGGCCGGACCCGGGATGTAGATGTCGTGCATGCCTTCGTATTCACGCGGAGCGGAGGTGTTCAGCTCGATGATCACGTGCTTGGCGGTCTGGACGAAGATCGGCGAGTTGCCCACCGAACCGGTCGGGATGATCTGGCCGTCTTCGGTGATGGCGGCGGCTTCGATGATCGCGTAGTCGACCTGCGGCAGCACGCCCTGGCGGATCAGCTCGGCCATGTGCGACAGGTGCTGGTCGATGTAGAGGATCTCGCCGGCGTTGATCTTCTTGCGCTGCACCGGGTTGCCCTGGTACGGGATGCGCTTGTTGATGATGCCGGCCTCGGCCATGGCCTGGTCAGCCGCCGGCCCCATCGAGGCACCGGTGAACAGGTTGACCTTGAACTTCTCGTTCTGGCCACGCGCGGACAGGGCGCGCGGGAACTCCTTGGGCTCACCGAACAGGGTGAAACCGCTCATACCCAGCGTCATGCCGTCTTCGATCCACGACGCGGCCTCTTCTGCCGAGACAACCTTATCGAGAAACGCCGCGTTGCGAATGTACTTGTTTAGATCCGTTGCCATGAATTCACCTCTGAAACTCATCGAATGCTCGTCCGTGAAGGCTCTGCATAGAATTAGCTAGTGCCTGACGAGGCATGGAGACGGCGGCTTCAAGTTCGGAGACAAAACGCCCATGTCTTTTGCCGCTCAATCCGTCGGAACCTCAAAAAATCATGCCGCGCTTGCAACCCCGTAGTGTAGTCGCTCGCTTTATTCTAGGGTCTTCAGCTCGTTTGGCTGTTATACGAAGGTACTAGCAGGCCTACGGGACAAAGAGCCCAAAGCTGGTATAGACGGAGCAAAAGTAACCGGCAAATCGGCCGGTCCGAGTCTGCTAGCACCGCCTTACAGCTGCGGCGCACTGTGCGCCAGCCACGCTCCGATAGCCAGCCCCACCCGCCGGCCGCGTGCGGTGAAGCCGTGGCGCTTGGCGCTGGAGCGATAAAAATCACTCTTCACCAGCGGGCTCCATGAACCGCGTCGTCTTGATTCCACACAGCCAGGCGCCGTTCACGACGCCCACTGATGAGGCTAAAGCCGCTCAAACGGCCAGATCGACCTGCTGCACACTGCCCACCTGGCCATTCTCGGACAGAAACAACCCGGTGCTCCTGACCCGTCCTTCCAGTTGCTGCTGGGCGATCAGGTCGAAGTCACCATACGCACGCGCCAGACCGATGGCGCCAACTCCGGCGGAGCGCAGATCAACCTGTTCGCCAGTGCCTTGCGCGTCCGGGCGCCACAAGCGGAGTTGCTCGAAGATGCTGTCACCCTCGTCAATGAAGCCGTTGCCGTCCTCGTCATACGCGCTCAGATCGGCGAAGCCATCGCCGGAGAGGGCGCCAAACAGCTCGCGACCGTCATCGACACGACCATTGCCATTGCGGTCCAGCGCCAGGAAGGCGCTGCCGGAGGCGAGACTGGCCAGGCTGTCGCGGTCACCGTCGGCATCCAGGTCGAAGCCGACGCGGTTGCTGGCATCCAGGCGTACCGGGCCGCCCCCGAGGTTGAGCACCAGTGGGTCCTGCAATACGGCACCGGCACGCATCGAAACGCTGGCGCTGCTGTATTGCACGCTGAGCATTTCGAGACTGAGCCCGTACTGGATCGTGCGCCCGTCGGCGGTGTTGACCGTGCCGCTGGCGCTGACGCTCAGCGACTCGCCGCGCCATTCCTGCACGCTGTACTGGTAGTTCAGAAAATCGCCATTCCCGGTCGGCTCCACCTGCGGCATGGCACCGCCTGCAGATGGCGCCGCTGGCGCTGGCATGGACAAGCCCGCGGAGAGCTTGTCGAGGGTGGCGTCGATCTCCTCAACCTCGCGCCCCAGCACCGCCAGCAACATACGCAGTTTGCGCAGGCTTTCTTCGTCGGGCGTGAAATCCAGGCTATGTGCGCCGTCCGCCGTGGCAGCCGGGGCCGCTTGCGGCAGGCCGTCCGCCAGGCTTTCCAGTTGTTTCGACGAGATCGCCGGCCGGTCCTGGGCAAGATGTACTTCAGCCCGGCTGGAGCTGCTCACTTCGCTGCGCTCGTGCCGACTGATCTGCAGCCGCTGGCCGCCACGCTGCATGTCCAGTGTCTCGTTGACCTCGCGTCCCGCCGTGTAATGCCGCTCGGCACTCAGCCCAAACTGTTCACTTGAGGTAATCCTCATGCCGCAACCCTCCGCTCATTGCCATCATTTCGGCATCACTGAGCAAAAGTTGAGCAATTACCCCAAAGACGGGGCGCTGCGACTGAGCAGCGCCTGGATATCGAGCCCCTTCGGCAAGGTGCCATAAACGCGCCCGCGTCCCTCCAGACGACTGGCGATAAACGCATCACTGACTGCAGAGTTACCCGCCTCCAGCAACAGCCCGGCCTGCAAGGCCACGGCAACATCCTCGGTGAGTTGGCGGGCGCGGTACTGGATATCGTCGGGATCGCGCAACGCCGTGCGGAGTCGCTCGATATGCGACTTCAGGCGCGCGTCGCCATGACCGTCGCCGAGCTCGTCGAACAGCGCGTCGAGCACACCGGTCTCCTTCGACAACGCCCGCAGCACATCCAGGCACTGCACGTTGCCGGAGCCTTCCCAGATGGAGTTGACCGGCGCTTCGCGGTACAGGCGCGGCAGGATGGTTTCCTCGACGTAGCCGGCGCCGCCGAGGCATTCGCTGGCCTCGGCGATCATTTCCGGGGCGCGCTTGCAGATCCAGTACTTGCCGATGGCGGTGACCAGGCGGGCGAACTTGCCTTCGCGCTCATCATGCCGATTGTCCTGCGCGCGGCCCATACGCAGGGTCAGCGCCAGCGCGGCCTCGCTCTCCAGCGCCAGGTCGGCCAGCACGTTGCGCATCAGCGGCTGCTCGATCAGCGCACGCCCGCCGACATGCCGGTAGGTGCAGTGATGCAGGGCCTGGGTCAGTGCCTGTCGCATCAGCGAACTGGAGCCGATCATGCAGTCGAAGCGCGTCGAGGCGACCATCTCGATGATGGTCGGCACGCCGCGCCCGTCCTCGCCGACCATCCAGGCCAGCGCACCGCGGTACTCGACTTCGCTGGAGGCGTTGGCCCAGTTGCCGAGCTTGTTCTTCAGTCGCTGAATATAGAGCTGGTTGCGCGTGCCGTCCGGGCGATGGCGCGGCAGCAGGAAGCACGACAGGCCCTTGTCGGTCTGCGCCAGGGTGAGGAAGGCATCGCACATCGGCGCCGAGCAGAACCACTTGTGGCCGACCAGTTCGTAGGGCTGGCCGGGGCCGCCGGCACCGACCGGAAACGCGCGGGTGCTGTTGGCGCGCACGTCGGTGCCGCCCTGTTTTTCGGTCATGGCCATGCCGATGGTGATGCCGGCCTTCTGCTCCATCGGCAGGTTGCGCGGGTCGTACTCGGTGGCGAGGATTTTCGGCAACCAGTGTTCAGCGAGATCCGGCTGCAGGCGCAGCGCCGGCACGCTGGCGTAGGTCATGGTCAGCGGGCAGCTGCTGCCGGCTTCGGCCTGGTTGTGCAGATACATCAAGGCGGCGCGCGCCACCTGCGCACCGGGCTGCGGAGCGGTCCAGGGCAACGACGGAATGCCGTGGGCGATGGCCGTGCGCATCAGCTCGTGATAGGCCGGGTGAAATTCCACCACATCGATGCGATGGCCGTAGCGGTCGTGGGTACGCAGCACCGGCCGGTTTTCGTTGGCGAGAAAGCCCGCCGTCATCAGCGGTCCGCCGGCCAGCGCGCCGTAGGCGTCCAGCCGGACATCGGCCCAACCAGCGCCGAAGCGCTGCACCCACTGCCGCAGCGGCAGGTCGATGCGATAGAGATTGGCGCCGTCGAGCGGCGGCACCTGGTTGGTCACCTCATGGGTTTCGGCTGGCGGCAGGTTCATCGTGCATTCCTCGATCCGGTGACGGCACGGCTCGCTGACAGGCCGAGCGCGCTTCTATGCAGGCGCCCTCAGGCGCGCTTGCTCAGCGGGAAGTGAAGCACGTCGATGGCGTGGCCGAGGCGCGGTATCGGCCAAAAGCGCCGCGTCTCAGGCAATCGAGCCGGACGGCGCAACCGGGCTGTGCTGCGATGCCGGCAGGCCCAGCGCCAGGCGCAGACGGAAACAGCTGCCGCAGCCCGGCTGCGACCGGTGGTCGAGCTGACCATCGAGCAGCGCGGCGAGCCGCCGGCTGATCGCCAGGCCGATGCCGAGGCCGCCGTAACGGCGCGTCAGCGAGGCGTCCAGCTGGCGGAACTGCTGATACAACGACGCATCGGCGGCCGCCCCGAAGCCGATGCCGGTGTCGATCACCTCGAACTGCAGCGGCAGTTGCAACGTGGCCTCGCCGGCCGGACTGACGCGCAGGGTGACACTGCCGGCGCTGGTGAACTTGATCGCGTTGTCCAGCAAATGACCGATGATCAGCGCGAGCTTCTGCGCATCGCCGAGCAACCGATCGGGCAGCGCGGCGTCCAGCTCGACGGCAAACGCCAATCCCTTTTCGCCGGCCTTCGCGGCAAAGCGCTGCTTCAGGGTCTGGCTCCACTCATGCAGACTGAACGGCGCCCAGGCGGGCTGCAGCTTGCCGGCACGCAGCTCGCTGAGCAGCAGGATATCGTTGACCAGGCGCAGCATGTCGCGCGACGACTCGGTGGCGATGCGCTGGTATTCGTCGCGCTCTTCGGGCGTCTGCGAGCCCGGCAGCAGCTCCAGTGCGCCCATCACGCCGATCATCGGCGTGCGCAGTTCGTGGCTGATGTTGGAGAGGAATTCGTCCTTGAAGCGGTTGCTTTCCGCCAGCTCGCGGTTGAGTTGTTCAAGCCCGGCGCGCGAGGCTTCGAGCAGGCTGGCGCGTTCGTCCTTGAGCACATTGATGCGGTCGGCCAGCGCCATCGACAGCAGCACCACCTCCAGCGCCGCGCCGATCTGGCTGGCGTACATCGTCAGGAAGGTGTTGGGCAGATAGCCCAGCACCATCAGCGTGTTGATCTGCCCGCCGATCAGCAGCGCGCTCCAGGCGAAGATGAAGTAGCGCGCCATGCGCATGCCACGCCACCACGCCGCTATGCCCGCGGCGAACACCGCCAGGGTGAACAGCAACGCCATGATCGTCGCCAGGCGCAGCGACACCCCATAGTCGGTCAGCAGCGCCAGCGTCATCACCAGCGCACCGAGCCCCATCATCAGCCACAGCAGGCGGTCGACCCACGGACTGTGCTCGGCCGTACGCAGGAAGCTGCGCGTGAACTGGCAACCGAACAGGCCGGCCGCGCCGATCAGCAATGGCGTGGCGACGTTCGCCCACCAGGGGTTATCCGGCCAGAAATACTGCACCGCGGCGCCGTTGACCGACAGCTGGTAGAGACCGAACGAGGCGATATAGAGGATGTAGTACAGGTAGCTGCGATCGCGGATGCTGACGTAGATGAGCAGGTTGTAGACCAGCATCGCCAGCAGCACGCCATAGATGAGTCCCAGCGCATAGATGTGCCCGGGGCGCTCTTCGATATACGCATGCACGCTCCACAGCGTCAGCGGAACCTGGATCGAACCCTGACTCTGCACCCGCAGGTAGAAGCGCTGCGGCTGGTTCGGCGGCAGTTCCAGCTCGAACAGGTAGTTGCCCTGCCCGATTTCCCGGCTGGCCCACGGCAGTGTGTCGCCAGTGGGCTGCGCGGCACGGTATCCGCCGTGGCCATCGGGACGGTAGAGCTCGACACGATCCAGCGGTGGATAGCCCAGCTCCAGCAGCCAGCGCTGCGCGCATGGTTTGGTGATAAGCTCGCCGGCCATGAAAACGCATACTTCCCGCCCCATCGTCCTCTGTCTCTCCGGCCACGACCCTGTCGGCGGTGCCGGCCTGCAGGCAGATATCGAAGCCCTGCTCGCCCAGGGCTGCCATGCCGCACCGACCGTTACCGCGCTCACCGTGCAGGACACCGTCGACGTCAGCGATTTTCGCGTGCTCGACCGCGAATGGGTACTCGCCCAGGCGCACGCGGTAATCGCCGACGTGCCGATCGCGGCCGTCAAGCTGGGCATGCTCGGCTCGGTGGAGATGGTCGACACCGTGCTCGAGATCATGAGCAAGCTGCCCGGCGTGCCGCTGATCTGCGACCCGGTGCTGCGTGCCGGCGGCGGCGGTGCGCTGGGCAAGGACGACGTCGGCTACGCCATGCGCGAGCGGCTGTTTCCGGTCGCCACCATCGCCACGCCGAACCTGCCCGAAGCACGCATCCTCGCCGAACTGCCCGACGGCAGCGCCGACGAATGCGCCGAACGCCTGCTACCGCACATCCGCCACCTGCTGATCACCGGCGGCCACGGTGACGAGCGCGAAGTGCACAACCGGCTGTACAGCCGCGACGGCAGCCGCCATGAATTCACCTGCGCGCGCCTGCCGGGCAGCTATCACGGGTCCGGCTGTACCCTGGCCAGCACCCTCGCCGGCCGTCTGGCGCTCGGCGAAGGCCTGAGCAGTGCGGTGCAGTCCGCGCTCGATTACACCTGGCGCACGCTGCGCGACGCCGAGGCCCCGGGCCACGGTCAGTACATTCCGCGGCGCCTGCCGCTGGACCTGGCCTGAGGGGAGCGCTGCGCATGACGGGCACCACCACCGCACTTCGCGGCCTCTACGCCATCACCGACAACCAGCTGCTGGCCGACGGCCGCCTGCTGCCCTATGTCGAAGCCGCACTCAAAGGCGGCGCGCGGCTGCTGCAGTACCGCGACAAGTCCGCCGAGCAGGCCCGTCGCCTGCGCGAGGCCGAGGCGCTGCGCGAGCTATGCGCTCGCCACGGTGCGCAGCTGATCATCAACGACGACGCCGAGCTGGCGGCACGGCTGGGCGTCGGCCTGCACCTGGGCCAGGAAGACGGCTCGCTGGCCGCCGCGCGCGCACTGCTGGGTCCGCGCACGATCATCGGCGCCACCTGCCACGCGCAGTTGCCGCTCGCCGAGCAGGCCGTCGCCGAAGGGGCCAGCTACGTTGCATTCGGCCGCTTCTTCAACTCCAGCACCAAGCCCGGCGCGCCGGCCGCGGATGTCGCACTGCTGCACGCGGCCCGCCAGCGCTTCGGCGTGCCGATCGCCGCGATCGGCGGCATTACGCTGCAGACCGCGCCACAACTGATCGCCGCCGGCGCCAATCTGATCGCGGTGATCCATGCGCTGTTTGCCGCCGACTCCGCCGCCGAGGTGCAGCGTCGCGCCGAGGCGTTCAGCCAACTGTTCAGCCCATCCTGACTCCCAACGGCGAGCCGCACCACGCCGGCCCGCCCTGCCATTCGCGAGGCCCCGCATGTCCCGTTCCGAAACCCTGTTCGCCAGCGCCCAGACCCACATTCCCGGCGGCGTCAACTCGCCGGTACG
>JAEAMF010002270.1_pt1 | contig 11294 bp, 6 predicted proteins | sample 8958721 | NCBI WGS metagenome assembly JAEAMF01 (sample SAMN16933255, study PRJNA681124) | bioreactor sludge metagenome | isolation source: anaerobic bioreactor treating anionic surfactant - SDBS | place: India: Bengaluru | collected 2019-02-28
GAAAGTGTCACCCATGTACCTGGACTAATCTGTCACCGATGTTCCCGGCCGCTCACACAGGCCTTGCGTCTAGACTGAAGCCCCTCCTATAGGTACGACATTTTGAACCACCTCAGCAAGGACGTTAGTCTGTAGCAATTGACGCAACTCCGAGGGCGCCATTACTCTTGGGATCGTATCCGTGATCCAGTATCGAGGGGAATGCGATTGAATGTACTCGATAAACGGGGTAACAGCAACTGGGAGGATGTCACGGTATCGCAACAGATCGTAATTGCGTCCACGTGGATGAGATGCCAGCCATGCCGCCTTTTCGTCAATATCAGCAAGAGCGCGATCGACAATCGCGTTCCGATAATTTACAGCCTGGGGGTCACCACGGAGGTATCCGATAGACATCGCGGATGCGCGGCATTCCACAATCACGAGGCGAGAACCGAAGGCGAAGGAGGCGTCGATCTGTCTGCGCTCATTGTTAGACGCCTCAAGCGGAATTGTTGGGAGAGCGAGCTCTCCTGCTTGCACGAGGCGCTCAAGGGCGCTGCCTTTGAAATTCTGATCTGTGACTTGGAGGCCATGGAACAAGTGATCCAGCCGGAGACGAGCCCATGCCAAATCCAGAAATACCCGCGCGGAGTCAAACGGAAGGAGCAAGGCGTGTGGTCCAGGCCAATTGACGGCAATGCCGATTCGTTTCGCATTCGCTAGTCCCCAAAAGTCAAAAGCACGAAGGAGATCCTCCTCGGGTACATGCTCCTCTGCGATTCCCAGGGCGCCACACGCCAATCGGCGCGCATCGCGAAGCTCCTCCAGAAGAACATTCGTGTCTATTGGTCCACGGTAAGCCGTCTGCCAGCTATGCCACATGTTAGAGCCGGCCCCGATTTTCCAGGAGGCTGTGATCGAAGTGGCAAAGATGTATAGAGCCACAAGGGCGGCCGGAAGAGTGCATCCGTGGCAGGTGCGAAATGCCTGCTGAAATGGGGCATGGATTCGGAGATAGGTGCTCAGCGCGAAAGGGGCCCAAATGAAATTGGGAATGGCGTCAACCGCTAGAGTTGCCGAAGCATGGTATCGGAACAGGTCCTTGAAAGTCGAGACAGGAAGCTGGCGGACATTGTATTGAGGCAAGAAGCAGTGCCCGGTGTGATCGCATGGATCAAGTTGGAGGGGGAAGACGACGCCCTGCGCGGAAGCGGACATCGAGCCGGGAGTCATCGACCGAATGTCATAACTCTTCACTAATGCGGCGAGATCGGGGGAGCGCTCATCCCAAACGAACGGTGTGTCAGGGCTGACTCGCAGGGGAGCTCTCTTAGAGACCATGCGAAGTAGTGCGCCTGTCCTCCAAGCTTCATAGGCAAGTCGCTCAGCATCATAGAACTCTTTCAGCTGAGGGACGCCGAAATCAGTAAGCACCAACTGCGGACGCGCAGCAAGGATGCCGCGTTCCAAGGCGAAATCTGGAGCTTGAAGCAAGCCACCCAGAATGGCAGACTGCGGAACATCACTTGATATGCCGATGCGATCGCAAGGGGTTGGCTGCGCGTGCTTCTGTATGCACGCTTCGAGCGATGCTCGAGTGAGCAGGACCGTCAAGGGTTCCGTATTCTCACCTATTGCGGCAGGGAGTAGTCGCCGGTACAGATGGACCCAATAGGCCATTGAATGCTTAGCGATAATTGCCTGTATTTGTTGCTCGACAACAGCGAGATAGCGTAGCAGAAGATCGCGCGCTGACTGTCCGGCATAATTGTCGGGGGAAACATGTTGCCAATAGGCCTCGCGAGCTGGGTGAGAATGCTGTGGCTGGTAGCCATCCCTGGTCAGGACTTCATGAAAGAGACGGAACGGGCGCTGGTAGTATTCTATGAGGAGGAGTTGGCCTCTTGCTGAATCACTGTGCTCTGTCATTGGGACACTCCAAGAACTGGGAAGCGCAATGGAGTGCGTGGCACATAGAACGAGTTGTCCCGACATCCGCATTTGCCCGACGGCCACCGTTGGAAAACAGGCGGCCAGGCAAAGCCAACAAATCGCCGCGTCTGATAGTCATTCTGAGAACAATCCCATCATACCTACAAGTCTGATTGCTTTCCAGAATAGAATCCAGACCATGCCTCGCAATCGGTTCTTGACACCGGCCCCGAGGCTTTGGGGAGTCCTGCGATCCAAGCGTCTTGCGATTCTCCGGCAAGCTCGCCGCCCTCCCTATTGCCTCGCCACATCTCCCGCCCCCCGGTGTGTCTCCCCCGTAACCGAACCCCCGGCCGGCATGGGTCTTGCTCCTCGCCCCATCCCGCGCTCGCCCGCCCCTTGCTCGTTCCTGCGCTTAGCCCGTCGCCGGGCGCAGGGCCCGGGCATAGGGCCCCGCAGGCCCGGCCAGCTACGGCCAGGCAGCCCAAGCGGGGGCACCGTCGCCAGCACCGCCGGCACCGCCCGCGCCGCGATCGCCCCGCACCCCTGCAGGGCCGGTTGCCCCCGCATTCCCGCCCCTTGACGCCCGGGCCCTCAGGGCGTAGGCTCTTCGGCTCGCTTTCCGTCGCAAGTTCCGAAAAGCCAGTTGCTTATCTTCCGCATAAGCAGCTCTCGCGCGGGCCGGGAAGGGTTGCCCGCCGCTCCTTTGGTCTTGGAGGTATGTCATGGCCGAGAGACAATTCGTCACCGTCGATGGAAACCAGGCGGCCGCTTCGGTCGCTCACCGGACGAACGAGGTGATCGCCATCTACCCGATCACGCCGTCGTCTCCGATGGGCGAGTTCTCCGACGAGTGGTCGGCCGAGGGGCGGACCAACATCTGGGGCAATGTGCCCCTGGTGGTCGAGCTCCAGTCCGAAGGGGGCGCGGCCGCGACCGTGCACGGCTCGCTCCAGGCCGGCGCGCTCACCACGACCTTCACCGCCTCGCAGGGCCTGCTCCTCATGATCCCGACCATGTACAAGATCGCCGGGGAGCTGACTCCGTACTGCATGCACGTCTCCGCGCGCACGCTCGCGACCCACGCGCTCTCGATCTTCGGCGACCACTCCGATGTCATGGCCTGCCGCCAGACCGGATTCGGCATGCTCTGCTCCGCCTCGGTGCAGGAAGCGCACGACTTCGCGCTCATCGGGCAAGCGGCCACCCTCGCTTCGCGCATTCCGATGCTGCACTTCTTCGAAGGCTTCCGCATCTCGCACGAAGTCGCGACCATCGAGGAGATGACCGACGACGATCTGCGCGCGATGATCACGCCCGAGCTCGTCTCCAACCATCGCGCGCTCGCCATGACGCCCGACCGGCCCTGCATTCGCGGCACCGCGCAGAACCCGAACGAATTCTTCCAGGCGCGCGAAGCGCACAAGCCCTTCTACGATCGCTGCCCCGGGATCGTCCAGAAGACGATGGACGATTTCGCGAAGCTTGTGGGCCGCAGCTATCACCTCTTCGACTATGTCGGCGATCCGCAGGCCGAGCGCGTGATCGTGATCATGGGCTCGGGCGCGGAAGCGGCGCGCGAGGCCATCGAGCGCCTGAACAAGCAGGGCGCGAAGGTGGGCATGGTGATCGTGCGCCTCTACCGGCCCTTCTCGATCGAGCACTTCGTGCGCGCGCTGCCCGCGACGGTGAAGAAGATCGCGGTGCTCGACCGCACCAAGGAACCGGGCGCGGCGGGCGAGCCGCTCTACGAAGATGTCATCACCGCGCTGCACGAGGCGCGCGATGTCAAGCTCACGCCCTGGAAGGATGCGGGCCCGAAGGTGGTCGGCGGCCGCTACGGCCTCTCGTCGAAGGAATTCACCCCCGCGATGGTGAAGACGATCTACGACGAGCTCGCCAAGCCCGAGCCGAAGAACCACTTCACGATCGGCATCACCGACGATGTCGGCCACACCTCGCTGCCCGTCGACGAGAGCTTCACGACCGAGGAAGACGACGTCGTGCGCGCGCTCTTCTACGGCCTGGGCGCGGACGGCACGGTGGGCGCGAACAAGAACTCGATCAAGATCATCGGCGAGGAGACGGACAACTACGCGCAGGGCTACTTCGTCTACGACTCGAAGAAGGCCGGCGCGATCACGATCTCGCACTTGCGCTTCGGTCCGCGCCCGATCCACTCGACCTACCTCGTCCAGCAGGCGAGCTTCATCGGCTGCCACCAGTTCGGCTTCCTCGACAAGTACGACATCCTCGACCAGGCGGCGCCGGGCGCGGTCTTCCTGCTGAACGCACCGTACGGGCCGGAGGAAGTCTGGCAACATCTGCCGCGCGAGGTCCAGGAGCAGATCATCGCGAAGAAGCTCAAGTTCTACGTGATCGACGCCTACAAGGTCGCGAAGCTCGCCGAGATGGGCTCGCGCATCAACACCGTCATGCAGACCTGCTTCTTCGCGATCTCGGGCGTGCTGCCGCGCGAAGAGGCGATCGCCCAGATCAAGAAGACGATCAAGAAGACCTACATCAAGAAGGGCATGGAGATCGTCGAGCGCAACTACGCCGCCGTCGATCGCACGCTCGCCAACCTGCACGAGGTGAACTACCCGAACAAGGTGACCGCCACGCGCCGCCGCCCGCCCACGGTCTCCCCGCAGGCGCCCGCGTTCGTCCGCGAGGTGACCGGGGTCATCATGGAGAACAAGGGCGACGGGCTTCCGGTGAGCGCGTTTCCCGCGGACGGCACCTGGCCGAGCGGCACGACCCGCTGGGAGAAGAGGAACATCGCGCAGGACATTCCCATCTGGAAGCCCGAGGTCTGCATCCAGTGTGGAAAGTGCTCCATCATCTGCCCGCACGCGACGGTGCGCATGAAGGTCTACGAGCCCGCGCTGCTTGAGAAGGCCCCCGCGGGATTCCGGAGCGTTGATTACAAGGCGCCCGACTTCAAGGGGCAGAAGTTCTCCATCCAGGTCGCGCCCGAGGATTGCACCGGCTGCGGCCTGTGCGTGGAAGCGTGCCCCGCGAAGGACAAGGCGAACCCGAAGGAGAAGGCGCTCGTCATGCGCTCGCACATGGAGACGGTCGAGCGCGAGAAGGGCTACTACGACTTCTTCCAGACGCTGCCCTATGTCGACCGCGACAAGGTGAAGAAGGAGACGGTCAAGGGCTCGCAGTTCCTCCAGCCGCTCTTCGAGTTCTCGAGCTGCTGCGCGGGCTGTGGCGAGACGCCCTACATCAAGCTCTTGACCCAGCTCTTCGGCGACCGGGCGATGATCGCGAACGCCACCGGCTGCTCGTCGATCTACGGCGGCAACCTGCCGACGACGCCGTACACGACCGACGCCAACGGACGCGGGCCGGCGTGGGTCAACTCGCTCTTCGAGGACAACGCCGAATTCGGTCTCGGCTTCCGTCTCGCGGTCGACAAGCACGGTCGCCAGGCGGCCGAGCTCGTGCTGAAGCTGAAGGACAAGGTGGGCGAGGAGTTCGCCGCCGAGATCCTGAACGCCGATCAATCCACCGAAGGCGGTGTCGCCGCGCAGCGCGCGCGCGTGGTCGAGCTGCGCAAGCGGCTCGCGAAGGCGGGCGATCCCGAGGCGAAGCGCCTGGTCGAGATGGCCGATTACCTCGTGAAGAAGAGCGTCTGGATCGTGGGCGGCGACGGCTGGGCCTACGACATCGGCTACGGCGGACTCGATCATGTGCTCGCGATCGGCCACAATGTGAACGTGCTCGTGCTCGACACCGAGGTCTACTCGAACACCGGCGGGCAGGCGTCGAAGTCGACCCCGCTCGGCGCGGCGGCCAAGTTCGCCTCGGCGGGCAAGGCCTCGCCCAAGAAGGACCTCGGGATGATGATGATGAGCTACGGCAACGTCTACGTCGCCCGCGTGGCCTTGGGCGCGCGCGACGCGCAGGCGGTGAAGGCCTTCGCCGAGGCCGACTCGTATCCGGGGCCGTCGATCATCATCGCCTACTCGCACTGCATCGCGCACGGATACGATCTCATCCACGGCCTCTCGCAGCAGAAGCTCGCGGTGGATTCGGGCCTGTGGCCGCTCTACCGCTACGACCCGCGCCTGATCGCGCAGGGCAAGCCTCCGCTGCAGATGGACTCGGGCGAAGCGACGATTCCGGTGAAGGACTACATGCAGAACGAAGCGCGCTTCCGGATGATCGAGAAGATGAATCCCGAGCGCTATCGCATGCTGCTCGAGCGCGCGCAGGCCGTGCAGAAGCAGCGTCTGGCGATGTACAAGCACTGGGCGCAGCTCACGCTGCCCGAGGCGTGAGAGCGGCCGCGAGGGCGATCCGAGCGAGGGCGGCCGAGTGCGCGGGCCCGAGGCCGATGCGTCCGGCGAAGCGAGCGATGACGACATAGAAGGACGGGAACGGGACGCCCGTCCCCACGGCGAGAGGAGTGAACGATGGACCTCAAGACGACCTATCTCGGATTCGAATTGCCCCATCCGTTGATGCCGGGCTCGTCGCCGCTGACGGCGAATCTCGACTCGGTCAAGCGCCTCGAGGATGCCGGCGCGCCCGCGATCGTCATGCACTCGCTCTTCGAGGAGCAGATCCTCCGCGAGCAGATCGCGACCACCAGCGCGATCGAGACGCCGGCGGATTCCTCCGCCGAGGCGATCACCTATCTTCCCCAGCGCGAGGACTACCGCCTCGGCCCCGACGAGCACTTGGAGCTCCTGCGCAAGGTGAAGGCCGCCGTGAAGGTGCCGGTGATCGGCTCGCTGAACGGCATCACCGTCGGCGGATGGCTGCGCTACGCGCGCCTGCTTGTGGATGCGGGCGCGGACGCGCTCGAGCTGAATGTGTACCAGATGGTGACCGATCCGAAACACTCCGGCCCCGACGTCGAGCGCCAGACGATCGACCTTGTGCGCGAGGTGAAGCGCCTGGCGGGCGTGCCGGTGGCCGTCAAGCTCTCGCCCTTCTACTCGTCGCTGCCGAACTTCGTGCACGAGTTGGAAGCGGCGGGCGCCGACGGGGTCGTGCTCTTCAATCGCTTCTATCAGCCCGACATCGATGTCGAGAAGCTCGAGGTGACGCGCGCGCTGGAACTGTCGGAATCGGGCGAGTTGCTGCTGCGGCTGCGCTGGCTGGCCGTGCTGTCGGGACGGATGAAGGGCTCGCTGGCGGTGAGCGGGGGAGTGCACACGACCGTGGATGCGGTCAAGGCGGTGATGGCGGGCGCGCACGCGGTGCAGATCGTCTCCGCGATCCTTCAGAACGGCCCTGAGCACCTGCGCAAGCTTCGCCAGGAGCTGTCGCACTGGCTCGAGTCGCACGAGTACCATTCGCTCGCGCAGATGCAGGGCAGCATGAATCTCGTCCGCAGTCCGAACCCGAGCGCGTACGAGCGCGCGAACTACGTGCACATTCTCCAGGGCTGGGAGCGCGCGGGCGAGCAGCGGCAGAAGATGTGAGCGAGCGCCGCAATTTCGGAAAGCGACCCAATACGACCCAGCCGTGCTTGCCCGGCTGGGTCGTTTTTAGCGGATGCGCAACACCCGCTGCGTCGTATGCGCGTCTCCCGCTTCCAGATGAAGGAAATAAATCCCCGAGCCCATCTCATGGCCTGACGCGTCGCGGCCATCCCAGAGGAGGGAAATTTCTCCGACCGGCTGGCGTCCCGAAAGAAGCACGGACACTTCGCGTCCGTTCACATCGCAGATCGAGAGGCGGACGTCGCGTTCCTCGGGAATCGCGAAGCGAACCGTCGTCGTGGAGACAAAAGGATTCGGACGGTTCGGAAACAGGTATGGTCCCTCGATGGCGGTCCATTCGCCGGTCCCCGCGGGATCGCCATAGACGAGGCGCACGAACTCGGGGTGGTCGACATAGGGATTGCGATTGTTCTGGAATCCATAAACGGCGCTGTTGCGCTCGATCTCTTTCACGCTCACCGGATCCGCGTCGCTCCACGCGATCATCATCTCTAGCGCCCAGGGCAAGAGTTGCGCGCCGTCGGTCATCGGGCTTCCCGGCCAGGCGGCATCCTCTCCGTAATAGCGCGTCGCCATGTACATGTATGCGCGCGCGAGGTCGCCCTTGAAATCGTCGATGGGCTCGAAGACGGTGCCGCCATATCCCGGATACGAACAAGCGCCGACTTCCGACCCGTTCAACGAGACCCAAGTGGCGGCCTCCACCTCGCCGAAGGGGAAGTTGCCGCGCTGTCCGTTCACTTCCGCGTCCGTGGGATAGAGGATGAAGAGGTCGCTGTGCATCGGCGAGACCTCTCCTCCGAACCAGCTCTTCGGCCAGGTGTGTTCGCGCGTGTAGCCGTTGCCCTCTTCGACGCCCGCCCCGCCCTGGTCGACGCCGAAGGTGTATTCGTAGGGTGGGATGCCGTACGGAATGTCCGAGTAGATGTCCCAGACTTTCCCGTTCGTTTTGTCGTCGGTCGTGTAGAAGGCCGTCCAGGCGAAGTCGTAGGTCCGGACGGTGTGGTTGCGAATGATGTCGTGCAATGCCCCTTGCAGGGCCTCTCCGGTCAGACCCTCCGCCTCGTCGTAGTAGCCGGCGGGAATGTTGTTCATCACGATGCGGAAGTCGAAGGAGGCGCCGGCCATGACGTTGCCGTGAAGGTCCGCGACGCCGTCGACATCGAGCGTTGTCGTTCCCGGAGAGAGAGGGTCGACCGTGAGAAGCACTTGATCCTCGCGGATCTCGTCGCGTCGCGCGTGGAAGACGGTCAGTCCCTCGATGGCGTAGTGGCTCTCGACGGAGGCGCTCGTGGGATCGACCGGTTCCGAGAAGGTCACGCGTACGCTCGCATCGGCCACGGTCTCGACGTCCCAGATGACGGGAGCCGCGTCGTCGCCGGCCCACACGAGGTCGCCATCGTCGCGCGGCTCGATCTTGAACGCCCCTCCGGCGTAGTTGACCGGGCCGATGATGTCGTAGCGCGTGCCGAGAATGGGGCGGAAGGCGTAGCCCAAGTCATTGATGCGAATCGTTCCACTGCCGTCGTCCGCTTCCCATTCGCGGCCCGGCATTCTGTTCGCGGTGCAGGATGCGCCCGCGATCTCGACCAAGACGCCCTCGTACGCTTCGCTCGCGGCTGCGGACGATGGAACCGGCGTCGCCGCGATGAGCGCGGCGTCATGCGAGAGCGCGATGACCTCGGCGCCGGAGAGGAGCGTGTTGCCGGTGCTTTCGTCGACGACTCCGCGCACCGTCACCGAATCCCCGACGGCCATGGCGTTCGCGCCCAGTACCCAGAGGCCGTCCCAGGCTCCGGCGGACTGCTGGATGACGTAGCTCGAGGCGAAACGCGCGGTCACGACTCCGGTGGTCACGACCGTCTGGCCCGCGAGCGGAGAGACCGCGGCTTCTCCCTGGATGGCGTGCACGGTGTAAAAGCTGGCGAGGATGTAGTGCAGGACATCCGACGTTGCGATCCCAGGGATGTCGTTCACCGCCTCGACCTGGTAGTAGACCGTCGTTCCGCTCGGTTGAGCGGGAATCGAGGAGACCGTCCGATAGAGGCTTCCCGATACGAGCTGCATCGCGATCGAGTCGGGCAGCGGGACCGATTGCGTGCCCCATCGAATGAGGACGGAGACGATGTTCGCCTGTGCGTCGAGAATGTTCGCCACAATGTCAACGCTGTCTCCAGTCAAAGGAATGACAGGATCGGTCCACACGCTCGCGATGGTCGGCGCGTGGATGGGAGGAGCGATGTCGTGCTCGCCCGGGCTGCCTTGGGTCGGGTAATCGACCGGGGTCGCGATCCATTCTGCGGGAACGAAGGTGGGATTCGGGGAGGTGATGTCGTCATCGCGCACGAAGTCGCAGTTTTCGAAGTAGGTCCCGGTCGCCACCGGTTGATCGATGACGGTTCCGTTCGAGTCGATCAGTTTCGCGCCATCTCCCACCTTGCCGTTCCAATTGCCGTTGCTGTTCGACCAGTTCTCATCGGCGAAGTCGACCGGAAATGCGACCACCGTGGTCGCGTCTCCCGCGACCAGCGCCTCGCCTGGCGCAATGGATCCGGATAGCTGCCAGGTGAATACATCCACGGAATTCGCGACGGCGACGAGCCGCCAATTCGTCAGGTCCACCGGTTCGCTTCCGGAGTTGTAGATCTCGAGAAAGCGATCCGATTGATAATTCAAGCGTGGGTCGCACAATTCGGAGATGAGGAGATCCGCGCGGGCGGCTTGGACGGCCGCGATCAATCCGAAGGCAAGAGCCAAGATGCCGGGAAACGAACGCGTTTGCATCGGTGCTTCTCCATGATGAGGGGATCGCGCGCAGCCCTTCGAGCCCCTATGGCGCGACCACGACGCGTGCGGTTCCCTTACCCTCAGGCGTCGATAGGTGCGCGAAGTAGACTCCGGGGGCGGCCGCGTGACCGTCCGCAGTGCGTCCATCCCACGTGAGAGAGTGATCCCCGGCGGGGAGAGGCCCGCCGAAGAGCTCCCGGACCAGGCGACCGGCGACATCGTACAGGGCCAGTTGGACCTGGCCGGGGCTTCGCAGCGCAAAGCGAATGGATGTCTGAGACGAGCCCGGATTCGGACCCGCCACAACAGGGACGCTCACGTTTGCGTGGTCATCTTCTTCAACACCCGATGACGGTTCGCACTGCGTCGGCGCCACCTGAAGACCGGAAGAGCTGTTCGCCACGTAGGCGTGCGTGCCCGAGACGGCCACGCCATAGGCGAAGTTCGGCGTGTCCACGCCGTTCACGATCGCGGGGCTGGCGGGATTCGTGATGTCGATCACCTGGAGACCGGAGCCGTAGTCCGCCACATAGGCGTGGGTGCCCGAGACGGCCACGCCCCAGGCGGCGCCCGGCGTGTCCACGCTGCCGACGATTTGAAGACTCGCAGGATTCGCGATGTCGATCACCTGGAGACCGGAAAGGTAGTCCGCCACATAGGCGTGAGTGCCGGAGACGGCCACGCCATAGGCGAAGTTCGGCGTGTCCACGCTGCCCGCCCAATGGAGATAGTCGCCGTAGTCAATGCACTCCGCAGCCGCTATGCCGACGCACAGCCACACCGTAAGAGCTATCAGGCAGCCGACACGCAGAACGGCACAGAACCAGGTGGCTCTGCCCGAGGAGGGGTGACCGCACAACGAGTGAAGTGCGACGACCGAAGCCGAAAGCCCCTTCGATGTGGACATCTCGGGACCGTCCTCTGATTGAGCCAAGACAGCCGATGCGGAGACCCTGTGGCGATCCGCACGAAGATCACCTCGCGCCACGCAAGATGAGTCACTTCCACGGTTCGATACGTTGTGGCTGGCCAGGATAACGCCGGGCATCAGCAGCGGCGCGGAGCGGCGCCCGCTGCATGATGAAATGGACTCCTCCCGCGGTACAGTGGGCATCGAAGTGCCAG
>JAEAMF010002275.1_pt1 | contig 11275 bp, 9 predicted proteins | sample 8958721 | NCBI WGS metagenome assembly JAEAMF01 (sample SAMN16933255, study PRJNA681124) | bioreactor sludge metagenome | isolation source: anaerobic bioreactor treating anionic surfactant - SDBS | place: India: Bengaluru | collected 2019-02-28
ATGTTCGCCCGGGTCATCGCCCGGAACTATGAGCTGGGGCACGACCCGTTCGATCTGAAGGCGTCGCAGTTGCTCTATCCTCTGGTGTTCTCGATCATCGTGTTCTATCCGATCTGGGTGCAGTCCGGGGCGATCGCCCCGAGCTTTTTCGCCGTCCATGCGGCGTTTCTCAACGGCTACTTCTGGGAGAGTGTGGTGAGCGCGGCGCAGACACCGGTCTAGCCGGCGATTGTGCCCGGAGGGGGCGGCGCGAGTCTGCCGTCCGCGACCGCAAGGCGGGAACCGGCCACAAACAGAAACCGGGTTTCGTGAAGAAGAAACCCGGTTTCGTTATGGCTGGAGGCGCCTAGTGCCCCAGCGTCTCGTGGCGCCGGGAGGTGTTAAAGATGCCCGAAGGCGTGACCACGTCCCCGATCTCGGCAACCTTCTTGAGCGTCAGCGCATCGTAGACGCGCACCATGTTCCCCTGCCAGTCGGCGACATAGACGAACTTGCCGTCGGTGGTGAACTCGGGGTGCACGGTTTGCTTGCCCTCCTCGATGTAGCCGACCAGCTCGAAGGTGGCTTTGTCGAACACGTAGGTGCGGTTGGGCGGGTTGCCAAACACCGTATCCGCCCAGACGTAAGGGCTCTCCTCGTGGCTGCGCAGGAACAGCCCCGGCCCGGAGGTCTCGATCCGGGCGACGATCTCGTTCGTTGCCAGGTCCCACACGGTGATCTTGCCCTCGCCCGCGTGCACCGTAGCGCCATAGGTCTTGCCGTTGGCTTCCCATGCGGCGCCGGAACCCGGGTGCGGCGTGTCGCCCGTCTTGATCTGGGCGACAAGCTCCCACTTTGCTACGTCGATGACCGCCATCCAGTCGCTGGTCTGTGAAGCGATGTAGAAGAAGCGGTTGTCCGGGCTGAGGAAACCGTCGTGCAGGATGTTGCCGACGTTCTCCACCTTCGCGATCGGAAAGTCGGGCTGGGAGTAGTCGATGCGCCACATCTGCCCGGCTTCTTTCAGCGCCAGGATGAAGTAGGGTCCGACCTTTTCCGGCGACACGTCCGAAGTGATGCAGACCCGGGAGGCCACAAACTTGCCCTGCGGATCATTGCCCTCGGTGGTGATCACCTTGAGCGGATCCAGGGTCCTGGCGTCCAGGATGACGGCGGTGTTGGGGATAAAGTTGCCGACAATCAGGTAGCGCCCGTCGTCCGAGATGGCCAGGCCGCGTGCATCCAGCCCCACCCGGACCTGGGCCACGGCCTGCAGGGTGTAGAGGTCGATCTTGAACAACCAGCCATCGCGGCCCACGTTGTACGCCCAGCGATCGGAGGTAGGATCGAAGGCATAGCCGTGCGCGCGGTAACTGGCATCGATATGGCCGAGCAGGCGATGCGTGTCCCCATCCAGGACAGCGATGGAGCGCGCTTCGCGCTCGGTGACCAGCAGCAGGTTGTCCAGATTTCCGTCATGGGTGGGCTTGCCGGGCAGAGTGGCTTCGTTGACGAGGGTCTGGCGGCTCGCGGCGATCTCTTCCATGCCCCAGCGGATGGCCTCCGCCGATGGCTCGGCGCGGATCAGGCCGACGAGCGCCCAGATTTCCTCGTCACTCATGCCCAGGTCTTTCCAGCCCATCATGACCGTGCCCAGCCGGCCGTTCTTGATCACGTCAAAGTAGAACTCGTCGTCAGCGGTCAGCCGGCCGGGTACCAGTGCCGGGCCGGTAGCGCCCTGGCGCTGCGGCCCGTGGCAGCCGCCGCAACTGTCCGTGTAAACCTGGTTGACGTCCGCGCCTCCAAAGAGGGCCGGTGCCACCGCCCCTCCCGGAAGCACCACGACGACCCCTTCCATAGCCGGGTGATTCGTGCAGGCATAGCGGAACGTGCCCGGCTTGTCGAACTGGTAGGCAAAGCTGTCGCCAATGGCAATCTGCTCCGACTTGAACCAGCCTTCGCTGCTGACAACCGTGTGCGCCACGTTGTCCCCGTTCTCCCAGGTGACGGTAGCGCCGGTGGCTACGACCAGCGTATGCGGGACAAAGGCCATGTTGTCGATGGCCACCGTAGCCTGTGTGACGCCCGCTACTCCGGCGGGAGCCGCTGTCGGTACGGCGGTGGGCGGAATGGCTGTGGGTGGTACGGCGGTGGGCGGAACGGCTGTAGGTGGTACGGCGGTGGGTGGAACGGGTGTTGCCGTCGGCTGTGGTGCGCCGCAGGCAACCACGAACACGAGCAATCCAAGCAACAGGAACAGGGTGATTCTTCTGCTCATCTTGGTTCTTCCTTGTCTTGTCTATGCATGTCCCGTACCCTCGTGCTCCCGCGCCTCTGGCGGGAGCACGAGGGTAAGGTGTTTACTTGCCCGCGGCAATCGCCGCGACGTCCGCCTCAACGGTGGTGGTCGGCTTGATGTCGAAATTCTTGACCAGCACGTTGAGCACGTTCGGTGATACAAACGCCGGCAGCGTCGGGCCCAGGCGGATGTTCTTGACGCCCAGGCTGAGCAGCGCCAGCAGCACGATGACCGCCTTCTGCTCGTACCAGCCGATGTCGTAGGAGATGGGCAGGTCGTTGGGGTGCTTGACGCCAAAGGCCTCGGCCAGCTTGAGCGCCACCACAACCAGCGAGTACGAGTCGTTGCACTGGCCCGCATCCAGCACGCGCGGGATGCCGCCGATGTCGCCCAGGTTCAGCTTGTTGTAGCGGTACTTGGCGCAGCCCGCGGTCAGGATGATGGTGTCCTGCGGCAGGGCGCTGGCCACGTCGGTAAAGTACTGGCGCTCCTTGTGCCGCCCGTCGCAGCCGGCCATGACCACAAAGCGCTTGACCGCGCCGGCCTTGATCGCGGCGATGACCTTGTCGGCCACGCTGAGCACGGTGTTGTGGGCAAAGCCGATCGGCATCGTGCCCGATTCGAGTTCTTGCGGGCTGCCCGATTTGAGGGCCGTGGCGATGACGGCCGAGAAATCCTTCTGCTTGCCCGGTTCACGGTCGGCGATGTGGGGAATCCCCGGCCAGCCCGTCGCGCCGGTGGTGAAGAGCCGCCCCTTGTAGCTATCGCGCGGCTTGACCAGACAGTTGGTCGTCAACAGGACGGCCCCGCCGAACTTGTCAAACTCCTCTTGCTGGTGCCACCACGATCCGCCGTAGTTGCCGACCAGGTGCGGGTACTTCTTCAGCGCCGGGTAGGCGTTGGCGGGCAGCATCTCGCCGTGGGTGTAGATGTTGACGCCCTTGCCCTGCGTCTGCTGCAAGAGCTCGTCCAGGTCGCGCAGGTCGTGGCCGCTGACCAGGATGGCCGGGCCCGGCTTGACGCCGATGTTGACCTGCGTGGGCTCGGGGTTGCCGAATGTGGCGGTGTTGGCTCCGTCCAGCAGGGCCATCCCCTTTACGCCGATCTCACCGCACTTGAGCACCTTGCCGACCAGTTCGTCTACTGAGGCCTGGTCGTTGGTGGTGAAGAGCAGGCCTTCCTGCAGGAACTGCAGCGCGGCGTCGCATTTATGGTCCAGCATATACGCGTGGTGCAGGTAAGCGGCAAGCCCCTTCAAGCCATAGGTGAGCAGCTCGCGCAGCGAGCGCACGTCCTCGTTCAGCTTCGGGTCGGCCATCACGCCAACGGTCATGCCCTTGGCTACCAGCTCGTCCAGATCCCACTTCCTGGGCGCCCAGGTGGCCGCCTCGAGCGTGGGCTTGGCTGACTTGGTGCCGAGTTTGGCCTTGAGCCCGTCGCGGAAGGCCACGGCCTGCTTGGCCAGCTCGACGAAACGCTGCGGGTCAAAATTGGCGTTGGTGATGGTGGTGAACAGCGCCTTGGCCACGAACTCGTCGGCCTCGGGGTCCGTGATGCCTTGCTCGTGCGCCTGCACGCCGTAGAAGGACAGGCCCTTGAGCAGCCAGACAAGCAGGTCCTGCAGCGCCGCTACTTCCGGCTCTTTGCCGCATACGCCGCGGATGGTGCAGCCCTGATTCTTACTGGTCTCCTGACACTGAAAACAGAACATATCCATGATCCTCGTCTCCTCTCCTATTTTGTCGATCTGCCCCAAGCGGGGTGCCCCACCCCGCGTTGAACACTATCTACAGATTGGCTATTGACGCTCTCAGGGGGTATGTCACCCCCGTCCTTCTGCGGTCCAGGACGCGGGCTACAAACCTGCTGCGAGCGCCATTCGTGTATTCGTGACCCATTCGTGGATGGCCCCTATCCCTTGCGCGCCGTCAGCACCAGGTTCCCGCTACTGGCGGCGTCGAATGGCGTGCCCTGCAAGTCGCCATACGACTCGACCTGCACAAAGCCGGCCTCTGCCAGCGCGGCCACCAGCTCTGCCTGCCGCTGTGGCCACAGGCGTGACGACATCTGGTGCTGTGTCCAGTTCCCCTCCGCCTGGCGCTGCAGCGCGATCACGTTGAATCCCAGCAGACCCCCGGCTCGAAATCGTACAAGCGCAGAAAGAGCCACTCGCGGTCGCCCTCCCGGTGCGCTTGAGGCTCCATCCAGCGCTCGCGGCGGTCCAGCACCCGGTCAAAGTTGCGGTTCTGGATCAGCAGCAGCCCGCCGGGTCGCAGGCATAAAGCGAAATCCGCCAGCGCGGCGGCCAGCTCCGGCCCGCTGAGCAGGTGTGGTAACGAGTTGCCCAGGCACAGCACGGCGTCGAATCCGCCGCCCACGCGCTCGTTCAGCTCACCAAAGCCGGCGACGACGAACTCGGCCGCCACGTTCTGCGCGCGGGCGTTGGCCATGGCTTGCTCGATCATCCCGGCGCTAAGGTCCGCGCCCACCACTGAGTAGCCGCTCCCGGCCAGCTCGAGCGCATGCTGCCCCGTGCCGCAGGCGGCGTCCAGTACTCGCTGCGCTCCGGCGGCCCGCAGTTGTGCCTCGATAAAGGGCAGCTCTACCGCCAGCCGCCCGGGCCAGTTGACAAAGCGGTCATAATCCGTGCTGAACTCGTCGTACATCGCTTGCTCCCGAAGGTCACGGCCTGACCGCCGAGGGCGCAGAGGACGCTGAGGTTCTCTTCTTGATCTCTGCGCTCTCTGCGGTGGAAAGTGGATGCTGCTTGCCCGGGGCCCACGTGACCACGTACGTACAGGCGATGGCGCCCTGGGGACAGACGCCCTCACACGTGGCGCAATACGTGCAATTGAAGGGTTGTACAAAGGAGGGGCCGTCCGCGGTCATCGCCACGGCGTGGCCGGGGCATTGCTCCACGCAGGCCCCGCACCGGGTGCATAACTCCAGGTTGATGTGAGGTAACGCCCATTCGGCCATAAAGAAACCGCCCGTCCTTTGAGCACAGTATAGCGGAGAGGCGGGCGTTTGTATACGACTTTAGTCGCAATGGGTTGGCGTTTCCGGTTGGATTGTAGTATAGGGCCTTGTGCCCGCAAGACGCCCACGAGGGGCTATGCTACGGATACTCGGGCTAGTTCTCGGCTTCGCCTTCGAGGCCGGCGCGGTCGAGGAGCACGATGTGGTCGCGCTCCATGCGCAACAGGCCGGCATCGGCAAAGGCGCGCAGGGTGCGGCCGACCATGTCGCGCACGGTCCCCAGGCGGGCGGCGATCTCGTCCTGCGTCCAGCGACGACTCACCGTGGTCTCTTCGGCGTGATCCAGCAGGAAGCGTGCCAGCCGGCCGCGCACGGTGCGGAGGGACAGGCTCTCTACCAGGTCGGTCAGGTGGTCGAGTCGCCGGGCGAGGTCGTGCAGCAGCTCCAGGGCGAGCTCGGGGCTCTCGCGCACCAGTTGCTGCAGGTCGTCGCGGGAGATCACCTCCAGGCTCACGGGCGTGATGGCCTGCACCGAGGCGTGGTTGAGACCCTCGGTGTTGAACAGCGGCACCAGGTTAAAGGCCTGGCCGGCACCCAGTTGCATCAACACCTGCTCGCGACCGGACGGGGAGTTGCGGTAGGCGCGCGCCTGGCCGGCAGTGATAAAGTAGGCCGCACGGCAGGGCTCGCCCTCCAGGATGATCATCGCGCCGGGGGCGCAGGAGCGCGGCACGGCCACCCGGGCGATGCGCTGTAGCGTCTCGTCTGAGAGGGTCGCGAACAGGGTGATCTGGCGCAGGGCTGCGGGCTTGGTCTCCATGTCGCATGATTTTAGCGCGAAGTGGCCTGGCGGTCAACGTCCGTGTGGGTCCTCGCGCCGCGATGCTTGACTAATCCCGCCCCCTGCGGTAAACTTGGCCACTGAGCAACGTACGGCGGGCTGTCAGCCCGCCCCGAGCTGAGACCGAGAGAGGACAGCCCTTGAAACTGCGAACCACGCTCCTTCTTGTCATGTGTCTGGCGGCCCTGCTGACGGCCTGCGGCCAGAAACCTCTGCTTTATGGCGTTCTGATCGACCCGAACGTTATCTCTCCGAATGCCGATGGCGTCGCGGACGTGGCCGGCATTGCCTACGCTCTGGGACGCCATGCGCTGGTGACCCTGTCCTTCGTGGATGGTGCGGGTGCCGAGCACGTGCTGCGTACCAACGTGGATCGTCCACCGGGCGAATACCAGGCCCTGTTCAGCGGTGTGATTGGAAACCGGCTGCTGCCCGATGGGCGCTACACCTGCGTCGTGCAGGCTGTGGCGGACGATGGCGAACGAGCCCGGGCCGAAGTGCCGCTGACCTTGCAGGGGGGAGAGGGAACCCAGCTCGGGATTGCGAACCTGAACATCTACCCCACCACGTTCACTCCCAACCGCGATGGTATCAACGACCGGGTGACCATCGCCTACTATCTGACCAAAGAGGCGCAGAGGGTCGAGGTCTATTTGATCGGCCCCGATGGCACCAAGTACCCCATCCCCGAGGACAAGATCCGTCCCGTCGGCCAGGCCGGCAACCATGAGCACGACTATGAGGGCGGCGTGGACCTGGGCGCTACTCCGCCCGCCAACGGTACCTACACCGTGGTGGTCGAGGCCGAGGATGCGGTGGGCACGCGCGACACCGTCCGCGGAGAGCTGACGATCGAGAACGGCGGGGTGCCCCAGGTGGAGGTGGTCAACCGCGCCGCCGTATGGTCGGCGCGCACGCTGCCTCTGGGCGGTACGCTCACCTTTACCTGCACGGTGCGCAACATCGGCAAGGTCGGCGTGCGCACCAAAGGGCCCGAGCCCGGCACGACCTACACCACCAGCGAGAATTTCAACTCGAAAGAGATGTACGAGGAGCCGGGCATCTTTCGCCTGGGCCTGGACTATGAGGGCAACAGCTCCGGCCGCACCTATCCCTTCCGCTGGCAACTGGGCCGCGACGACGAGCTGACCATCGTGGATGGGGAAAAGTACCTCATGCCCGGCCAGGCGGTCGAGATCGTGGGCCATCTCCACATTGTGGACAAGCCGGTGGTGGTTGCCCCGTACCACTGGCTGGGCCTCATCCATGAGCAGGTGTGGATCGTCGAGGATCGTGTCGAACCGGTGCCGGTCACCATCGGGTTCTAGATGGACCTGTCGGCTGTCGTTGTCAGCTGGAACGTCAGGGATTTGCTCGCGGGCTGCCTGGCCTCGCTCTATGCTTCACTGGAAGGCAGCGGCATCTCCTTTGAAGTGATCGTCGTTGACAACGCCTCGGCCGATGATAGCGCTAACATGGTGCGCGAGCGCTTCCAGCAGGCGCGCCTGCTGGCCAATGCCGAAAACCGCGGCTATGCCGGGGGCAGCAATCAGGGCTTCGCTCTCAGCCAGGGCCGCTGTGTGGCGGTGCTGAACCCGGACACGCTGGTGCACGGCAACGCGCTGGTCACCTTGCTGCGCTTTATGGACGAGACTCCGCCGGCGGGCATGGCCGGGCCGCGGCTGGTGTATCCGGATGGCCAGTTCCAGCATTCGGCTTTTGCTTTTCCCACCCTGGCTCAGGTCTTCCTGGACTTTTTCCCACTGCATGGCCGCCTGCTGGAATCGCGGCTCAATGGCCGTTACCCGCGCTCGTGGTATGCCGCCGGTCGCCCGTTTGCTGTGGGCCACCCGCTGGGCGCGTGTATGATGGTCCGGCGTGAGGTACTCGACCAGGTGGGCGGCATGGACGAAGGGTTCTTCATGTACTGTGAGGAGCTGGACTGGGCGATGCGCATCCACCGTGCCGGCCGGGAGGTGTACTGCGTACCGGCGGCCGAGCTGGTGCACTATGCCGGGCAGAGCACGCGCCAGGCGCGCAGCGAGATGTATGTCGCCCTGTGGCGCAGCCGCTTTCGCTTCTTCGGCAAGCACTATAGCGCCCTTTTCAATCGAGTCGTGCCGTGGGTGGTGCGGCTGGGACTGGGAGCGGAGGAGCGCCGGGCGCGCGCCGCGGGGCTGCCGGAAGCGGAGCTGGCGGCGCGGCTGGGCGCGTACCGGCGGGTGCGGGAGCTTAGCTATGCGCGCGCGGAGGGCCGTTCGTAGTGCTCACGCGAGTGCGCCGGACGGCCCTGGCGAGCCGCCATTGACACCCTGCCAGGGCGTGTCGGGCAGATGATTGAATCTGCTTTGGGCAGGTTTCGAGTAGCAGCCGCCGAACTCGCCGGCGGCTACGAACCACAAACAGGAAAGGCACTGGCGTGCCCACTACAAACGGGGACCACACGACCCGGCCGCAGCTCGCCGCGGTGGTCCTCACCAGGAACGAAGAGCATAACATAACCGATTGCCTGCGCAGCCTGAGCTGGGCCGACAGGCTGTGCGTGCTGGACTCGGTGAGCACCGATCGTACGGTCGAGCTCGCCCGCCAGGCCGGAGCCGAGGTGCGGCAGCACCCCTTTGTGAACTATGCCGACCAGCGTGACACCGCCCTGCAGATGTTCGAGGCCGACTGGATCTTTTTTGTCGACGCCGATGAACGGGCCACGCCGGAGCTGGAGGCGGAGGTCCGGCGTGTGATCGCGGAGGAGCCGGCCGTGGGCTGGTGGGTCCCGCGGCGCAACTATATCTGGGGACGCTGGATCCGCCACGCCGGCTGGTTCCCGGATTACCAGCTGCGCCTGCTCAAACGCGGCTTTGCTCGCTACGATCCCACTCGCGAGGTGCATGAGATCGTCCGGCTCGACGGGCCGGAGGGCCATCTGCAGAACCCGCTGACCCACTACAACTATGCCACCGTGGGCCAGTTCCTGCGCAAGCAGGATTTCTACGCCACGTACGAGGCCGGAGTGCTGCTCAAGAAGGGCATCCACCCGCGACCGCACAGCTTGGTTCTGCAGCCCCTGCGCGAGTTCCGGCGCCGCTATGTTACGCTAGAGGGCTACAAGGACGGCGGGCATGGCCTGCTGTTGAGCCTGCTGATGGCTTACTATACCGGCGTGGCGTACTGGCGGGCGAGGGGCATGGAGCGTAGGACGTAAAACGTAAAGCGTAAAACGTAAAACGTAGAACGTAAAGGGTTATCTCTTGCTGGCCCATCTTATCCAGGGGGATGGGAGATCGAGTGCTTACAGGAGGTCAAGGATGGGACGCAGATTCGTTGCATTATTGTTCCTCGTGGTACTTGTGGGTCTTGTGGTCCTTCCGCTGGCGCAGGGCCAGGCCCCGGTCAAGACGGGGCTGTCCGGCCCCCCGGCGATCCGCTCCGGGTACCTGCACCTGGCCGGGCTGGAGCGGAGGGCGACTGCCCTGCCCGCTGTACCGCTCGCTGCCCAGGGCTGGACTACCCTGCTCAGCGAGGGCTTTGAAGGGGCTTTTCCCGGCACGACCTGGGACCTCTACGGCGATACAACCTGGGGCACGACGACGCACCGCGCGCACGATGGCAGTCACAGTGCTTACTGTGCCGGCGGCGGGCCTGTCGCAGTGAGCCCGCCAGGCCCATATCCGAATGAGATGAACGCGTGGATGGTCTACGGACCCTTCGACCTCAGCCAGGCGGTTGACGCCGAGGTGGTCTTTTCCTACTACTCCATAACCGAGCTGGAGTACGACCAGTTCTGGGTTGTGGCGTCACCGGATGGAGGGGACTGGTATGGCTCGGCTTTTTCCGGAGACTGGGTTAGCGAATGCGGTGGGTGGTGCGACGACGGTCTTTCCCTCACTGACCTCGGCGACCTGGGCAACCTCTGCGGTCAACCCGAGGTGTACATCGCCTTTGTCTTCCAGAGCGATGAGGACACTCAGTATGAGGGCAGCTACGTCGACGACATCACGCTGCGCGCTATGGTCGAGGGCGCGGAGACTCCGACGCCTACCGCGACGGCCACGGTGGTGCGGACGCCTACGCCTACCGCGACGGCCACCGTGGAGCTGACGCTCACGCCCACGCCCAGCGCAACGGCTACCGGTGCGCTCACGCGGACGCCTACTCCGACACTGCCTCCGTCCTCTGCCGGCCAGATCTACCTGCCGCTGGTCCGGCGTACTTTTGCCGATGGCCCGCTGATGGCCTCCGCGGTCATCCGCACCGACCAGGAAGGCACGGTCATCCACCCCACGGGCGCCCGGATGTTTGTGCCGCGTGGCGCGGTGCCCCCAACGGAAAGTGGCCAGGATGGAGAGATGCTGTTCACCCTCGAGTCGGGCACGGCGGCCAACTTTGGGGTTCCCGACAGCCCGCCTGCCGGCTACCAGTTCGCCGGCAGCATGTACTCCCTGGGCCCGGAGGGATTTACCTTTGCCCTGCCGGTCACCGTGCGCCTGCCCAGGCCGGCCAGTGTGACCACCGGAGCGAGTCTCGCCACCATCTTTGACTATGACCGCACTCTGGGCCAGTGGAAGAACGTCGGCGGCACCGTCAGCCGCGACGGCGCGAGTATCACCGTCGACCTGCAGGACCTTAACAGCGTCGTGGTCTATGGCTTCCCCACTGCCGGCTGCGGGGGCGTCGGCGCGCAAGGCGCCGGGGCCATCCAGTTTGACGCCGTGCCGGCCTACAGCTTCAAGCTGTGCATCGAGTCCTACACCCTGAAGTACCCGGACTATGACCGCAACTTTGTGGCGGCGGGCCGCATCAATTCCGTCATTCGCCGTGATTCACCCCAGTGCCCCGTCGATGGGCAGGTCTACTGGATCCTGCCGCAGGGCACCTACACGATTGACGTGGGCGTTTACTACCACCGCTACGATGACCGGCCACCCGAGTATCTCGGCTACTTCCAGCGTACGGTGACCATCGACCAGCCGCACTTTGACTGGCAGTTCTGCAACCCGGGAAATTTCCTCGACACCAGCTTTTTTGGCGCCATGGTGGTCGATCCGAGCCAGCTGAATCCAGGCCCGCTCCCTTGCGCGGGCGCGGCTACACCGTCAGTGGGCATCGGCACGGTCAACGTGCGCCTGGAGTGGAGCGTCAGGGCCGATCTGGACCTATGGGTGGTAGACCCCTGCGGCCAG
>JAEAMF010002272.1_pt1 | contig 11270 bp, 9 predicted proteins | sample 8958721 | NCBI WGS metagenome assembly JAEAMF01 (sample SAMN16933255, study PRJNA681124) | bioreactor sludge metagenome | isolation source: anaerobic bioreactor treating anionic surfactant - SDBS | place: India: Bengaluru | collected 2019-02-28
GTTCGGCGATGAGTTCCTCGCGGATATGATTCCGGTGGATGCGCAGGAGGGAGACGTGCGGCTTTCCGGATTCATCTCCGGCCCGCACCAGCGCCGGGCATCCACCGAGGCGCAGTATTTCTTCGTCAACGGCCGGATGGTCCGCGACCGCCTGCTGGCCACGGCGTTGTCGCAGGTCTACCGCGGGATCATCCCCGGCGGCACCTACCCGGCGGCGATTCTGTTCGTGGCGATTTCCGCCACCGAAATCGACGTCAACGTCCATCCGGCCAAGACGGAGATCCGCTTCCGCCAGTCGTGGCAGGTGCAGACGTTCATTCGCCGAACACTGGAGACGGCCATCCGAGCCCACCGGCCCTTCGCCAGCCTGGCGGACTGGACGGCGCCGGCGGAGCCGACCGACACTCCGGCCGGCGACGCCCCGACCCGTGATTCGGACTCGGCCGCCGATGCCGTCCGGCAACGGGTCCATGAAGCGCTGGCGGATTTTTCAACCCGGCCGACGTCGCCGATGGAGCGTCGTTTCGCATTCACCCCCGGCCGGACCGGCGCGCCGGACGCCTCCACGCCGTTGGCTGATCGCCGCCCCGAAACCGCGGCGCCGCCGCCGGTGCCCGACGCCGCGGTGACGGACACCGGCAGGTGGCGGGTGCTGGGCCAGTGGCGCGAGAGCTTCATCGTGGCGGTCAGTCCCGATGAACTGCTGGTGGTGGACCAGCATGTGGCCCACGAGCGCGTGCTGTACGAGGCGTGCCGGCGTCAGCTCGCTGAGCGGGCGGTGCCCCGGCAGCGCCTGCTGGTGCCGGAGACGCTGGAACTGTCCCCGGCTCATCGCGAGGAGATGGACCGCGTCGCCGACCAGTTCGCGGCGGCGGGATTCGAGATCGAACCGTTTGGCAGCGGCGGCACCGTGGTGATCAAAGCGGTACCGGCCATGGCCAGCCGGGTTGAGGTGGAGCTGCTCGTGCGCGACATTCTCGATCGGCTCGGCGATGTTGGCGCGTCGTTTTCCATCGACGAGGTCCAGCGGCGGGTGGCCGCGGCACTGGCGTGCCACGCGGCGGTCAAGATCCACACCCCCCTCGAGCCGGAGGCGATGCAGCACCTCGTGGATCGCCTGCTGGCTGCCGAGGAGCCCACCACCTGCCCCCACGGCCGACCGGTGGTGCTGCGGCTGCACATCCGGGACGTGGAGAAGGGATTCAAGCGGGCCTAGTCGGCCCGCCCCGGTTTCAGTCGCTGTTCAGGATGAGCGGCAGGCCGTTCTTGCCGGAGCCGATCACCACCACCTTGCTGTTGGCCGACTGGGCCAGCTTCTCGGTGGCCTCGATCCCCTTCCACTGGAGCAGCTGCTCGCTGATCCCCTTGGAGACGATGTTCTGGAAGTCGGAGATACCCTGCGCCTCGATGCGCTTGCGCTCCGCTTCGAGTTTCTCTTTTTCCAGGACGAACTTCATCCGCTGACTCTCCTGCTCGGCGCGTAGCTTCTCCTCGATAGCCTGGGTGAGCCCGGGCGGCAGACCCACCCGGCGCAGCGGCGCCGACTCGATGACGACGCCGCGGGGCCCCACACTGTGGCTGATTTCTTCAGCGATGAGCCGTGACAGGGTTTCGCGCTCGGACGTGTACAGCGCCCGCGCCTCGTATCCGGCGGTCACGCCGCGCGCCACGGAACGCACCTGCGGTTCCAGCAGCACCCGGACATAATCGGGTCCGACCGTCCGGTACACTTCGGGGGCCTTTTCCATATTCAGATGATACAGCACGCTCACCTCCAGCTGGACGGTAAGCCTCCTGGGAGGGAACGTCCAGGACCTCTTTCATCTCCTGCGTCTTGACGCTGAAGACCAGCACGTTGGCCAGCGGATTGACCAGGTTGATACCGGCGCGCAGCGGCGTCGGCGACACCGAGCCGAAGAAGTCCACCACGCCCACGTGGCCGGCGGGCACCACGGTCACGGCCTGGAACAACATGAGCAGCACGCCGAGCACCAGTGCCCCGATGGCGGCGAGGCGGGGCACGCCGCCCTGGCGGCCCACCACGCGGAGCGCCACGACAGCCACGATTGCGATCAAAAGGCCCAGAAAAAACATGGAGCTATCCTCCTCGATGATGTGTCGATGCCTGTCGGCACCGGGTCATTGTCCCGTCGACGAACGCTGGTCAATTTGACGGATCAATCCGGCATTTTCCCGATCGTATGGCGGCGGCCGCAAACCGCGACAACCGCGCATCCGGTCAGGCCACGATGGAATAGCCGCCGTCCACCACGAGGGTTTGGCCGTGAATCATGTCCGCCAGCGGGGTGCACAGGAAATACACCACGTTGGCGACGTCCTCGGGCGTCGTGAGACGACCGGCCGGCGTGCGCCGGCGGGAGTTGTCCAGGATCTCCTCCCGGCGGGGGAAGTGTTTCAGCGCGTCGGTTTCCACCACGCCCGCGGAGACGGCGTTCACATTGATCCCGCGCGGCGCCAGTTCCACGGCCAGGTGGCGGACCAGCGATTCCAGGGCCGCCTTCGAAGCCCCCACCGCCGCGTAATCGGGGATGGCGCGCACCGCTCCCAGGCTGCTCACGGCGATCACCCGCCCGCCGCGATCGCCCATGAGCGGCATGGCGTGCTGGATCAGGCCAAGCAGGGCCCCGGCGTTGATGTCCATGGTCCAATGCCAGTGCCGTTCCGTGAGCTCCACCGCCGGCTTGAGGACGCCCGACGCGGCATTGCTCACCACGATATCCAGGCGCCCGAACTCCGCACGGATCTTCTCGAAGATGCACTCCAGCTGACCACGATCCGCCACGTTGCCCTTGATGGGCACCGCCCGGACGCCGAACTGTTCGATGGCCTGAGCCGTCTCCAGCGCCGGGGTCTGGCTGCGCAGATAGTTGATGGCCACATGGACGCCTTCCGAGGCCAGCTTCATGGCGATGGCGCGGCCGATGCCCCGGGAGGCTCCTGTAATCAGTGCGCATTTGTCTGTCAGGTTCATGACTGCTCCTATTGTCCGCAAGATCCGGCCGCTCCGCCGTCGCTCACGCCCGGTTTCAGCCGGCCACCGCCGGCAGGCGGCCGCGGGCCGCCTCGTATTCCGCCAGGAACCGGCGGACGATTTCGCCGGCGGGCAGGATCTCCCGCACCAGTCCGGCCACCTGTCCGATTTCAAGTTCCCCCTCTTCCAGGTCGCCTTCGGCCATGCCCTGCCGCGCCCGGCCCGTGCCCAACAGGGTGGCCAGTTCATCCCGGCCGGCCCCGGCCGCTTCGCGCGCCTGCGCCGTCCGGGCAAACGCGTTCTTCAGCAGCCGGACCGGGGTCACCCGCTTCAGGGTGAGCACCGTGTCGGTATCGGCAGCACCCACCACCGCCGCTTTAAAGGCCGGGTGGGCGGATGATTCCAGGCTGGCGACGAACCGGGTGCCCACCTGTACCCCATCGGCTCCGAGCGCCAAGGCGGCGGCCATGGCGCGGCCGTCGCCGATGCCGCCGGCCGCGATCACGGGCACGCGGACCGCGTCCACCACCTGGGGCACCAGCACCAGCGTGGTCAGCTCATCGACCCCGTTGTGGCCTCCCGCCTCGAATCCCTCCGCCACCACCGCATCCACGCCCGCCGTCTCGCACTTGCACGCCAGAGCCACGTTGGGAGCCACGTGGGCCACCACGGCTCCGCCCGCTTTCAGGTCGCCGGTGTACTTGTTCGGGCTGCCGGCCGACGTGATCACAATTCCCACGCGCTCGTCCAGGCAGACGGCGACAGACTCCGACGCATACTTATAGAGCAGCGGGATGTTCACGCCGAACGGACGGGTCGTGGCCCGCCGCGCGTTCCGTATGTGCTCACGCAGCAGGTCCGGGCGCAGGGAACCGGCGCCGATCACGCCGAGACCGCCGGCCTCCGAGACGGCCGACGCCAACTGCCAGCCCGCACACCAGACCATCCCCCCCTGGACGATGGGGTGACGGATACCGAACAGTTGGGTAATTCGCGTGTCCATGAGCTTGAGTGGTTCCATTGTAAACGGCACGTCTCAATCCGGCAATCTTAGATTCCGCCGATCCCACAGCGGTGCAGTTAAAGTGATTCAGCAGTGTCAGATAATTTTACACAATACTGATAAAAGATGCCAGTATTTTTTACACCTAAACCCCAAATGAAGGATTTCAAAATGCAAAATCTTTTTATTCAATAACATAAAAGGACTTGTTTTCGGGTTTTCAATTGGCAAGCAACATGCTGTTAGAGAGGTGAGCGCAGTGAGAGGAGAAATTCCATGAGCCAAACCGATGCATTCACCGTCCACGGATCGAATGGCAAACAGCGTGTCCCGGCGCCCGTCCGGTCCGCGGACGCCAGCGGCCAAATCCTCATCTTCGATCCAGAAGATTTCTACCGGCAGCACTATTCCCGGCTCTTCCACGCGGCGCTGCGGATCCTGCGCGACCGCCACCTGGCCGAAGACGCCGTCCAGGAAGCATTCAAGAACATATTCCTGCACCTGAAAGAATTCCGCGGGGAAAGCCGGATGGAGACCTGGATGACCCGCATCGTCGTCAATGTCTCGCTGGGTTACATCCGCAAGCACAAGGTCCGCCTGAAGGGAGAAGTGGCTCTCGATGCCGGGGAAACTCCCCTCACGGCCCAGCTGCCTGATGCCGGCGCCGATCCCTTCACCACCACCCGGCGCCGGGAGCTTCGCCAGATTCTGAACCAGGCCATGGGCCAACTTCGGGCGATTCACCGCCAGGTCATCTACCTTCACGACATCCAGCAGCACACCCTGGAGGACATCGCCCGGCTGCTGCGAACGCCCATCGGCACCGTCAAGAGCCGTCTCTTTTACGGCCGCCGCGAATTGCAGCGCATTCTGGAACATTTGACCGCCCGCCAGGCATATCACCTATTGTGAGGACGTGACGGCACGGCCCACCAAGATCCGGATCCCCTCGGGGATCCGGTCTTTTTTATGCGCCCGTGCGAGTGGCGCATCGAACGGTCAATACCGGTAAAGTATCTTGACGATTTCGTCGATGACGGCTTTGGGCGCGTCGTTCCCCGGCGGGACGTTGTTGATGATGATGCAAAAAGCCACCAACCGGTGGGATGCGGTGTGGACATAACCGGCCATGGAGACCACCGTGGACAGCCGTCCGGTCTTCGCCAGCACGTTGCCGGCGGTGCGGCCGTCCAGCCGGTACTTGAGCGTACCTTCCCGACCGGCTTCAGGAAGCAGCGTGGCGAAGCGCTCAAAATCGGGCGCCTTGGCGATCAGGCAGAGCCAGTCGGTCATCAACCGCGGCGTCACGAGGTTGCGCCGGCTCAGGCCGGAGCCGTCCGCCATGGCGATGTTCTGCCGCGGCTCCATGAGCTGCGGCCACAAGCCGTAAACCGCCTGGATGCCGGCCTCGCGATCGTTGCTTTCGGGCGGCACCTGGCCGCGAGCCAGGTCGCGCAGCAGGACTTCCGCATAATTGTTGATGCTGCGCTCCATCACCGGCAGCAGGATCTGCTCCAGGGGCCGGCCCTCGATCACGGCCAGCCGCGTTCCCGGCTCCGGCGGCGGAGCATCGGGGAGGTAGGGCCGGCGGTACCGCGCTCCGGCTCCGCCGCTCACCGGCACACCCAGCCGCAGCAGTTCTTCCCGGATCCAGCGAGCGGCGGTCAGCGCGGGATCGCTAACGGCCACGCGGAGCACCCGTCTGGACGCTCCGCTTGGAAACCGGCCGCTCACGATGAATTCGTCGGTGTCGAACGGCTTGTAGACGATGAGCTCGTCTGCTCCGGCGCCCCGGGCGGTCACGGCGAGGTTTCGCACCTGGGGCTGCAGAAAGGCGGGCACCGCCTCGATCTGGGGCGGTTGGCCAGGCTCTCCGGGTGTGATCCGCAACTCCATGATGCCATCGTTCAGGGCCAGCGCGCTGACCTTGGCGCCGTACGCCCACTGGAATTCCTCCCAGCTCCAGTCGGGGCCGTACGGCTCGTCGAGCTGGGCGGTGGCGTCACCGATGACGTCGCCCTCGACCTTGCGGATCCCCGTCTGCCGGAGCAGTTCCAGGACGAACGACTGCACCGGTAGCGCCGGGTCGTCCTCGAAGAAGCGGAACGACCACGACGGGTCGCCGCCACCCCGGATGATCAGCGGACCGCGCAGGGTGCCGTCCTTGTCCAGACGCCCGGTGGTGGCAATCTCGGTCCCAAAGCGGTGGTCGGGGCCGAACGTCCTCCACGCCGCGTAGCCAGTGAGGAGCTTTTGGATGGATGCCGGCACGAACAGGCGGCGCTCGTTCCACGCGTAGAGCGAGGTGCCTTTCTGGACATCCATGACCGACACGCCCCAGAATCCGGGCGGATGGCCGGGCCGGTCGAGCACTTTCTTGATCTGTTTGGCGACCTGGGCCCCCGACAGGTGGTCGGCGGCGGAAGCCCCGGCGGCAACCGGCATCAGGCCCGCCAGCAGCAGCACCAGGAGCAGGCGGGGTCTCCGGCAAGCCACAGTCGGACGCGTCCCGGCCCCCATCTCAATCCTGCTGAACATGGAAGATGAAATTGTCCGTGAAGCGGAACCGGCCCACGTGGGCCACCACATAGACCAGGGCGTCCCGGGTCACCCGCTCCAGCGGTTCCAGGTTGCCCGGGTCCAGGATGCCGACAAACCGGACGTGCAGCAGGGGCTCGCGGCCCATCAGCTCATGCATCCGTTGGATGATCCTGGCGGCCGACTTCTCGCCGGCCATGAGCTCCTCCCGAGCGGCGCCCAGAGCCTGGCAGACTTTCAGGGCGACGCCCTTTTCGGCGTCGCCGAACAGCCCATGGAACGACGAATATGGCAGGCCGTTCTCGTCGCGCACGGTGGGACTCAGCACCGGTTCGGTCCGCAGGTCGAGGTCCCGGATCAGCCGTTTCAGAATGAGGAAGTCGAGGTAGTTTTTCTGCGCCACGAACACAAAATTGGGTCGGAACAGGTTCATGGCCTGAAGATAGACGGTTGCCAGACCGGTCAGGTACTGGTCGGTCTCGATGCCCCGGAAGCGCTGATCCAGTTTATCGAGGCGCACATGGGTGCGGTGGTCCTGCGGGCGCAATTCCTCGCGGCCGGGGAAACAGGCATAGTCCACGCCTTCCGCCGCGAGCAGTTCGATATCTGCCGGGCGTTGTTCCTTGAGGCGGAGCAGCGTCTCGTCGTCCTGGACGAGGGCGGGATTGGCGTAGACCATCACCAGCACGGAATCGGTCATTTCGCGCGCCTTCCGGATCAGGGCCAGGTGCCCCTCATGCAACAGACCCATGGCAGAGACGAAGCCCAGCTTGGTTTCGCCGGACTGGAAACGCGCGGCCATCTCCCGAATCTGATTGTGTGATTCCAGGATTTTCATGGATCATCCCCGCGCGGGCGGCGCGTAGTACTGCAGACCCGTCACGTTCTTGAACCGCAGAAACTTGATGAAATCGTCGGTCTTGGCGCCGGTCACGGTGAAATCGATCTGCTCGGTTTCCAGCACCAGGACCGGGACGCGCGTCCGCTGCTGGTACTGGAAAAAGAAGTGCTCATAGGCCTGAATGAGGTCCTTCAGGTAGGACGGCGGAATCCGCCCCTCCATCGGGACGTTGCGCCGCTCGATCCGCTCCAGCAGGGTGTCGACATCCGCCTTGAGGTAGATGACCAGGTCGGGCTGGATGAGGTAGTCCGACATGGCCTCATACAACTTGTTGTAGATGACCAATTCCTGATCGTTGAGGTTCAGACAGGCGAACAGCTTGTCCTTCTCCAGCAAGAAATCCGAGATGACCGGGGCGGGACTGGGGGACTGCCTTGTCAGCTCCCGCATCAGCGTCCAGCGCTGAGCCAGAAAGAAGAGCTGGGCCTTGAACGCGGCGCCCGGCTGCCCCTCATAGAAGGCGGTGATGTGGGGATTCTCCCACGGCTGGTCCAACACCGCCCGGCCCTGAAATTCTTCCGCCAATCGCTTGGCCAGGGTGGTTTTCCCCACGCCGATGGGCCCTTCGATGACGAGGTACTTGAAATTCATAACATTAGGAAATATTAGGGTTTAGCCACAGGCCGGATTATAGAGGAAGGCCGGGCCATTTGCAATACCATTCCACGGCATGCCGGTCGTCGCATGCGGCCAGCAGCTGGGTGACGGTCCGACCGAGCACGGGATGCCGTACGGCGGAGGCGATTTCCGCCAGCGGCACCAGCACGAACCGTCGCCGCGCCATGCCGGGGTGAGGGATGATCAGATCGGGCTCGGCGATCACATCCCGGCCGAACAGGAGGATGTCGATATCGAGCGGCCGGGGCGCGTTGCGTTCGGCCGGCCGCCTTCCCGCGGCGGCTTCCGCCGACTGGATCAGCGCCAGCAGCTCCCGCGGCTTCAAGCGGGTCAGCAGGCCGGCTGCGGCATTGAGATAGTGGGGCTGGGGCGGTCCGCCCACGGGTTCGGTCCGGTAGAGCGAGGAGACGGCGGTCACCTTCACCCCGCCGGCGGCCAGGCGGGCCAGTCCCGCCGCCAGACCGGCTGCGCGATCGCCCAAATTGGCGCCCAGCCCCACCCAGACCGTCCTCAAAAGAATCTCCGGCCCAGTTTCTGGAGTGTCCCGAAATCGCCGATACCGCGCAGATACATGGCGAAACGAATGTCGCCCGAATCCCGGCGGTTGGCGATGTCGAACTTGGTGTACTCCACCGAAAATCCGATGCAATCAAAGTAGTAGTTGGTGCGGATGTAGAAATTGTCCAGGTTGCTGTTTTCCAGGTTGTACGAGACATTGGCTTCGATGCTGAAACCCTGGTAAGGCCTGCCCAATCCCACCGAGGTCTGCAGGTAGTCGTTGTCCACCAGCTGGTCGCCCTCGGTATAGAGGCGCAGGAAGGCCAGCGAAGCGAACAGCCAGTCATGGTTATACGTCCCGGCGGCGGACCAATCGCGCAATTCCCCGCGGACCGGATCGTACTCCAGGCGAAGCTGCCCGCTGATGGTCGGCGCCGGATGGACCTGGACGAGCGCCTGGATGGGTGAAAAATCCCGGGGTTCCCGCGCCGCCGCATATGGGCTGAATGTGTAGTACGGCGCGATCTGGTTGTTGAAGCCCGTCTCAAAGCTGCCATAAAAATCGGGATCAAAAAAGTACTTCTGGCGAAGGCCCATTGTCACCCATTCCCACGGCCGGTCCCCCCGACGGCTGAAGAACCGCTGGACCACCCAGTATTCCAGTTCATTGGTCCCCACGACCGCATCCTGCCAATCAAACTGGATGATACGGGCAAAATCCTCGACCTCCGAAACCCACCGCCAGGTCACCCCCGTTTCAATGACGTGCTTGACCGGCACGCCGAAGGGATGGAAGACGCGGAACAGGCGGGGCGCGTCCAGGCGGGCTTCCATGGCCGCGAGGTAGCGCCCGACTCCCGACCGGTCCGCGTCAACGGCCGTCGCGTCCTCCGGCGGGTCGGACGGGTAACTGCGTGAGTAGTACGTCGCCCGGAGCGCGGGTTCCAGCGACAAGCGGAACGCGCCGAGCCGCAGGGGCACCAGGAGCCGCGGGTACACGTCCAGTCGGCTCACCCCCTGCGGCGTGTTGAACTGCATGTCCACGGTGCCGCCGCCGGCTGGATCGGCCTCTTTCCAGTTGACCTTCTTGAACATGTACGCCGCCGAACTGTCCAAAAACAGATAGGCGGGCCAGGAGCCCAGGGAGCGGCCGATCACGCGGAACGAGGCTTCCGGCAGGGCGCGCTCCAGCACCTGGAAGTCGTCGAAGTAGTACTGGGTCCGGTTGAATTCCAGGTTGACGGAGTAATCCGACCAACTGCGGCTGATAAACCCGCGCAGCGCCTCGTCCGGACGGACGGCGCCCACAAAATCCGATTCGTATACCTGGCGGAAGACGATATTGGAGACCACGTTGGCGGAGATGGCCCCGTGGAAACCCCGGGCGAACAGAAAATAGCCATCCACGTTGACGGCACTTCCCCCCTGGTCTTTACGATCGTCGACGGAGTAGCTGGAAAAATTGACATAGGAGAGTTCCGAAAACCGCCCCCGGAAGGTCGTGCCCAGGCCGAATCCGCGCTCAGTGTAGTAATCCCCTTGCAGGATCAGATCCATGCTCCGACCCAGCGTGAGGTATAAGGCGTCGGATAGTTTGTGGCCCTTGTCGTCGGAATAGCCGTATGAGGGGATCATGAAGCCCGACTTGCGCTCCTTCTTCGGCAGGGGAAGCCGGATCCAGGGCACATAGAACGTCGGCACGCCGAACAGCCGGAACACGCCGTGCGTCACCGTGGCTGATTTGTCCTTGACCACCTGGGTCTCCCGGCTGCCCAGGCTCCAGTGGGGGTGGTCGAACTGACAGGTGGTCACGTTGCCCTGGTGGAAGACGTATTCATCGGGCCCGGTCTGCTCGGCTTCGGCGCAGACCAGACGCACAAAATTGTCCGCCACGCCGCGCGTCTTGACGAAACGGCCCTTCCGCTCCGTCACGTTGTACTCAAACGACTCGCAGGTCAGCTCCTGCAGTCCGCGCCGGAAGACGATACCGCCGTGCGCCGAAATAGTGCGGGTGTTACTGTCATAGGCGATTTCTTCGCCCCGCACCTCGATGTCTCGGTACCGGACAGACACGTCGCCGCTGGCCCGGAAAACACCACGCTCCGATGTTTGCGCCCGTGAGCGGATGACGACAGGCTCGCCCTCCACCGGAATGACGGTTTCAACGAACGTCGGCTCATCCGCGGGTGCCGGGGGCTGGGGCGCCGGCGCCGGCTCCTGGGCGCCCAGCGGCGTGCCCGGCAGACACCCGGCCACGATCAGAATCACCAGGAGCAGCCCTCGGGCGGCCAGCCAATCGCGGATTAACGTTACGGTTGCACTCATGGGATGACTGTCGGGCCGGGGGATGGCGTTGACCTTCGGCGGCACATTGTGCCACTATAAAAGTGGGCCCAGTCTTTGTCAAATCGGTTTTCAGCCGAAAAAAGGTGGCAACTTTTCCTACCGGAGCCCGATAATAGTGTCAGATTCGCACAAGGAGGCGACGCCATGACGGTCCAGAATATCAACAATGTCAGCCAGACCTTCTCCATGCAGGACATTGCCAACATCACCCAGCCCAAGCCCAGCGGCTGGAGCAAATTCACGTCCATCCTGGGCGGGATTGCCGGCGCGGCATCCTCGTTCATCCCCGGCGCCGGCATCGTCAGCGGCCTGCTCGGGGGTCTCGGCGGCGGGTCCAGCTCGATCACGGGCGAAGGCAACCAGATGCAGCTCCT
>JAEAMF010002274.1_pt1 | contig 11266 bp, 7 predicted proteins | sample 8958721 | NCBI WGS metagenome assembly JAEAMF01 (sample SAMN16933255, study PRJNA681124) | bioreactor sludge metagenome | isolation source: anaerobic bioreactor treating anionic surfactant - SDBS | place: India: Bengaluru | collected 2019-02-28
ATCTTGGCGCTGCAAGTCGGTACGCTCGGGGGCGGCATATTCATTCCGTGCGGCGCCGGGGTTGAATACCCGCACTCGCGCAATATCCTCAGCCGTCTCTTTGCAGGCAATGCGGACAGGCGGCTTGCTTATCAGCATGTTCGGGGGGTATTGGCTTATGCCCATAAGTTTGATAACGGGTGGTCCTTGGGTTTCGGGTTGCATCTTTCCATGAATCGGTTCCGCACAGACCATATTACACTCGGGCTGACACCTGCCAAAAACAATAATGAGTGGGATAATGCCTGGGGCGCCGGCTTTGGTTTGGGGGTCTATAGGCATTGGGACCGTTTTGCCTTGGGCCTTAATTATAGTTCTCGTCACTGGACTGAGCCCATGGACAAGTACAGCGATCTTCTGAGGTCACCCTTGGACACGCCTCGTGTCGTACAAGCCGGTATTGCCTATAAACTCACGCCGAAACTCGAGTTTACCGCGGACTACAAGTGGTTACACTGGAGACGAATCAACACTTATGGCTCTCCCATTTTCCGGGGAGGCGGGTATGGATGGACCAATCAGAACGGGCTCAAAGTAGGCCTTGAGTGGAAAGTCAATCCTGGATGGACTCTCATGGCAGGCTATGCGTACAGCAACTCACCGATTCGGGAAGATGGCGTGTTTCTGGCCGGGCTGGTCCCTGTCATTGTGGAACAGCACTTCACAGCGGGGGTCTCCCATCAATTCAATGACAAGCATGCCGTCCATCTTACAGGCGTTTGGGCCCCTGAAGAAAAGATGCGCGAGAATGGCAAAGGCGATTTGATGTCAAAACTTGGAAAGGGAACCACCATAGCGGCTACTGCCGTTTCCGCCGTATTAGGATATACCTATGCGTGGTAGGGCGTTCCTTTATGCCCTTTGCAGACATCACACCTTGTAGCGACTATACCCCTCGTGATACACAGGGCTTCAGTCCTTACTATTTCAGGGAACGTTGAAGCTAAAAGAACAGCACTTGGATTCGGAAGCCTTTTTCAAATTAGAGGACTTAAAGATCAATACAACATACATTAATTACGGGGAAATAAGAAACGTTTCTGGGGTTCTTCGTTGGAATTCAACTCAAGCCGTATGCTATCCTGTTTACACTGTAAATGGATGTGCGGGGCGCGTTACCGAGGGTGTAAACCGTGCACATTCCTCCGACTATTTCGCGAGTCGAATAAGGCCTTGAAGTACTTTAAATCCTCATCATGTGAAGGAGAATGATCCCCATGGCCGCCACAACAGGGCAAAAGCAAATCAATCTTTCCGTAAATGATCGCATTGAACGCGATCGCCAGATGATCAATGAAGCGCGGGCTCGGGGCAGGGGGCCGCGTTTCGGTGTTTTTGTGCGTCTGTCCGGTCCCGGATGGCTGCAGAGTGCCATTACCCTGGGGGGAGGCACTTTATCGAACAGCCTCTACCTGGCCGTGCTTACCGGCTTTACGTTCTTATGGCTTCAACCTGTCGCGATGGCCGTCGGTATTGTCATGCTCAGCGCTATTGCCTATGTTACGCTTTCCACAGGGGAACGGCCGTTGCGTGCCATTAATACTCATATCAATCCCGTACTGGGCTGGAGCTGGCTTTTCGCCTCGATGGCGGCTAACATGGTATGGAGCATGCCGCAATTTGCCTTGGCGCTTGCCTCGCTAACGAAAATGTTGTTTCCTCAAATTCTGGGGGTGGATGGACCATTCGGGTCCCAGGGACGCCTTGTCGCGGCCTTTTGCATTCTCGCCATCAATATCATTTTCCTGATCCTGTACAGTTCAGGGGGGCGCGGAATGAAAATCTTTGAGACCATAATAAAATGCATGGTGGGACTTACGGTTGTATGCTTTGTCGGTGTAGTTTTCGTTGTCACCAAAAACGGACTGGCTGACTGGCGGGAATATATGGGTGGATTTATCCCCCGTTTCAACATGATGTTTGAGCCGGGCCCCAAGCTCCTGCCCTTCTTGGCACAGGTACCCGAGCAGTTTCGGGCATTTTGGACGGGCAGGATTCTCAGCGACCAGCGGGATTTCATTATTTCCGCCTTTGCCACCGCCGTTGGCATCAACATGACCATTATGTTTCCCTATTCCATGATGCGAAAAGGTTGGGACAAGGATTTCCGGGGTCTGGCGATTTTCGATTTATCCACAGGCCTCTTCATCCCCTTCCTGATAGCCACTTCCTGCATCGTTATCGCTGCGGGCGCTCAATTGCATGCCAAGGCGCAGGCGGGTCTTGTCTCTCCCGTGGATGAACAGGGAAATCCAATTATAGTGGAGGCCAGTCTTAAAAAAGGGTATGACGGACTTCTCGCGGCAAGAATAAAATCGGAACTTGGTGAAGCCGCTTATGCCGCACTCTCTCCGGAAGAGACAGTAGCACGGGGGACCGCCTTGCCGGAGTCGGAAAAAGTAATGGCTGCCATGCTTGTGCGCCGCGACGCGCCCCAGCTGGCGGCATCTCTGGAACCCCTTACGGGCTCTACTGTTTCACGTTACGTCTTCGGCATCGGCATTCTGGGCATGGGCATCTCCGCAGCCACCATGCTCATGATTATCAACAGTCTGTGTTTCTGTGAACTGCTGAACCGTCCCGCCAAAGGATGGCCCCAATTCGTGGGCGGCGCCATGACCTCCATTTCTCTCTTCGTGATGCTTGCCTGGGACGGAGCGTTGATGGCGGTCGCCACGCCCACCTCGGTCTTCTGCATGACCCTGCTGCCCCTGGCTTACCTTTCCTTCTTCCTGCTCATGAACCAAAAGAAGGTCCTGAAAGACGCCATGCCCACCGGCGGCAGGCGTGTACTATGGAATGTCCTGATGTTGGTAGCGCTGTTCTGCGCCTTTTTCGGCAGTATCTGGGGTATTTACGGCAAGGTTGGGCGAAACTGGACCGTGATCATCGTCGCCGTATTTACCGTGCTGGTCGTTATAGGGCATTTCTATCGGAAGAGCCGCATGGAGGTTTGAGGTTGGTCTGAATCGTGGGGATGGGTGTCAAAGCGACATCGGCTTAGATTAGTACTTCGTTTTCCAGCATGTGTTCCATGGTCTGGCGGTGCCGAATCAGTTTCAGGGACCCGTCTTTTGCCAGCAGCACTTCCGGCGATTCCGGGAAACTGTTGTAATTCTTTGCCGACATGCTCGCGCAATAGGCCCCCGCGCCGCCTATTGCGAGGATGTCGCCCACTTCGGCGCGTTTCAGGATCCTGGTCTTCAGACCTTCCGGATTACCGGGTTCGGGGGAAAGGATATCGCCACTCTCGCAGCAATGGCCGACGACCAGGTATTCGGCGCGTTCGCCATTACGAGACGAAAGAGGCAAGAGGGTAATGGGATGCTGGGCGCCATAGAGCGCAGGACGGATGATATCGTTCATGCCCGCATCGGTCTTGATAAATGCATACCCCTCGTCACCGGTGTCCACGACGTCCGTTACGGAGCACAACATCACGCCCGCGTTTGCGGTCAGGTAGGCGCCGGGCTCAATTTCCAGCCGCAGTTCCCGCCCTTGTGAATTGGCAAAGGCTTTGAATTCCGGGATCAGTTGGTTGCCGATGGCCTCGAGATCGGCATGATCCTCGTAGTCCATGCGGGCTGGTTTGAATCCGCCTCCCAGGCTCAGGCGCGTTACCTCCGGCAGCCGTGCCGCGATATCCAGGGCCAATTGCGCGCAATGCAGCCACACCTCCGGGTTCGTGCCCGATCCGATATGGGTATGCATGCCTGTTACACGCAAGTCATACCGCCGGGCAACTTCCAGCACCTGGCTCACATATTGGTGCCAGATGCCGAAACTGGAAGAGGGGCCGCCCACGTTGGTGCGATTGCTGTGGCCGGAGCCCAGGCCGGGATTGACGCGCACGCAGGCTTCCGTTCCAGGGAAAAGCTGTCCGTATGTCTCCAACTGGCGCAGCGAACAGGCATTGAACAGGCACCCCTTCTCTACCAGTTCCTTGAGGTTCCAGGGCAGGTCCTGGGAGGTAATCTGAATGTGCCCGGCCTCAATGCCCGCGCGCATGGCGCGTTCGGCTTCATATCCGCTGCCGGCGTCCATGTACAGCCCCAGGCGATCGAAGATGCGCAACACCGCCGCCGTAGGCAGAGCCTTCATGGCAAAGCGGGCCGTCAACCCGAAGGCGTTGGGAAAGGCGAGCACGGACTCGGCAGACGTTTCGAGCGCCTTTTCATCATACACATACACGGGAGTTCCGTAGGCTTCGCGTGCGGCAAAGGCTTGTTCTTTGGATAGAAATAGGGTGGTGCCCATGTAAAAATTCCTGACCAGTTTAAATCTACCTTAATGCCGGACTCCATTCCTGCCGGCAAACTTCGGACCTATAGTGTATACGGTTGCCCTCCGCCCGTAAAAATCGCTTGGCTGACATTGAAACCAGTCTTCCATCAAGAAAGCACTATCCCGGGATACCTTCTGGTTACGAGTTCTGTTTCGTATCGAAAATAGAAATTAGTATCCGCCTCGCATCTTCCCCGGTAACCTCCCGCGGATTAGCTTTTGTGGAACCGGAGGCCAGAATTTCATCTACGACCGCATCCGGATCACGCAGCGTTTTGCCGGTAAAGGGACTCTGCAATTGCAGCCTGCCGCCTAAAGTCCGGATATACCCGAGAAGATCCTCTCCCACGACTTCGCTCATGCGCATGTATTTCTCGGGGATGACGTCCTTGTTGTATTCAAGCACATAGGGCAGGCATACGGCGCACACCAGTCCATGAGGCGCATGGAACCGTGCGCCAAGCGGGTGGGCAAGGCCATGCACCAGACCAAGGCGGGCATTAGACAGGGCAAGGCCTGCGAGATAGCTGCCGGTCATTAATTCATCAAATGCGCCGTTATCCCCGTAATACGCCCGTTTCAGGCTTCCATGAATGTGGGCAAGCGCCTGCAGGGCCAGCGTGTCGGTCAACCAGGAGGCCCCCTTGCTGCAATACGATTCAATCGCCTGGGTTAGCGCGTCCATGCCCGAGGCGGCCAGCACGTTTGGCGGGCATGTTCCCAACAGGTCGGGGTCTAGCAGAATTAACCGCGCCATAAACGAGGGGTGTCGTATGGATTTCTTGACGCCTGTATCCGCGTTGGTCAATACGGAGACCATGGTCGCCTCAGATCCGGTGCCGGCGGTCGTGGGCACCGCGATGAAAGCCGTAGGCGAGGGCGGAATGGATTCTCCGTCATGATAGGCGGACACGGGCAGTGGCGCCCCGTGCAGGCCGGCCGCCGCTTTAGCGACATCGAGCACGCTGCCGCCGCCGATGGCGGCCACCCAGTCGGGTTCCTGCTCGCGGAGCAGGGAAAGCAGGTCGTCCAGATGTGCCAGGGTCGGCTCATCACCTGGATGCAGCCACACGCGCACATCCACGCCGCCGGAATCGCCTTGCTGGATTCTGTCCAGGTTGCCGCTGCGTACCTGGGAATGGCCGCATACCAGGCAGCCTTTAGGGCCAAAGGACTCGCATAACGTCAACAACTGCAGCGACACGCCCCGTCCCAGCCGGGTATCAGGTGGCAATGTCAGGGTGTCGGGAAGTACCGGTATCATGAGTGCGGCTCCGGGTAGCAGGTGATCAAGGCCATCAGTTCCAGCGGTTCTTCGCCATCATTCAAGATGGCGTGCGATTCCCCGTTCCCTGTCAATACGGCATCGCCGGCCTCCACCCGCGTTTGCGTTTTACCATCATCCAAAATACCCGCGCCCCGCAGAATGACATAAACCTCATCTTCGGTTGCGTGGGTATGAGGGCCGATGCCCGCTCCGGGAGGCAGGGTCAGTTGTGCGCACAAACGCACGGGCGCGGTAAATTCCTCCTGCTTGAAAATGTGACGTATAGAAACGCTGCCCGCACCGCCGCGCATGCGCTCGCGAACTTCACAAGTCATATCGGCGTTTTTTTTAATCATAGGAAAGCCCTCTGTGTTTTCATGATAACCGTGTATTTACCACGATTGTGTACCAACGCGGGCGGTGCGCGCAACCCCGTGTCGAGTAGCAAGCACAGAGCAAAAAATGGGACTGCCTCCGGCGCACGCGAAGACTATGAATGTTGTAGCTGAACTTAAACTGCGCCGGAGGCTGTCCCAAATTTTTTGCGAGCCTATGGAACAAGACCGAAAAAAGTGGGATAGTTTCCGCCGCTTGATAAATTTTGCATATCCCAGTCCATAATAATGCCATCGTATGAACGCTTTATCATGCTCGTAAGGCACGATGCGGTGGAAACAGTCCCATTTTTTCTCAGCGCACCTAACTTCTTGTTTTTTAGCGGCTACGAGCCGATAGGGTCCTAAAATGCCTCATCTCGTCCCCTAAAAGGACAACAAGGACACAAAGGATATAGTGCCGAAATCCCGGCAAAAGGACTCTCATCACACGATCTTTGTCCTTTGTGTCCTTTATGTCGTTTACGTCCTTTGATACGCGTTGCGTTCCTGTCACCGCTGCGCTGAAAACCGTGCTATTCCCGCTTTCCCGGACGGCATCGCAGTACTCCGATGCCCGCAGCGGCAAGCGCCAGCGTCCCCAGGAGTGCGCCCGCTGTAAGCGGAAGGGTTCCGGCTGCCAGTATCTCGAGTATGAAAGGAGGACTCGAGTAAATTCCCTTGCTTTCATCCGTTACTTGAAGTACATAGGAACCGGCATGACTTTCTTCCAGAAATAATGTATTGCTGGCCCGTCTGGCCGGGAAGGGGTGCTTCATCCTTGAACCAGGCATAAGTTGGCGTGCCGGTCATATTTTCCACTGTACCTTTGAGTTCTACGCGGGAGCCTATTTCCGCCCGGGGGTTACCCACAATACGCACCGAGGGGGTGGGCGGCGGTATCTCCCGCACACCGGCGATGGCTTTAATGCAGACGTTGGTATTCTCGTAACCTTCGCCTGAATAGCTAATCTCCTCGAAGCTGACGCCGTCTTCACTAAGGTAACTTTGTCCGAATGTGGCCGTGGTTGCGGCATATCCCGGCACCGGGCCCTCCAGAGGAACCGGATACTCCCAGCCGGGCGTCTGGTACCGCACCGTAATGGCGAACTGTTCGCCGTTCAGCACCGGTACATTGTCCGGCAAGGGAATGACGTAATATCCCGCATGGACCAAGGTTCCGGCTGTCGTAAGGACTGGATTTACAAACCGGTCTCCCGAGATGCCACTGTCATACACGGTAATTTCGTAGGTGGTATTGTTGGCCACGGCATAGGTGCCTACCGCAATGATGGTTTCATTCGCCAATGCGGTAAACACATTGGCGCCATAACTGATATTGCTCGGCGGCGAACCCACCATGCCCAACAACCCCAGTTTATCATGTTGATATATCCGGTCTGTGACCACGGGCGCAGCCAGGTCGTAGAAACCGACGGCTTCCTTGACGGCCTTGGAATCATAATAGGAGATATAAAAATACCCGGAGTCGCCCCACAACGTGCTCCAGCTATTCTTGCAAATCCACGCCCCCGGCCCTGGCGCGCCGGCCACCGCAATGTTACCATCCCATCCGATCACCGTGATCATGTGGTTGGTTGCCGCTGTGCCGTCATAATAATAGGTATAGGCCGGACTGCCGGAATAATACCCGTCATAATAGGCCATCGGTGAGGACACCGGCCCGTGCTGCATGATGGCATTTTGAACCTCCGACCGGTCTTCTTCGGTGGCAGTATAAATGGGCGCGGCCCACAACCGCTTTCGAGGCGGGACATTCGACGGCGACTCATCACTATCCGGATTGTAGGGATCGTCCTCTTCTGACACCGGACCTGTCCACCGAGCAAGATAGGCCGTTGCCATACTGTTGTTGCCGCCGTAACAATGTCCCACGGAAAAGTCGTGGTTATTCTTCATGTGGTTCTCGGAGAAATCCCAGGTTTCCCCGGCATGAATCAGGGACCAGGATTCCAGCACGCCGCAGGCGGCAAAAGCCCAGCAGGCGCCGCAGGCCTCTTGGTACTTCACGGGAGTCACCAGCCCTCCATTACGCAGGTCATAGCTGGACGGCACATCAGCCTTGCCGCCCTGGGGTCTTAGGTGCGACCAGTCCACAGGCTCCGGTACATACCCGTAGTTCTGTCCTCCCATGGATTTCCCGACCTGTAAGTCCGGGTTTTGGGGGGCGATTTGAAAGGTGCCGGCTGCCGCGACGCCGGCAAAAAGTAAAAGCGCAAGCAGTGTGCCTGTCATCCTGCCCGCCCCGCAAATACATATCTGCCTCGACATAAATAATCCTCCTTTTGTTACGTGCACATGCCTGAGTAGGAAAACCAGACTAACATATTTTACCACATCTATGAAATTCTGCATAAAAAAACTCAGTGATAAAGAACGTAAGGGTCCTGTGACGAAACGACGGGGCATGGCGGCGAGGTAGGCGTATATTCAAGAGGGCTGAAGACACGGGGGGTGTTGGTGCCAAGGGAGGGGGGCGATAAGAGATAAACGACGCGCAGAGGGGGAGAGACAGCCAGGAACCGCCAGCGGGTTTAGGAGGAATTGAAACGGATTTGAATCGCCTCAGTACAGAGCGCGTCATATTCGTGGATGCTGAGTGTGGCGTGGCGCAGGGCTTCCAGCAGGCGATAGGCCAGGTATCGTAGCGAACCGAACCCGTTGGGGAAAGTCCTGCGCAGGAGATTGCCTTTCTCCAGTAGTTGCATAATGAGGTGGGCTATCTGGAGTATCAGATAATAGATTTTCATGCCATTGTAGTCATTGGAGTAGGCGTGCTCCAAGTTGTATCCGCCTTTTTTCTGCGCGTTAAAACCTTCGTTTTCAATTTTCCAGCGTATCCGTCCTCCGTTGTTGGCCAAGGGGATTACGTTATTCGCCGTAGCGACGACATTGGTGACCCACTTGAACTTGGTGGTCTTGGGTTCGTTATTCTTATCAGGCCGCGTGTCGAGACATTCGACCACATTCACCTGGTGTTTGCTGCGTTTGGAATCTATATAGATGATGTCATTGACCCAACGGAAACGTTGCCTAATTTCGCGATTGGGCCCCGTGTGCCATAGGCATCGGTTTTCAGGCGTGACCGTGGCCAGAGCTTCAAATTCCTCATTGATAGAGGCTACCTGGTCATCTGAAAGGGAGATCATGTACTTCCACTTGTAGCGTTCGCAGCGTTCGAAAACCGGTCCCACGGCGAACAGTCCGTCCATGGACAAGAGCAAGGGGAGCCGGGGAAAACGGGCATGCAGACGGTCCACCAAACGGTAGAACGCCTTGAGTTCGCAGTCCTGTTTGCGTTTTTCCTCGCTGGCGGTGGGATCGATTACATCGGTATTTTCCACGAACTCCGTCAGGATGGAAAAGGCGAATCCACTGGGGGTCACCAGTTTGGCTTCAAGGACGTAGTGGTAGTACCGGGTTATTCCATTCTTGGTCTTGGTCAGGCAATGCGCGCAATGCCGTTTGCGGTAGGAGTGTAGCTGCGTGCCGTCTATGGCTACGACGTAGTAGCGGTCGAACAGTCGCTGGGTCTCCAAGACCCGTTTATTGATAAGGGTTTCGGTCATCCCGCACAAAACTTCCTGCACTTCGTCGAATGGGAGATCAATCAGCACATAGTTCATCGTGTCGCCATGTGGGACGCTATTGACGTTGAAGAGTGCCTTAAACAATTGCACCAGGAAGGTCGTGAAAAGTTTCAAACGGACCTGACGGCGGGCGCCGAGCATGGAACTGTGCATGAGCACGCACAAGAAGACAAGCGATGCGACGCTGTACTCCACATCGTCAGGCGATTGAGGCTTTCGGGGATCGGAAAGGGACGCAAAACGCTTGTCTACGCGCCCAAAAAAGTGCGTGAAGGTTCTCAAGAAGGCCCGGATGGTTTCTTGTTGTTCTTTTTCCGGGTCTGCAGGAACTGCCTTTGTGCGGCGCCCATGCGCTCGATGAGACGTTTTAGTTTTTTCCATTCGGTGATACATTGAGCCACCTCGTGGCGCAAGTCGCGGGGTACGTAAAGGGTATGCGTGGTCCCACCCTCTTTCCACGTCAGCAAGGCGGTTTCATGAATGGGGCCTTCCTTGGCGCACCGGCAGCAGGCGTTTCCGCACCGGGTGCGGGTGATCGTGAGCGAGGCGGGCAGGAAGGGTCCTATCCGGGCGATGTGTTTTAGTACCTGGCGTCCTTGGGCGTTGGTGGCGGTTGTCTTGTTCATATTAGAAGTATATACACTTCTAAGATAAAAGTCAAGCAAAAAATGAGGCTTGGCGAAGAATTTTTTTCCGGGACACCGCGGAACTCAGGACAGCCGAGGGATTTCTACGCGAAGAATTTGCTGTTCTTTATCGCTGAAAAAAACTTATCTCAACAACGACCCGTGACTTCCAGGACGGGCTGGATTGGCGGATCGTCCCCGGTTTACCCTATCTTGTGGTTTATGGTGAGTCTGATATCATGCTGTCGTCTGTTTGTTTTCAGTTGAAAACATGCGGCGGGTTCTGATTCAATCACCGTATAGTTGGCCCCATGTTTCGAGGCCGATATTTCCATGCCTGCCAACCCATTTTTGTAAAGGAAAAGGAATTATGGTGCTCGTTTCCCTTCCTCTCATGCTGGTTTTACTGGCAGCCCCGGCAGTCAACCCGCTCTTCGACGCTTCAGCCGACGCCAAGAGGCTGCAATCATTCGCTGTAGAAGGTCTTGCCGTGTCCGCCTCCGGCACCGTTTATAGCGCGAGTTCTTTGGAGGATGGGGGTATGCCGCTGGGCGGCATCGGCACGGGATATGTGTGTCTCGATCCGGAAGGGCGGCTGGGGAAATGCTCTCTATTCAACCATTACCCCGCGCCAATGGTGCTTGGTAAACCGTTTTTGTCGCTGGCCATGGGAGGCAAGACCTTCGTGGCGGCAACGCCCCTTGACGGCGTCGGGGATGCCCGGGCGCTTCATTATTTCGGCCACTTTCCGATTGCGGATCTCCGTTATGAATTCGACCTGCCGCTGCGGGTGGAGGTCCGGGCCTTCAGTCCTTTCCTGCCGGGGGATGCCGCCGAGTCCAATACGCCCGCCGCTGTTTTTGAAGTCTTCGTCACCAATACCGGCGACGCCGCCACAACCGTCACGCTGTCTTTTTCACCAGGCGGCTTTCCGACGGGAGAGGCCGCCGCGTTTGTCGAGGACGCCTGGCAGGGTATGCAGGTGACCCATGCCCCCCTTCAGCATCTTCCGGAATGGATACGGCACACCTATGCGATCGCCCTTCGGGGCGGGGTGGTGGAACA
>JAEAMF010002246.1_pt1 | contig 11264 bp, 9 predicted proteins | sample 8958721 | NCBI WGS metagenome assembly JAEAMF01 (sample SAMN16933255, study PRJNA681124) | bioreactor sludge metagenome | isolation source: anaerobic bioreactor treating anionic surfactant - SDBS | place: India: Bengaluru | collected 2019-02-28
TCCCGCCCCGAAACCTCGCACGGCCGGTCGAGAAACAGAAGATAGGTGATCCCCAGATCCACCGTGAAGGCCATGATCGCTCCGCCGAAGCTGACGGCGAGGATTGACAGAGACGGAAAGACAAGGGAACAGACCAGCAGTGCGAAGATGGCGCCGGCGCTGGACGGAATCAGGGCCATCAGGCCGACGAGGGGTCTGGGAAAGACGGCCACGAGCAGGAAGGCGATTCCGAGCATCGTCAGCAGAAGTGCCGTCCGCATGTCGTGGCGGGCGGCATTCTCGTTGTCCAGCGCGGCGCGGTAGGCCCCTACGGGCGTCAATGTGAATCGGGGGGCATCGGCGGGCCGATTGCTGTTGATCCTCCCCTCCAGGCCGGCCATCAGCGGCGGAATGGCCCGGGAGTAGGCGGTGTCCGTTGCGGAGTCTCGGAGCTCCGCTGTGACCAGCAGGTGATTCCCGTCCCGGGAAAGGATTTTCCCCCGGTAGAGCCGGGCCTCGCGGCTGGGGAGAAGCTGGGACATTCTTTCCAGAACGAGGTTCCGCAAGCCCAGCGGATCGCGGGCGATGAGGCCGGCCTGGCCGATTCCCTCCATTCCCTGCAGGGTTTTCAGATCCTCCGCCAGGATCGCACGCATCCTCTCCGGCTCCAGACGCGGCGCCACCTGCGTTTCGAGGCGCTCCGCATCGAAAAGCAGCGGGAGGTTGTCGGTGATCCGGGCAATGAGTTCCGGAAAGAGCGCCTCGATCCGCCCGGCGCCGACCTCCCGGAACAGACCGCTTGCCCGGAGCCCCTCTTCGATCTCATTCCCCGCGGCAACCAAGGCGTCACGATCGCCGCCCGGGCAGGCGACATCGACCACCAGCCGGCTCTGGACAGGAAGGTGCCGGATGACCCGGTGGGCATCCGCCAGAACGGGATCGTGTAGGGGAATCGATTTCAGGATGTCCGTTTCGATCCTAAGGACATAGGATTCGTAAATCAGAACCGCCCCCAGGATCACCGCAACCACGGCGATCAGCGGCCAGTTGAATCGGTAGCGGGTGAAAACCATCCTCATTTCCTTATCAGGATCGGCCGAATGATCCTCAGGAAGATCAACCGCGTGAACGTTTCGGAGTTCCGGCAAAAATCGATGAAAGGCCGGAAATGGGAAATCCTCTTGCTGCCGGGCGCATAGGAGACGCGGACCGGCGCTTCCAGGACGGGAATCCCCTCCCATCGCGCCCGGACCAGGATCTCCACCTCGAACTGAAACCGCCGGGCACGCACACCCAGCGCGAGCGTTTCGGGCAACGGGTAGACGCGCATGCCGCTCTGGCTGTCGGACAGGACGGGCCCTCCCGCCGCCCGGACCCAGAAATTGGAAAAACCCCGTCCGAAGCGGCTTGTCCACGGAACATCGCCCCCGACCATCCCCTCCCGCCGTCCGATGACGATCGGGCGAAGGCCCGTCGGGATGGCCCGGATCATTCCGGGAACGTCGGCAGGGTCATGCTGACCGTCCGCATCGAGCGTCACCGCCCAGTCCGCCTTTCCGGCCATGGCCGTGAAACCGGTCAGCAGGGCCGCCCCTTTGCCCCGGTTTTTTTCATGTTTCAGAACGGTGATGCCTTCGACCCGCGAGAGTTCGGTTGCCGTTCCATCGGTCGACCCGTCGTCGACGACCCAGACGGGCCATCCCAGCGCAAGGGCCCGCCGGATCACGGAGACGACGCCCCCGACGTGGTTGTAGACCGGAATCAGGACCGCAAAACGGCCGGCAGGTATCCCGCTTGACGTTACCGCCGTCATGATTGCCCCGGAAAAAAGGCGACGGCCCAGGTCCCCGGCCCCATGTGCGCGCCGGAGGTGAGCGACATCGGATGGAGGAGGATCTCGGCCCCCGGCCGGCGCCGCTCGATTTCCGGCCGCACCTTTTGGGCCACCCAGGGAAGGTTGTCGGTATATTCGATCATGATCATCGCTTTATCGTCCGGGCCCAACTCGGCGGACAGACGATCCAACGCGAATTGCAGTTGTTCCCGACGGTTCCGGACGACGCCCACTTTCCTGGCCCCGTCGGCAAACGGGCTGATCACGGGTTTCATCCGGAGCATATCGCCGAAGAAGGCTCCGGTTCGGGAAATCCGTCCGCCCGCCGCCAGATGGCGGAGCGTATCCAGAAACACGTATTCCCGGCAGCGTCCCGCGCCTCCCCTGGCAAAGCGGATCACCTCCTCGGCATCTCGGGCCTCGAGCGCATAACGGGCCGTGGCCAGGGCAAGAAGCCCCAACCGCCCCGACGCCGCCCCGCTGTCGACGACGTCAAACCGCCCCTCCGGATCATTCTGTCTCTGCCAGGCCGCTGCCTCCCGGTAATTCCCCGTAAATGCGGAACCGACACAGAGATAGAGGACCCGCGGGTGGCAATCCAGGACGCTCCGGTAATGTTCGTGCCGCTCGAAGACGGAGGCCTGCGCCGTGGAGACCCTGGTCCCGCGGCGCATGGCCGAGTACAGCTCCTCCGGACGGAAATGGGTTTCCGGCAGGGAGCGCTCACCGACGGTGATGTAGCTGTCCAGGATGGTCACCCCGAGATCCGCCGTCGCCTCGCGGCTGATCGAACCCGCGGCGTCCGTCATGACGTGGATGGCCTGGCGGGCCGGCCGTCGGTGAAAGGAACGGACCTGAGCCCCCAGGTCGTCGGCAGACCACCGGATCACCTTTCCGAAAGCGGCCAGACCCTCCTGCACCTTTCGGCTGTCGGAGGTGTGGAGGTGGACCTTCAGATAATCTCCGTCCCTCAAGGTCACGACACTTTCCCCGAGCGCCGCGAGCCCCCGGAGGTCCTCTCCGTCTTTGCGATCGACCTTCAGCACGGTGTCGACGCAGCTTCCGGTTTCCTCTTCCGTGGAAAAGGTCTGAGCGACCTTGAGATAGCCCCGGAAGACCTCCGTAACGGATCTGAATTCCTTCCCGTCTCCTGCGAGCCTGCCGAAAAAGCCGTCCAGGTAGATGAACAGGCCCAGGGCGCCGGCATCGACGACCCCGGCGGCCTTGAGTTTCGGCAGCAGATCCGGTGTGGAGAGCACCGCCTCTTCGAGGCGCCGGAGGATCCGCTCGTGCCAGGGACCGTCGAAGGCGGCGGCCCCCTCCTCCAGAGCCTCCGCCAGCGCGTCGATCACGGTCAGCATCGTCCCCGGCTTGGGGTCGTTCACCGCCTGCCTGGCGCGGTCGCGCCCCTTCCGGACCGCGCCGCCGAGCTCCGGGAGCGACCCGGCGAGCAGCAGGCCGGAAAAAAACTGTGCGGCGATGTTGCCGGAGTTTCCCCGCGCGGCCAGCAGCAGTTCCCGGGTGAGCCGGGTCCGGCTTCGATCCGCCTGACGCAGCGGGGAAAGGCTGACCACGAGATTCCGTCCCGTATCGCCGTCCGCCACCGGAAAGACATTGATCTCATCCAGAAGATCCGCCCAGGCGGCGACCCTTTCGAAGCCTGTGATCAGGGCCTGCGGAAACGATGCCTGCATCTCAGAATCCCAGAGCCCTTCTGATCTCATCCGGAATCGTGTACACCATCTCCATCTCCGGCGTCCGGACGGCAGCCTGTTCCGTCGTGCCGCGCGCGCAGAGCCTGCCGTTGCCGGCGAGACGGATCTCGAAGGCCACAACGATCTTGGAGCGGGCGTCCTTCACGGTGGCCCGGCAAATGAATTCATCGTCCCGCCGCAGCGGATGGATATGCTTGACGTTGGTTCGGATAATCGGGAAAATCGTGCGGGTCCGGTCGTGGTATTCGAAGAGATCCACGCCCAGAGACGTGAAGAGTTCCGATCGGGCAATGTCAAAATACTTCAAATAGTTGCCGTGCCAGACGATCTGCAGAGGGTCGAGATCGAAAAACGGCACCTTCAGCGCCACCGGCACGCGTCAATGAATAATCGGGCTGAAAAAGATCCTTGACGGATCAACCGTCTTTCCGTATTCTCCACGCCGTTGAGATCAGGCTCTGACCGGCAATGCCGGGGAATGGTTGGCGTTGATGACCGAGGAAAGGGAGGCAACATGCGGCAATGGGAAAAGACGGTTCCCTTTTGGGGCGCCGCTCTCCTGCTCGTTTCGGCGTTTCTGTTTGTCCAGGGCTGCGATCGCAGCTCCGGTTCGTCTTCAACCACGGTGAATATGAGGAAAGTCTTTTCCAGCAGCGAATTCAGCTTCCAATTCATCAGGACGGCGGGCGCGGCCCCGACGGCAGCCGACGTGAACGAGTGCCTGGAAGCCGCCGGGAAGATCGTCGATGGCGACACGGAAAGCTGGTACAGGGAATGGTATGCGCTGGCCAAGCGTGTGCAGAGACTCGGCGAGCAATACGAGACGGACGGGAACGCCGAGATGGCCGGGTATGCCTATGCCAGGGCGAGCAACTACTACCGCAACGCGGGCTTCTTCCTCTCGGAGAAGCCGATCGATCCCCGAATCACCGACACGTGGTCCAGAAGCGTCGCCATTTTTCGCAAAGCGGCCGAAATGTTTTCCCCGCCGATCGAGTACATCGGCATCCCCTATGACGGCGCCACGATCCCCGCCTATTTCTACCGCGGAGGCCAGGGAACGGAGCGGCTGCCGACGCTGATCATCCACCAGGGATTTGACGGCTCAAAGGAGGAAAGCATGCCGGGCGGCATCGCCGCTCAAAAACGGGGCTACAACTGTCTGATCTTTGACGGCCCGGGACAGGGAGAAATGATCCACGACCAGGGAATCCCATTCAGGCCGGACTGGGAGTCCGTCATTCAGCCGATTGTCGACTACCTCCTGAAACGTCCCGACGTGGATCCCGACAGAATCGTTCTGGTCGGGTTCAGCATGGGAGGTTATCTGGCGCCGCGGGCGGCAACCGCGGAGCATCGCCTGGCCGCGGTCGTGGCGGACGGCGGGGTGTACAGCGTCTTCGAGGGCGTGGCCGCCCATTGGATTGTCATCCCCGGGATGCCCCAAACCGTCCAGGAATTCCTGGAATGGATCCGTTCCGAACCCGAGGAATTCAACGCCATCGCCAGGGAGTCCATGAACTATTCGCTCAATTCCAAGTGGTCGATGATCCATGGAATGTATACCTTCGGGGTCTCCTCCCCCGCGGAATACCTGGAGAAACTGTCTTACATGACGCTCGACGGGCAGGTGGGCAAGATCACAACGCCGGTCCTGGTGGTCGACTCGGAAAACGACACCACTTTTCCGGGGCAGCCGAAGAAGCTCTATGAAAGCCTCTCCGGCGAAAAGACGTTTCTCATGTTCACCGCCGCCGAGGGGGCCGACCTTCACTGCCAGGCAGGCGCCGCGGATCTGTTCTGGCAGAAAACCTATGAATGGCTGAACAAAATTCTCCAGTGACTCCGAATTTTGAGTTTAATAGCCCCTTTCCCCCGCGACATTTCCTTTGACATGCAAGATTCCTTCGCCTTATGCTTCAATATTCGGGAGACTTATATCCTCTCCCTCAACGGCAAATAGGAAATGACGAAATAACCGACAACAGGCCCTGCTCGACAAGATCGGGATGCAGTGAAGCAGGAGAGGTATAAGGAGAAGCACAATGCTCCAGTACAGTCAAAAGCAAATTGAAGGGCTGGACAAATTTTATAAACATCCGCGAAATCTCGTGGACCTGTTTGAAGACACGGTGACGAAATGGGGCGAGCGGAACGCCATTGGAACGAAAAATCCCCAAACCAAAGCGTATGAATGGATCACCTACCAAAAACTGGCTGAACGCATCAATCACGTCAGAAGCGCCATTCACCAACTGGGCATCAACAAAGGCGATGCCGTCGGAGTGATCATAGGCAACTCCGTTGAATGGTATGCCCTGGAAAACGCATCCCACGGGCTGGGCGCCATATTTGTACCCATGTATGAAAAAGAATTGATGAAAACATGGCAGTACATCGTGCGAGACAGCGGGGTGAAATATCTTTTTGTCAAAGATGAGAAGATCGCGGAGCAGGTAAAGCATTTCAAAGGGGAGATCGAGACCCTGAAGGAGATTTTCACCATTTACGGCGACGGTGAAAAAAGCCTCAAGGGTTTGGAGGAGGCGGGAAGGCAAAACCCGGTCCCGTCCTACAAACCGCACTGGTCGGAACCGGCCGAACTGATCTACACGTCCGGAACAACAGGGGAGCCGAAAGGGGTCCTTCTTTCTCACGGCAACCTGTCCGCCTGCTCTCAGTCCGGCTATCACATCTTTCCCAGTCTCAACGAGAAAGCCGTCTCTCTGGCGATCCTTCCCTGGGCGCACAGCTATGGCTTGAGCGCGGAACTGCACAACTTCATGCAGTTCGGAGGAGCGGTCGCCTTGATGGAGTCGGTGGACACGCTGGCGGAAGATCTTCTCAAGGTGAAGCCGACGTTCCTCATAGCCGTCCCAAAGGTTTTCAACAAAATCTACGACGGGATTCAAGCGAAAATGCATGAAGAAGGCGGCATCAAAAAGAAGCTTTTCGACCTGACGTGCGAAGAGGCGGTTCGATGCAGAGGAAAGGCGACCAAGTCTTTGAAACTCAAAATTCTCGACAAGATCGTTTTCTCCAAAATCAGGGAAAGATTCGGGGGCCGGCTTGAAGGCGTTTTGACGGCCAGCGCGGTGATGAACCCTCAGATCGCCATGTTTTTTGCCGATCTCGGCATTCCTACGTATGACGCCTACGGGTTGACCGAAACCTCACCCGCGATTACGATGAATTCCCCGCTCTGGGGAAACCGGTACGGGTCGGTCGGCAAATGCGTCGAAAACATGCATGTGAGAATCGACAAGTCTCTGACCGGGGAGGAAAGCGAAGAGGGGGAAATCCTGGCCTATGGCGCGCATGTGATGATGGGGTATCACAACAAGCCGAAGCTGAACTCGGAAGTCATGCTGCAGGATACCTGGAACGGGTTCCCGGGAATCCGCACCGGAGACCAGGGCCGCCTGACCGCCGACGGATTTCTCTACATCACCGGCCGATACAAGGATGAATACAAACTCTCCAACGGCAAATACATACACCCCGAATCCATTGAAACGGGCATCAAACTCATTCGCAATATTGCCAATGCCTTTGTGTGGGGAGAAGGCAGGGATTACAACATCGCGGTGATCGTTCCGGACTTTGCGGCGATGAAGAAGGATGAGCGCATCTCAAGCTGGGCGCAGGGCTCCCCGCAGGAAGTCGTGCAGAACAAGAATGTTCAGGATTTCTTGTCCGCGGAAATCAAGAAGCATCTTCAGAAATCCTTTGGCGGATATGAAATCCCTCAGCGCTTCCTTTTTACCGGCGAAGATTTCTCTTTGGAAAACGGTTTGGTCACCCAGACCATGAAGCTGAAGCGCAACGTGGCTCTCAGAACCTATCTGAAGGAAATCGAGAAGCTCTATTGATTCTGCGTCTTCGGACAGAGGCATCGCAGGGCGGAGATTTGAAATGGTTTGACGGCCCAAAGGCGAAAAGCAGGCCGGAAGGGGCCCCAAGCCCGGCTAACCGTCGCGGCCGAATCGTCGGACGGCCAGCTCCCGGCGCCGCGGGCGGAAGGTCCCGTCCTCCTTTTCTCTCTCCACCACCGTCTTGAAGAGCTTGAACATCTTGTAGCTCTGCGGCTCGTCGCGATAGAAGGTCTCCCAGGCGTAGGCCAGCAGCCCCTGAAGCCGCTCCGGACTCATATGTCGGGGCTGAAAAACCACCCGGTCGGCCGTGTAGAGATCCCAGTCATAGGTATCGATCCGCCCCTCCCGTTCCAGATCGTCGAACGTCCGGGTATGGGGGAATGGGGTGAGTACGGTGAATTCCGCCAGGTCCAGCCCAATCTGCTGCAGGAAATCGATCAACCTCAGGATGTCGTCCTCGGTCTGGCTGTCCAGTCCCAGCAGGACCGTCCCCTCCACGGCGATGCCGTGGTCGTGATAGCGCTTCACCCGGTCACGGATGCGGTCCGAGGTGTCGAAGACGGCCTGATAGACGTACCAGGCCCCGGCCTGCGCCGCGAGGTCGAGGACCGTGTCGTCCTCCTCGATCGGATGGCAGCACCATTTCTTTTTCAGCGGGATCATCTCCCGGAACAGTTCGATCTCCCAGCGGCGGTCCTGGGCCAATGAGTTGTCGACAATGAACAGCCGGTTGTTGTCGATCGAGGCCATCTCTTCGATCACCTTCCCCACCGGCCGGGGACGGAACCGCCGCCCGCCCAGGTAGCTGACGCAGCAGGGGTAACAGTTGAACCGGCAGCCCCGGGAGGCGTGCACAAGGTCCACCATCTGAATCCCCTTGTAGTTGTAGAAATCCCTCTTCAGGATATCGCGCCGGGCGGGACCGATAAGTTCCGTCGGCGGGGGCGAGGCAAAAAAATCGTAGACGGGCTTCAGGCTGCCCCGCCGCCAATCGGCAAAGACCTCTTCCATCCGGCCTTCCGCCTCGCCGAGAAATACGGCATCGGCATGCTGACGGGACTCTTCGGCATGGAGCATCGTTCCGATGCCTCCGAGGATCACCGGAGTGCCGCGCCGTCGGTAATCGTCCGCGATTTCCCAACCGCGCTTCACCTGGCAGGTCAGCATCATCGAGATGCCGACGAAATCGGCATGGTTGTCCGCCGGAAGCGGCTCCACATTCTCATCGATGAATTCCACCTCCCAATCGGGCGGAAGCGTCGCGGCAAAGACGACCGGACCATGCGGGGGCAGATGAAACTCCGTCTGTCTTTCCATTTTCGGCCAGCGGGGATAGATGAGGCGAAATTTCACCGGATCATTTTTCCTTTCCGATCTTCTCTTCCGGCCCGGAGGATTCCGCGCCGAAAGGCATCCCTTCGGGATTTACACCGTGACGCTCCTCCAGGGCTTCGCTCTCCAGGAGCCTGAGACGCAGCGTATACGGCGGCCAATTACTGTCGATCTCGAGTGTTTCCGCCAGACCGGCCTTTTCCAGGCGGGAGGCCGACACGCTTTTCCGCAGCGCACCCTCGGCGTCATAGAGGCGGATCCATGCGATGCCGTCCCCACCCGTCATGACCTCCACAAGCCGTCCGTCCGCCCGCTCGAAGCGGCAGACCGGCGCACCCCCTTTGTCGGCCCCCCAAGCGATCGGCTCCCCGTCCGGCGGGAGAAGTGCCAGACGGATATCCTCCGCCAGTCCCTCGGCAAAGGCCGGTTTGTCGAAAGGGGGAACCGCACGATGGATGACCAGCCTCTCCCCCGCCTCGGCGTCGAACAGCACCCATCCCTCGATGGTCATCATCACCGTCCGGAAATGCCGCGTCCGGGGATCGGCCACGACCACGCCGACGGCCGTTCCCCTTCCCCCCTCGGGCGTCACCGTTTCCAGCGCATGAACCAGCCGATACTTTCCCGGGAGGAAGAGCCGTCGGCATCCTTCCAGCACCTCGGGTTTCCGCGCGGGATCCAGGGGAATCAGCGGCTTCAATCCCGTGCAGGCCTGGATGTTCAGGAGCAGCAGCAGAAAAAGCGCAGGAGTTCGGAACGACGTATTCCCGAAAAAAAACTTTTTCATTCCACCTTCTCGAAAAGGGAAGCCGACAGGGGGCGGTTGACCCGCACACGGCTGAAATCGAGATCGGTGAAAGAGCGCTCGTCCTCCACCACCCGGACACTCTTCATCACCCCCGCCTGCTCCCGGGACAGGGTCAGTTCAATCCGCCGGATCATTTTGCCCCAGGAGGCCTCCCGCGGAACGAGGGTCACCTTCGTTTCCGGACCGGTCGACAGCGATGCCCGGAAACGGGGATTCGCGTCGAAACGGCCCTGCTGCCAGTTTACGATCTCGTCGAGGACGACCTGCATCGCGCTCAGCGAGGCGCCCGTGTCTTCGCGCCAGCCGCCCGGATCCTTCACGAAACGTTTCACGTCGCCGCCGTTCATGATCAAAACGCTCCGGAGAGGGCGGTCATATTCCCAGCGAAGCTGAGAAGGGGCCTGGAAGAAAAATCGTCCTTCGGAAACGAAGGGACGGGAGAGCATCGGCAGGGTTTTCTTCTGCATAAAGTGCGCATCCACGGAGGTGATCCGGCGCGACGCCTCGCGGAGACCCTCCCAACTGTCGGCCCAGGCCGCGAGGAAAGGCAGAAGAAGGATCAATGCTAAAAGCGGGGTGAGCGGACCGCACACCCCGTTGATTTTTCCAAGCGAACCATGACGGCGGGGCTTCATCCTCAGAACATCCCCCCGTTGACGGAGATCACCTGGCCGGTGATGTAGGATGCGTCATCGGAGCAGAGGAAGCGAACCACCTTCGCCACCTCCTCGGGCCGGCCGATCCGCCCCATCGGGATCACCTGCTTGATGTGCTCCAGCGGGGCATCCCGCATCATGTCCGTATCGATCGCCCCCGGCGCCACGACGTTCACCCGGATGCCGAGCCGTGCGACCTCGGAGCTCAGGACGCGGCTCGCAGCGATGATTCCGGCCTTCGCAGCGGCGTAATTGGCCTGCCCGCGGTTTCCCACGAGCGCGGAAACGGACGACAGGGAGACGATAGAGCCGCTCTTTCGCCGCAGCATCTTGCGAAGGACCGGTTTCGTCATGTTGTAGAAGCCGTGGAGGCTCGTGTCGATCACCGCGTCCCAATCCCGCCGCGTCATCATCAGGAAAAGACCATCCGCCGTCACGCCGGCATTGTTCACCAGCGCATCGATCCGATCCAGCCGTCCCACCAGCTCGCCGACCGCTCCCTCCGCCTCGGCGGTGTTGCCGACGTCGAACTTCACGGCTTCACCGCTCCCGCCGGCTTCTCCGATCCACCGAAGGGTCTCCGCCGCCGCCTCATCGTTCGCCTTGTAGGTGATGATCGTGTGGTACGCGTTCGCGGCCAGTTCTATGGCGATCGCCCGGCCGATTCCGCGGCTGCCGCCCGTCACGATGGCAATCTTTGGCTCAGTCATATTGTCTTCTCCGCATGGATTGCAGCCGTTTTCAGGAATGGTCCCTCCGGATAGGTTGTTGCGCGTTTGAAAACCCATTCCCCGACGTTCACCTTAGTTCCACCATTCTCATTGATCGCCTTTTTCGAGCCCCATTTCGGGGCAATGTCCACCTTCTCAAAGGCATTGTCTCTATGGATTTATATCCTTGCGCGAAACTTTTGTCCAAGGGTTTGCAAAAATCCGTCGTGAAGAATACCGGCGGAAAAAAGATTTATGGTCACCGCCTTTCACGGGTGCGCCTCGTCCCAGTTTCTGCCGGCGGCAATCTCCACGCGGAGAGGCACATCGAGTCGGATCACCCCCTCCATCTCTT
>JAEAMF010002281.1_pt1 | contig 11258 bp, 10 predicted proteins | sample 8958721 | NCBI WGS metagenome assembly JAEAMF01 (sample SAMN16933255, study PRJNA681124) | bioreactor sludge metagenome | isolation source: anaerobic bioreactor treating anionic surfactant - SDBS | place: India: Bengaluru | collected 2019-02-28
ACATGCGCATGAATCCGCCCTCGTAGATCAGATCCACAATCAGCTTCAGCTCGTGACACGCCTCGAAATAAGCGATCTCGGGCTGGTATCCCGCATCCACCAGGGTCTCGAAGGCCGCCTTGATCATCTCCGTCACCCCGCCGCATAAGTCCACCTGCTCCCCGAAGAGATCGGTCTCCGTCTCCTCAGTGAAGGTGGTCTCGATGACCCCTGCCCGTGTGCCGCCAATGCCCTTGGCATAGGCCAGGGCCTTTTTCAATGCCTCTCTTGAATGGTCCTGCTCTACTGCCACCAGGCACGGAACCCCCTTGCCCTCCTGGTAGGTCCTGCGCACCAGGTCGCCGGGACCCTTGGGCGCTACCATGACCACATCGACGTTCTCAGGCGGGACGATCTGGAAGTAGCGGATGTTAAAGCCGTGGCTGAATCCAAGGACGTTGCCCTCCTCAAGGTTTGGAGCGATCTCGTCCCGGTAGATCTTGCCCTGATACTCATCCGGCAGGAGGATCTGAATGTAGTCAGCCGCTCGTGCCGCATCGGCAACGCTCATGGCCTTCACTCCGTCCGCCTCCGCCCTCTTCCAGGCCCGGGATCCGGGAATATCGGCCGCTATTACGTTGAGTCCGGAGTCCTTCAGGTTCTCTCCCTGGGCGTGCCCCTGATTTCCCCATCCCACTATGGCGATGGTCTTGTCCGACAATGCCTTCAAGTCTGCATCCTGATCATGATATATTTTTACCAAATTTTATTCCTCCTAAATTAAAAATTAAACCTTGATAACCCTCGTGCCTCTCACCATCGAGACCTTTCCGGTGCGGGCCAGCTCCTTTATGCCGAACTGGCGCAGAAGCTGAATTATGGCCTCGACCTTCTCCTCGTCTCCCGTGACCTCGATGATCATCGACCTCTGGGAGACATCGATGATCTTGGCCCGGAAGATGTTCACGATCTGCATGACCTCGCTTCTGCTCTCCCGGTCCACGCTCACCTTGATGATGGCCAGCTCCCTCTCCAGGGATTCGACCGGGTCCAGCTCGCTCACCCGGATGACATTGATCAGCTTGGACAGCTGCTTTATCACCTGCTCCAGGACATCCCTGTCCCCCTGAACGGAGATGGTCATGCGGGAATAATCCGGATTGTCGGTAGCCCCTACAGAGAGGCTATCGATATTAAAAGACCGGCGGCTGAAGAGGCCGGCGATGCGGGTGAGCACCCCGGACTTGTTCTCCACAATGACGGCGATGATATGCTTCATCTAGTAGCCCTCCTCGCCCAGAACTCCTTTCCTCTCCTCGGCATAAATCCTCTCCAGGTGACCGCACTGAGCCTCGTCGCACCACTCCAGCTCCAGTATCTCGCTCAAAGTAGCTCCCGCCGGGACCATAGGCGAGACCTTCTCTGCCGGATTGACGATGAAATCCATCACGCAGGGCCGATCTGTTGCCAGAGCGCTGCGAATCACATCCTCGACCTCAGAGGGCTTTGTGGCCCTCAATCCCACCGCTCCATAGGCCTCGGCAAGCTTCACGAAATCCGGACTGGTCCGGCCAAGAATAGTGGCCGAGTACCTCTTCTCAAAGAACAGCTCCTGCCACTGCCGCACCATTCCCAGACAGCCGTTGTTCAGCACCGCCACTTTGACCGGGATGTCGTTGACCACTGCCGTTGCCAGCTCCTGGCTGTTCATCAGGAAGCTGCCGTCCCCGGCGACATCGATGACCGTGCACTCAGGCCGGCCCATCTTGGCGCCGATGGCAGCTGGAAATCCATACCCCATCGTCCCCAGGCCGCCGGAGGATATGAACCTCTGAGGATCCTTATGCACAAAGAATTGTGCTGCCCACATCTGGTTCTGTCCGACCTCTGTGGTGATGATGGCATCGGGCGCAAGCTCGCAGAGCTTCTCGATCACATACTGAGGCTTGATCAGGTTCATGTCCGGAATATAGCGCATGGGATGATCCTTCTTCCAGCCATCGATCTTTTCCAGCCAGGGGCCTTTAGGTTTGGGCGAGACCTCTTTAAGCAGCCCCTGCAGGGCATTGCGCGCATCCCCCACCACCGGTATGTCCACTCGCACGTTCTTTCCCACCTCTGCCGGATCGACATCGATATGAACGATCCTGGCATGGGGAGCAAAGCTGGAGATCTTGCCCGTCACCCGATCATCAAACCTGGCTCCTATGGCCATTAGCAGATCCGACTCCTGGATGGCATAGTTGGCATATTTAGTACCGTGCATTCCCAGCATTCCCAAAGAGAGCGGATGGTCCTCGGGGAAGCAGCCCACGCCCATGAGGGTGGTGGTCACCGGAGCATTGACCTTTCTCGCCAGCTCAAAGAGCTCCTTATGAGCAGAGGCGTACCTCACACCGCCACCGGCATAGATGACCGGCCTTTCAGCCTCCATTAAAGCCTTCGCCGCCTTCTTGATCTGCATCTCATGAGCCTTGAAGGAGGGATGATATCCCGGCAGGTCCACATCCGGCCAGGTGAAGACCAGCTCATCCACAGTCACATCCCTGGGGAGATCGATCAGAACTGGACCAGGCCGACCGGTGCGGGCGATGTAGAAGGCCTCCCTGAATACCCCAGGAATCTCCTTTGCGCTGCGGATCAGATAATTATGCTTGGTAATGGGCAGAGTGATGCCGGTGATATCCGCCTCCTGGAAGGCGTCCTTTCCTATCAGCCAGGTGTTCACCTGACCGGTAATGGCCACCATGGGCACCGAGTCCATGTAGGCGTTCGCGATGCCGGTAACCAGGTTCGTGGCTCCCGGCCCGGAGGTGGCGATACATACTCCCACCTTGCCCGTAGCCCTGGCATAGCCGTCTGCCATATGGGCTGCACCCTGCTCATGGCGCACCAGAATATGGCGGATGTCTGATTTGTATATGGCATCGTAAAGAGGTAAGAGTACCCCACCAGGAAGCCCGAATACTACATCCACTCCTTCTCTTTTCAGGCTTTCCAGCACCGCCTGGGCGCCGGTCATCTTATGGGGCGTATCTCGATTTTTATCTGTGCCCGTTCGGGCTATGCCTTTCGACATCTAGCTATCTCCTCCTCTTCCAGCCGCATCAGACGGTTGATGCCATTAATCACCGCTTCCACTGATGCCATGATAATATCTGCGCCAGCTCCTCGAGCTGTAATCTTCCGATCTGCCATTGCCATTGTCACCCACACTTCTACTAGGGCATTGGTCCCGCCAGTTACAGCATCCACATGATACTCATCGAGGCGAACATCAGCCACGCCTGATATAGCCCGTCTTATGGCATTGATGGCCGCATCCACAGGGCCTACGCCCACTCCCGCTTCCAGCCTCTCATTTCCGGCGAGAAGGATCTTAACCGACGCTGTGGGGGTTACGGTATTGCCGGCAACCACCGTCAGCTCTTCCAGCTTCACCTTCGGCTCCATCTGGATGGAGAGCACGGTATCCGCTATGCTCTGCAAATCCACGTCCGAGACGCGTTTGCCCTTGTCGCCCAGCTCCTTTACCCTTGTCACTATCTGGTTCAATTGCTGGGATGTGACAGACAGGCCAAACTCGCGCATAGCCAGCTCAACTGAGGCCCGACCGGCATGCTTGCCCAACACTATCCGCCTCTTTCTACCCACATTCTCCGGCTGCATGGGCTCATAGGTCTTGGTGTCAGCCAGAAGACCGTGCACATGGATTCCTGCCTCATGGGTAAAGGCGTTCTCGCCCACTATAGCCTTATTTGGGGCCACCAGAAGGCCGGTCATCTGCGAGACCGTCCTTGAGAGCTGGTAGATGTCCTTGCATCTGATCCCAGTATCGATCTGATATAGGGACTCCAGGGCCATCACCACCTCTTCCAGGCTCGCGTTTCCCGCCCGTTCTCCTATTCCATTTACGGTCACATGGGCCTGAGAGGCTCCGGCGCGAAGGGCAGCAACTGTATTGGCGGTGGCCATGCCAAAGTCGTTATGGCAGTGTATGCTGATGGGCGCCTCCAGCCGGGAGAGGCGTGAGAATATGTCCGCTGCCACCTCCGGAACCAACACGCCCACAGTATCGCAAAAGGCCAGCCTGTCCGCGCCCGCTTCGATTCCGGCTGTGTAAAGGCCTGCCAGAAAATCCTGGTCCGCGCGACTGGCATCCTCGCCGCTCAGCTCCACGATCAAGCCGTGATCCTTGGCATACTCCGTCACATCCACGGCCATGCGCACCACCGACTCCCGGTCGGCCTTCAGCTTGATCTGGATGTGAAGGTCAGACACCGGAACGACCAGATGGACTGAGTCCACATCACAGGCAAGAGCGGTATCGATGTCCGCGGTTAAAGCCCTAACATAGCTGCATATCTCGGCTTTGAAGCCCGAATCTGCAATCTTCTTTATTGCCAGGCGTTCTCCTTCAGAGGTCATTGCCGACCCGGCTTCAATGACATCCACCCCCAGAGAATCAAGCCCTTGAGCGATGGCAAGCTTCTCGTCCATGCCCAAGGATACGCCTGGAGTCTGTTCACCGTCACGTAAGGTAGTATCTAGAAATCGTATTCTACCCGATAAATCGATCCCACACATTCATGCTCAATCACCCAACGGCGCACAAGCCGTCTCCGGCCATAAGAACTTTAATGATTGATAAAGCTATCGAGGGACCAAGATGCCCAATATCAGAAGGATCGCCTTCGTCGAATGACGTCTGAGGGGAAACTTTAAAACGTTGAAACCCGAAGCATGCTGAGAATGGCGGAGGATAGGAAAAAATGTTGTTCAAGATACTGTTTATCTCTGTAGCTATGCTCTTGTGCATAACAGCGCAGATTTTTTCCCTGACGAATACTGCGTCTGCAGATGGATGCGGAGTAAATCCCCTGGGAGACACATCAGGAGATACTGACTTTTATGTGAGCAAGAACCAGAATTTGCCGACCTCGGGAGGAGTGTCTCCCGCCTCAACTATATCCAGTGAGGCAGGAGCAGCTATGCCCTTAGGCTCCTCAGTTGAGCAGACAAAAGGGAATTTGACCTTACAGAGCTTGAATCCCGATAAGATCAGCCCGCAGGTGGCAGGATCGGTAATCGTCTGGACGGCAAACACGACAAATCCGAATGATGAAGATTTGGTCTATGATTTCTTCCTGAAGGGACCTGCAACCAACGGCGAAATTTTTGAGAAGACCGGATGGATTGCCGAGAATAGCTGGACCTGGAATACCTCAGAAGAGGATATAGGAGAAAATCAGGTCCAGGTATGGGTCAAGCGCCTGGGTGCAGGGGAGGCTGAGAACATAAAAACACAGAATTATACCATTTACGCCCCCACCTCTGAGGAGCAGGTGGCAGATGCCGCAGCCAGCACGGAAAAATCAACATCATCCGGATTGAATCCACATCCCGGGGGGAAGACCGCGGATAATGAAGTAGGAGAAGCCTCTACCAGCAAGTCGAGCGCAGCCTCAAGCGATTTGAATCCCTATCCAGGGGGCAAGACCGCTAATATCGATATAAGCAAGCCAAAGCTCGCCCCGGATGAGAGTGGGAGCGCTGATGGCGCAGGCAGCCTGTCGGATGGGGCCATCATGAGCATGCAAGATACTTCCGCGGCAGCATCAGATGCCATGGATGTTGGCGGAAAATGGACTGTTGACCTAATTGGCTCGGGGTGCACTCTGGACGCTAATCTCATTCAGACTGGGGAAAGCATCGTGGGAATGGGAAGCTTGATCGAGAGGAATACCAAGATCCCTCAGACCTTTAAGGGCACAGTCACCTCAAGCTCTATGAGACTTCAGTCAAACGCGGTGATTGACGAATTTGGAAATGATATCGACAAGAGCGTAAGCCTGTATCTGGAGAAGGCGGACAGGATCATTTCAGGCAGCTATGAGATATATTCTGGCGACGAACTGATGGCAACGGGGAATGCCACTGCCAGCAGATTCTCCAGCTGAGGGGCTGATCCTGCACCGTTCTCAACTGCTGAAGAACCAATAGATAAGCATCAGGAACTAAGGAGCACGAGATATTGAAGATTCATTCAGTTCTATGCCTGGCCCTGGTCATTGCCCTCTTGGCTAGCCCGGCCTGGGCGGGCTGCGGCAGATGGGTGATCAGGGATGATACTGATTATCTCTCCGACCCGGACTTCGATCAGGCGGTAGCATCCTCTACGGGCGCTGCTGCTACCCTCAATCCTGACGGCACAATCAAAGAATCAAGCGAGAAAGATGCGGCAAATGAAAAGGCGCAAAACGAAAAACCAGATGAGAGGGCAATCCAGAAAGAGGCCGAAATAAAGGAGAATGCCGCTTCAAAAGAGGAAAACATTGCAGACCTGGGAGGAGAATGGAGAGTATTGCTCGAGATGAAGATAGACGGGCAGGATAAGCAAAATGCTCTGGATTTGATCCTCATCCAGACGGTTGATCGGCTGCAGGGCTATGGCACCATTCTCGATGAGGGAGCAGATCTACCGGCAACGGCTACCGGCTCCATATCCGATGATTCCGTCAGCCTGATCGTGTCACTGGTCGAGCAAAAGAAGGAATATCAGCTGGACCTGGCCTTCATCGAAGGCGGTTTAAAAGGCATCTGTGAGCTATATGAGAGCGAGAAGCTGGTAGGGAGAGGAAATGCCACCGCCAGCAGACTCTCCAGCTGAGAGGCTGATTTTGACCTCATCACTCTTCCGCTCAAGAATCATCAAGGCAAAATCAAGACCAAAAGGAGTTCGAGATATTGAAGATCCATCCAATAATATGTCTGGTGCTGATCGCAGCTCTCTTGACCAGCCCGGCCTGGGCAAGCTGCGGAACATGGATAATCAGGGGCAACACCGAGTATCATTACGACGCAGAGTACGAAAATGCTGTGAGGTCCTCAACTGGCCATGCTACAGCGCTGAATCCCGATAGCAAATCCAAAGAAGATGCTAATGATCAAGCCGATGTGAACGCAAGCCAAATGGATGCGGCATCAAATGAAACAGCCAAAGCACCAAAAGAAGATGCCGTGCCAACTGAGCCGGTCATAAATGAGCCAGAAATAAAGGAGCCGGTTGTAGATCTGAAGGGAGATTGGAAGGTAATTCTCAATACAGTGATCGATGGGCAGAATACACAGGAAGCACTGGATCTGATCCTGATTCAGACCAACGACAGGCTGCAGGGCTATGGCAATGTTCTCAAGAAAGGCACAGATATCCCGGTGACTGCCACCGGTCACATCGCTTCCAATGATTCTATCAGTCTGAACGTGAAGCAGGTGGAGCAGGACAGGGATTACAGGCTGGAACTGGCCATCATCGAGGAGAGAATGGAGGGCAGCTACAAAATCTATCAAGACGGGAGCCTGGCAGGAAGCGGAAATATCACTGCCAGCAAATCAGGCATCTAAAAGCAGGACGACAAAATTGCATCATCAGATAATCGTATCATCATATGATTACTTGTGATAAGGCTCATGATGCATTATTCTGAAGCTGCGATATATCTGCTCCAGGAGGATCACCCGCATCAGCTGATGAGGAAAGGTCATCGGAGAGAAGGATAAAAGCAGATCCGCCCGGTCTAATACCGCTGGCGACAGACCCAGGGGGCCGCCTATGATGAAGGCCACCTCCGATCTTCCTTCCAGGATCAAATCCTGCAGCCTTTCCGCCAGCTGCTGCGAGTTAAGGGCATCTCCTGTCCTGTCCAGGACTATCACCGGACCCGAATGGCGCTTGAGCTTATCGAGAATCGCGGCTCCTTCCGCCTCCATAGCCCTGATCTCTGCCCCAGGAGTTGCAGCCTCCTTCGAGCTGATGGCCACCTCCACCATATCCAGACGGGCGTAAGGACGGAGGCGGCGGATGTAGTCTGCGGCAGCATCCTGCCAGTAGCTCTCCCGCAAGCGCCCGACTGCTATTATTCTGAGGATCATCGGCCTGGCCTAAAGATCCAGCTTATGGCCCTTCTCCAGCTGCTGAATCTGCTCCTCGCCTTTGGCGGCCAGCTCCCGGAACTGCTCGATCGTCTCCCTCATTTTGGGCAGAGCTTCCTGCTTGTAGCTGTTGATCGAATCCAGCGCCTCCATGACATCGGCAAAAGCGGTCTTCAGGTCCTCAGCAGATACATTGGTCTGCATCGACTGTTTCTGAATGTCCGCCCCCTGGTTTTTCAGCATACGCGAGGTGCTGGTGATCAGATCATTGGTGGTCTCGTTGAGCATCTGAATCTTCTTCAAGACGATCTTCTGGTTATACAGAGCGCTGGCAACCATCACTGAGGTCCGCAAAGCGGATATCGTCACCGTCTTGGCCCGTTCTACCCCCCTCATAAGCTCCCGATTGTTTCTGATCACAACCTCTGTCGCCATTACCCCCTGCTGATTGACCACGATCATCTGCTGCAGATCCATGATCCTCTGCCGGAGGGGAAAGAGGACCTCTTCGCTGACGAATTTGACCTTTTCCGGGTCCTCATCCCTGGCCCGGGCCTCTTCGATCTGCCTCTCGATCGATTCGTCCATCAGAGCGCCCAGCTGGACCTCTTTCATCAGCTTTCTGGTTAAATCGCGCAGTGACTGCTGCTCGATCTCCAGGGTGGTATTGTCGTTTTTCAGAATTGTCCTGCCTTTGTCCAAGGAGACAATGATATCCGCTATTGCCGAGTCTGCCCTCTGGTATCGGGCAAAATAATTCCGGACGGGATCGAACAGCTTGCCCAGAATGCCTGTTTTAGTGAAATCGATCAGGCTGGGGTCAAGGTCTTCGAGCTCTCGGGTCAGTTCCATTAGGCCCTTTGCCACCACCCCGCCATCATCCCCGTTTTTAGACAGGTCTCCCACAGTCGCCTGAAGTATAGAATTTTTAGCAGCCGAGCGTTTCATAGACTCGGCCCCAAAAGACTCTACTGATTTGAGAATGTACCTCTTTTTGGCTAACTCATCGATATCCAGGGTCAGAATTTCGGCCACATTGCTTTCCGCTACCTTCTGAAGCTGAGCGACCTCTTCGGGCACCGGTTTGACCTGCTCTATCACCTCGTCCTTGATCGCCCCTTCATCGGGAACTTCCATGGTGAAAGCCGTCTTAACACCTCCTATGCTAGCTCCGCATTGAACAGATTAGCCAGCTTATACACAACATCCTCAGTATCGGCGTTAATGCTGGCAGCCTCATTGACAAGGGATATCTCCTCCAGAGCTTTGATATCTGCATTGTAGCCTATTGTGTATATGGGTATTCCCGATTCTTCCACTAATTTCCTGATATCATTTAATGAATGACCTCTGTTGGTCTCGCCATCGCTGAGAACAAAGATCTTGGGCTTCAGCTTAGGATCAAGCGCCAGCTGTTCTTCGAGCATCTTCATGGCCACTGCAATCCCATCGAAGGTTGCCGTGGCTCCTCCGGCTTGCAATCCCCCAACCGCACCCACAAAATAAGACCTGTTGTTCAAATCAAACAGGGAGATTGGCAGATTTATATAAACATCGTCAGAGTATGATACCAGGCCGATAAGATTGTCCTTGCCAATGTATTTTTGGCCTTCGAGCAAAGATTTCTTCAAATTATTCAGCGGCTCGCCGTCCATGCTGCCCGATACATCGGCCACGAAGACTGCACAGATATTGGCATTTTTCTTTTCTTTCCAGAGCTTTTGGGCCTGGATGAGAACATCGCCACTGGCAGGAACAAATTCTGACCGATATTCATCAAGGCCGTTAAAACCATATTTAGTAGCCAGGTTCTGATAATTCTCCTGCTGAGAGAATTTGATGAATTCATCCAGGATTTTTGTCTTCTCAGGAGAAAGCTTGCCGATCGCATAAATCGGGCTGTCATGTCTGACCCCAAAGGGAATGAATTCATAGGACCTGATATCAGGCGTATTGACATAAGTCTGATATTCCAGGACAAAAGCATCCAGGACCCCTGATTTAGCCGCTTCTCTCATTTGCAGAGTGGTATAAGCGACCACGGGAATATTCTCCTGGAAGCGATCAAATCCCGCTATTGCTTTATTGCTCAACGGGTTACTGGCATCAATGGCCTGCAGTGTGGAGATCAAGAAGTTCAGCCCGGTTGAACTGGCGAAGGGATTGGTGTAACCCATCTGCAGCTCGTTGTTTGCCACGGAATCGATTACTGTTGTGACATTGACCGCCCCATATTTGGCTTCCAGCTCAGCTTTCTTAGATTTAGTGATCAGAATTCCGGCCGCATTTCCTGCCAGTCTTTTTTGCACCAACCTGGCATCTACTCCCCGGGAGATGAGCATCTCTCCCCAGAGTTCATTGGATGGAGTATAGGCATCCGGCAAATACTTCCCGGAGGTGATATAATCGGCACCCTGGCCGGAAGCGATTCCTCTGAGCCTGACAGACGTCTGTTTGCCGTCGATCATTATCTTCGCATTATTGAAGTCTCTGGCCACCTCTGTCAGCCAGCCATCAGTACCGCTGCCCGCCTTTTCCGTTGATGAGAATATCTCGATATAGCTGGATGTGCTGCTATTAACCTGCGGTGGGTATTTGGAGATATCGGGCAATGTGGCAGCGATGTCTATGCCTGAGATATCGACCAGGCCTTTGGTTGGCGGCACTTCAGTCACATCGATCTCTTTGACTATCCCGTCCAGTGTTTTTTCTCCGCCACCACCCATAAAAATTGTTCCAATATAAACCAAGAGAAATACCGCAACTGCTAATACCACTATCTTTAAAAGCACATTCTTGTTTTTCTTGTCCAGCATGCTATGCTCCCTCCCATGAATTATTAATCTTTATAATATTTTGCCTGTTTGATCAGATTATCGATCTCGATCATGCCGGCCATCTGCTCCAGCTCGCCACTCTCGATGCAGTTTAAGCCTGAGATCTCCAGCAACAGCTTATCCAGCTTAAGCAGGATCTGTTCATTGTCCTCAGTCGCTTCCTTCACAAATCTTATATATTCATTATAAACATTAAATTTTTCCTCCATAATCTCCTCAGAAAAGGCTCCTGAATTGCGTTGTTTTTTGATAAAATTGTAGTCATCCTCATCGAATGCATTCAATTTGTTAATGATGCTGCGGATATTCTTGAAAAATATATTCTCTACCTCTGCAATAACCGCATCAAACTTCTGGTAGCTGATCTCAGAAGCGTTAAAGATCTGCAGAAGAATATCCCGAATGGTCTTATTCTTTTTCTGCAGCCGTTCAATCTGATCGAGCAGGAGGTCGATGTTTGATATGAAAATGGGCCTTACGCATACCTATGCAGCCGCTATTTCTGAGGTG
>JAEAMF010002283.1_pt1 | contig 11236 bp, 10 predicted proteins | sample 8958721 | NCBI WGS metagenome assembly JAEAMF01 (sample SAMN16933255, study PRJNA681124) | bioreactor sludge metagenome | isolation source: anaerobic bioreactor treating anionic surfactant - SDBS | place: India: Bengaluru | collected 2019-02-28
AATCATGTACCTGAATGAAACTGGCATAACTTTCAGATATAACAGGATGAAATTTTTCTCAGTTAGAAAACCGTTAAACACCAGGCTTAGAACGGCCAGTATAAAATGACCTGACCAGTTTGGAGTGATGATGGAATTAAATTCAAATAATGAACTGATCAGCGGTGAATTTCCGACAATCAGGTTTTTGATAACATTTCCATTGTACAGATGGGCTGGTCCATCAAGTGTTAAAAAGAACTTTAATGAGAGTACCGGAATGGCGTTTAAAAGTATTATTAACCAGAAAAAGGCCTTTTCGTTTAATAATATTTTTTTTATATTCATGCGTAATCATTTATAAATTAATTGATTGTGATCCGTTAGATTGATTACGAGAAGAAGGTATCAATAGCTCATTTTCATTTCAGATATTTTCTGTCAAATATATTATAGTTGATCAGGCACCATACAGCTCTGAAAGCATCTTTCATTCTGATTTTTTTACCTTCATCGTAGGTTCTTCCGAAATAAGAGATTCCAACCTCATAAATCCTTATTCCCGGAAAACGTGCAATTTTGCTGGTAACTTCCGGTTCGAAGCCAAAGCGGTTTTCTTTAAAATAGATCTTTTTCAGGAATTCTGACCGGAACATCTTGTAACAGGTTTCCATATCGGTCAGGTTAAGGTTTGTAAATATATTTGCAATCAGGGTTAGTATCCGGTTACCGATAGAATGCCAGAAAAATAATATCCTGTGGGGATTTCCCCCCATAAAGCGTGATCCGTATACAACATCGGCTAAACCGTCCATTATGGGTTTTAAAAGAATATTGTACTCATTGGGATCATATTCCAGGTCGGCATCCTGAATGACAATAAAATTACCTGAAGCATTTTCTATGCCGAGCCGGAGAGCGGCTCCTTTCCCCATATTCTTTTTCTGACGAAAAAACCGGATATCGTTTTGCGAATGATCATTGATAAAGCGATTCACAGACTGTTCCATATTATCGGTACTGTAATCGTCGATGATGAGGATTTCTTTTTTGACACCATTCTCCAATTCGACAGCAAGTACCTTTTCAAGAATCCGGTGAATGGTTGCCGCTTCATTATAAGCAGGAATCAGGATACTGAGGGTCGGGGATTCCATAAAGTCCGGTTAAAAGGCAAAAATACGAGAAAATATGCAGGATTTATTTATTCGTGAAAATAGACCCTTTTGACCCGCCGCGATAAACTGGTTAAAACCTCATAGGGAATCGTTCCGATCCTGCCTGCTAATTCTTCTATCGGATGGTCGTCCCCAAAAATGATCACTTCGTCTCCTTCCCTGACGCCGGTCTTAATCCGGGATATTTCTCCTCCGGGATTAAGCCGGGGGGGTAATGCAATTCCCGTAATATCGATCATGATCAGGTCCATGCAAATGTTTCCAATGATGGGAGCGGGTTGTCCCTGAACATATACATTCCCTTTCCCGTTTCCGAGCCTGCGATCAAGTCCGTCGGCATAACCAATAGGCACTATAGCAATAAATCTCTCCTTATCCGACTTGCCCATCCGGTTATAACCGATGGTTTCACCTGCAGGTATCTTTTTAACCTGAGTAATGACCGACTTTAATGTGCTGACATTTCTCAACCGGATCTTATCTTCCCCCGAACTGCCTACTCCATATAATCCGATACCAAGCCGGACCATATCCATCTGAGCTTCCGGGAATCGGGTAATACCCGCTGAATTCAAGATATGCAGAAGTACGGGATAGCCCAGTTCCTGAGAAATCTTTCTGCTCGTTTTTCTGAATCTTTTGATCTGTTCCCTGGTAAATTCATCCTCCATGGAATCTTCACTGGCTGCCAGATGTGAAAAGATGGATTGAACATGAATATGAGGATTCCTGCTTAGGAATATTATAAGGTCATCCAATTCCGGTTCCATGAATCCCAACCGGTGCATTCCCGTATCGAGCTTGATATGGATACGTATATCCTCCTGGATAGAGGTATGGTTCCGTTCAATCGCACCCTCAAGAAGATGAAGAATTCGTAGGTTATATATTTCGGGCTCCAGGTTGAACTTCAGAAGAGTATCAAGGCTATGCTCTTCAGGGCTCATCACTATAATTGGCAAACGGATTCCTGCTTTTCGCAGTTCAACTCCTTCATCGGCATAAGCTACTGCAAGATAATCGACGTTATGAAATTGAAGGACATTGGCGATTTCAAAACTTCCGCTTCCATAAGAGAAGGCTTTGACCATCGCCATGATCTTAGTTCCTGATTTTAGTCTGGAACGATAGAAATTCAAGTTATGGATCAGGGCATCAATATTGATTTCCAGGACCGTTTCGTGTGCTTTTAGTTGCAGCAGGTCACTGATTTTTTCAAATTCAAAGAGCCGGGCGCCTTTTAAAAGAATGGTCTCATTCTGAAAGGAGGAGACCGGAAAATGATTCAGGAAATCCTCCGTGTTCTCATAGAAGAGCTTTGCCATTTGAAAATGACCGGAATATTTCCGGATGTCTTTCCCGATGCCGATCACCCGGTCAATATTTTTAAACGCAAGCTGTCCGGCGATCGATTTATACAGTTCTTCCTTGTCGCGTCCACTTTGCAGGATATCGGAAAGGATGATGGTTTTCTTTTGATGCTGATTCTGTTGTGAAAGAAAATCGAGCGCTATGCCAAGAGAATTTATATCCGAATTATAGGTGTCGTTAATAAGAGAGCAGTGGTTGATGGCCTCTCTGAGTTCCAGGCGCATGGCAATGGGTGTGAGGGCCAGCATCCGGTCAGAGATTTGGGACGGACTTAAATTTATGGGGGTTTGTAAATATTTTCTGTCGATCATCCCAAGTTTATCCAGGTTGAGAAGACAAGCCCAGCAATGGATGGCATTTTCCACAGAAGCCTCATCAATAAAGGGTATTTTAATTGAAATAGTCCCGGAATTCCATTCGCCCCAAATTTGTGTTTGTCCACTGGCTTTCTCTGTTCTGGTTATCCGTAAATCGGATTTTTTCTTCCGGCTCCATGTAAATGTCTTCAGGTTCCGGTAGTTATCCGATTCTTTCAGGAGATCATCGATCGGTGTATAATCCGAACAGTAGATCAGAAAGGAGCTATTCCGGAAGAGTTTTAGTTTTTCTTCGGCTTTCTGCTTTTGATCGATAAAATGTTCATCATGTGCCGATCCGATGTTGGTAAAGATCCCGATCGTGGGTTGTATCACCCTTTCCAACCGTTCCATTTCACCAGGTTCGGATATCCCGGCTTCAAAGATTCCCAGGTTGTTGTTCAATTCCATTTTCCAGACCGACAAGGGAACTCCGATCTGTGAATTATAACTTTTAGGACTTCGGGTAATTTTAAAGTCACTGTAAAGGAGCTGATACAACCATTCTTTTACAATTGTTTTCCCATTACTACCGGTTATTCCGATTACCGGGACCTGAAAGTGAAGACGATGCCATGCAGCAAGCTCTTGTAAAGCAGTCAGGGTATTTCCGGTCCTGATAAATGATGCTTCCGGGAAATTGCTGATATATTTATCTTCCGGGGTGTTCAGGGATTCGGAGATAAGAAAGCTCCTGACTCCCTTTTCGTATAGTTCCCCGATGTATTGATGACCGTTATTTCTATCAGAGACAAGGGCAATGAAAAGACAGTGTTCCGGGCTGATCAGCCGACGGGAATCAATGAGCAGATCGCTTATTCCCGGATCATCTTTCCCGGAGAGGAAAAGATCTTCTTTAACTGCTTGTGATATTTCTGACAGGGTGTACATTTACAAGCAAGTGTCAATGTTCCGTTGCCGGCGGGCGCAAAGCATCTGCCTGAAGAGCATCATATTCCTGCCGGTGAGTAAATATATCGCAAGCCATATAAAGCGCGTTCCGGAAGGCTTCGGCTGAGGCTTCATTTTTACCAGCCAGGTCGTAGGCCGTACCATGTGCGGGAGATGTCCTGACAAAAGGCAACCCGGCGGTAAAGTTTACTCCCTCATCAAACGACATGAGTTTAAAAGGGATCATGCCCTGATCGTGATACATTGACAGAATACCGTCGAAATTCCTGAAATTAGCCGAACCAAAAAACCCATCGGCGGGATAAGGTCCGAAAACTAAAATATTCTGATCATAGGCTTTTTCAATGGCCGGTCTGAGAATGGCCTTGTCTTCCGTGCCAATCAGGCCATCGTCACCTGCATGGGGATTTAACGATAACACTGCGATTCTGGGTTTTATTATACCAAAATCACGTCTGAGCGATTGGTCAAGGATTTTAAGTTTACGGATAATTAATTCCTCCGATAAAGATTCGCTGACCCGGGCAACAGGGATGTGACCGGTTACCATCCCGACCCTGAATTTATTATTTACCATCAACATCAGATAATCTTCTATGTTGGCTTTTTTGGCAAAATATTCTGTATGGCCTGGGAAAGAGAAATCCCTGGATTGGATATTTATTTTGTTGATCGGTGCTGTAACGACAACATCAATATTATTTTTTAACAAATCTTCCGTTGCGGCTTCCAGCGACAGATAGGCAAGTTCTCCGGCAATGGGAGTCGATTTCCCAAGGTCAATTTTAATTTCCTCATCATGAATATTAATAATATTTGGCCGTCTGGGATGCGCCATATCAGCTTTTTTGACCAGATTGAAATTGAAATCATTAATATTCAACGTCTTCCTATGATATGAAGCGACTTTTGAAGATCCATAGACAATGATGGTATAATTTTCCATCAACCGTTGATCCTGTAAAGTTTTTATGATAATTTCATAGCTGATCCCATTGACATCCCCGTGAGTTATTCCAACTCTTATCCGTTTTTCCTTTTCAACCGCTTGTTCCATTTAATTCAATTTTTTACAAAGTTATGAAATGCCATCTGTCAATGACAGGTAATTTTCGTAATAAAATTAAACAGCAACCTTACTCCGAATCCGGTTCCTCCTTGTCCACGGTATGAATCTCTTTTATCAGAAAATGCGGGTCCTGCAATATCGAGATGAATGTAAGGGAAATCGGTAAACTTCTCAAGGAACTTGGCAGCGGTGATAGATCCTGCTTCCGGAGGCCCAACGTTCTTGATATCGGCAACTTCTGATTTCAGTAAATCGGCATAATCATCCCACATAGGTAACTCAACCAACCGTTCATATACCTCAAACCCGCTATTCCTGAGCTCGATCAATTCCTTTTCCGCTTTGCTTTGCATCACGACTGCAGCCGTCTTTCCGACAGCGCGGACAGCTGAACCTGTCAGGGTAGCCAGATCAATTACAAGATCGGGCTTGAATTTCCTAGCATAGCTTAAGGCATCCGCCAGGATCAGACGACCTTCCGCATCGGTGTCAACAATTTCCACATTCATTCCGTTTTGCATTCTGATCACATCACCAGGGACGATGGCGTTTGGGCCAGGCCGGTTATCCGTGGCAGGCATTAATCCAATTATATACACCGGTAATCCTGCTTTGGCGATCGCATATATCGCAGCGGCAACAGCTGCTGCTCCCGACATGTCGTCTTTCATGTCCTGCATAGTGCTACCCGGTTTCAGGTTCATACCCCCCGAATCAAAGACTATTCCTTTCCCGACAAGGATAACAGGATTTTTATTCCGTGCAGCAGGCGGCTTCCATTCCATGATGGTAAAGGTCGGGGGTTCCCCGCTCCCTTTATTAACACCGAGAATACCCCCCATCTGTAATGCTTCAATCTTATTCCTGTTCATCACCTCTACCTTCGCATTGCACTCTTTTGCGATTTTCCCGACCTCTTTTGAAAAAGCCGAAGCAGTGAGGTAGGAATTGGGTTCGTTGATCAAAGTGCGGCAACGACAAACTGCATCTGTCAATATATTTACTCTTTCAATCCTGGATTCTTCAATAACGGAGGAACAAATCTGGATTTCCTTCAAGGAGTTCTCTTTTTTGTTCTCGCTTTTATATTTGAGGAACTGATAACTTCCGAGAGCCATTCCTTCTGCAAATGCAAGGATCTCTTCATGTTCCCCGCCGGTATCATAAATAACAACCTTGTTTTCACGTTGATCATTCAGGCAACAGGCAACTTTATCACCTGCTTTCCTGCATTCTTCTAATCGTTTATATTGATCCTGCCCCGGTTTAGGAAAATAGATAAATATTCTGAAATCCAACCGGTCAATAGTAACCAGATCTTTCTTATATACCGCTTTCTGTATCCGGATGTACTCTTTCTCCGCCTTGGTAAAGAGTCCCGGAGGATAGGTATCATTGCCCGAATTAATCAAAACAAGATTCTCGATCTGCTGGGACTTCCTGGTCAATGTTAATTTTGGATGCATGGTTTTTCGTAATTTTGGAGAGTCATTCAACCGCAAAAGTAGAAAAATTAAGGATCAGGTCATCATAAAAGCCATCAGGGGGGAGTTCCTTTCCCTAGAAGAAGGGAAGATGTTGTACGAGTCGCTTCCTCTTGCTGAATTAATGAACATCGGTCATGAATTACGCTCCCGTTATCATCCCGGAAACCAGGTAACATGGATCATTGACCGGAATATGAATATTACCAACGGTTGTATTTCCGGATGTCGCTTTTGTAATTTTTACCGTCCAGTCGGCGATCCTTCCTGTTATATCACACCCCCGGAAGAATATTTCAGGAAAATCTTGGAAATGAAGAAACTGGGAGGTAACCAGTTGCTCCTGCAGGGGGGCATGCATCCCCATCTGGGACTCGATTTTTATATCGACCTTTTCTTAAATCTGAAAAAGAGATTCCCCGATTTGCGTTTGCATGCACTTGGTCCTCCTGAAATTGTCCATCTTTCCAAAATGGAAAAAATGAATTATCTGGAGGTCCTTGAAAATCTGGTCAATGCTGGTTTGAGCAGTTTACCGGGTGCAGGAGCCGAGATTCTTGTCGATCGTGTCAGGAAAATCTTATCCCCGGTAAAATGTTCCGCTGGGGAATGGCTGGAGGTGATGAAGACAGCTCACCGGCTAAATCTGACTACTTCGGCTACTATGATGTTCGGTCACGTTGAAACCCTGGGAGAGAGATTCCGGCATCTTATTGCGATCCGGGAAGTTCAGGAACTAAAACCCGCAAAAGCCAACGGTTTTCTATCCTTTATTCCCTGGCCTTTCCAGGATAGCGGAACAGTGTTAAAAGAACAATACGGCGTATCAAACAACACAAGTCCTGAGGAATATATAAGGATGATCGCCATCAGCCGGATTATGTTACCCAATATTTCAAATATTCAGGCTTCATGGTTGACGGTCGGAAAAGAAACAGCACAACTCTGCCTCCATGCCGGGGCAAACGATTTTGGCAGTATTATGATTGAAGAAAATGTAGTATCCGCCGCAGGGGCTTCCAATAAATTTGATTCCAATGGTATTCAATCTGCCATTCGCGATGCGGGATTCGAACCGCAGTTAAGAAACCAGGATTTTCAATTACTTTTCGGCAAACTTTAACAGACCGTTTTTCTGCCAATCGGAATAAATATTCGAAGCAATATTCGAAGCGACTTCATCTATATAATTCGGGTCAGTGACAGTAATGGAGGCAGTCCATAAAAGATCGTTGTCATGGTTGTGATAGAGATTGGCCTGAAGGTTTACGGTCGATGTGGTCACCCAATATCCACCGGAAGTAACGACATTATAACCGGGCGAATACATGGGATATCCCCAGGAATAATAATTGTAATAATTATAATAATAACTGGGATAGGCCATTGTTGTCGGGGGCACATAACTTTCCGATTGATTCCCAGGCTGTCAAATTTCGATTCCAGCTCCTTGAGTTCAAACTTATGACCGGGAGCGATGAACGAGAGGGATTGAATGGATTTTAATCCTTTACTGTTAAAATAGTTAGTGGCATATTGTTCAAAGGGTTTCTGGTACTCCAGTTTATCAAACATAGCCCAAACAACAACATTCCGTATTTGCTGGTTTTCCTTTGGATTTGTCCAGGAGGTAAGGGTAATCGGATTACAGGAGGTTAGCAGAAAAGCCATTAAAACAACGAATGAAGCGGTTCCGAGTGTGACTTTTTTCATGGTTTTCAAATTAGGTGGTTTAACATTTCTTTAATATCCAAAAATAGATAAATATTGTTTTCCTTTATCTTATCATCCGGAATTTTTAACACAAAATAATTCCCGTGAGTCCAATTCAAGAGCAAGAAGATAACCAAGCGACTTGTTATTCGTATAGATGCATCCTCCATCGAGATTTATTATTTTTGACTGACTGTTCTCAATGGTTTTTTGGATGACAGAATAAGGAGCCGGGGTATGACCATGGATCAGAACACGCCCATGTAAAAATGCATCATTATATGACTCTACCCTCCCCCATATCATGGAATCGATGTCATCCAGGGGATTATTTCTTCTCCCCTCAAAACACCCATGCGTCATGAAAAATCCTTCTGATTGTTCATAAAGCTTTAATGACCGGAAGAATTCATGATATTTTTCAGGTATTAACGACAAACTTTCAGGATTGTACAGAGGGTCTTCCGGGATCCCAAAATCGTGGAGCGTGGTAAATCCGGAGTTGATCATCCAAAGGTTAAAATAGTGGGCCGAATCTCGTGCGTGGGTCAGCATGAATTCATGGTTTCCCATCAGTGGGATGACCTGAAATGATTTTTGCTGCAGATCCAGAATAAAATCTATTACTGCTTTACTATCAGGTCCCCTGTCAATATAATCACCCAAAAGATAGATCAGGTCGGTCTTTGATGGTCGGATTTTATTTTCAATAAGAGTGCGGAATGTCCGGATACATCCATGAATATCACCAATAACAAATCGTTTCCGCATCATGATTCAGGTTTTCTGACAATTTGGAACCATTACAAGCTCATTTTCCGGGGTTTAGTGCGGGGTCAGCGGGCAAAGATATAAATTCCGAGGTGATTGAAAGATCATCGTGGTTTGTTGCAAAATCCTTCAATTACCTGATGATCCGCAACGCTATTTAGCCGCTAACAACCCAAAGTTAATGATTCCCCGGATGATTTTTTCGGTTGCACCTTTGTGTTGTTCAACATAGGTACTGCAAATCGCTGAAATTTTCGAACGATATTCCTGATCGGAAAGAAGGCGCGAAACCGGTTGAATTAATCCGGCTGTTGACCGTACACTGAATGCAGCTCCCAGGGAAACAAGATCAACCGCTTCTCTGAATCTTTCATAATTGGGGCCAAAAAGAACCGGGACTCCAAAAGTGATGGGTTCCTGAATATTATGTATGCCGACTCCAAACCCGCCTCCGATATAGGCAATGGTGGCATACCGATACAGCCGGGCAAGGATCCCGATGATATCCAGGATCAGGATATTGGCAGATTTTGAGTTTCCGGAAGTCAGTTCAGAATACTTGATGAATGGTTTCCCAAGACGGTCTCCTATTTCCCGGATCCTCCCGGGACTTATATCATGAGGAGCGATGATGAATTTCATCCCATAAGATTCAACTGAAATGAACGGTATCAGGATATATTAATCCTCCCTCCATGTGCTTCCGGTGATCATGACTTTGGAATTTCCGCAGAAATCTTTGATCAGCGGGAATTCTACATTGCCGGAAGCAATGTCCGAAACCCGGTCAAACCGGGTGTCACCTGTTGTACTTACATTGTCCTTCCCGATCGATTTAAGCAGAGCCAGGGAATCTTCATTCTGGACAAAAAACCAGGTGATGGCATCCAGTTGTTTTCTGAACCAAACTCCATACCATTGAAAAAAATATTGGGAGGGTCTGAAAACAGCCGAGATCATAATTACCGGAATCTGTCTTTTTTTAAGTTCATTCAGAAAATTGAACCAATAATCGTATTTGACAAAAAATGCAACTACCGGGTTTACTGCCTGAATAAATTTTCTGACATTCCCGGGGGTGTCCAGGGGAAGATAAAAAACCCAGTCGGCCTGGTCATAGTTCTTCCGGATCTCATACCCGGAAGGTGAAAAGAAGGTCAATAAAATCCGGTACTGCGGGAATAAGGCTTTAATCTTTTCAATGACTGGTCTCCCCTGTTCAAATTCTCCCAGGGAAGAACAGTGAAACCATATTACAGGTCTTTTTGATCGGTTTTCATGCTCTATTTTTAAGGCTAACCGGTGCAGCAGACCTTTACGACCATGAAGCCACAATCTTGCCTTGCCGTCAAACAGGGCAACTACCCGGATGATCTCCCGGTAAATGAAAATAGCGAATGTATAGAGGATTCTCATACACTCTTTGATAATAAGACCGGGTAATTAATACAAGTAATATTCTCTCGGAGTTCTTTTATACAGTGGAATGAACCAGCAAACTTTTATCCCGTAAAACTGACTGTTGTATTTTTGACTGTATTTTGCTTCATCTGAGAAATCGAATTCCCTGACCCCACGCGACCAGACCTGCATAAATTCAAAACCCAGGTAAAAATTGATGAGCCGGGTATTGCTGAGGAAAATATACCCCAGGGATCCCGTTACCGCCCATCCCCTGTTTAATTTATCGTATCCTTTTTTATAATCACCCTGAAGTTGCGGCGCCGTATTTCCCGGATTGCTGATCCTGATTTTATTCTGCAGATAACCTCCCCCGGCTGTGATCATGAAACCGCAATTAGGATTGGGAGAAAGAATAGGAATGATCTTTCCAACCTTTCCTAAGATACTATACCCGCGTTCGTAATAAATGATTTCGGCATAGTAACCGTTCTGGTCGATGATCATTCCTTCAGGGGTGGAGATGTTCAGCAACAGGGAATCAGAGTTCTTGATGCTTTGTCCGAATATAAAATTACCTTCCGCCCCAAAAATCCAGTTCGATTTGGTTTTGAACATCAAACCGCCTCCGATAGTCGAATTTCCACCAAAACGTTTTGCAAGGTCTCCCCCGGGAAATTGATAGGAATAGGTTGCATAAATCAACGGGGTAAAAATCGCAGAATCTCGGATGTTTACCTGGGAATGAACGATAGTCGGAAGGAAAAAAACAAGCAGTAACAGGAAATAAAGTTTTCGAGACATACAGTTCAAATAGATATGCGTTAAAATTTATAGATAATTCCGATCCCGATGTTTAACGTAGAAACTACTTTTTTAATTGTGGTTTCAGATCCATGAAATACTGAAACATAATATTCATTTCCATATTCATCAATCCTCTTCTCTATAGTTGAGTAATAAAATTCCTTTGTAACGGATGGATTCGCAGCCAGATAACTA
>JAEAMF010002286.1_pt1 | contig 11234 bp, 8 predicted proteins | sample 8958721 | NCBI WGS metagenome assembly JAEAMF01 (sample SAMN16933255, study PRJNA681124) | bioreactor sludge metagenome | isolation source: anaerobic bioreactor treating anionic surfactant - SDBS | place: India: Bengaluru | collected 2019-02-28
TAACATCGAAATTCGATTCCAAATTGAAGTGATGTATCCATGACAATCTGTCAGCAAAGGAAATGATAGCCACCGCGGCCATGTTATCCTCGGATGATTCCTTTACGGTGTGATGGTATTTTGCAACATCTACAAATGTCCACGGCAGCTTCCATTTTTCCATGAGCCATCCCCCAACTACATCGTGGGACTCCCCGATGAGACGTTTTTCGACCTCTCGTATTGTGATATTTTCCTCGCGCGTCGTCTTGATGACGGCTTTGTATGTATCGTGAACGACCCTGTCAAGCACGACCTTACCCACATCATGGAGGAGTCCAAGAAAGTAAAGAACATTATGGTCTAATATCTCGAGCGCCTGAGATAACCTTCTGGAAACAACACCGGTAGCGACTGAGTGTCTCCAAAAATCATTCAAATCAAATGTTTCAAGGTTTTTAGATGGTTTGAGCGCCTGGTAGGCCCCGCATGCTATACATATCCCGGTAATCTCTTTGATTCCCAGTAGTTTTACCGCACGATCGACTGTCTCAACCTTGTTCGGCAACCTGTAGAAGGCCGAATTTGATACTTTTAGAACATTCATGCTCATCAAAGGGTCTTTGGAGATTATACCGGCAAGCGCTCTGAGCTCTATGTCCTTATCGCTAAGGGCATGCAACAGCTCTGTCATCACAGCGGGAATCGGAGGAAGAAAATCAATGACTTCCTGTATCTTTTGTTGTAAATCGTCAATCATTTCAATTCCTGGGGCTCACGTCTACCTTCGCCAAGGCTTCGGAAGACAGGTCGCCCCCTCCACTTGGAGATACAACTGTTTACTGGTTGATTCAATGATTACTTCAAGTACATTCAGGCAAAAACAACTGATTTGTAATAAATATGAAGTATTGTTGTTTCTAATCAACGGAGTCAACTTAATCACCTAATCAACTACTGGGATGCCATCATTCATGCCTTCCCTTCTCGCCCAAGAATGGGCTGGTCAATCCTTTACCCATTAATACTGCCTTTATTATATCTCATCGGTTGAAACAAGAAAGCAATTAAAAAGCCCATTTTAGTTCTGCACTGATGATATCTACATGCCCTTTGTATGTGCCGTGCAATCCACCCCGTAATCTGTCTTCAGGATTCAAAACGGATTTGGTAATTTTTGTGTCTCCAATAAAGAGGTGTGCGTACCCAACATTAACCGTAAGGGTATCAGTGAGGTTGTATCCGGCCCCACATGCAAGCCAGAAGCGATCATTATCAGGAATTCTCGCAGTTATTAATCGTTTGCTTGGCGTCGGGGCTTGATCATAAGCCGTACCAAACCTGAATATCCATGTCTTACTAGGGGTAAATGTTCCCCCCAGTGAAAGGCGTAGAACATCTTTCCAGTCTGTCGTCACGACAGAATTTGGCTGTGATTGGTTTTCAAAGCGGATGCGAAGCTCATCAAAGGTGCGCCAGTTTGTCCAGGTTATATCCCCCATAGCTGCCCACTGAGGGCTGAAACTGTGATACAGACTTATTGATAAAGAATCAGGGGTCTTCAATCGTGCCGTTATGTCGCAATTCCTGAAAAGGTTTCTGAGAGCAGGAACGGCCTGAAATGAAGCAGGTACATGAGAAAATTCAGCGTCACCTTTGAGCTTATACGAAACTGTTGAGCGATAGGAGATGCCGATTCTTGTGCTCTTTGTGAATTCATATAAAAACCCGATATTCCATCCAATGCCCCAGGTATCACCTTTAAGTTCCGCAAAACCATCATTACCCTGTGGGAGAAGACCGGGCAGACCGAAACCAATGGTCCCGAAGTCGATAGCGTTGGTTAATTCTGCCTTGACATATGAAAGGTTCAATCCGGCTCCGACGCTGAATTGTTCATTAAATTTGTAAGCTAGGCTGGGGTTTGCATTGAGAACCATCAAGTCAGATTTAATTGCATGGTATCTGCCCACCCACCCTCTGTCATATTGTGTCATCAATCCGAAAGGCGAGTTTATGCCAATGCCAAAAGCAAGTTGATCGCCAATTTTTTTGACGAAATAGAGATTGGGAGAAACCTTAACAACACCCGCTTCGCCCCCGTTACTGCCCAGAAGGAGGGCTCCTGTTGCATGCGTTGATCCTTCATTTTTAAATTTAAAGCTTGGGATGATGACATGGACTGCTGTTTCCATTTGTGAGGGTAATTTGGTCATACCGGCAGGATTGAAAAAGATTGTTGTGGCATCCTGGGCTATGGCGGCACCTCCTGCGTACGCATTACCGAGGCCGCTTACCCCTTGTTCTATTAGTGCAAATCCTGACGCAATCGCTGTTCCAGTCGATAGTATAATTGAAAAAAATGTTGCAAAAAAAGCTAATTTCATGAAACTTGGATTCATGTATTGCCCCCCCCGAAATTTTTTTGTGATGCGATTCAACCTTGGAGTAGCCCGATATAGTATCAATTATTGAGTCAGCAAAACAAGAAGTATTCTTTTGTTGTAAGAAAAAAATCGAAGGATGCCATAATGGTGGAAGAAAAACATGATATTTCCTCTAGAGTGTTTCCAGAATAAATTATTTTATCAGTAAGAAAAATATATTATACTCTCGTCAATTGTCAGTTTTATGATAATTCTTTGATACATTACGCTTACCTCCATCATCCTCATAAAGAGTGACAATGGGTAGCTTGAATTATGAACGGGAATAAAAAGAAATGGCAATACTATATTTAAGCGCAAAGCGTTTTAAGCTATGCATCATTGCAGGTGCAGAGCTTGTTATTAAAAATCGGTACCATCTAAATAAAATAAACGTCTTTCCTGTGCCGGATGGTGACACAGGTAGCAACATGTCTATGACGCTCATTGCAGTTGTGAGGGAGATTGAAGCCTTGCAAGACGTTTCCCTTGAAACGACTGTCAAGGCAATTGCATGGGGAGCCCTCATGGGGGCGCGGGGCAATTCGGGTATCATAATGGCTCAGATTTTTTCAGGAGTAGCGGAGGGTATAGAAGGCAAAGAAAGACTAACTGCAGAAGATATCGCCTTTTCTTTCTCTCGTGCCGTGAAAAAGGCCTACAAGGCAATTCTCCATCCTGCCGAGGGCACCATTCTGACAGTCGTCCGTGAAACAGCAGAGGCGGCAGTGGAGGCAGCCAAAAAGACTTCAGATCTTGTTTATTTTCTCGACGAGATGGTGAAGACGGCCCGGACCTCTGTCGAACGCACTCCTGAACTTCTTCCCAAGTTAAAAGAGGCAGGCGTGGTGGATGCAGGCGGGTTGGGGTTTCTCTATTTTCTTGAGGGCATGCTGTATCTTGTCAAAGGGATAGCTATTGATGACGCAACTATTGATGAAGAAAATGCAATGGCTAACATGCCTGATGAATCTTCTGTTCGTCAATTAAACAACCGTTATTGTACTGAATTTATTCTTAAGGGAAGTCAAATTTTAGAAGATGTTTTAAAGAAGGATCTTTCAATGAAAGGAGATTCCATAGTGGTTGTGGGAGACAGCCGTCTGGCGAGGGTTCACATCCATACAAGCCAACCGCATGAGGTATTGAAGTATGCTTCTGCATTAGGTCAGGTTTCGTCGATCAAGGTGGATGATATGCTTGTTCAGCATACGTCACGATTAGTGAGTCAGAAAAGCACAAAGACAAGCTCTGTTGTTGCAATTGTCCCTGGTGACGGATTTAAAGAAATATTCAATAAGGCCGGTGCTGAGCTTGTAGTGGATGGCGGGCCAACACAAAATCCCAGCACTATGGATATTGTTTCCGCCATAGAGACTGTTGAATCTTCGAATGTAATTATACTGCCCAACAATAAGAACATCTATCCCGCTGCCATTCAGGCAGCAGAGATGACAACAAAAAAGACAACTGTTCTTAAAACCTCATCCCCACCAGAGGGTATATCTTCGTTATTGGCCTATATGGATGAAGCTCCCTACGAAGAAAATATCAGCCGCATGGACGAGGCGTCCCGGCGTGTAAAATCCGGAGAAGTCCTCGTGGCTTCAAGGGATGTGACATTAGGGGGCATTCAGGTCAAAACAAATGATTTCATTGGTATCTACAACGGAGAGATTCAATGTTCCTTTGCGTCTATTAATGAGACAATCCCTGTTCTTGTGAAAAGCATGCATGAGCCTTCAGATGAAATCATTACCCTTTTTTCCGGAGAAGCTGTCAAGAAAAGCGATGCAGAAACCATACAATCGATTCTTCAGAAAAGCTTTCCTGACAAGACCGTTGAACTCTACTTCGGAGGCCAATCACACTCACACTATATTGTTTCCGTTGAGTAATGGAGAAAAGAAGATATGAAAATCATAACAGACAGTACTGCTGACCTCCCTAAAGAACTGATCGAGAAACATGATGTCGAGATCGTTCCCTTAACCATCCACCTCGGAGAGAGAAACTGGAGGGATTATTATGATATTGAGCCCAACGAATATTATGCGCTGTTGAGAAAATCGTCGGCATTTCCAACTACATCTCAACCTACACCCCAGAATTTTGTCAATGCCTATGCGCCTTTTGTTGAAAAAGATGAGCCGATCCTGTCGATCCACCTGTCATCCAAGTTGAGTGGCACTTTTCAATCTGCACTCCTGGCGAGAAGCCAATTTCCAGAAGCCAGGATAGAGGTGGTGGATTCTTTTCAGGCTTCCTTTGCGCTGAGTATAATCATAGTTATGTGTGCCCAAAGGGCGAACCAGGGATATTCACTAGAAGAAATTGCCGATATGGCGAGAGAAATCGGCCCGCAGATTGAGACGTACTTTTCTGTCGATTCGTTGGAGCATCTTCGCAGGGGAGGGAGGATCGGCAAGGCCCAGGCTTTTTTAGGAACCTTAATGAAGATAAAGCCCCTTTTGAAAGTAATGAATGGGGAAGTGCAGCCGATAGAAAAAATCCGTACCCGTGACCGGCTTTTGAACAGGTTTGTGGAACTGGTGGAACAGGCGGCACGAAAATATTCAAGGCTTTTGCTGGCGGTAGGGGAATCAGACAACAGCGAGGTTATGACAGATCTCCTCGGCAGGCTTGAGGGAATCTCCGGTGTTTCGCTTATTTTTCGGGGCAAACTGGGAGGAGTCATTACATCTCATGCCGGTCCGGGCGCTCTTGGCATAGCATTTGTGAAGGATGTGTTGAAGTAGCTTTTAAAAAGAGAATTACATTACTGCATTAATGAAAGCCTTCTATATCACGCCCAGTGGTCCCCTATTAGGGCTCCTTGAAGCACGCAGAGCGCGCGCATTTCTATCTTTTGACCTGATTGAGGGTGTTTCAACAATCAGGTCAAAATCTCATCGCCTAATGGCGAGGTACAGGTATTTTTCAACTGCCCGAATATGTGAGCTTTCTTACAGAATGCTGATTTCTTCCATTTTTTATGATGATTAAGGTTGTCACTTTTGCCTCTGCGAACTCTAGCAAAGCGGGAGTGAGGATACGTTTGTCAGCGATACGATACATCCCATATTTTAAGAATTTAGAGAGTTTGGAATGGCTATGTCTGTGTATCGTGAGGGGTTATTAAGGAATTCTCCTGACCGATCTTGCTTTTGAGCCATTTATTGCTGCCGGGTTTACATTTTTTGTGGCGCCACATATCGTGGCCGATGTAAATGCCCTCATCTTTTTTAATCCGACCGTAACAGACGTAGCAATACTCTTTTTTGAGTTCATGAAAAAGGGGTTCTTGGAAATATTTCTGTTTTGGCATTTTATGCTTACCTGTTGTCGAAGAATACAGGATAAGATGTATCAATGCAAGACAATTCTTTGTTGATTCGTTGATTAGAAGTTGGTTGATTAAGCAATTAGGATAATTAGTCTGAAGGTGTTATGCTCTTAATGCTTATTTGCATTATAGTTACGAGGAGCGCAAGAAACGTGCCTGCGCCGAAGTGCTTTGTTACGGTACGAAGGCGTGGCATGTCAGTTTCAAAGGATAATTTCTCTTCCTGTTTCCCTCTCCCATCTTCAATCTGTGATTTATCAGTATTCGATATCAGCGTTTGGTAGGGCAGTTTTTATCAGGTAATACTCAGTAATGACTTTTCGGGTAAAGCGTGTGTCCGGACCATCGTCAGAGGTTGATGGTTTAACTTTTCCCAGTCCAGCATTGTATGCATGAAGGGCTGTGTTGAGGTTCTCAAATTTGTCCATAAGCCACGAAAGGTGGCTTACACCGATCCTGATATTCTTTTCCGGCTCTTCCAGGCATTTCGGGCTTTTTATTGAGACGCCGGTTTCTTTCGATACATGCTTTGCAAGAGAGGGCTTTATCTGGAGCAGACCGCGTGCACCTTTCTTGGATATTGCGTTACTTTTGAAATTGCTCTCAACCTTCATAACTGCAAGGACAAGCCGATAGTCGATCTCGTATTCTTTTGCCTCTTCGTATACGGAAGTGGCTATTTTCTTTAACTTTTCATCGCTTGACCGGACCTTTTTATTCTTGAGGTACTGAACAATTTTGTTAGTGATAGCCTTCTTTTGCTTGTTTTCACCCTCTGAAGCAAACGCGATTGTATGGGCAACGAAAGTTATTGCAATGATTGGAATAAGTAAAATAATGAGTGTATTTATTTGTGAACGAAATCGCATAAGTCACTTAAATACCCCGGGCAAAGAGGCAAAGTCAAGTTAAATTCTTTTAATAAATTGGCGGGAGAAAGCAGGAAAGGAAATGAAGCAGTAAAAAGTTAAAAGCAAAAAGTGAGAAGGGAAGAAACTTACAGGCCGGACGGGACTTGCAGGCTGATAAGCCAACGAGGGGGAAAACAGCGGTGTTAGCGGCCAACAAACCGTGGTTTACGTTTCTCTTTAAAAGCATGTTTCGCTTCCTCATGGTCATCGCTTGTATTAGCCTGATTGCTGAGGTAAGCAAAAGTCTCAAGATCTTTGGGGGATGGATAAGGATTTTCTGCAATCCTGTTGAGGATATATTTTGAACCCTGTAATGAGAGAGGAGCGCATTGGATGATTTCCTCTGCCAGCAAATAGGTGTAAGATTCCAATTGATCGTGCTCCACTAAATGGTTTACAAGCCCCATTGTCACACATTCATGGCCCTCATACTGTTTGCCTGTCAGAAAGATTTCCAGTGCTGTGCTGTGCCCCAGCACAGTTAGAAATCGTTTGAATACTCTATAATCTGTCAGTAAACCCATCCTCGATGTGGGGATTCCCATCTTTACATTTTTTGAAGCCAGACGGATATCGCAGCCCATTGCCAAGATGCAACCTGCCCCCAAAGTGAACCCATACAGCATGGCTATCACAGGGAAGGGAAATCTTTGAATAGCCTCTATGGCGTGTGAATAGTCACTCTGGCTTTCAGTGGTTTTAACAGAGTCCCCCCTGGTGGGCATGGATGAAATATCTGATCCTGCAGAAAAGGCATCTTGCCCCGAACCCCTCAGTATAACCACCTTTATGGATTTATCAAGGGAAAGATCGTCAAATGTTTGAACGATATCAAAAAAACATTCCGGGGTTAGGGCATTTTTTTTCTGTGGGTTATTAATGATTACAGTACATACGCTTCCTTGTTTGGTAGCTATTAGATGTTTTGTTTCTTTCATGTCTTTTCCTTGAGAATAATGATTGTAAAGTGGACGAACAGCAAACCCATTTCTTAATGGGGCGTGGGTTTATGGTTCCCAGGACGTGGATAGTAAGCCGCGGCCTCTACCACCCCACTCGTCCTGTCCATTTTACACCGTAACTTTCAGAAAAACAATTTGCGAAAAAAATGCCTAGGGATACACATTCAGCCTGTGGTTAATTTTCAGGGAATATTTTACGAATTGTTTCTAGGGTACAGCCCGAGGTATGAACAATGGGAGGATTTAAAGAACACTAAATAAGATTTTACAGGAATCTGACAAAAAAATTCAATTGACACTTAATGCAATAAATATACGCTAACTCTGAAAAATGTAACTTAAAAGTTTAACGGCGTAATATCAAAAGCAGCCATTACCGGAAACTACCTGCTGGATTTTCCCAAAATTATAGGTTTAGCTTAAATATATCCCGCTCAATTTCTCCAGCATGCCATGAAATTCTTCATGTTTGCCAATCCCGATGCGCTCTTCTTCGATTTTCTCAAACCCTTCAAATAATTCATCTTGCATTTTTTCTGACAAACAACTATCTGCCATCACAAACAAGACGTTATTCTCTTTTTCAATATGATTGGTCAACAAGGAGATATAGTCCCGTGCATTCCGTATAATACCTTGAGATGAAGGTCTATTCCCTGGTTGGTATTTGGCAAATGCTTCGTCCATAGCTTTGACATATTCTCTGCCGACTTGATGCTCATGTAGCATGACACCGATAGGGCCATCTTTTGGAATGCCTGCAGCTTCCAGCGCAGGAAATAACAATTCTTCCTCCTTTCCATGATGGCATTTATCTACAAATACGCTCAGAAATTCAAGGATGCTTTTGAAATGCTCTGTATCAAGATTCCCAGTTTCCTCCAATTGTCGGTATACCCGTCCAAGAATATTGAGCATGATCTTAACGCCTTCGTGTTCGTCCTTCAGTTGTTGTGTTGCTTTCATGTTCATAACCTCCCGTTCAGGTTAATACTGCTATACTTTTGAGCTGAAGTTTTTTTGAACCTTCTTATTTATAAGCTTGACAAAGAGAACTGTCAATGGACCAAAAGAAGAGTATGTCCAATCCCCACCTAATAAAGAAGTGCTGGTTGTGGTCATGGATGCTGCGTTTTGAAGTAGGTTTGACTTCACGTTGCCGGCAGAGAAGATGGTTGAATATGAGGAAATGAGAGTCAATTAGTGTAAGGGCTAACTTATAATTATGAATTTGATTAGGCAAGGATAACTCCAAAGAATGATATTTCATTTCCAATTATGCTCATAGTGGGTTTTTGCAGTTGAAAGGTATATTCACGTTGTTGCAGCAGTTGATAATTAGGCAGAAAATTTTTATATAATAAATGGTTATATCCCCGATAGATCCTTTTAGAATGATGATCTTGGAACCGGGAGGAGTTCATGAAATGTATGATCTGTAAATTCAGCCATATTCAAAAAGGAAAAGTAACGGTTACATTGTATCGAGGAGAGACCGTTGCGAGCATAAAGGGTGTTCTCGCGGATATTTTACTAGAAACTGTGGTGAGTGATGTTCAGATGGGATCATTACGAACCGGGTTATTACACAAGACGAGGAAGCAGCCAAGCACCATGCTAAGGTAAAGATTATCAGATACGCCATGTAAGGCTGCAAAAAAACAACTGCAGATAAAGCGCCTATATAGTGAAAAGCCTTAGGACGCAGAATAGGATGTAAAAAAGTCCAATTTACAAGAAACAGCATGAATGGTAAGGATTTTCCGTGGATAGACATGTAAGATTTCAGGGAAGCTTGGCAACAACAGCTATGGGCATCTTACCCCATGACAACATAGATGATGCACTGAAGCTTGCCCTCTCAGTCGATATTCCGTTTTGGCCCCAGTTACCAAAACTTTCCTTTTACGAAGATATGTACGTCCAGGCCATGGAGCACTTCCCCGGCGTGGTAATCGATGAGGATCTCCTGCGCATCTATGTTGATACAAACCGCTTTTTGGATGAGATTCCCATGTATCTCGAACGCGAAAACGATCCGTCTATCTTTGTCCTTACAGAGAAGTTCTCCCAGGTTTACCAGCGATTTCTCTCACTTGACCTTGCTTCATACATGGCCGTCCGTGGCCAGGTTATAAGCCCGATCAGCCTAACGTTAAAAATAGTAGATGAGAATGAAAAGCCTATAGTTTATAATGATGAAGTGCGTGCCTTCGCGTACGCTTTTATCAGGAAAAAACTGAATGCACAGTATGCTCAGTTACGTGCGAAGAATGCGAATGCGTTTGTATGGATAGATGACCCTGGTCTTGAATTTGTCTTTAATGCCATGTGCGGTTATGATAATGTGAAGGCAAAGGAGGAACTCACAGATTTCTTTGATGGTGTTGACGGACCACGGGGGCTTCACCTGTGTGGAAGACCGGACTGGGATTTTCTGCTTTCTCTGAATATAGACATCCTGTCCTTCAACGCCTATGCATGGGGTGATATTTTTGTGACCTACGAAAGGGTGAAGGATTTTCTTGAAAAGGGGAATATTATAAGCTGGGGGATTGTGCCAACCTATTTCGAGGAGTTTTCGAAGGAAAATATCATGAGTTTAGCCGACAACCTTAAATCAATGTGGGCAGTCCTGGAAAACAGAGGAATAGACAGGGAACTTATCATAAAGAATAGCCTCCTTGCACCTGCAACGTGCAACCTCCTCAATCCGGACAAGACGATTACGGTTGATAAATCATTTGAACTACTCAGATCGCTGTCGAGCTATTTGAAAGAGAAATTCTTGTGAGGGATCGCGCATGAATACAATCCATGTCGTCTGCAAAAGACAGAAAGAAGATGCAACCAGCCTGGCTGCCAGCATCATTGAGCTCTTCGGAGACAATATCGATGTTTTTGTTGATGAGGAATCAGCGCGTCTGCTCAAGTATACCAAGAAACTTGAGGTCGAGCATGTAGGGGAGGGTGCAAACCTCATCGTCGTTCTCGGTGGCGATGGTACCCTTTTGAGTGTTGCCCGGAACCTAAAGGGAAGAGATGTACCGATCCTCGGGGTTAACCTTGGTGGGCTTGGCTTTCTGACCGAGATCTCTCCTGAAGAATTCCCTGAGATGCTCGAAAAGGTGACCAGAGGCGATTATAATATTTCTCAGCGGATTATGATTGACGTAACGGTCAGGAGGGGAGGTAATAAGGTTTTTGAGTTTGCCGTGCTGAACGACGCCGTTATAACAAAGGACGCGCTAGCCCGAATCATAGATATCGAGACATACGTAAACGGAGAATATCTTACGACCTTTAAGTCCGATGGCCTTATCTTTTCAACGCCTACAGGTTCCACGGGATATTCACTGGCTGCCGGAGGTCCCATCCTGTATCCTTCAATGAAAAACATTATCGTGACTCCTATATGCCCACATATGCTTACAAACAGGCCTATCATTCTCCCTGAAAAGGTAAGCATTAAGGCCGTACTAAAGTCCAGGGACGAAAAGGTGGTTCTCACCCTCGACGGGCAGATTGGATTTCCGTTAGAATTTGGTGATGAGACCTTAATAAAGGAATCCTCCCATTCTGTTAGCCTTGTAAAGTCTTCATCAAAGGG
>JAEAMF010002258.1_pt1 | contig 11229 bp, 10 predicted proteins | sample 8958721 | NCBI WGS metagenome assembly JAEAMF01 (sample SAMN16933255, study PRJNA681124) | bioreactor sludge metagenome | isolation source: anaerobic bioreactor treating anionic surfactant - SDBS | place: India: Bengaluru | collected 2019-02-28
GGTCTCGACTGCGAGTGCCGTCCTTTTCGGGATTCGGTCCGCGTCGACATCGGCGAACCGTTCGGCAAGATCGAAATGGCCGAGGACGCAGTCCGGGCGGACATCATCGTGAACCTGCCCAAACTCAAGACCCACAGCCAGATGCTGCTCACCCTGGCGGTCAAGAACCTGTTCGGCTGCATCATCGGGTACCGGAAGCCGGAGTGGCATATGCGGGCCGGTGCGGACCGGCAGATGTTTGCCCGGCTCATCGCCCGGATCGGCCTGAGTCTGCGGCCGGCGATCAATCTGCTCGACGGCATTCTGGCCATGGAGGGTCCGGGTCCGGGGATGGGCGGCATTCCGCGGGAGATGGGTGTTCTGCTGGCCGGTCAGGATCCCTTTGCCCTCGATCGGGTCGTCTGTCGGATCCTTGGCCTCGACCCGGAACAGGTTCCGGTCCTGAAGGCCGCCCGGGAGATGGGTTTCCCCGCGGAGGAGACGGAGATCGACGGTTCCCTGCCGATGATTCGCGATTTTCGCCTTCCCACCCTGACCCCTCTGGTCTACGGTCCGAAGTTCCTGCACGGTTTCATCCGGCGGCAGCTTCTCCGGCGGCCCGTCTGCGATTCCGGGGTTTGCCGGATGTGCGGGGAGTGCTGGAAGATCTGCCCGGCCCGGGCGATTGCGCCGGAAGAAAAACCCCTTCGGTTCGATTATGACCGTTGCATCCGTTGCTTCTGCTGCATCGAGGTGTGCCCCTTCGGCGCGCTCGACACCGCAGAAACCCTCGCCGGTCGGATCGTCCGCCGCATGGCCTCATTCCTCCTCTCACCGGGAAAAAGCGGATAAAAGATTTTACCTTTCCTCCCGGTTATGTTAGCAGTAATTCGATCCGAATAGCAGTCGCAAGGGCCCGGCCAAAATGGGGTTACGGTCTCCCGTGGCATTGGATCGGGGCAACAGAGGGCGCCATGATCGAAAATTTTATCAACGGCCTGTCCGGCTACCTGCAGGGGTCGGTTCCCCTTTCCCTTCTGGCCGTTTACCTGGCGGGGGTGCTCATCAGCTTCACCCCGTGCGTTTACCCGGTTATTCCGATCACTTTGGCGTATATCGGCGCCCGCGGGGGAGGTTCAAAGTGGAGGGGGTTCGTCCTTTCACTGATCTATGTGGCCGGGATGGCCGTCACGTACACCATCCTCGGGGCGGTTGCCGCGCTTTCCGGAAAGCTTTTCGGCCAGATCCAGAGCCACCCCTGGACCTATTTTCTGATCGGAAACCTCTGCGTTTTGATGGGGCTGTCGATGCTGGGCGTTTTTACATTCAACGTCCGGACGCCCGGTTTCATCACCCGTGAGCCGCCCCGGAAGCGGGGCAAAGGTATTGTCGGCAGTTTTCTGGTGGGGGCAGCCTCGGGGCTGGTGATCGGCCCCTGCACCGCGCCGGCTCTCGCCGTGATTCTCGGTTATGCGGCGACGCGGGAAAACGTGGCCTATGCGTCGAGCCTGATGTTTGTCTTTGCCTTCGGGATGGGAACCCTGCTGATCCTCGTGGGGACATTCGCCGGTCTGCTGGCCGCCATTCCCAGATCCGGCCCATGGATGGTCCGGGTCAGCCGGATTTTCGGCTGGATCCTGCTGGGGGCGGGTGAGTATTTTCTGATCAACGCCGGGATACTCTGGGTTTAGAAGGAGTGGATATGGTTTTCAGGAAGTTCGGGCAAATGTTTTTAATCGTTGCGGCCGTCACGGTCATCTGCAGCCTATGGGGCGCTCCAACCGCCTTGTTCGCCGGTCCGCCACCCGCTGCCATGAAGGAGGCTATTGCCGAAAGGGCCCCGGATTTCGTCCTCAAGGATCTCAACGGCCGGAAATACCGCCTGAGCAACTTTCGGGGAAAACAGCCGGTTCTGATCATCTTCAGCACGACCTGGTGCGCGTTCTGCAAGGCGGAGATTCCCCACTTCAAGGCCATTCATTCGGCCTATGCGAAGCGGGGGCTGGAGGTCGTCAACGTCGACATTCAGGAGTCAAAGGAAAAGGTATCCAAATTCACGGCGCAGCACGGGCTTCCCTACCGTGTTGTTCTGGACGAGGAAGCCGCCGTGAGCGGCATTTATGACATCCGGGGCGTTCCGGCAATGGTCCTGATCGACCAAGACGGGAACATTGTTTGCCGGCAATGCCGTCAGGTGGAGCCCCTGATCGAAAAATTGCTGAAAAAATAGTCGGGAAATCCCGACCCGGCCGCGTTTTCGTTCAACCGCAATTCGCAGACGTGGCCCCGGATCCAGAAAAAGATATGAAGGAGGAGACAGATGAGTGTGCTGATCCATTTCTCGATTTTTCCGACCGACAGGAAAGAGACTAGCGCCAGCCCTTATGTGGCCAGGGCCGTCCGAATCATTCGTGACAGCGGACTTCCGTATAAGCTGGGGCCGATGAGCACGGCCGTCGAAGGCGAATGGGAGGAGGTCATGGCCGTCGTGGAGAACTGCTTCAAGGAGCTCCGCAAAGATTGCGGACGGATCTACATGACGCTTCAGATGGATTACCGTGCAGGGGCGACAAACCGGATCGAGGGGAAAATTCGGTCGGTCGAAGAGAAACTGTAGCACGACCTTCGGGAGGCAAAGCAATGATGGGAAGCGGCAAAGAGGGCAACATCCTCTTCTTCTCCATCCTGGTGTTGGTGACGCTTCTTTTTCTCTACCTGCTCAAGCCCTTTTTCTTCCCGATTTTCTGGGCTGCCGTCATCGCCGGCGTCTTCCGGCCCCTCTACCGCCGGATCGACCGGAGACTCAACCGCCCGACCCTGAGCACGGCCATCTTCTTTCTTCTGATTGCGCTGATCCTGCTGCTGCCCGCCGGAATCGTCGGAACGCTCGTCTTCAACGAATCCGTCCGGCTTTACAAAGTCATGGCTCCGGATGCGCAATACATAGACCGGAATTTCAGACACCTGATCGATGCGGTTGCCGGAAATCCCATTGCCGGTTTGTTCAATGTCAACCGGGACCTTCTGGTGGTGAAAACCACCGAGGTGTTGCAGGGGATTACGAAATACATCTTCGTCTACCTGAAGGGTCTGACGCAGAACACACTCGGCCTTTTGGTTCAGTTTGCGATCATGCTCTATACGCTGTTTTTCTTTGTCCGCGACGGGGACCGGTTTCTCCGAACGGCGATGAAGGTTCTGCCGCTGGGCATGGGACGGGAGAGGCTCCTGTTCGATCGCTTTATCGAGACGGCGAAATCGACGCTGAAGGTGACGCTGATCATCGGCGGCATCCAAGGGCTGCTGGGAGGGATTGTTTTTTTCATCGCGGACGTCCAGGGGGCGCTGATCTGGGGACTTCTGATGATCCTGATGGCGATCCTGCCGGTGGTCGGCTGTTCGATCATCTGGGCGCCGGTCGGCATTGGAATGCTGCTGACGGGTCACATCTGGGAAGGGATTCTGATCCTTGCCGTCGGGATTTTCGTGATCAGCACGGTGGACAACCTGCTGCGCCCGATACTGATCGGCCAGGATGTCGTGATGCATCCGCTGCTCATCTTCCTGTCGACTCTCGGCGGGATCATCCTCCTCGGTTTCTCCGGCTTCGTCATCGGTCCGATTATCACCGCATTGATGATCGCAATCTGGGAAATGTACGAGGAATTCTACCGCAAGGGGAAGCCGTCGAGTTCATAGAAGTTCTTTGATGAAAATCACTTTGCCGTCGTCCGGCCCGTAGAAGTCGGCCAGAAAAGCCGCCTCCCGGTAGCCGCAGGCAAGGTAGAAGGCGCGGGTGGGATTGTACTGGGGCCGGGAAGAGGTGTCCGCGTAGATCCGCCGGGCCCCGCGTTTTGCCATGATCCGTTCCGCGCCGGCGATCAGCGTACGGCCGATCCCGTGCCCCCGCTCGCCGGGGTCCACGGCAATCCAGTAAAGGTCGAAGCTGTTCATGGTGCCGGGGATCGGGCCGAAACAGGCGTAGCCGAGCAGATGATCCGCTGATTCCGCGAAAAGGAAGGAATAACCGCTCGCCTCGCCCTTGGCCAACCGTTCCTCCACGAGTTCCACGGCGATGCCGATTTCCTGCTCCGAGAAAAAGCCCGTCGCGCGGACAAGACGGCCGACCGCTTCGCGGTCCTCCGGCCGCAACTGTCCCCGATAAGCGATCGCACCGGTGATCATTTCATCTGTCTCCAATGATGCGGTTGAGGACCTCCGTAAACGGCAGTCCGGCGCGGGCAGCCGCCGCGGCAAATCCTGCATCCGGGGAGAGGCACGGGTTCGCGTTCACCTCGAGAATCCAGGGACGCCCCGCCCCGTCCACACGAAAATCGACCCGGGCGTATCCGCGCAAATCGAAAAGCTCCCAGCAACGGAGCGCAAGGTCTTTCAAGTCGGCCAGCAGTGCGTTGTCACGATCCGGAAAATCGAAGCTGCGGGGTGTATGGGTGAATTCGAAGGAACCCTCATCCCATTTTGAGCGGTAGCCGACGACGCGCACCTTCCCCGCCGGATAGCTGTCGAAGCGAATCTCGGCCGGCGGCAGAACCTCGGGGCAAGGTTTCCCCCGGCCAACGGAAACCGGTCCGTCTTTCAAATCTTCCGATGCCAACAGCGACAGGTTGAATTCCCTGCCCTCGATGTAGGCTTCGGCGAAGCATTCGCCGCCCAGCGATTCACGGCGGGCGTTCATCTCCGCCATGAGCCGCTCCCGGTTTGCCCCAAAGAGGACCGAGTCCTCATCAAGGCCGACGGATGCATGTTCCCAGACCGACTTGACGACCCACGCCGCGATCGCTTCCGGAGGGTCCGGCCCAGGGGTTTGAACGGCGCGGCGTGCTTTGCCGCCGCCGGCACGGTCCGGCCGGTACGGGCCCTTTGCGGGTTGACCGGGAATCATCCGGGAGATCGCTCTATCTCCGTGACCGGGATCCCCCTTGTTGACAGTGAGCCATGTCGGCGTCGGAAGGCCTGCGGCCGTCAACCAGCGTTTCGCAAGGAGTTTGTTTGATGTGAGGATCATCGCCTCCGTCGCAGCACCCGTATAGGGGATTTTGAGCGCGTCGAGCAGGGCGGGAACGATGTGGATGAGACAGCCTTTGCCGGCGATGGTTTCCACGAGATTGAACGCCATCGACGGTCGAAGATCGACCAGCGTCCGCATGGCCGATTCCAGGTTCAATGAAATCGGAACGGTGCTGGGCTCATGACCCAGAGCGGCAAGGCCCCGGGAGACGCAATCCACCTGCGTAAGGACATCCTGTTCGTCGCGGCCTGCACCGGAGGCCACCTCTCCATGGACAACGGCGATTTTCATGGATGGTTTCTGATGCGTTTCAGGGCGGAATGCATGATCCCGCCGATCAGGTCCCGATAGGGCATGCCGGCAAGCCCGCAGAGGATCGGCAGATCGGAATGCTCCGGCCGAAGTCCTGCCAGCGGGTTGACTTCGATGAAATTCGGCGTCCCGTTCGCATCGGAGCGCAGGTCGACCCGTCCCCCGTCGCGGCAGCCGAGACCGCGCCAGGCAGCCAGGGCTGTTTCCGAAGCGGCCCGCGCCTGGGCGTCATCCGCCAGACGGTACTCGATCCGCCCGTGCCAGTCCTCCTTGTTCGCGTAGGAATAGACCTCTTTCTCCGCCTTTTCGGTCAGGTGGACCTCCATCACCGCGGGCACGAAGGCCTCCCGGCCGGTTCCGATGATTCCGACGGTGAATTCGCGTCCCGGCAGGTAAGTTTCCACCAGGACGGGCTGTCGAAAACCGGCCAGCAATTTTTCGCAAACGCGGGCGAGCTCCGTCGGATTCTCGATCTTCGAAGCCGCGGTGATCCCCTTCCCCGTTCCCTCTGCGACCGGTTTCGTGAAAAGCGGATAGGGAAGTTCCACCCTTGCAATCTCCGCCGGCGTTTCCACAATGGCGAAATCGGGAGTCGGGATGCCGAGATCGCGGATCACGCGCTTGGTCATCCCCTTGTGCAGCGTCAGCGACAACACCAGCGGATCGGAAAAAACATAGGGGATGCCCCAGGCATCCAGCAGGGCCGGGATCTGCTTCACGAGGGTATCCTTGTTTTGAATGGGAAAAGCATCTTTTCGATTTCTCTCCGGAACCCGGAAATAGAGCTGCCCGCAGCCGCCCCCTTTTTCCGGACAAAAAACCCCGGCCCTCCTTGATCGGTCGGATGGCCGGGGATTTTCTCAGTGGATCACATTTTCCTCGGGCGGACCGTCCGGGTAGCGGAAAACCTTGCCCTCGTAGTTGCGAAGGAGCAGGTCTCCGCCCTCGCGTCCCTCGACATATTCCGGCAGGAGCGGAATTTTCCCGCCGCCGCCGGGGGCGTCGATCACATACGTCGGAACCGCATAGCCGGTCGTGAAACCCCGCAGACCCCGGATCACCTCAAGACCCTTTGTTACCAAAGTCCGGAAATGGGAGGAACCGGGAATCGGATCGCACTGGTAGAGGTAATACGGTTTGACCCGGATCTTCAGCAGACCGTGGACGAGACGTTTCATCGTTTCCACGTCGTCGTTGATTCCGGAAAGCAACACGGTCTGGCTTCCGAGCGGGATTCCCGCGTCGGCCAGGCGGGTGCATGCACGGGCCGTCTCCGGAGTCAACTCGTCCGGATGGGCGGCGTGGATGCTGATCCAGAGCGGATGGTACCGCTTCAACATTTTCACCAGCGCAGGCGTGATCCGTTGCGGGAGGACCACCGGCACCTTCGTGCCGATCCGGAGCAGCTCCAGATGAGGGATCCGCCGCAGACGGGCGAGCAGCCATTCGAGCTGGTCATCGGCCAGGGTCAGCGGGTCTCCGCCGGAGAGCAGGACATCCCGAACCTCGGTGTGGGTCGCGATGTATGCAATCCCCTTTTCCCATTGTTCGGTGTTGAGGCAATGGTTTCCGGTGTGTCCGACCATGCGTGACCGCGTGCAATAACGACAATAGGTGGAGCAGTTTCCCGTCACCAGAAACAGAACGCGATCCGGGTAACGGTGAACGATTCCCGGAACCGGGCTGTCCTCATCCTCATGGAGAGGGTCGTCCGCTTCGCCGTTGCTGCGGAAATGTTCATGCACGGTGGGCACCACCGTTCGACGCAACGCCTGGTTCGGATTCCACGGATCGAGCAGGCTCATGTAATGGGGTGTAATCGCCAACGGCAGAGATCCGCCCTGCCCGATCATGGCATGGCGCTCATCCTCCGACAGGCGAATCATCCTCCCCAGGGTCTGCGCATCGCGAATGCGGTTGCGGAGTTGCCAGTGCCAGTCGTTCCATTCCTTGGTGGTGATGTTTGGGAAAAAGCGTTTTCGAAAGGCCCGTGCCCGGCCGTTGCCGGAAACAATCGATCTCGACACGGAACGTGCCGGGATGAGGGTGGGGGGGAAAAGGGCGCCCGTGGGCCTACCCGTCGGTTCATTCATCCATTGAAGACCGTTGCCGGTCCTACTACCTGGAGGCTCTGCCTCCTCTGCAAAAAGTGGTTCGCTTTCCATCCGTTTTGTGCCTCCTGTGTCTGATGTTCCAGAAGAGAGTATCCTTGCCTCTCTCCGGATTTAACCTCAACGCCTCTGCGTATTTTCTAAACAAATGTAATGCTTACAATGATGCTTGCTCGTTTTCGCGCAGCCTCTACTCTTTTTGAAATCGCCTGTCAATCAATAATTTTTCGGAAGTCTCACGGTCATGCTTTTTCGCTTTGCTTGACGCTGTAGCGTTTGACCGTGATCACGTTCCGGCCTTTTTCGTCTCGCGTCAGCACACCGGTCGCCTCGATCTGACGCTGGAGGCAATCCAGCAGTTCTTTCCCTTTTTTGGTCCCGGCGATTCGGTATTCCTTTTCATCTGCCGTCGCAAGAGCCGCGGCGATCAACTCCTGACGATCGTTCCAATCCGCCGGGATCACGATTCCAGTCAGCGTAACCGATTTTTTTTTCGGAAGAGCCATACCGCAAATCCTCAATGAAACTAATGAGAGATTCATGCCATATGGTTAATATCTTGATAATACAGATGATATTTCAAGAATGTGCCGGCGGTAAAGGAACGATCTGTTCCGGTTATGATAAGTCATGGCTGAGGAAAATCGGATATCACCAGACTAAAATCTAAATAACATTGAATTTTCATATACATACAAATTAGGAATTTTTCATTCCTATTAAAGGACAGTCAGAACAAATGGTTCCTATTTTGCAGGATACAGTCGGCGCACATGCCGCAAGGCGGGTTTTCCCTTGACAGGGTCATTCTGCCGGCTACAGTGTCTGAAAGAATAAAAGGAGACACGATGCCTGAACTTCCCGAAGTCGAAACGCTCTGCCGCCAGTTGGGTTCCGTGCTCTCGGGTGAACCCATCCTCCGGATCGAGGTTCTCGATCCGCGCCTGGTGAATCCTGAGCGAAAAAGAGGGGAAGGTGTCGTCGTTTTTCCGGGGATCTCCCCAAAGGATTCCGGGCTCAAAAAGGTCGCGGGACTGGTTGGGCGGCGGGTCGAAGCGGTGACGCGCAGCGGGAAATACATCCACTTCCAAATGGAAGGCGGCCTGACCGCACGGCTTCATCTGCGAATGTCGGGGAGACTTCTCTTTTGGCCCAAAGAGGGACTCATCCCTGTTTTAACCCACCGTCCGCCAAAAGGTAGAAAGACCCCTCACCGCGATTTCCGGGATATGAAACCGGGGGATGTCTCGGGATTTTTAAAAACGGGGACGGACAGCATGGGTCCGTCGATCGTAGAGCCGGTTCCTTCTTTGAATCCGACGTTCGATTCCGAAATCACTCCAAGCTTTCCCCCTTTCTCGCGTCTGACCATCGCTTTTTCCTCCGGGACGCTGATTCTGCTTGATCCGCGCCGATTTGCAACGTTGGACGTGGAGCCTCCGGACAGGAAGGCGCCGGCACTCAAGGATGATCCCATGCGAGGTCTTCCGGCCCGGCGTTTGCGGGAGATCGCCAAAACAAGGCGCTTGCCGGTGAAGTCTTTTCTGATGGACCAGAGGATCGTCGCCGGGATCGGGAACATCTATGCATGCGAGATCCTCTTCGCTGCGGGGATCGATCCCCGCCGGCCTGTCTGCAGCCTGTCGACGACGGAATGGCGACAGACGGCCAAGGCAACCAAGGCAATCCTCCGACGTGCCGTGCATTGCCGGGGAACGACCATTTCCGACTGGAGGGATCTTTTCGGTTGCGGCGGCACGAATCAGGACCATCTCGAGGTGTACTCCCGTCAGGGAGCGCCTTGCCGTCGTTGCGGCGGCAGGATTGAGCGGATCACCCAGGGTGGGCGGGGAACGTGGTTTTGCCCGACCTGTCAGAGATGACGGCGAAAACGGATCCCCGAATCCGCAAGTCCAATTGCCGCGCCGGCTCCGAAAATTTGCTTGACAATGTTTTGCGAATGGTGGAGAAACTCAGACCGCCGCCGGCCGGTAAATGCGCGTGACCTTTCAAAAACACCCCGTCTCTGCCGTTGCCGTTTTTGCGGCAATGACAAAATGAATCTCTGTGTGGAAATATTCAGAATTCTCTGGGTCTGATCCCCGAACTTTTTATGAAAGGGAATATCGTTTGATGCAGGATACGAAATTTCAAGCCCCGTTTCTTGAATCCGTTTCCGATTTGGTTTCCGTGTCGCCGGGCGGCGAGTCCTTTCCGCTGCCCTCTCCCAAGGACTACATCGCCGAATTCAAGCGCCTCAAAAGGCTCACTGCAAAAAATCGCAAAGAAGGCCGCGAGATCGTCGTGGTGATGGGCGTCGGCTTCGTCGGCGCCGTCATGGCTGGAATCGTAGCCGATGCCGCGGACAGGAAAACCGGCCGCCCCTGCAAGTTCGTCATCGGGATGCAGCGTCCTTCTCCTCGCTCCTACTGGAAGATCCCAACCCTGAACCGCGGGATTGCCCCCGTCGAGGCGGAAGACCCGGAGGTTGCCCCTCTGATTGCCCGCTGCGTCAACGGGAAAAAGACCCTGACGGCCACTTTTACCTACGACGCGCTGACACTCGCCGACTGTGTCGTCGTGGACGTCCAGTGCGACTACTTCAAGGAAACTCTCGGCAACTGCCGCCAGGGTCATGCCGAGATCGCTGCGCTTGAGGAGGGCCTGAAGATCATTGGGGAGAGGATTTCCCCCGGCTGTCTGGTCCTGATCGAGACGACTGTTCCGCCGGGAACCACCGAATATGTCGCCTACCCGATCCTGAAGAAGGCCTTTGAAAAACGGGGCATTGCCTCCGAACCGCTTTTGGCCCACTCGTACGAGCGGGTGATGCCGGGCCGCGACTATGTCTCTTCGATCCGGGACTTCTGGCGGGTTTGCAGCGGCGTCAACGAAACGTCCCGCAGGCGCGTCACCAAGTTTCTTTCCGAGGTTCTCAACGTCGAGAAGTTCCCGCTGACGGTTCTCGACCGCCCGATCGAGAGCGAGACCTGCAAGATTGTCGAGAACTCCTACCGGGCGACCATCCTGGCGTTTCTGAACGAGTGGAGCCTCTTTGCCGAACGCAACGGCGTGGACCTGATCAAGGTGATCCAGGCGATTAAGGTCCGTCCGACCCACTCGAACATGATTTTCCCCGGCCCGGGGATCGGCGGATACTGCCTTCCGAAAGACGGCGGCTTGGGGGTCTGGGCTTACCAGACCCTGATGGGCTTCGACGACGACATCTTCAAGATCACGCCGCTGGCGATCGACATCAACGATACCCGTTCGCTTCACGCCGCGGAGCTGGTCCGTGATGCGCTGCGCAACATGGGCAAAATCGTGGCCGCGTCGAAGATCGTGATATTGGGCGCCTCCTACCGGGAGGATGTGGGCGATACGCGCTACAGCGGTTCCGAGGCGCTGGTCCGCAAGCTCACCGAGATGGGGGCCGAGATCGGCGTCCACGACCCCTATGTGAAACACTGGTGGGAGCTCGAGAAGCAGGACACCTATCCTTCCCCCGGTCACTCCTGGGCGCGGTTCTTCCGGAATCAGGAGCATCTCACGGAACTCAGGATCGAACCGGATCTGGCCAAGGCTCTGAAGGGCGCCGACGCGTTGGTGCTGGCGGTGCGCCATGAGGCCTACCGGAAGCTCGATCCCGATAGGGTGACGGCCATGACCGGCCGTCCCGTTGCCGTGATTGACTGCTTTGGCCTCCTTGACGACGCCGCCATCCGCCGCTACTTTGAGCTGGGCTGCGAGGTGAAGGGTCTCGGCCGCGGCCACGTCAAGCGCATCAAAGATCAGGTC
>JAEAMF010002207.1_pt1 | contig 11225 bp, 10 predicted proteins | sample 8958721 | NCBI WGS metagenome assembly JAEAMF01 (sample SAMN16933255, study PRJNA681124) | bioreactor sludge metagenome | isolation source: anaerobic bioreactor treating anionic surfactant - SDBS | place: India: Bengaluru | collected 2019-02-28
ATAGGATACGATGTAGAGTTTATGGTTTATAAACCGGACGATTCTTACGAGTATGATTTGTGAACTTGCAGGGTTACCCCTACGCAGCTGGAAGCTGGTTGTTAGCGAACGTAGCTCCAGACGCTATAAACCTCACTCGTTTCTGGAATATTTATATGCCTATTTTCACATCTATGCAGATAGTATTGTGTGCAACACTTTTAGTAATTGTAACCTTATTTTGCAGTCCAACACAAGATTAGATCCGGATAAAGTACATGTAATCTATAATTGTCACCTATCAATGCAATGGGAATAAGTAAAGCGATGATGGAGAAGGTCGCCATTGCTAACAGAGATGCAAAGTCTGCTGCCTAGGTTAGAAACAATAAAAGAAGATCTCCTATTATGATACGTATCGGTATAACGGGGCAGACCGGTTTTTTAGGAACTCATCTGTTCAATACACTGGGACTTTATCCGGATCATTTTATCCGGATTCCTTTCTCCGACGAGTACTTTACGGATCAGGACAAGTTGCGTAGCTTTGTCTGTCAGTGCGACGTGATAGTACATCTGGCAGCTGTAATCCGTCACGCGGAACCGGTCCTTCTCAAAGAGATCAACATACGTCTGGTGTATAAGCTGATTGAGGCTATGGAGGCTGAAGAGGTAGCACCCTATGGTTATACAGTCGGCCGAAAGAATTACGGAGTGTCATAAAGTGCCTCATGAAATAGAATGCAGCGTTTCGGATATGCTCGAAAAACTAACATATTACAAAGAAACCTACTTTGATAAAGGGATTATTCCCTCCCTGAAAAATTGTAACGACGTGAATCTTTTCAACACATTCAGGAGCTATATGGACCATCTCCTCCGGTTTCCGGTCAGGTTGACAGCTCATTCGGACAACCGGGGAGTGTACGTGGAGACGATCCCTACGGAAACCGGAGGGTAGGTTGCCTCTTCTACCACATTGCCGGGCATCACCCGTGGCAACCATTACCATACCTGGAAAGTAGAGCGTTTTACCGTCCTGCGCGGAAAGGCTCTTATCTGTATACGGAAAGTGGGTACTTCAGAGGTATTCAGTTTCACACTCGACGGAAACAAACCTTCCTACGTGGATATTCCTGTGTGGTATGTTCACAATATCACCAATATCGGTGACAGAATCCGGAAAACCGGAAAGAAGCCCAAAGCCATCGTGGTGGTACATCTCTACGGAATGCCTGCCAAGATGGATGAAATCAGCCAGGTTGCCAACCGTTGGCAGATACCTCTGATAGAAGATGCCGCCGAAGCGTTAGGGTCTGAATACGATGGCCGGCGTTGTGGTACATTCGGCAAATTCGGTGTGTTGTCATTCAACGGTAATAAGATGATTACTACTTCCGGAGGAGGAGCACTAATCTGCCGTTTGGCCGAACAGGCCAAACGCACCCTCTTTTATGCCACCCAGGCACGCGACGATGCACCCTATTACCAACATTCATCCATCGGATACAACTACCGGATGAGCAATATCTGCGCAGGGATCGGCAGAGGGCAGATGACCATCCTGTCCGAACATGTGGAGCGGCGGCGACAAATACAAAAGCTCTATACCCGGCTGTTGGCAGGTGTTCCCGGACTCTCCATCCATCAGGACCCTTCTCCCAGGTTCCGGTCCAACCACTGGCTAACCTGCCTGCTGATCCGTTCGCAGCTTACCGGAGTTACAAACAACCAACTCCGGCTGGCACTTGAGTCGGAAAACATCGAATCCCGACTTCTCTGGAAACCCCTTCATCTGCAGCCCGTTTTTGCTGCCAGTCCCTGGTATGGCAACGGTACGTCCGAATATCTTTTCAACAGCGGACTCTGTCTGCCTTCCGGTCCCTCACTCACCGACAACGACATTGCCAGGGTAGCCCGCATCATCCGTCAGACCATTGCTAAGGCAAAAAGGAACAGGCTCTTTACAATGGCATTTCTTTGCTCCCGATTGTACAGGGAACCGTTCTCCGGACAAACAAATAATCCCTTTCATACTAAGTTTTCAAATAATAACACCAGAAAAAACATTCCCAAAAACAGCCATATCTCTCCATTCCGCGCTAAAACAATTTCCAACATAAAGTATAGGGAGGTTATCAAAGTGAAACACCATCATGGTTCTGTTTCTCTGTAACGGATGTGCATAAACTACATCCCAATGTGGTATTTCCGTTTTTTTAATATATGGAAAGAAACATTGTGATTTTTATTGTTACATTTGCCGTAGTAAGTTAAGAAATGCTAATGATGAAAACTCATGGAGAAGATACTCATCTTTTGTTGAAACGTGTTTCTGCCGATGATGGAGATGCATTCAGATTCTTTTACAACCTTTATTATAAGGATGTATTTCGTTATGTGTATTATTTTCTCGGAAATAAGGAGAGCTGCCGCGAAGTGGTTAGCAATATCTTCTTCTCTATATGGAAATCCCGTTCGTTGCTTACTAAAGTGGACAATCTGGAATCCTATCTTTTTATTGTGTCCCGTAACGAGTCTCTTCGTTTCAGGCAACAACAGTATCTGGAGGAAGCTGTCTCTTTGGATGAACTAACTTTCTCCCTGGAACATGCTGCACCGGATTCGCCTGAAAACGATCTGCTTTACAATGAAATGAATTCTACCCTGTCGGACATCATCCAAAACTTGCCCGATCGTTGCCGTATGGTTTTTATTCTTTCCCGCCTGGAAGGACTGGAGTACAGTCAGATTGCCCAGCGGATGAATCTCACCGAAAGTACCGTCCGTGTACAGATGAAAATTGCCATCGATAAAATAATGGTGGCCCTGCGCAAGTATTATCCACACCTCACACTTGCTGTTTTTTTTGATTTTATCTCTTTTTTCTAAAAAAATCATTTTTTCTTTAAACAAAATCAAGACCGGTTGCCTCTTCATTTATAAGAGCTCTTTTTTCCTGCTTTATTAAGTTTGAAAGAAGAGATTCAGATTACCTTAAATGAAATAAAATGAAGAGTGATAAAAATAGGACCGACGAGACAACTGAATCCCTTTTGCGTCGTATCAAGCTAACAGCCGGTGTAGATCAGATGGCGGACGAGATGCAGGATTCCATCTATAATGATGTGACACGTCGCATCAATCGGGCACGACAGATCAACTACCGCCTTAAATGGATTTCCGTGGCGGCCTCTCTCTTTATTCTTATCGGAGTTGGAGCCATGCTGGTCACCCATTTAGACTCATGGAATGCCCCGGAACAACTCTCGGTCTATAACCCGGAAGGAAGCACTCCTAAATCCATCTTTTTACCGGATGGAACCGAAGTTATTCTCAATGCAGGATCTACAATTGTCTATCCCTCCCGATTTAATAAGAGTATCCGAAACGTCACCCTTATGGGTGAAGCCTATTTTGATGTACAGAAAAATCCGGATAAGAAATTTGTAGTACAAACCGCACAACTGGACGTAACCGTTTATGGTACCCAGTTTGCTGTAGAGGCCTGGAACAACAATAACGAGGTGGAAGTTACCCTCCGCGAAGGAAGCGTTGGAGTAAAACCCTCAGACAGCTTGTCGGAAACTACATTAAAGCCCGGCGAACAGGCATGCTATAACAAGGAGAGGCAAACACTGGATATCCGGCGGGTAGATATGTAACCATGTGACACTCTTTGTTAATAAATAACAGTAACTATTCACATAAATACTATTAAAACCATGGCGAATACATCGTAGTAAAAAGAAAACCGGAAAATGCGGCCACATTTTCCGGTAAACGACCTTAGTTCTAAAACACATATTTATAATCTAAAATCGTACAAAGGTATGAAATTAACTCAATCACTTGTATCGTCTATTCATAGAAAACGATACAGGAAAATAGTAAACGTTATGAGGCTGACTATCGTCTTTTGTCTCTTGTCCCTATTTTGCGTACATGCAGAATCAACGTATTCGCAAGCCACCAGCATCACCTTGAATCTCAAGAATGTAAAGTTGGCTGAAGCACTCGAAGAGGTGAAAATGCAAAGCGACTTCTCTTTCTGGTACAGAAATGATGAGGTAAATACAGAAAAAAGGGTTTCCATCTCCGTCAACAAACGGAACATATCAGATGTACTTAATGCTTTGCTTGCAGGCGAAGGATTGAGCTACAACATCGAAGGAAACTACATTACGATTTTTAAGCCGGAAGCAAAGGCCGGTAATCCGGCTGTAAAGCAGTCCACTACTGTTCGCGGGCGTATCCTCGACGAGACTGGTGTGCCCATTCCCGGAGTTAACGTAGTGGTGAAAGACCAGAACCGCGGGGTGGTAACCGATATAAATGGATACTACATCATCGAGGCCGGAGCAAACGACGTGCTGCAATTTTCATTTATCGGCTACCATACACAAGAGATCGCCGTGCGTAAAAAGCAAACTATCGATGTAGTACTACAAGAAGCAGTCACCATGCTTGACGAAGCCGTGGTAGTAGGTATGGGGACCCAACGCAAGGCCAGTGTAGTTGGTTCCATCGCAGCGGCCCCTGTATCCAGTCTGCGTATTCCACAACGATCTCTTACTTCGGCTCTCTCCGGAAAGATTGCCGGAGCGACGGTTGTGCAACGTTCCGGCGAACCGGGCCAGGACGAAGCCAATTTCTGGATCCGCGGTATCGCCACCTTCGGAAATAACAAGACTCCCTTAATCCTGGTTGATGGGGTAGAACGCAGCATGTCCGATATTTCCATCGAGGAAATCGAAAATATCTCCGTTTTGAAAGATGCCTCTGCAACTGCTGTGTATGGCGTGCGTGCAGCCAATGGAGTTGTGCTTGTCAACACCCGCAAAGGAGTTGCCCAAAAACCGGTTATTGAGGTGAAGCTCGAACGAGGCATCGCCGATCTGCCGGGGCTGCCCAAATACCTTGACGGTCCGGACTATGCCATGCTTTACAACGAGGCATTCGGAGCAGAGAATTATTCGCCCGAGTATATAGAGAATCTTCGCAATCATACCAATCCTTACCTTTATCCCAACGTAAATTGGTTTGACGAAGTATTCAAGAAATATTCCAACAATACCAGTGCCTCAATGACCATCCGGGGTGGAGGCGATGTGGCCCGCTATTTTATCAGTGCCAGCTACCTGGAAGATAATGGAAATTTCAAGAGCAGCAATATTAACGACTATTCTTCAAACATCGAGCTTACCCGTTATAATTTCCGCTCCAATGTGGATATGACTCTCTCTAAAACCACGGTGCTGAACCTAGAAATCGGAGCCAACCTGGTAGACACACATACTCCCGGAACAGGAAGTACAATCTACGGAACAACCTATACTCCTGCGCAGGAAATATTTTATCACGCCAACCGGGCTACTCCTTTGTCCAATCCGGTCCGGGTACCCTACGGTAAAGACAAAGATGGAAATATTCTGTACGGCTGGGGAGCTCCGGCTCAGGTAGGCGAGAGCAACCCTGCCGAAAGATTGTTTGGCTCAGGTTACGGAACAGAATATCGTACACAGATCATGTCACAGTTGGTTTTGAATCAGGAACTGAGTATGTTGCTGAAAGGACTTAAGTTTGTAACGAACCCTTCTGGCATGTTCCGTTTATCAATGTGTTGAAATTCAGGGGATCCATCGGTTTGGTCGGTGCCGAAGCTTTACCTAACGGTGAGCGTTACGGTTACCTTTCCACCTATGGAGGCGGACTGGGAGGATACAACTGGGGACTCACCGAAACCATCACACCGGGTGTAGGCGAAGACAACATCGGGGTGACTAATCTAACCTGGGAAAAGGGGTTGAAAAAGAATATCGGATTCGAACTCAAGATGTTCAACAATGCCATCTCTTTGGACGTGGACTATTTCCACGAGCGAAGAACCGATATCCTGGTACAACGTAAATCGTTGCCGGCTATCACCGGAACCAACTCTCAACCTTTTGCCAATATGGGGGAGATGACCAATCAGGGTGTGGAAACAACAGCCGAGTTTAACAGCAATATCGGTCCCGTAGGTTATCGTATCTATGGTAACTGGAGCTTCACCCGCAACAAAATCATCGAACAGGATGAGGCAAAGAAGAAAGAGGCATATCGCATGCGTACCGGTCACCGGTACGGACAGCAATTCGGTCTCATCGCACTGGGCCTTTTTGCAGACCAGCAGGATATAGACACCAGTCCGGTTCAGAAGTTCGGAACGGTTCGTCCGGGCGATGTAAAATACCAGGACCTTAACGGCGACGGCGAAATCACCATCGAAGACGAAACAGCTATCGGCTATTCCAATATCCCCGAAATCATTTACGGGTTTGGAGCCCAGTTCGATTACAAGGGTTTTGATGTAGGTATCTTTTTCCGCGGACAGTCTCATGTAAGTTATGCATTGGGCGGATCAACCTTCATCCCGTTTATTGAAGGGGTAGGTAAGCACAACTTGTACGAAAAAGCCCTGGATCGCTGGACAGTTGATAATCCCAACCCCAATGCCTTCTATCCCCGTATCTCCAATGGCCGATCAACCAACAACTGGCAAGCATCCAGTCGCAATATTTACGACGGAAGTTTGCTTCGTCTGGCCGATATCGAGGTGGGTTATACCTTCAGCAAGAAGTTGCTGGCACCGATGGGAATAAAATCATTACGTATTTACCTGCTCGGAAATAATGTGGCCCTCTTCTCCAAATGGGATATGTGGGATCCGGAAACCGGCACTCAGAACGGAAGCAATTATCCACTGTCCAGAAAGTTTAATATTGGTCTCAGAACATCATTTTAATGCAAACGATTATGAAAACTACCTATATAAGTATTCTATTTTTCCTGCTGATGCTGGCAGGATGTACCGATTTTCTCGACAAGCAGCCAGACGACATGAAAACCGACGAAATGGTTTGGAAGTCGCGTAAAGAAACAGAAGGCTACTTAGCCAATGTCTATGCCTCCATTCCGGAAAACGACTTCCATCGTACGGATCCCTGGATTGGATGTTCGGACGAAGCAGACCTTACCTGGACGGTCCACCCTACCTATGCTATCAACCTGGGTAACTGGTCGCCCAACAGCAGCTTCTACAACAAATGGGGAACCTATTACAAAGCCATTCGGGCCTCTCTTGTTTTCGAAGAAAACGTGGCCCGTTGTCCGGAATTGAGTAATGATCTTATCACCCGTTACAAAGCCGAATCAAAATTCCTCCGCGGATATTATTACTGGCTGTTGATCCGTCAGTATGGTCCGGCTGTGCTGATAAAAGAACTGCAGCCATCCGATGCGGATTGGAACACCTACCCACGTGCCTCTTTCGACGAGTGTGTGGACTATATCTGTCAACTGATGGATGAGGCTGCGGCCGATCTTCCTTTGCATTGGCAAAACGAAACCAATAACCTGGGCCGCCCCAATAAAATTGTTTGTGCAGCCGTAAAATCAAAAGTGCTCTTGCTGGCTGCCAGTCCCCAGTGGAACGGTAACAAGGAGTATGCAAACTTCAAGAACCAGGATGGTAAAGCTCTGGCCAACACCACTTACGACGAAAATAAATGGCGTAAAGCAGCCGAGGCTGCAAAACAGGTAATCCAGTATGCCGAAAACAATCCCGATGCCAAACTCCGTTTGTATAAAAACAACGAAAACGGCGACGGGATGTGCGCAACTGTGTATCCTGGGGACATTGGCCCGGTGAATGGAATATGTATGCCAACCGCGAACCACGTTTCTATGCATCCATCATGTACAACAAACGCGTTATTCCTCAATTACCGGACGATGTGGCTAAACGCGACTACTATAGCTCCACCGCTCAGAAAAATGGTTATGCGCGGGTTGAATTCTATTACGGAGGTATGTCGCGCCAGTCGGGTTCCTACACCTTCTTCCCACGTACAGGTTATCTGGTACAGAAGTTCAACGATCCGCAAGCCAATATGCGCGACCGTACCTATCCGCAAAACTATGGAATGGTGTATATCCGTTACGCCGAAATTCTGCTCAATTACATCGAGGCTTTGAATGAATACGACCCTTCCAATGCCGATATCCGCAAATATTGGGACTTGATCCGCGAACGAGCCGGTATTCCTTCTGCGTACGAAGCGACACCGGGTATGGCCGGCAACAAGGACCTGCAACGCGAATGGATTCTGCGCGAACGACAGATCGAACTTGCCTTTGAAGGAGACCGCTATATAACCACCCGCAGACGCTGGTTGGCTCACACCGAAGATCAGGGCGGAGCAACCGACAAACGGATCTATGGCGATGGCGGACGTATGTGGGGTATGGACATCAATGCCGGCAACACAGCCACCAATAACTTCAGCTTTACCGGTTTTTACAAAAGGGTAGCTTTCGAAACACGAGTGTTCGATAAATCATACTATCTTTTCCCCATTCCGGAGAGTGAAATAGAGAAGAACACCTCGATGGTACAAAATCCATGGTGGTAATAAATGGTTAATCTTTCGTATCTAAAAATGAATAAGATGAAAAAAAAGAATATCATATATATGCTGGCTACGGCAGTTTGTACGCTGCTGTGTGCCTCTTGCGAGAACGATGTAAGCGAGAACGGAATCAAGGATCAGCTCTATATGCTTACAAGCGGCGAAAAGGTGGTATCGGTGTACAGAGCCAAGACTTCCGAGGAAATCAATTTCTCCGTGTATAAAAGCGGCATTCGCATCAGCAGTGCCGATGTAGAGCTAACGGTAGATCAGGCTGCTTTGGCAGAATACAACACCACAAACGGTACAGCACTTCAGGTGTTGCCTGCCGATTGCTATACCATTAACAAAACATCCATCCAGCTGGAAGCCCTCGAGGTGAAAGATTCCGTAAAGATTGTCCTGGATGTTAAAAAAATCGATGCCCTGCAGGGAGTAGGTACCCGTAAGTACGCCATTCCTTTAAAGCTCCAATCTAAAAACCAGGTAGCAGTGGTGGATGATAAATCCACCCTCATTATCATCCCCGAAATCACAGGAGGAATGCGCCCGGGTAGCGGGAAGGTGTTGTGGACCAAATCATTCGAGCAATTGGGTATTCTTCCTGCCGCCTCCATGACGCACAGTATAGCCGTTACGGATCGATACCTGTACATCAACACCCGTAACCTCGATCTGAATTACTACGATCGATTCACGGGCGACTCCATTGGAGCTATCACCCTGCCTTTCAAAGGTTCGCTTACCAATTTCACCATCACCAACGACGACAAAGGCAATATGCTTATCACCAACCTGCGAAATGCCAAAAACGTGATGGCCAACCAAACCATCTACCGGGTACGTGAAACGGGTCAGAGCGAGGTGTTCATAACCTGCGACCATACCTACGTTACCGGCCGCAAGTTATCGGTTAAAGGCGATCTCGATGGTGATGCCCTTATCATGGCTTCGGTAGACAACAGCTCTACCTACCTTTATTGGGAGGTAAAAGGCGGTGTATTGCAATCCAATGATCCCAAACTATTCTCTCCCGATCCGTTAAAGGCATCGTGGCAGTATCAGACAGATATCCATCCGTTAACGGCCAACTTGTCCGACGGGGTTTTCCTCACTTCGTACAGTACCACAACGGCCCGTGGATTGGGTTTCTTTGATGGAACCGGAGCTGCCCAATACATGTACGACCTGGTGGCAGGAGGACTCGATCCGGCCACCGGTATTTCGATCAACGCAATGGCTGGAACCCGTTTCAACGAAAACGAATACCTGGTTATTGCAGGTTCTAAAGGGGCTGTAGATGGGACTGTCTATGCACGCTTGCTTAACGTAAACAAGCGCGAAAATCTGGCCCTAGATCCGATGTCTGACAACCTGGTTGCTTACAATATGCCCACAACCACCTGTACGAATAACGTAAATCTGTTTGTGGATACCCAGCTCATTGCCGGAGCCGAGACTATGGAAATGTATGTTATAGGATTCAACGGCAGTGTAACCTGCGTACAGTTCGATTGTAAAGCGGAATAATGAAACTCATTATAGAATCAAATGAAACAATTCATGAATAAATGTTTAGGCGCATTTATACTTTCACTTCTGGTACAGGTAGGTTGCAGCAAAGAGCTGCAGCCTATCGGTCCAGTCGTCGAAAAACCGGTGACCTCGAAGCAATCCATCACAGATATGGTGCTTATCTACGAGGGAGGCGCACACCGTAAGGAGGTATGGAATACCAACCTTTTCGAACCCTATGTGGTAACGAAAGACCAGCAGAACAACTATCACTGGATGTTCGATGCCTTTCTGTTCCTCGAAATCAAGGACGGTAACGGCCGGGGTTTTGCTTCCTATTACGAAAAGCTTCCTGCCCGTAAACAAGAATGGCAGACTCTTATTAACAGGTATTTTCAGCCGGGTAATGCCATCTGTGCATTAAACGACTGCATCGAACAGTTTAAAAGCAAGGTAGGAAAAGCCCCGGCCAAGAGACAGGTGGTGGTCTTCATCCCCGAACCTATCCCTAACCAGAAAGATTGGGGCGATATAAACGGCGAAGCGATGGATTTCTCCAAGCAGACCCATCGTATCAATGCCATCAAATGGTTTATCCGTACGGTACAGGAAAAGTTTAAGAGTGCCAATCTCCAAAACCTCGAGCTTCACGGATTTTACTGGGTGGCCGAAGAGGCTACCAACAGCCGGGACCTTACCAACGAGGTAAGTCAGTATCTCCGTCAGAACAACTATTCCTTCAATTGGATACCCTATTTTACAGCCGATGGATGGAAACAGTGGAAGTCCCTTGGTTTTCATAAGGCGTGGCTGCAGCCCAACTACTTCTTCAAAGACTATATAACCTTCGGCCGACTTGATTCCGCTTTTCAGAGGGCTACGGCAAACGGTATGAGTCTGGAGCTGGAGTTCGACGATAACGCCCTTAAGAAGTACGGCAAGGGATACAAGCTTGAAAATTATCTCAATGTCTTTCAGGAACGAGGGGTGCTGGACTCCATGAGCGTTGCCTACTACCAGGGAGGCTCTTCCCTGTACAAACTTTGGGCCTCACCCGAGGCGGAAGACAAAGCCCTGTACAGACGATTGGCCGACATCATCGTACGCCGGCAGGAAAACGGAATCCGCAGCAAATAAAAGAGCTTCTACCCTGGGTTGATTCAAGCAACCTCAGGTACCTAAACAAGAAAAAGTCTCCCTGTAAAGGAGGCTTTTTCTTGTTTAAACAGGGCCGTATTTAAACCATTCAAGTCTTTTATTTGCAAAACAAAGGCCGTT